>Ga0209756_1000338_pt1 | contig 46346 bp, 40 predicted proteins | sample ETNvirenome_6_85_FD_184071 | JGI IMG/M metagenome (GOLD analysis project Ga0209756, IMG submission 184071) | Marine viral communities from the Pacific Ocean - ETNP_6_85 (SPAdes) (version 3) | ecosystem: Environmental > Aquatic > Marine > Oceanic | place: Pacific Ocean | collected 2013-06-19 | reverse complement strand
TGTTTAGATCGTACGCATGTCGCGAATGGTAAAGCTCGGTAACTTCAGTAGCTGACAACTCTTTGCCGAAGGCGGCAACTTCATCAATATTACCTTCGGCCTGGCTATCATAGGTGAAATTTGAATATTTCCGCCCAATAGTAACATCGGAGTTGATATTGTGCATCGCAGAATAGGAACCGCCAGTGGTTTTTGTCGTTGTCTTAGACTCTCCATTAACATAAATAGTTATTCCAGTGGCGGCGGAAGAACCATCATAAGTTGCACAAATGTGGTTCCATTCGCCAGGTGTCAAACTAACGGCATTTTCTATTGCAGTCAACAGGTTGCTCGCATTGGTGTCTTCATCGCGGATAGACATTCGAACTTTATGTGCTGTGGATATATCTAAAGCATAGCCCGCGTTGGTTGCGGAATAGGCGCCGTGGCCTATAACCCCAAAGTTCGTGCTGAGAGACGTGGCTGGCTTAACCCACGCACATAAAGAAAACTTGGGTTCATTGGCGGGATCCCCGTCGGCGCCGAAGAGCAAATCAGAAGCGGGTGCTGGGGCGGCCAATAGTGAATGACCGGCCATCCCATTAAAGGCGATACTTTTCGAATTGAAAGGATCGGGGGGTGTATGGCCATATTCCCAATCATATAAAAGTTCGTTAACACCTAAAATATGGCCTTCGAACGAATTGGGCGTTTTATCTTCTATCGTTGGGTACTGCCATTTATATTTGTTTCTTTCTAAAATGTGGCTTTCTACCAGAGTGCGGATATTACTTCCGTATTGGTCGCTAATGTCCGCGGACGCAGGCACCAAATGGCTGAGAAGGATGTCTAATGTTTGGTCGACCCATTTGTAATAGTCGATGTATTTATCCAAATCGGGTGTGTTGCTGACCCTTTCGAAGAAAATTTCCCGAAGCTTTTCCAAGTGCTTATATTTGCCACGATATTTATTTACTGGCTCTCCAATTAGATTATTAAAATCTTTGATTGAAGAAAACATTCTTATCATTTCTTCAGAAATGGTCTGGTACATGCTTTTCTCAATTTGCATATAATAGTTCGTGGGTCTAAGTAGATCAGCCTTATTGAAGGAAATATCATCATCCGTTAAAATATTGACCATATCAGAACTATTGACAAACTCTGGTAATTGTTTTTTTGCTGAATAAACATATTTTCTATTAATTGAGCTAGAAAAGTTAGTTGGGAAGCCGTACCCTTTTGGCAAATATTGTTTGCCTATGATGTCTCCGAGCCAGTTGTACCTGTTTCGTAAACTAACGGATCCTGAAGAAAAATCTTCGCCCATAAATTCGCCGCTGGCGTCTGAACTGTTTAGAGTGTCAAACGTCCAATTCAAGGCCAACGTGTGTATCTCAGGAACGCGTGTTCCTGTCATGGATGTCTGATACAAATACGCGCTTTTATACGGGCTTGGTACACCATAATTCTTTACATCTTGCGCATGCTGTTGTATTGTCCCCGTGGCTAGATGTGATAACCATACGCGTGTTGATGAAATGTTTGCATCAGACTTTTCTCGCAACGAGCCAGTAAAGTTTGTGCGGTGTGCGCCAACATAAACACTCTTTGGGCTTACTAAAAACACGCTACCATTAGTATAAACAATTGAAGATGTTAAGAAGAATTCATTCTTGACTGTATCTAAAACCTTTTCCACACCATAAAACTCTACTATATAGCCACTCTTTTGTCCAACAAGGGCATTAACGTTAGTCAAGTACGGCAAATCTGCTTCCGGATATACTTTGGGCCTTACTGAGACCGCGAAAGTCCAGCGGGTATCATCAAATACATTATCAAAGTAGCTGCTCGTTAGCGTTGGTATTATTTGTGTTGGGCCCGCGCCGGCCTCGATGCCAGTTAGTTTAAAAAAGCACCTCTTTGAGTGGTCTTCGTCCCTAATCGCGTATACTTGAAAATTAGCATAATCATTTCCAGCCCATGTTAGTTCATTTTCAGTGGTGCCATTAACTTGGTGTACACCAAAGAGAGAGGCGGTCTTAAAGGGTACATAGGTTCTAAAAGAGTTGCTAGATGAAACAGGTGTTCTTACTACGGTGTTAGCATCTGCTAGCGAATGTCGACGTGGGAAAGCTGCCTCTGTCTCCATCGTAAACGCTGTATAATGGCTTAGCCAGCCGCTGTCAGGGTTGGTGCCTGAGATGAATGAAGTAGAGTTCGCATTATCGTTTGAAGAAGTTGGAAAAACCGTTGCCGCTTGCGTACCAGTTAACGTGAAATTAGCATATTTTTTAAATTCGGCGACGGACGAATAGTTGTCTTTGAATTGATGTGTTACGCGATTGCCATACAGGTTTATTTTGTAAATTTCGTCGTCCAATCCGAAACAACGAATAAGGTTTCTAAAAGACTTTTCGGTGCCTTTCGTCTTATAGATATAAACAATGTTATTATAAATGTTTTGATAAATGCGATTTTTCACATCATATAGTTTTTGTTTGAATAGTGCCTTGTCGTCCCTATTTCGAAATTGTCCCAACGCTGTCGCATCGGAGAATAACTCTGGGAAATATGAAAAGCCGACGGACTCCAACAGTCTGTCTGAAAATGGGTAGGCCTTTTGGCTTGAGCTTAAATAATTCTTGTGCTTTAGTTTTGGAATGGCTTCAATCTGGGCCGCTAAAGAATCAAAATAACTACCTATAATTTGTGTAAGATTTTTTAATGTGGAGCTTTCGTTGTTTTCTTCTTCCTCTAAAATCCATGTCGGCAATGTAAAGTAAATTGATGAATTATTAGAATAGTCATAAGTTAGCCCTTCGTTTTTCTTAGTATTTTTGTACGCTATGACATCGGGATGGAAATTGTAAAGAATCGGGTCTTTGAACTCTTTCGTTACTTTTCCAGATTGGACCATAGCAGACCCAACGTTGCGCGCAGACGTATTATATCCCACAAAAGTTCCATTACTAATCCTTCCAGAATAATCTAAAACAACCTTATCAACAGAAGAGGTTTGGGTAATTCCCTCGTTAAATTTATAATATACGCCCAACGGTGTGTTTGCTTCGTCCGTATTTGTGCCGCCGCCCACTGGTTCGATATATTGTCTTCCTATTTGCTGGGAAGTTCGTTTCGTTTTCCAGAATCTAAATTCATCCATTGACGCCGATAATTTACCCCAACCTAACGTTGGTGTTTGTGTCCCAGATGGCGCTGCGCTTAGTGCTCCTATAGTTGCATTAATATTGCCGCTTACATAATTTATTGAAGACCCCGTGATCAACGTCTGATTGCATGCAGAGTCGACGAACAACTTTATTTCTACAGAACTCCCCGTGTTTTTAAAAGTGAGGGCATAATGATGCCAAAGGCTATCAGCAATGGAAGATGTGTCGATCCCACTTCCAATCGTTTCATAAGAGAGCCCGCTGGTCCCTGACATATATGTGACACGGAATGGACTGCCGCTGGCGGCGGCCGATAGCTCCACCGTTAGGCGCCCATAGTCGACGCTTGAAGATGCGGCGTTGGATGTATATAGGTCGAATATTACTTCTCGATTTGTTAAAGAAGATCCTAAAAACGCATCTTTTTTTAACCAAAATTCTACAGTGTTTCCATCTGTGCCACCAATTTTTAAATTACTTTCTCTATTTTTTTCTATATCCCAAACGTTTGCGTAACCGCTTTTATAATCCCCGTTTGTGTCTCGAATGCCTGCACCAGTCGACCTTTGAGAAGTGTGCGGGCCACCCTTAAGAGAAATATATTCGTAAGAGGCCGTTGCTGTTGCTCCGTAGCCATCTGATGTGTGCACTTGAGTGCCCCAGCCGCTGGAGCATAATATAATGTGCCCATTTGTCCGAGGGTATTCGTTCTCGAAGACGTGAAGGTCTAAATAAGATGAACTTAATTCCCACTGGATGCGCTCTTTTAATGAGCCATCGTATGGATAGGTTTTATAAATCCTATCAATTGCATCGATATAGTATTTTTCGGCGGATCCGAAGCGTGCAAAGTTCTTTGGACTAGAAAAGTCTACAGGCGGAATGAATTTTTGCTTTCTATTAAAGTACTCCGCCATGTATTCGACGGATTCTACTTCCGAACCTAGCTGGCTTCTTTCGGTGTTTGTTAGACTAACGTCTTTTTGACCGAATAACTTTTTATAATCTGTGCTCATATATTATTCTACTCTAAAAGTAAACTTTTCAGGCTGTTCAGCGTATTGCCCATTAAGATAATAAACAAATTTAACTGCATATGTGTAATCTTCTTCTAAAAGGGACATATCTAGATCAAAATAACTACCACTATTATCATACGACAAGCGCGTGTTGTTGTCGCTGCCGGTGCCATATGCGATAATATCTAAGCCATCATTGGTACGATATATTTTATAATAAGCGTCCTCTACTAATTCAATGGGAGCTTCATTTGAAGCTATGCTATAAATATTCGGGCTCCAATCCTTCTTTCTGCTGTATAGGCGCAAACGGGCAGATTTATTCTTATTCGAATAAGAGGGTTTTAAGTTTGTAATCTTAGAGACATATTGTTGACTCGGGTTGAAAGACTGTGCCGACCAGCTGGAACTCACGCTAGCTGGATTAATTGTCCCGGTAAAATATTCGGTGGTGCCGCTGTGCCAAACATCGAATAACCGCGTTAAAGAGGTTGATCCCGTAAACGCAAACGATGCCGAATATATGCCTGCTGACACATACCCGCCAGATACATTATAAAGATCAGCCGCAACAACATCACCGCCGGCGCTTAGTTGCAGCTTTGATGCAGATGGCGCCGTGTTAGCAGCAGAACCAGAATAAATGCTAACATAAATACTGCCCGTCCCAATGGCAGGAATATTTTTTAATTGTCCCCTTACGTAGTTATAGAGATAAATTGTATTTAAATTATCTGCTGCAGGGGCTAGTGAACTACTATAATAGAAGCTTCCCCTGTTGTCTTTTTTGGAAGAATCCCAGCGCGCTTCAATGTGAGGGCGCCTAAAGAAAAATTGAGACCCTCTGGCGAAAAACTTTTTAGTATAATACGAATCAGTGCCGGTTTCCAAAGAGGAAGACAATTTAATGATTGCCCCGTAGTTCGATTTTGACCCTAAGACATTCCCAGAACTGTTAATCCACTGTTCCACCAACGGAGTAATATCTAATTCCACGTCTTCAAAGCCAGTATCAAAAGAGGCAGTAAAAGAAGAAGAGGAGTCTGTATAATAATCGCCGCCTTCGGACGCCCACTTTTCTGGCGTTGTACCATTCATGCTAGCCGTTAGCCAATTTGCCGCGCCCTTGTCCGAATACTCTTCCATATCTAGGCCTAGACCTTCGTCCCAAGACCGCGTCAGTGCCGATATAACTAGTTTAAAGTCTTTAGGTACGGTTTGTGAATGTTTAGCGTTAAACATTCTTAAATAAAAGGAAACGCTTCCAGACGCAGGAATGTTATTTTGTGTTCTATCGTATGAAATGTAGCCGGCGCTTGTGCCTGTAACAGGAAACTTAATTAAGATTCTTTCCAGCTCAGAAGAAGATGTGTTGGCCTGCGCATAAATTGAAAACACTTCAAGAATGTCTGATTGGCCCATGTTTCCGCTTTCGCCGCGCGTCGATAAATTCGCTTTATAAGCGTTTGTTATCGTTGTATCTGCGTCTGCTGTATATCTTTTAATAGCCATTATAATATTGTTCCTACTATATCAGAGTTTGGATATTTAATTTCAAAAACGGTATCTATTGGTGCGTTTACATACCTTCCGTCTGCCGACATCGCCTCTTCAATATTTATTGGTGAACTAGAGTACGTTGCGCCGTTCTTTACAGTAATGCTAACATCTACAACATCCATCAGATCGGGAACAGACTTTAACGTTTGGTAAACATCTGTTATTAACAGGGGCTCGCCAATATAAAACGTTCTGTCAAAGACAGATTTTAAAACAGCTACACAGTCATTTAAAACATCATATTTATTTACACCGGGAAATGCGATCGCTTGAAATTCAATACCAATATTGGCGATTTTGGCGTCTAGGACATCTATTGTATCATTAATCATTCGATATTGATTAATCCAGGTTTTTAGATTGCTTTTAAGGGTGCTGGTACTGGCTACGAGCTTGCCGTCGATGTTTTCAGATACTACATAAAAATTCATATTTCTTTGGTTGTATGAATCAGAGTCTAACTCTATGGCTACTCTTTTAAACTTTCCATACTTTGCCGGCATATTATAAGCCATGCTAATATAATCTTGTTTTGTTACGGCTCTGTATTGGGATGCAAAGTTGCCGAGGGCCCTTTCTTTGATCTCGTCCGGTGATACTAAGCTAACGTCCCCGACGATGGGCTCTTCGTTTAAAAGAGACAAACTATTGATTACTTGATTCTTTTTGGATTCGTCAAGCGCTTCTGGTGAGCTAAATTGAAAATTTGCGGATCCGACCCTTGTAACAGTATTGGTCGCGGCATTAGCATCTTCACTTGTATTAATTCTATAAATTATTGTTAGAACGGTGTTTGCTGGAACGACACCTAGTTTGTCAGTTTCGTTCAAAACCGAGGGATCAAAAGATGTGTCGGAAACAAAATCTTTCCCATGTAGATTCAGAACAACGCTTGAAGGGTCTTTAAGTTCCACGGGTGTTTCTTCGCTACCATATCCAAACTGCAAAAAGGCCCCATTGGGAGTGTGATCAACCATAAAGCGCCTAGACACAGAAACGGGCTTCATTATATAAGGTACCGTGCTTGTATCCGACCCCTTGTTTAAAACTGGTACATACACAATATTTTGGGTAAGATAATCAACCTCAAAATATTGATTCCCATTGTCATCAAAAACAGAAACTATCTCACTTATGTTCTGCCCGTTTATCCCCAATCGGAGAAACTTTTGAAACTCTCCGATTGAGATCTCCTGGACGGCTAACTCTCCAGACACAACTTGTCCGGAGGTGCGCACAGCATATGTTTCGGGTGCACCAGTCGTTGCATTTTGAGCGCCAACAACAATTGGATTCGTCGACTTGGAAAAATCTACATCCTCCAGTAAGGTAAAAATAGAATTTGAAGTAGAATAAAAGGTTGAACCTTTTTTTAAAATCGGTTTATAGTCATCGTCTGGGGCTGGAAAGTTTGATTGTGCCGGAATCGTTACGTAAAAATTACAGGCCCCAAAAGACGATGGGTGGGGCTTATACTTATACCCTAGCCCGCTACTAAGTTTCAATATGTTATTAAATTCCATTGCGGTAGCAAGATATGATTCGTTTGCTTGATAATCTACATAAAAAGACAGAATGTCTCCAACATAAGACACGGTATCCAACATTAAAGAGCCGAATGAAGCCTCTGTAAAATCCTTGTAATTGTCCGGATAATATCTTTTTACATAGGATTCTAGATCTGCTCTAATCGCGCTAAAATCACGACTTGTATAGTTTATAGATGGTTTTACTTTCGGCATCTTTAATTTTCCTCATGAATCAAAACTTGCTAGAAACAGTTATTTTCAAAGAATCATTTAAATTTAAATTTGAAATATAATATTTAATTTGCAACCCCATGTAGTTTGTGTCTTTATAGCTTCTTTTATTCACGTCAGCAAGATTGATTTCGGTAATTTCAATAAAAGGTAGAAATTGGCGTGCCTGCTGTATAATCTTAGTTCTCAAACCCTGGAACGATTCTTCTTTTGTATCAAATAGATAATTTCTAGCGCCGGCACCGAAATCGGGATGCATAATTCTTTCTCCGGGCGTTGTTAACACAATCATCTTTAAATTCTGTTTCACTACGGCGCCCAAAGTTTTGTTTAATTTATAAAACCCGTCAGTAGCATCGTGTCGTAATGGTAAACTTGGAGAAAACCCAATTGGCATATTTCTATTCCTTTTTAATAATTAGCAATTAGATTAATTATTCTTCAAGTAAATATGTACTTTATTCTGCGCTCTCGGAAGCCGTCGGGCCTAGTTGAACCTCGCCCGCTGCGTAAAGTTTGATACCGAACGCCTCTAACATCGAGCCTTCCGGAGAGGTGCCACAATCCAGTGTTAGCTTAATCGCTGGGCCGTCTTTTGAAAAATCAACTGTGGGGTCAAATGGTGATGGACCCGTAACGCCCGGTGGTGACGACAGCGCTGCATAGATGGCGTCGCGAACATATTCAGCGAGGTTCGATAAATTCGAGCCCTGGAATCCAAGTGCTATAAGATACTCTTGGTCTGCGTCTTTGTCGAAATTTGGCTTATGTGGGATGATAGCATTCGCGGGATCATCGGGCGCCACCGATGGCATAGCAACCCCAGTGTATTTAACACCCTTGACGGTCAGTTTGAGTTTCGCAAGGGTGGAGGAGGATACGTCTGAGTAGATCTCATCGTCGTCCGGGAAAACCAATACCCAATCTTCTAGTTTGGTGGCGTATACTACTGCGGGGGCGGGCTGGCCAGCGTCGACTTCCTCTGTTGGTACCTCGGTAGTTTGATTTGCGGTGGGATCTCCTGGGGGAGGTAAACATACTTTTTCTGTAACACCCAAGCTCGGGTCCATGTCTTTTTGATCCTTGTCTTCTGTCCAATCGGTTGCCAAGCTTTTGGCAATTATACCAATTGGAGTCAGGGGGCCGGGAAGGAACCATGGGGTTTGCCATGTCGGATCAACCGTGTTTGCGCCCGCCTGAACAGCTAGCAAGAAGAATTTCCATCCAATCTCTCCAGGGCTCGCTCCAATACTATCAAGCTGCATGTCTGGATTAATATCTGTGGCTGCCGAATCTAGAAACTGATAATCGCGCTTAACGGTTGCTGCTGATTGTGCAATAAACCTTGAGGTTATATTTTTAGATGGTGCAAACAAGTTAGTTAGATTTGGCCACGCCGTATCCATAGAATACCGATAAAATAATGCTGCAACCATGGTTATTTCCTTGATTGGTAGCGTATTAGCTATCGAGTAAATTTCTTCACTATCAACCCTCAACTCCTTAAAGATTTGGTTTTGGCCTTCTCCTTCTTTGTCTTCAAATTCTTTTTTTATGGCGGCCGCAACGCTTCTCAAAGAAAAGCGTGGATCCGTAAGGTCTTGCCCGCTTGGCAAGCGGTCAACGATTTTTTGGAATTCTTTCCAATCTTTCTCATTTACAGCCAAAGGCAAGCAAAGAAATTTTTCCCCGGATTTTTTTTGCCAAATAAATATCTTTTCTTTGCTATAAGAATCGTAGTTCAAGTCCTCATTTATCGTGCTAAGAAAACTCAAGGGTTTATCATCTTCAATTGGGAGTAGTAAATTTAATCTCATTCCAAATTTAATATCAAACCACTTGTCATAAGAAGATAAAAGAACCAAGTCTCTCAAATCATTCCAAAGCTTACTGGTTAATGTTGCTACCGTCACAGGTGCAATATTTGCATCCGGATTCCAGTCCGCGCTATAAAAATCCGCCTGTTCGTAATCATAATGATTTATCAAGAACTCCATGGTCGGCAGATGCTCGTCGCCAGACATCGACGTCTGAGGGTCGAGAGGAGAGGCGTCAAGTGTGGTGGCCCAGTCGACGATCTGTTTATGAGAACAAACACCTCTTTTTTGCCAATGAGGGCTTTTATCATTAGTCGTGCCAAGGTGTTCTTTCTCCCAATAATAAAATGCATCATCCACAATAAATGTAGGGGTTTGATGCCCCTGGCTCGTATCGAAAGAAGAGACCACACTCGTGTACGCCTTCCGTAGCGGGGACGAAGCGACAATGCTGTTGGATGGCATAAAGAAAAATATAAAAAAGTTTATAAAAGCCGGTGACTGGGAGACGTCTCCATCGAAAGCCGCGGCTTCATTTTGGATTTTATTAAACACCGCCGCCAATGGGCCGGTTATATCTGGGGCGCCCTGGTTGGCGCGCTCGGTGGCAGCAGACATAAGACGTTGCCAAAAATTATTCAGCCCTTGTTTTTTTTGCTCTAATTGTTGAGTGGCTGAATATATGTTTTCTTCGCCTACAATCGGATCTACTATTGATGGCAATTTCGATTCGAGTCGCATATATGGTTGGAAAAAGAGGCCGCCGTCCCACGGCTTGCTTTGCGGGCCGCGCTCTGGCCACACTTCTTCGCCGATTTGGCGCATAATGGGAAAATCAGCATTATCTGCGTAGTCTGTGTGATGGGGATAAAGATCAGGAGACCAATATTCTGGCCGTGAAGAAACTACATAATTTATTAAATTGTTTTCAAGTTGTTGTTTTGCATTAAGATCGTCGACGGCTTCTATTTGAGTAAACTTTTTCCAATCGCTTGCTACGACGCTGTGTATGCGAGAATCCAATGTGTCGTTAATTTCTTCTGCTGCTTCTAAAACCAATATTTTCAAACATTCGGCCGGGGAAAGCCTCCTTTCTATTGATTTGCCATCGGCGCCAAGAACGCCGTTATCTAGTTGTTGGATACCCAGCAAGCTCATATACCGCTGCATGGATTCTCCTAAATTCTGACGCCCTTGTATGATTTTTGACGCGTAATCTAATAAATTATCATAACCATCTTGGCCGGAAATATTCTGTGTAGCACTAATAACATTGTCTATTAATAATGACATGTAAGTAGGAATTCTTAGAATGTCCGCTATTTTCATAAATCCAAAAATAAAAATATTTTTCATATATTCTTCAACAATACAAATCTTAATCAATAAGTTGTAAAGGCCATACATCGTTGCAATTTGTTGCGCATTCGGTGTATCAAACATACCTACAACACACTCAAGATCTTGAGCCGTCTTGTTAACTTTTTCTCGTACCCCCTCGATATTCAATATTGGCGTGGCGCCGGTGCCAGAAATGCACGACTCTTTGGTTTCACTATCTGTCAGTGGTATCTTGTTAAACGTATGTGCTTTAAATAAATCTTCATGAGTTGCCTCCATCAAAATAGACTCAAATATTAAATTACTAATATTAGGAACATAATCCTGTAGCACGTCCTGAACGAGGGGGAGGTCGCCTAAAAAGTTGCCGGCGGCAAACCCTTTCAAGTTGAAGGTCATATCACGAACGGTTTGCGCTTTTGTTGCTATGACGGACGGCTCGTCGTCTATAAAATCATCAGAAGGATGTTCGAATAAAATTTCGTTGCCTAGGCCCAAAACTACAGTTTTTATTTGGTGCGCAGCTGTTGTTATTGCATCATAGGGTGGGTCCATATTGACTTGAACGGGAGAAAAATTAAATACCAGTATTATCTTATACGGAGAATCCGGGATGTTATACAAAAAAGCTTCGTAGCCTTCTGGAGCGTTGGCTGGGTTCTCCAAAGCTGGGTTCATTGTAACTGCCGTATCAATCGCAGCCAAAAGTGGGGCGCCCACAACTCCTGGGACTCCCGTTGGGTGCTTATCAGCCATGAGGCCCCGCATGCTCTGAAAATGGGCGGCGATTTTTTCTTGAACTGTCTCGATGCCCGGAAGGGCGGCGGTGGGGGTCATTTTGCTGATGTTGGGTGAGCCGGAGATCATTTCCCTAGTTATATCTTTTTGGGCTGCGCTGATATTTAAAATAAGCGGCTTGTAGCCACTAAGGTTGTTGTTGAACAAGTCATTAATTGCTTCGTACATATTCTTATGGAGTTGATCAGATAGAAAGCGCGCCGATGGATGTGTTTGGCTTGGCATTAGTGGTTTCTGTCCAACTTTTGCAGGGGCGCATGGGCCGCAAACCAACGGAGGTATCATATCTTCTATTTTACTTGGGTCAAGTAGTGGCAACATGTTTGTTATATCATTTAACAAATCATTTTGATCTTTCTGCGCCAACTTACGAAGAGCATCCTCGTTTAAAGTGTCAGCTAAAATATTTGTACCTTCAGGATCACAAATATCAATCAATTCCTCTTTGGCCTTTTCCCATTCCTCTATGGCCTCTTCGAACTGAACCGGGTCGATTAAGCTGCCCACACTGGCTAAAAAATCGTGGATGGGCCCAATCGAATCGCCAGCAGCACATAGATCCACTGATGCTCCACTATAAGCATCAGTGGGTGTGGAGGCGCCAACTGAAGATATGGCGCCCGTGGCTTTAAAAGTGTCCAATGCCTTTTTATACCCCTCATCAAAAGAATTATCTCCGCACTTGGTAGTAAAGAGGCGCTTTATTTCACTAGGTGTAAACTGTTCTCCAAGCTTATTTATTGCATCAATTATAGCCTGTATTTCACCAGTTAGGCCGGCCACAGAACCTAATTTCTTTATTGTTTTCTTTAGTTTTGCAAAATCTTGATCTTTGTAGAGATTTGAATTCATGATCATATCTGTCATATTTTTCCTAGAAAACGGATTGCCAGGGGCACCACACATGTCCCGCATCAAGTCTCCCATTACAGAAGATTTTGCATGGTTTAAAACAACAATGACGGCGCCAAGTATTATTTGCAAAATCATCTTGCCGATGGCCTCGGCGATGCCTTGGGCGAGGCCGTGTTTTTGGCCCGTGATCGCATGGAACGGGGCCATAATACTCTTCAAAGACATTGTTGATGTTGACTCGACAGACTTAGCCTTGTTGTCTCCCAACGCGCCAAGCACATCGGCGGTATCTTCGGCCAAATCCTCTACGACTCCGAGTATTTGTTGCACTGGGCCGTAAACTGTTAAAACGCAATCACAAACTGCGTCGCTTTGTTGTTGTTCTATCCACAAGAGAAGTTCTTCGGAAATATCATCTGCTGGTCGACCCATCTTTTTCTGAAACTCTGGGTCTGCGCAATAAAGATCACTAACTGAGGCCATATCTGCTTCTGTAATCAAATCGGCGCTGGGGCTTTTCTGAAATTTTTCGGGCCACCGGGCGCGCGCCATTTCATACATTTCATTACGGCGGCCGGCAATTGCAGTGGTTATCCCATTAACTGCGCCGATAAACCCCTTGGCGCGGAGGCATGGAATTAATTTTGTTTCAACCTCAGACCGCGGCATTCCTTTAAGGACGGTCTTACACAATTTTTTTCTAAGTTCATTGTCGGGTACACACTTTACAATCGCGGCGACCGCAAATTTAACCAACTCTAGGGCCGGCACTTTATTTAACAAACGATCATAAAGCGTTGTAATCGAATATATTTCCGAGGTTATCGCCCTCAACATAGTGTCGTCGCCGGCATATGCAGTTTGGCCGCTAGTCGCCGCCAGAATTCTTTGTCTCACATCGGGCGCCAAAATTAAAGTTGGGTCCTGAATATAATTTCCTTTTTTAGCAAGGTCGCTCAAGGCATTGCCTATATCACTTACTGCTCCCATTTTTTCAAGAAAAAGGGTCTCGGACGTGGCAGATGTATCAAATACAACCTCTGTTGCTGGGTATACAAAAGATTTAACAAAATTAAGCCACGACTGCTGCGCCGCAAAAAGGTACTTGTTCTTCCCGCCAGACAGATATGAAGAATATTTTCTTGTTATTTCCGGCAAATAATACAACAAAGCGTTGGCCGTAGAAGAGTCAAAAGGAGATGTTGTGCGCGCCTCCTCCACTCCCTTTTTTAAAACATATGCATTAATGTTTTCTTTGTCACACAGGCAATCTGGTTGTTCACTATAGGCAATGTATTGTAGGCCAAACGATTTTGTAAAGCCAAACTGCAGTGCTCCTTTTGACCGGTCGCTCATTTCTGGCTTGTCGTTCAACCTCAACAAGTTATCCAAAGCGGCTTGAACGGCTGCAATTTTTACAGCGTTACAAACAGCATCAAACGACATTTGAATATTAGAATCTCGTATTTGATAATCAAAGTGATATAATATACTAGCCAAGTCTTTTAAATCTTTTTGTAGGGTGTTGATAAAAAGCATTACGCTATGGTCTGTTTCGCCCAAATCAACGCAGGGGTCGAGCCTTGGAGGAAGATTGTCAACCCACTTTTTCTCAAACATTATTTTCAAAAATAAATTTTGATATTCTTTTGGGCGCGACTCAATGTACCACGCCTCTGCTGTTTCTGTGTCTTCTGGAAGAGTTGCTTTCGCCAAGGCTTCGCTTCGGTGATCGTAGCTTATTGCTTTTGCCAAGTCAACAGATAGTTTTTCGAGGGCCCATCCTTTTGCTGAATCTATCACGCTTTTTGCCGCAGGGGAGGTGCTAAAAAGGCCGCTCTCTTTATAAAGGTTCAATTTACCATTTTCAAAAAATTGGCTTATAGCATCGTTACTAGATATGCGCTCATAAACCACTGGAACAATATAATAATTCTCGTCTTCTGATAAATGTGTTTTTGTTTGCTTGTACCATCTCATAATAATTTCTCGTTTATTGGTTTATGTTATCCAGTGTTTGTATGTCGACTATTAATATGTTTTGTCATACATTCCCATAAATATTCTGCGCGGGTACCCTCAAGCCCAATGAGCCATTTAGTCACATTAGGCTGTAAATGTGTTGTCATGGCGACTCCCATCTTTGCTCCCGCGTCCATACACTTGGGGCTTTTTGCGGTGCGACCACCGAAATAGCCCGTGGGCCCAATGCCAGCAATAATACCGGCGCCCATGGCTAGCGGGTCATAATGATCATGAAAGGCCAATACATTATTAAATATCTGTTGAAAATACATATAGTCATCAAGAATTAACATTAGTTGATTCATTCTATCTATCACTTCATTTAAAGCTGCCTGCATGTTTCTGCCGCGAACAAGCGGCTGCATCATTTCAGGTGGTGTATTTCCCGGCATTAAGTCAATGGGCGGTACACTAACCACCTTTCTTCCCTTTGAGTTTATTCCGGCGCCGGTGCCAATTTTAATGCCTTCATTTGCCCACATTCTTAGTTGATCGGCCTTCATCGCAACTGTCGATTTATTTCTTATATTTCCTATAGTGCCATCTGAGATTTGAAACTGCTCATCCACGTTGCAGTTTTGAGAAAGATACACGCGCGCGGCGTCCCTAAACACATCCGGGTTCACTGGTACATCCGGAACTCTATTTCGCATTTGTTCGGATGATCCAAGGCCGGCAACCATATCCAGCGCTGCGCATCCGAAATGACCGTCCATTCCTAGCCCTGAACCGAACTTGCGACCCTGCAAAGAATTCAACCTGTCAACCCCAAGACCAATATGAGAGCCGTACTTCCCCTTAAGTACGGTTTCGCACGGTGCAACATTTAACTGTGGTACTTTATAAAAATTGTCGTCGCCGTCAATACCTGCTTGGCGCGCCAACTTATTTTTAGGTTGGTTCGTACCGTCCTTTGGTTCAAGCTTTGTGTCTCTAGTTTTTGTTGTGTTTGATTCCATATATCAATTTTTCCTTAAGCTGGACCACCGACATAATCACACCCCAGATCTTGAAGGTGTTTAATAGCATCGCGCGGATGGCTGCTATGCTCATATAATGCCAGTTTTCGGTGCACCCTTATTTTTAACCTATCGTCATAGCCCTTTTTGTGTTGCAACAGGCGCATCAATTGATCAACGACGTTCGGTTTTCCAAACAGGTGTTTTCTAAAAAACGATTTCAACGCTTTATCCATTTTTAATTCTGATCCATATCCGTGGCCATCAGTTGCAATAAAGTTGGCGCGGGCCCGAATCTTACCAAAAAATTTCTTATCTAAAAATACGACGCGTGCACCATTTAAGTTCGATAAAATCAAAAGAGCAACGGTTTTATCTATGTCGAGTTCTTTTGAGGTGAGACGTTTAAGAGAGGGTGTGCCAATTGGTTCCGGTGTTAGGCCGTCAATATTTAATTGAGGCAAAACAATATCTGCTTCTATGCCCTCTCTGTGGGCTCTGTGTCCTCTCACTCGATCAACACCGTTGGCCTGTCGTGGGGATATGTCTTTGACAACCCACGTGGTCGGCCTTTGGTACCTGGCACCCGCAGAGTCAACATATGCTGTCTTAAGCCATACCCCAGAATCTAACCCCCTTAGAAAATCACCAAGTTTCTCAACCCCCCAATCGAAACCCGTTGTGAGAGGGTCGATTTTTATACTACTAAACTGAGAGGTGGCATACTCTATCAGTCCCAGCGGATTTGTTTTACAGTCTTGGTTGGTCAGGAACGATGGCACCGTAGGCTCCGCTGTGGTACCTTTGGCTTGCCGGCATTCAATATCGCATTCTCTAATTTGCGCAACCTGCTCTGTCGATGGGGTGTGATTTTCTAGCTTTCCTTTGTAGAATACCGGCGCGGAAGATAAATCAAATTCCGGCACGTGCATTCCATAGTATGGAGACCCCGCGGGTGCATATGCTTTGCCGTCTTTGCCAAAAGTTAATAGTGTAGCGTCCTCTAGGCCTGGGGAATCGCTCCATCCTGGCGCTGGGAGTGTATTCGGCCATGATACCTTGCCCATCTTTTCAGCCAGAAAAAATGCAGTATTAGATATTTCTGGGCCTTTGTCTAATTTGCTAGCTGCTGAAAAGTACTTGTATGGAAGCGCTCCATAAGATACATTCGTTAATGTAACCCACACGCCTAGCCTGGCGTTCTCCGCTCCAGGTAAATATTTTGCGGCGCGGATGGAAGCCGGGATCTTTTTTGGGCCAAATGCTTGTGGGCTGGCGACTATGTGTATCTCAAAATCTGTGCCAGGAGTCACTCTGCTGGTCCACTTTGAGTTATTGTAAATTGTGTTAATTATTCCGTATTCGGCGCCCCAGTTACCATCAAGAAAATCTATTCTCCGGAGGCCGCCGGTTCCTCCTATGTACTTGGCATCTAAGTCTTTTATAGCGTGTTTAAGCATTCGGCTTCCGCCGCCGTGCGCCTTAATTGTAAAGAATTTTGGATTTTTTGCTGGCTCATGTGGAACGCCGAGACAAGAGGCCCCTGGGTAACACCAAGCAAAATTAGTCTTAATTTTCCCAACGACCTCTTCGTGGAACTTGTTAAATGTAACGTCTGGCCTTTCAGGATCCTTCCAGAGTTTTGAGCTATAGCTATACGGATGAGGGTCAATATCCACCAAAACAACTATAATATTGCGGCCGCTCCAATTGGTTTCAGTCTCTGTTATTGTATTAAGTTGGTTGATCAATGCTGGTTTGAACGTTTTTGCGGCGCCGTTTGCCCCAAGATCGCCATGGAAATAATAAATGAGTTCATAGTCCGACCACGCTGCGGCGGGATGTGGTTGCAATATAGCGACCGTCTTTGATGGGCCGGCCAATTCAGAAGAATATAATATTACCTTTCCATTAAAATTTTCAAACACTTTTTTCGTTGGGCTGCCAATTGAATCCGATGCTATAATCGTACTTTTTTTGTTTTGTTCCGTTTGTGTAATTTGGTGTACAACCGGTGGTGCAGTTGGGAGGGGATGCTTTGCGGCTAGCCATCCGACGGCCCCCTGTGCCGCGGCGGCCGGCCAACCTTTATACGTGATGTTTTGAAAAGGTGCCGGCAATACAAAAGTGCCATTTTTTTCACTTCTTATCATCTGTGCGCCTGCGTTATAAAAATTCTCCAACATTCGGTTCTTTTGTAGGTGAAAGGGTAATATACTCCACTGGTCAATGCCGATGGTGGCCGCATTTTTGTTGGCCATGGACTTGGGACCAATGCCCTTGTATATAATGGACCGACTGCTGGCGTATGCCTGTTCGGGCGAGAAAGAATATAAAGCTGCGGTGGCGCCGTCGTACATAACCATTTGGCTGCCGACACTGTTGGTGGAAGCGCCCGGTGCCTCTTCACAGGCGCCCGGCTGGGTAAGTGAATATCCAACGTGGCCCCAAATAGAATAAAATTGCTTTAATCTTTTTATCCCATCCTTAAATGAAGTCGGTGGTGACGAGGGATCTATCGCATTAACGTTGGCGAGGCTGCCAAAAAAGGCGGATGCGGCTCTCTGTGGAAGGGGGGCTGTTGCAACAGATTTCGGCGTTAAGTGTATTTCTATTTTAGGTGGATTCGCCTGATTACATCCTTTTGCAATCTGATATATATCATTGTCGTGATAAAAATTATAATGAACACTACTATAGTCTGAATTTATAAGAACAATTTTGGATGGGGCTAGCGTGGCTAGCTGAGACACGTATGTTCTGTAGTGGCGTTTTAGGAGTGGGCCGATGTCTAGCTTAAATGTTCTTGTTGTTGTGCTATCAGAAAGTACCTTGCCTTCTTGGTCCGTGGCTATAATCCGGGCCAAATTAGATATCGCGGCACCGCCGCGGCCTTCTGCAGCCAGAGTTAACTGCACGTTTGAACTAACTGCACCAAAATGTTTCTTTAAAATGCTTATAACCTCTTCATGAAAAAGTTCCATATTTGCATCCGCGTTGGGATCAATCAAGTGTTCCAGCCTGTTCGTCGCCACCGCTTCGCCGACTTCTGTAGACTCCCAATAATTATGAAATGTAAGTTTAGGTAGATCAAGCGCTTGGGATGGGAAGGAATATGGCGTGAGATACTGTTGGCTGCAGCTCGGAGTGTCTCCGTGCGGGTTAAATCCTGCGTCTCCCCCGGGGAAGTCATCAAAATATTCGGTGGTGTTGTTGGTTGTTGTGCTAATGATGCTCTGGAGCGCTCCATTTTCGTTGCATGCCCCTAGGATGTTCCCGCCGTGCTCAAAACTCTCTTTCAAAATACCCTGGAAGCCCCACATTGTCCACTGTCGATCTCTGTAGCCGTACGCCTCTGGGCTGCCGGCGGGGGCGCCCGATGGTGCGGTGGCTCGTGGGGCGCCCGTTTGTATGTTGGATCCCTCCAAAGACCAGGGCATCTCCGGTACCACAAAAACAAAATTTCGGCGGCCGCCATTTAATCTTTGTGCCTTCTTTTTTGTCATTTCGCTTAATGATGCGCGCCAAAGATCTCGCCACTCTTTCAAGCTGTTTCTAAACCCAAGATTATCGTGAAACCAGTATATTATTTCCAATGGTTGTGTTGGATCTGTTCCCACGGGCATGTAAATTACCGTTGAGCGGCCAGGTTTTCCTTCGGTAACTTTTCGGCCGGCGTCCGACAACATCCCAAGACTATCGTTTGCGCCGTTATTGTCGCAAACCCCTGTCCAAACTAATCCTTTATATTTCCCTTCAGCTTTAAGCGCTTTAAACAAATTCACAACCCAAGACTTATATACATCCCCCGTGATTATTCTATCGTCAACAATGCCCTGGCCAAGCACGACCGGTGGAAGGCCGCTATTCGGTTTGTCTAACAACACTTCTCTGCTGACGGTATCCCCAATTGATCCCCTGTTGGGGTAAGTTTGTATACACTTCTCCAGGCAGGCGCCTTGGGGAACTGGTGAAGAGCCGTCTGATTTGCCTCTTCCTAACCCTTCTGGATCAACGGGCCCTCGGTACAACAAGCCAGAAGATGATGCGCGACTGTTTGGCACCTCCACCCACACAACGTCTCCTACAGAAACTGTCTGGCGCGATGCAAATCTATCTATAGCCTGCACTGTAGGGTACTGATCAATAATAAGTTGGTCCTGTGCTGTGGGCTCATAAACATTGTTCGGTATTGGAAGCGGCAAATGTAATTCCGGTATCCGTATTTTATACGTTGGTAGCCTATATTTTGTGCTCTCCTTCATGGGGGTTGATGCCATAAGAGCAATGTCTGTTGGTGTATAGGGGGCGCCCTCTTCATATGGGTTGTCAACGCGCATTAAAACGCCTTTCCATAGTTTTTGTGTTTCTAATTTGCTTGGGTTAAAAACTTCCCCTACGACGCGCTGTAGTATGGACCAGCCGCTTTCTTCGTCGCCGATTGCGCCTGGGGAAGATGGATCAACGTCAAGCCCTTCGTTGAGTACTCCGGGTGGGAGCTTTAGTAGTGCATTGGCGTCTGGCGGGCGAGATGGTAAATGTTTCTCATCAATATCATTTTCAGACATCCAATCATTTCTCCCCTTGAATTATATCAAAAAGCTCTTGCCGATCGCTTTCATCTAATTCAACGGCATTCTCTTGTCTTTTGTTTAATATAGCAGTAATTTTAACTAGTTGTTCATTAGACCGCTGTAGAGTCTCGACGTATTTAGATGCAATGAGGCCAAGTTGTTTGTGAGTTTCGATATCAGACGCTTTTTTCATTTCTATTAATAGATCTGTTAAAAGGTTTGATGTTACAGCGCGGTCATCTCTTATGTTGGAAAGCGATTCTTCGATGTATTCATTAACATTTTTTATTCTTTGTCCCACTTGATTTTAAAATCCTTATAGCGCGCACGAATTCTATTTAAACTACTGACCACCTGTTTTGTGTTCAAGCCGGTAATTTCTCTTATATACAAGTAAATAGCTTTTTTATTAAAAATTTCTATGTTTTCAGACTCTTCAAATAAAATCTTAACCGCCTGAATTACCTTTTTCTCATTATTGCGCACAGGAAGTTTTTCCCATTCGCTTACCTGTCCTCTAAAGGCTTCCCAAAATTCATTCTTTATACTATCTTGGACGTAGGTATTGTGCACCACAAGGGGGTGATTGACGTCTTTGATGGTTCGTGTCGCGACATAACAATCTTCGATTATCATTTCTCTTTTGGCTCTCTGAACGTTCTTTTTAACTTTATGAATAAACCAATTTTTTGTTATAACACTAAAGTACGAAAAGGCCTTGGAGCCTCTATTCGGATCGTACTTATCAAGCACGGTAATTAACCAATTTTTGCAGTCTTCTTTCAAGTAATCGATATTTGGTAAATTTGTAAACTTATAAGTATAAACAATTTTATCTACCAACTCATTAAAGGCTGGGCCTATATATGTATTATATAATTCATTTTTTATACGAAAGTCTTTAGAAAGGCAATAATTTATAATAGCTTCTTCGTGGACCTTCGTAAAATAATGATTCTTCTTTCCTTTTCTTGCCATATATTATTCTTCCTCATCGTAATGTTCTTCATCTTCTGGAATTTCGTATTCTACGTCGTAAGTGGATCGAAAATTCTTAGCTAAATCCGTTACAGATTTAGAGTGTTTCATCAAATTTTCTAATATGGCGTCGCCATAAAATCTTTCTAATTTGTATACAGATTCTATATGGTTCGCGTAATCTTCCAAAAAAACAAAAAGATTTTCTAGTTCGTCAGAGACGTTAAGAAACCTTTTTAACAACTTAATGAGATACCATATAAAAATCACATTTAATAAAACAGATAATCCTAGTATTATTTCAATCATTTTTAATACTTAACTCTTCTTTTTGTTTGTTGAGGTCTTTTTTAGCGTCCTCTATGAATTCTTTGACGTAAGACCCGGGTTTTTCTTTTTGTTCTGATTCGTTCTTTGGGCTAAAAAACATAGAAGGTCTTCTAACAAGAGTGCCTATAGTTTCGCATACGTCGCAGTACTCCATTGTTTCAGTCATGGAGTGGCTAACTGTTGTTTCGCAACCACACTTTTCACAGCCATAAATATAAATAGGCATTATGAGGTTGGTCGCTCGTCAAGGTCAAGAGATAGTTGTAAATTTTCACGCACATCCTCGTCGAACTTAACAATAGGTGGGTTCAGCACAATAAGTCCCTCTTCAGATAATTTAACTTTAAAATTCTTTAATACGGGTACTATATCGCTTTGCTCAAGCAGGCTTTTTTGAAGAGCCATCATGAGGGCCCCCACGGCCTGATCAGATAAATTCATTTCTTGTGACATATTATTCTCCTTTATATCTTCTTAAATGCTATTAATTTTTGGTGTTTGGCATAGGTCATTCCAATCGGAATCATACATCATTTTTGCCAATTCTTCGAGTGTAACGTTAGGGGTCCATCCTAATTTTTCTTTCGCTTTTGTAGAGTCTCCAATTAAATACGGTACCTCTTGTGGTCTAAAGAGTCTTGGATCGATTTCTACATATTTCATTGGATCTCCGAGGCCCGATATGTCAAAAACACACTCTAAAAAGTCTCTAACAGAATATGTCTTTCCGGTTGATATAACATAATCATCTGGCCTTTCTTGTTGCAACATAAGCCACATCGCTTCAACATAGTCGCCAGCAAAGCCCCAATCTCGCTTAGCATCTAAATTGCCTAAATATAATTTGTCCTGTAGCCCCATTTTGATGGAGGCCGCGGCTCTTGTTATCTTTCTTGTAACAAACGTTTCTCCCCTTCTTGGCGATTCGTGGTTAAAAAGAATCCCGCTCGATGCATGTAAATTATAGCTTTCTCTATAATTTCTAATCAGGCTGTGAGCAAATACTTTGGCACAAGCGTATGGGGAGGCCGGCATAAGCCTAGACCCTTCGTTGAATGGGTGGTTGGGGTTATCCCCAAACATCTCCGAAGAAGATGCTTGATAAAACTTGGCGTCCGGGACTACTGTTTTCATGGCGTTTAGAATCCGCAATGTACCCATGGCAATACCATCAACAGTGTGCTCGGGAATATCAAACGAAACCCTAACATGAGATTGGGCTGCCAAGTTATAAATCTCGTCCGGACGGTACTCGTGCAGCACTTCCCAAATTTTCCCAGAATCGCTTAAATCATAGTACTCCATTTCAAGATTTGGAGAGCTGAAAATATGATCGATCCGGCCTGTGCATATTGCAGAAGACCTTCTTTTAAGGCCAACAACTTTATAGCCCTTCTTTAAAAGCAGCTCCGCTAAATAAGAGCCGTCTTGGCCAGTGATACCTGTTACGATTGCTGTTTTATTGTTTGTTTTGTTTATACCATTCATATGTTTTTGTGACGCCGTCCTCAAACTTAGTAAAATTAAAACCACCTAACAATTTAAGCAATTTTTTGTTTGATCCGTCTTTTCTGAATTGTCCATCTAGTCTATTATTATAAACTATTTTAACATTTTTTTTGACATTTTTATGCAATATATTTGCCATTTCTGATATCGACAAATTTTCATTTGGCGCCACTATTATGGGCGCGCCAGAATTGTGCTTTTCCAGCAACAAAGGTATAATCTTTATTAGATCGTCGATGTAAAGTTGTTGCCGCAATGGTTTTCCAGTTCCCCACAATTCTAATGTGTCTCCATCTTTGGCTTCTGAATACTTTCTAATTAAGGCTGGTATAAAATGAGAACTCTCATTATTAAAATTGTCTCCGGGGCCATAAATATTCGAAGGGCAAAACGTAGAATAGTTTACACCGTATTGTTTTCTATAAGAAATGGTTTGTACGTGAAGAGATCTTTTTGTATATCCGTATGAAAAATTAGTTTGTGCTGGAGGGCCTCTGAATAGGTCCTTTTCGGTGAATGGATATTCTGGTAAAACATCCGGAAATGCGCACGTACTTAAAGAAGATAAAACTTTTTTAATATTATTTTTATATGCACAGTCTAGCACATTTGTATTTATTATAGTGTTCTTATAATAAAAAGACGCCTGGTTGTTTTTGTTTTCTTTGATCCCGCCTACTCTGGCCGCTAAATGTATTACTGCATCTGGTTTGTATTCCTTAAAAAGCCAATTACAGTCGTCTTTGTTTAAAAGATTACAGTCTTTGGAGGAGACATAAATCCACTCTGGTCTATATTTTTGTAATCTCTTACCTACAAACCCAGTCCCCCCTGTTACTAAAACTTTCATTGTTTAAAGTGTAAACTCCTTTTCGAAGAAGTCGTCGGCGCCACACTGTTCCTTGAAAAATTGTTTGGTTTCTTTATTAAACCATTTAAAAATATAATTATTCATTATTTTAACAAAGTTTTCTTCGTTTAAGTTACCAAGACCCTCACAATAGTGCCATACTTTTATTTGTTTATGATCTTTAGTGTAAAGTTTTTTATCTTTAACATAAAATTTATTTAAATGAGGGCCCCATGGCTTTTCATAAGGAGGAAATTTTGGTGGTTCGCCAGTTGTTGCAGAATGATCTTGATATTCATATGGAAGACACATATTTCCTTTTGAACGAACATTATAAACAACATTGCTTTTTAAATAAGGCCCATCAACTATTTTACAAGAATGTTTATAATTGTTTGACCATGCAACATAATTTAAACCACCTTGTTCCGCATATGCTGGAAAATTTTTAGATATTTTTATAATATCAATAATAGGTCTTATCTTATTAAAACAAACCACGTCTGCATTTAAATGTGTTTCATGGTTTGGAGAAAGTATTATACCACATTCAGACAACTGATAGGGATAATCTAGCGAAGCTAAAATATCGTGTTCATTGTCATCTAAAAATTCATCTAATCTGGCACATGTTATAGTATCCGCGCCCAATATTATAAATTTTTCGTAATTATTCTTTTTCATTATTTCAACAGCTAGCATATATTTATATACGCCGCAGCCGGCTGTATCTTTAAAATTACTTACTTCATATTCACTTTCGTTAAACTCGTTTACATGATGTAGCATAATCTCTGGGTGGTGCTTTTTAAAACTATTTAAGGCGCATAGTCCAATATTTTCATATTTTTTACCATAAAAATATATTAAACAACCTGTTTTCATATTACCATCTCCAGTTTTTTTTATAATGTTCTACTATTTTACCTATTTCAGTATCAAAAATCTTTTTTGGGCGCCAGCTTAAAGCTCTTAGCTTATCATCGTTTAAAGCATAACGCACGTCCTGGCCTTGGCGTGAATAAGAAAAATCTATGTTTTCTTGCCAGTTTTCTAAAGTTCCATAAAAACTGTTGATAACTTTTTTAGTCGTATCGATATTAGTCTGCTCGAAGCCGCCAGCAACATTGTATATTTCATTTATTTTACCACTTTCTACAATGGTTATGACAGCTTCAGCAGTATCATCTGCATGCAACCAACTCCTAACAGGCGTGCCATTATTGTGGAGTCTAATTTTCCTACCTCTCATCAAATTTTTGATAGAAATCGGAATAAGTTTTTCTGGATATTGGCCTATTCCATAATTATTGGTCGGCCTTAAAATTACATATTCAACACCGTATGTTCTTGCCCAAGCAAGCACTAGCATGTCAGCTGCTGCCTTGGCCGCGGAATAAGGATTGCTGGGCTTTAATAAATCTTTTTCCGTATGCGCTCCTTCATCAATATCTCCATAAACCTCATCTGTGCTGAAGTGAAAAAATATTGGTCTTTTATTACAGTTTTCTGGCTTATGCCTTACTAGATCAAGCAGGTTCTTAACCCCAACTATATTGCTACTAATAAACTCATCACTGTTTATAATACTATTTCCAACGTGAGATTCGGCAGCGGTGTTAATGACATAATCACAATCATATAAAAAGCTTAAATCTTTTATATCTTTTTTTTCAAAAACAAAATTGGCGTATTGTTCAAATTCACCCAAAAGGCTTTCATTCGCTGCGTATGTTACTTTATCTATTCCACGCACCATCCAACCTTTTTCAAGGCACTTTCTGGTTATATAAGAGCCAATAAAGCCCAAACAGCCTGTCACATATACCACTTTCATTTAAAAAAATCCTTAACCACGCTTCCAATATAGCTTATCTTCTCTTCTGTCAAGCCAGCATATGTTCCTAGAAAGAAGGAGTTAAAAGTAACGTGGTGAGCAACTGGAAATCGTTGTTGTAGATTTCCATACTTCTTTGCCAGCTTCTGGTAACCCGGGTGATAAAGAATATTGCCCGCAAAATAAGAGCGTGTTTGTATTCGGTTTGTTTCAAGGTGGTTTACAAGATCCTGTCGTTTGAAGTTGGCTTTTTTCTTAACCGTCATCATATAAGCAAACCAACTTGGATCGGCTTTTTCTGTTGCAACTGGTAAATGCAATTTATCGCAATGTTCAGAAAATATCTCTGTCATTCTTTTAAAATTAGTTCTTCTTGCTTCATCCAAATAATCAAGCTTTTTAATTTGTTGCAAACCAATGGCTGCTTGGATGTCTAAGGGCTTGAGATTATATCCGATTTCATCAAAAACATATCTATGATCATATACAGCGGTTGGGGCGCCCGGGAGCCAAGATTGGAATCTATTGCCGCATGCAGTACGTGACGTTACATTTCCCGGGCAAATAGTGTTGCAATAACAGGCACGGCCCCAATCTCTAAAGCTTGAAATAATTTGTCTCATTTTATTTGAATCGGTCGCGACAAAGCCCCCTTCTCCCATAGTCATATGGTGCGCAGGAAAAAAAGAACAAGTTGAAATGTGACCAAAAGATCCTAGTTTTTTATTATCATATGTAGAGCCAAGAGCATCACAAGTATCTTCTAAAAAAACTAAATTATATTTTTCTATCAAATGCATTAATCTATCCATGTCCGGAGGGTTTCCTAAAACGTGAGCAAAGACTATCCCCCTAATTTCTCCCTTAGTGTCTTTCTTCAGCAGATTTTCCACTTCATCTAAGTCTAAATTAACATCTGGTAAGGTAACATCCACAAAGACCGGTTCGAATCCGCACTGGATTAAAGGATTTACTGTGGTTGGGAAACAAACAACTGGGGTTATAAACTTGGAGCCTTTTTCAAGATTCCATCTTTTTTTGATATAGTTGTCTTGTGAAGTTAAAGAAGCGACCATCAAAAGATTAGCAGAGCTTCCAGAATTTGTTAACACACCGTGTTTCTTGCCTAAATGATCAACAAACTCCTTTTCAAAAAGTCTTCCGTTTTCCCCAAAAATCAGCCAACCGCTTAATAACGCTTCTATTGCAGCTTTATATTCATCTGATGTGAACACAGGGCCTGAGTATGACACCCAATCTTCTCCTGGCTTCCAGGTACTTTTATTTTTCTCTTCTACGTGTTCTTCAACTAAATCAAGTATTTTATTTATTCTTTCCGACATTTATACACCTTTAATAATCTTTGTTAAGCTTTTATCAAAACCACTTAATTTTAAATTTAGCTGTTCCAATAGAGTACCATCGCCACTATAGTCGTTATTGTTCCCTCTCTTCTCAATAAGAACATTTTCTATAGGCTTTTCTAATAGCGTGTTAATTCTATTTGATATGTCCAACAGGGACATTTGATTATTATAACACAAGTTTATATCTTTTGGTAGTGTTTTTTTGTGATAATTTTCAATATAATGATCTACTACCAGACAAAGATCATCTACAGATATAAAATCCATATTGCGGTTTTGGTGTATTTTTATTTTTTTGCCACTTCTGACATTCTTGATGGACGATCTTATAAACCTGTCTTCTTTTTCATCGAGCCCGAAACACCCAAAGACTCTCAAGTTAAAAAAATTATTTGTATTTTTAATCTCATTGCTGATGATTTTCTTTGAAAGCCCATAATAATCTATGGGATTTGCATCAGTGCTCTCTTTTGCTAGACTTATACTTGTTCTGCGGTCAAACTCGGCCCCTGAGCCAAAATGTATCAGCCCATCAAACTTATCTTTATTTATCAAAAAATTTCTAAACATTATTAAGTTATCTATTAATACGGATATCTCATCTTGTTTAGTTCTACGGCCCCCAGACACTGCTGTGTGTATAACAAAGTTGATATCGTTTTTTATTAAGAAATCAGTCACCATTTCAGTATTTAAAACATTTAAAGTTTTTCTGTTGGTTTCGATAATATTATGTTTTTTATTTATTTTTTTTGATATGTTTCTGGCTATGAATCCATTAGATCCCGTGATTAATATGTTCATAATCTGCTAGCACCTTTTCTTTAATACCCAAAAAGGTATCCTCTATGTGTCTTGAATTTAAAATAACTTCAGCGTTTGTTTTTACTTTGAAATATTCTTTTATTACGGGATACTTTCTTGATATGCCCCCGGTCAAATATATTTTTTTATTGCTTTTTATTAATGGAATATATTGATCTAAATAATTTTTAAACAATGAACAGATAAAATTTATTAAAGTAAAATTATCTTCTCTTATATTTGTTATAGAGCCGCAAACAGTTGAATCGTAGTGTAAAGCTTGTTCGAAGATATTGAGATTAAAATTCATATCTGATGCTATTAATTGGTCCGTAGATAAATTTTTAAATATCTCAAACATGTTAACATCAAGGTTTTTGAAAAAGTTTTCAAAACAATTTAAAGCTCTTCCAGAGGGTATATACTTTATAATACTTTTGTTTCTGATAACTTGGGATCCGGTGCCCAAATTAACAATACATTCATCATTTTTCAATAAAAAAGATCTTTTAACGCAATCAGTATCACCGAGCGCGCTGTATACTATTTTTTCATTCAAAATGCCCAGCTGCTTTATTCTGTCTTGGAGGCCACCGTGATCTTTGTGTAGATGGTATGTGGAGTCGTGTTTAAATATATGACTAATAAGGCAAGTTTTGTTTTTTACATTTTTACTAGATTTCCATGAATAATATATATCGTCGACATAGCCGCCCCCTAAAATGGTACATATAAAAACAGCGTCGAAACTATCGTGTTTTTTCATAACATTTGTTAAAACATTAGAAACTTCATCCTTTGGTATAGCGTGCTTATAAAGAAATGGCGATGGCACTTCTTTTTGTTTATAAAATAAATCTTTTTCTACATTATATTCAATGCTTTTTATTCTAGATGCACCAAAATCTATAAATAATAAATTTTTCATTTTATATTGTTTATTTCTGTGATGATGCGATCAATGAACTCATCGTTTATTGTTTCTTTTATGAAAACAGTCTCACCGTATTCTTTTAATACTATAAATGTTGTTTGATTGCCAAAGGTTTTTTTATCTTTGAGAATGAGGTCTTTTAATCCTGTTAAGTCAACATTTTTTAATTTTTTAAAATCTATCAGCTCTTTACATGCTGTATCTAATTTTTCAGTATTTGTGTTGTAAAGTCTGTTTACCAATAACATACCAATGGCAACAGCTTCACCGTGAGGTATGTCATGTTTTGAAAGAGTCTCAAGTGCATGGCCAATAGTATGGCCATAGTTTAAACATTGTCTTATGGTTAATTCAAATTCATCAACCTCTATTACTTCTTTTTTTACAGCAAGTGAGTTTTTAATAATATCAAGATAGAATGAGTCATCTACAACTTTACCATTTTTAACCATGGATTTATATTGATTTAGTAAACTAGAGCCACCCATGGACAATAGTTTTAAAGCCTCGCCCAAGCCAGATTTTATTTCTTTACTCTCTAGGGTTTTTATAAATTTGGTACATATTATAACGGAGGCTGGGGAAGAAAAAAGCGCTAATTGATTTTTAGTCCCGTTGTAATTAATGCCATTTTTGCCTCCAATGCAGGAATCTGCCATGGATAACAAAGTAGATGGAAAAAGAATCCACTTTACACCTCTTTTATATACAGCAGCAGTAAATGATCCAATATCTTGGATTATGCCGCCGCCGATAACATGTAACGTATTTCCCTTATTGAAGCCATTGCTAGATAAAAACTTAACTAAATCTAGGCATGTTTCAATAGTTTTATTTTCTTCAGTCGCTTCAACAGAATATATGACTGCATTGTTCAAAGAATTAAAACCATACAAAGGAACTAATTTTTTATCTATTAAGATAACATCGCCACCTTCATATACTTCTTTAACACACTCCAAAGGTTCTCTATCCGTTAAAGAAACAAGATACTTCATTGGCTGAGATGCAACTTCAAATCTATTTTCATAAAAGCTTTGTACTTCTAATATTTTGTTATCAATTTTAAAATTCATTTTTATTCCGCTTTAATTAAATATTTTTGATTGAATACCCGCTATCAATAATAATATTTTGTCCAGTGATGGATTGGTTATTTTTTAGCAAGTACTCGCACATTTTAGCAATTTCTATGGGCTTTGTTAGCCCCAAAGGAATATATTTGTTTATTTTTTTTATAGTTTCTATAGAATTATTATCCCTTGTCATCTGCGTGTCTACAAAGCCGGGAGATATCATATTGACTTTTATATTATCATCACACATTTCCAAAGATAAAGATTTAACTGCAGCATACAAGGCGTGCTTAGTCATGGAATATTGTCCTCTACCTTCCTTTGTACCAGTCGCCCACAGCGAACCAATAGCTATTATGTTGCTTCCATCAGAAAAATTAATGTCTTGGCACATTTTTATAAAACTAAAGGTATTGATATTAAAAACTTTTTGAAAATCTTCTTGTTTTATATCTTTATATGATTTAATCGGGTTTACGCCTGCACAGTGGACCATACCATCAAAACACTCGTGATCTCGTAAAAAGTAAGATATGTTTTTCACATTTGATAAATCACAAATTTTGCTGTTTATGCCAACTATGTCCACTCCACATTGTTTCAGTTTTTCTTCAATGCAGCTTCCAATGCCGCCGGTATTGCCAGTTAACAGTATTTTCATATCAAAACCCCTCTCTGATTTTCATATCTGTCAATTCGCCAGGTATTATTTTACCATCGGGGCCGATTCCTTTGTGCATGACTTTCGGCTCATGTCTTTCGAAAGGATGAGCAAAAACCTCTACAATCGAAGGGCCTGAACTAGACATTGCCTTTAGCATAATACTATCAATCTGACTGTTGTTTTTTATAGAAAAATATGGTATGTCAAAAGCTTTTGAAACTTTTTCCATGTCTGGCAGCGTAACACCGCTATTCGGACCACTAGCAAACTCTTTTCCCTGGAAAAAAGACTCCTGTGTCATTTTAATAGAAAGATATCCTTCATTATTTATTAATATTATTTTTAAGGGTAATTGCTCACTCACAACAGTTTGTAGCTCTTGAAGGTTCATCATAATAGACCCGTCGCCCTCAATGCAAATTGTTTTACTTTTTTTATTAGCTATGCTGGCGCCAATTGCCGCGGGCAGTCCATACCCCATGCTAGCACAGCCAACATTAGTAAACATTCTTTGGTTCTTGTTGAGATTATACATTTGTAAAGTAACAACATGAGCGGTGCCATTGCTGGTTACGATAGGGCAGTCTCCATAATACTCTTTAGCTTTGCTTGTAAAATAGTAAAAACTAACATAATCTTTTAAAGACTCATGTTTGTTGTAATAATATTTTTGCTCCGACCTTATTTGTTTTACATCACTTCTCCACCGGTGGATATCCGTCTTAAAATCAATATTTTTAAACTGATTTAAAAAAGTATTCAAGTCCATTTGTATTTTTAAATCAACGTTGAAATTGTGTTTATTGATTTCATTTTCATCTATGTCGACAAGAATTTTTTTTGATTTGGGGGAAAACTTACTAACATCATATCCAGTCATTTTGACTGGGAGTCTAGTCCCCAAACATATTAAAAGATCGGCATCTTGCACTATTTTATTTGAAGTAATTTGCCCTAAGATACCTATTCTTCCCATATAATATTCATAAGTATTGTCAATACAATCCACACCAGAGTGCGGACCAGTGACTGCAGGGATATTGAAAGATTCTAGCAAGCGATTAAACAGATCATAACTATTTGATAGTCTTATACCGTTTCCAACGACAAACAAAGGTTTTTTACTTTGCTTTAATAAGCTTTCGATACTATCGACCTGCTCCTTACTTAAAATATTTTTTTCTTTTTTTTGAGATTTATACACCACTAAATTATCAGGCACCGCGGCGCCTTGAACATCCAATGGTATATCAAGCCATACTGGGCCCGGTCTACCGCTGGTTGCAATATCAAAAGCTTTTTCCAGCTCTGAAACAATTTCAATGGGATTGTTGATTGTTTTAGCGTACTTAGTCATCGAGGAGACGCTTTTAATAATATCGTATTCCTGATCTCCTATTTGGCGGCAGCCCGTTCCTTTTGACATTTGGGATCTAGAAACTTGACCCGATATTACAACTGAAGGGATACTATCAGTCCACATTCCCAATAAGCCTGTTATTGCATTTGTGCTGCCCGGGCCAGTGGTTACAACACTTGCACACACTTTGTTTGAAAGCCTAGTATATCCTTCCGCGGCCATCAATAAAGCTTGTTCATGGTGCGCACAAGTTGTTTGTATTTTGTTGCTTTTTCTTAAAGAATCAACAATGTGTATGCATCCACCCCCAGAAATACAAAAAACATCTGAAATTCCTTTTACTTCTAAAAAATTAATTATTATATCAGAGACTTTCATGCTATTTTGTCTGCTGTGAGTGGTTCGTCTTTTTTCATGTCTTTTGTACATATATACTCTTCATTAATAAAGTTTCTACTGCTTAAGTGGTTTATATCTGCTTGAAAAGGCACAGCGCTGTATAAACAATCTAAAGTTATAGCATCACCCTTCTTTAAGCTTGTTTTCAAGTAAAGACCTCGGTGTAAAGCTTGTAAGTATTTTGCTTCTTTATTATCGACTATCCTTCGCTCTTTTGTGTTTGTTGAACCACACATAATTTTAGCTTTTTTAAACGCAGAAAACCATATATCCACCTGCTCAGGGGTGGAACAATATTTTGTAATTTCTTTCTGTTCGTGGCCTTCTGGGTATGGAATGTCTATGTGCCGCTCCCAAGCTCTGGCTCCTTTAGCGTATGAAATGTGCATGGAAGAGTGCCAGTCTGTATATTCATGAGTAGAAAATCCAATAGTTATATCTGGGTACTTTTGTTTAAGAAAATCAATCTGATTTAGCTCTAGCTCTCCATCTTCACTAGGGTATTTTGAAACACAATGATTTATTGCAATGGGAACATTTCTTTTCTTAAAGAATTTTACAAAATCGTCGATTTGCTTTTCACTGGCGCCGCCGGTTGATACAATGACTGGTAGTTTTGTCGAGGCCATTTTATTCAATAACAACCAATCATTGATATCAGAACTAGCCACTTTAAGTATGCCAAGTCCCATTTCTACACAAAGATCAACTGATGGTTCATCAAATGGTGTTGCCATTGGTATACAGCCCATCTTTTTAATGTATTCTATTAGCTTTTTGTAATTTTGATTTGACAATCTAGTTCTTGATATTTTTTGTATATATCTGGTTTTTTTTGGAAGCGACTTTAGCTCAACGTTTGCGCCATCGCCTGTGTGGTCTTTATGTATAAAGGTGTCTAAATCTCTTAGCTGTAGTTTTATGGCGGCTTTGATGTTGTGTTTCTTTACCACTTTTGCAAATTGCTTAACAATCTGCTTTCCTCTCTTTAGGCTACCCCAGTGATTACTAGCTAATTCAAGAACGAACAGATCTTTAAAAATATTTTCTTTTATTAAACTTTCCATTTTTCACTCCAATATTCTTGTATCATTTTATCATAGTCTATGTTTTCTTTATTTTTTTTAACCTGCCAGGTGTTTTGTTTGGTATGCCATCTATAATGATATCCCAACATTTTTGGTATTGGATAAATAAATATTTCCTTATCCGCCAAGTTACAATACGTGTCATAGTCTTCGGCGCCGGCAAACGCAACAGAGTTGCTGATATGTGCTTGAGGTACTAAATGTTCATATATTGATTTGTGATACATGACGGTTGGCGTCACTACAGGGCTTTTAATCAAACACTGCTTTTTAAATGAACTTAAGCTTTTGTAGCTGTGAGACAAAGTATCTATTATTCTGCCATTCATAACTCCCTGTGCGTGGCTTTGAACACACTTTATATTATTTGAGCTTTTAGATATTATCGACATATAAGAAGAAATATATTCTTTTGAAATGTAATCATCTGACGCTAGAAAAGTTATGTAGTCAAAATCTAAATTTTCGAAAGAGTGGTCAAAAGCCTCTCTGTAGGAATTTTTATAAAAATTCTTTACTTGTACCACATCGATTAATTTATTTTCGCTAGCTAATTTTTTAGCCAACTCATAACTGCCGTCTATACTTTCATTATCATATATATAAATTTTTAAATTGTCGTAGGATTGTGAAGTTGCAGATTGTACACAGTCAGACAAAAAATCAGACGAGTTATAACTCGGTATTACTAAAGCTACTTTCATTCCAATCCTTCACATTCATATTCTTGTCATCAATAAAAACATCATAATACGGTTTTCCCATTTTAAGCTCATGGTGTTTAACGCCCCATTTTTTAAATTGTTCTTGCGTTGTTTGTCTCCAATCAATACCAGTGACGGTACCCCTAGCTGTCCAGTATATTATAGTATGGCCGTCATCATATAACTTATTTGCTTTTTGAATATTTTCTACAATAGGTACAGATTTATTATAATCCCTGTCCTCTGGGGATATGCAGATTGTTTCGTCTATATCAATAAATATTACCATTTATAAGTCTCTCATGTACTTAGCACGACTAATATAGGTGTGGTCGTCTAAGATCTTTTTTCTATTCGCCAGCTTTAAGTCTACCACATCTTGAGGTGCCATGTCAATATATTTTTTAACTAAATTCATCATTTCGTCTGGTGAATCATACATTGGCATCTCTGGGAATAAGTTTTCTATTTGACTGATAGTATCACTAACTAAAAGGCCTGTCAACCCTAAAGATTTGAAAGTTCTTTCGTTTGTATCTAGGCCCAAGGTGCGTTGATACGCATCGTGTATATTTATTGCAAGCTTGCTATTGCTTAAAATTAAATTTTCTTCAGCATGCGATATCCCCCTATCGATAAAGAACCCACATTTAAGACCAGAGTCTTTAAATGGTGATAAGTGCTGTATCATTATTTTTCGTTTTTCATCAAACCCGTTGTTCGCCCAGCCTCCAATGAAGCACACATCAAACTGATATTTTTCGTTTTCTGCCGGTGCATAATTAACTGAATCAAAAGCTAAAGGTATTTCATTTACGTCCCCCCATTTATCGTGAAAGTCGGTGATGATGCCGAAAGCCCATTTATGTACATTATCCATCTTTATGATTTCATCGATGACACTCGGGTGACAAAGGCTAACAAAATTAGGGTGAGACCCCCATGGAAGCGGAAATCGATTAGGCTGTACATATAGATAGACTTTGTCAGCCTTCTCTAGTTTAGAAATGTTGCTAAAATTTACATCTGCATCAATTGCCATTAATTGATAATTTTCTTCTTTGATGTCGTGTAAGTCAGAATAATATTCAACATCGTATCCTAACTGTTCCCAGGCTGATTTATATCCGGCGTATATCCATTTCCCCGCATGGTTTTTGTGTTCTTTAATATATATTTTCATAGTTTCATTATCTTGTTTATTGCACTGGTCAAGCGCACCATAGATTCGTGGTCTTTCAGAAATCTTTTATGCCCGTTATTAGCAACTTCTTCTATTATCTTTGGGTTTTTAAGCAAAAAATCAGCTTTTTTAAACATCTCGTATGATGATTTAAAGGTTATAACTTCCTTATCGATTATAAAATGCTCTTCTAACCCGGGAGCGTATTCCGTAAACAATAAAGCATTCGCTGCGGGCACTTCAACCATTCTCCCTTTCATTTGCAGCACTGGTGGATTCGCATTATAGTTTTTGCTGAAATTTATGCCTATCTTTGACTCTGCAATCGATTGAATCATCTCTTTGGGCGTTAAACCGTGATGGTGTTTTACGTCTATCCCGTTTTCTATTAAATAATTAATAAAATATCTTCTATCTAAATTTAGCTGCCCACAAAAACTAATGTCGTTCTTTTTGACAGCTTTCTTGGGATAAAAATCAATGTTGGTATACCAAAAGCCTAATATAATATTGTTATATCCAACTTCTTTAAACTTTTCAATATACTCTATTTCCGGCGTTGAACACACATGAAAATGATTACAAACCTGGCTAGAAAAGCTTTCGAACCTCCAAGTATCGTCACAAAACCAATTGAACGTTTTGCAATTACCTTTTTGTGTTTCTTGAATTATCTCTTCCCAAGGTTCATTTGGCGTCAAGGACGCGTCGCCCGTCATGCAACAAAAGATCAAATCTGGCTTAAATGTATCTACTGTTTTTGAAAACTCGGCGCGTTCACCCCTCACGGTATCGTAAAGACGAACATTGTGGCCCATCTTTTCTAGTGGTAAAAAAAGGTTCCAATAGCCGCCATCAAGCCACTCTGCTTTGCCGTTAGACAATGTTTTATTTATAACTAATAAGATTTTCATTTTAAAAAATATTTAAAATCGTATTCGTGATCGTCGTTCGTTTCTCTCTCATGTGGTCAACTAAATCCTTCCCCTTTATAGAGAACCACTCTTCTCCGGTGGCGCCAATTATTTTATTTGTAATCGTGCTCATACCCATCATCCTGGCCTCGACAACAATTCTAGACAGAGTTTCCGGGGTTTTTGGAAAAAAGACCAGCTTATTGTTATTGCTTAGCTTATCTAAAAATGTTAGGTAATCATTTTTTCCTATCAATTCATATTCTAAATTTTTGTGTTTACAATATAACACCGCCTCCCTGGTGTTTTTATGAGATATTTGAGAATCCATTATAGAGCAGACGTCCTTTTTTTCTTTGTTGGAATACTGTTCTATTGCATCCAAAGATTCTTTAGACCACAAATTGCCCCCTAAATTCACTATATTGCTTAAATTTAAATTCTTTCTAACGATGTTGGAGTGGAAGGCGGACTGGCACAACACTGCTTTGGCGCGCCGACAAAAATCATAATTGACAAGCGCTTCCTTTGGGGCAACAAAATCTTCAAACAATGCTGGATTCCTATTCACTAAATATTTGTGGTCATGCTCATAAATGACATAACTTAAATTATTCGTTATATAATCTTTGGCGTCTGATCTTAAATTAATATAATTTGCGATTACGAAATTAGCATCTCTGTACTCATACAAAAAATTTAACGTCACATTGTGAGAGTTGATTTTTTTTACTGGGAGGCGCTGTGCGGCTATCTGTATGAACTCTTCGTTGTTTAGTTCTCCGCCGCCGAGGATTTCGTTAACAAAAAAATCAGCTACAAAAACAATCATTCATTAACCTGAACGTCTAGGCTATCTAGCCAGTCCTCCACATCAAAATTTTCTTTTATTTCTAAAGAGTTATACATTTTTTTATACTGGTCTTCTTGTGAAAAATTCTTACATACCCATTTTTTCAACTCATTGGCTTGTTTTTTAAATCTTCCATAATCCTTATATACTTCTCTTAGTCTCATTTTGTAAGAGCCTTGCTGTGCATAACACCACATAGCGCCCTTTTCCAGCACCCCATCCCAAACAACTTCATCTGCTATTGGTTGTATGTCATATTCCACGCATGCGAAATATGGCTTTATTTTTTCATTACCAGTCTTCTTGTCTTTCTTTGGCGCGCAGAGAAAGTCTAAGTGGCCACTCCATTCTGGTGCTATTACAGGGATCCCAGAATATGCTGCTTCAAACAACGGGAGACCAAACCCTTCGCCATGGGCCAGAGAAACAAGTGCTTTTATTTTTGGATGTTTGTAAATAGAATGAATCTCTTGGTCCGTCATATCGCCATGGAAAAAATAAACTTTACATTTTCTATTTTCATATTTTTTCAACAGGCTTGTTAGGCGATCCTCTATTCTATGCCGATCCATAACAGAATTACCTTCAGCAAACGTTTTTACAACGAGGCCGACTTCAGGATTATCAATGAACTCTTCAACAAACCAAGTGATTGTATTTTCTAAATTCTTGCGGCCGGCCCATTGCGCCATGGCTAAAAAATTAAAATCCGTTTTTAATTTCAAGTTGATTTTTGATTCTTCATATTTTTTAACAGGGTAGTGTACAACCTCTACAGGCGTTGTACATTTCAGTGGAAACTTTTGTCCAGTCTCTTTGTGCACCGCATCATATACTGTGTTTTGGAATCCGCTCTTCGAATGATTGGAGATGGTAATTACTTTGTCCATTAAATTGCATTTTTCTAGCCACACCGGGGCGACTATGTTGGTTTCTATCCCCGCAGTCACACCAATGTTTATTGGCGCAAATCGCTCCCATTCGTTTGGAATCGTAACCTGAATGCTGGCATCATACTGTGGGTTGCCTTCTTGGTGGTAGTGGGCCGTCTTATTAATCAAGGAGTCCAGCCAGCGGCGCTCTTCGTCATCATTATATATCCACCCGCATTTTCCCCAATTAACTGGGAGTAGATAAATGTCTATTTCGTCCTCGTGTTGTCGCAAAGCCCTCAAAACAAATCGCGAATGTTCACCATACCCTGATCTGGTAAGTACCGGTGCTCGTACTAATACTTTCTTTTTCATACAATCTCCTTTAAAACCCAACGATTATCATACGGTTTCCGCGTATCCCATGATCCACTTTCGTCGTGAACTGCTGTGAATAACTCATCCCACCTTTTAACAAAATTATCAAAATTATAATTTGTCATTACGTGATTTCTGCCCTTTCTTCCTAGTTCGCTCCTTTCCTCTTCCGACATATTATATATTTTTAATAGCGCATCAACAACAGATTCTTCAGAAAGTCTATCCTCGTAAATCCATGGTATTTCCTGGGATCCTATGATACCTTTCGATGTTGGTTTTAAGCCGATGCCGAAGAATTCTTCTCCGTCAGTAACTTGTTCCTGTAGGCCACCGGTCATGTTAACAATAATCGGAGTTTCGCACGCAAGAGATTCCAACGTTGCCAAACCAAACCCTTCGGCATCTGAAATATTGACTGTACAATCTGCCATATTATATAACATGGACAAGATCTCGGGTTCGACCTTCTGCTGTGAAAAAAGCACTTCTCCATTCGTTAACCCAAGGTGATTAATAATTTTTTCTAAATCCTGGCCATGTGCATCTTTAATATCTGTGTGCATTATTAGGCATGCTTTGTCGTTTCCAACTACATCCAAAAACTTTTTAAACCAAAAAATTAATGAGCCGCTCTGCTTTCGTCTCGCGTTTCTGTTATTCCAAAAAAAGATGAACTTATTTGGATCGTATTTTTCATCGAAGCTATTTTTAGCAAATTCTTGAACGGGCGCCTCATCGTGCTTTTTAAACGATTCTGTATTTACTGCATGTGGTAAATAAATCGATTTTACGGCTGGTGCGACCGTTTTAACAATATCGTCCGTTACTTTAGAAATTGTTACGACCATGTCGTTAGACTCGTAGTATTGTTTGTTATATGTCGGATACGGATAATTATCCCAAACGTGATAATAAATCATAGGAACTAGCGGACGAATTTCATTTTCTATCTCCCACAGCCAGCCCCAAAAACGAGGATCTGTCATAAACCAAAGTATGTCTGGTCTCTCTTGCCGAAGCATAGACCTTACAATTTCTTGGGATCCATACCCATCTACAGGAAAAGTAACCCAGTCATCGCCCCACTCTTCTGTCTTAATTGGGTTGTGTCCGGGGTGGGCCATAGCTCCCCCCAAGCTGACAAACCTATATTTACCGGTCTGTAGCATGCTTTCTATGATATATCTTGTTTGAGTCCCCACGCCGGATGGAGCGAAGGGCATATCACTGATAGTCATGATCTTAATTTTTTCACTCATGTTTATTTGCCTCTTAATTACAATATTGTGTCTTTAAAAACTCGCATGGGCCAAATTTTCCTTGGCATGCCATTCGATTTTTAATGTAATTTTTGTTAGTTAAATTATAAAGGGCTTTATACAATAATTTAAGTGCATTTTCAGTTTTTTTGTTGCCGCTCGTGACCTTAAACAGTTCCACATTATTTTTTTTGGCTGTTCTCTTAAGAAGCGCAAAGTGAGTTGTAGCCGATGTTGGGTCTATTCCGTGTTTGATACAGAAAAAGTGCTTATACAATGTTAATTGATATGTCGTCATTCTGTCGCTTTTGCGTCTTGTATCCCAACCCCAGGAGCACGTTTTCCAATCAATAATATGGTACTTTCCATCATCTGTTTTAACAACTAAATCAATGTACCCTTTGAAATTGTAATCATCATATTCCTTAATGGGCTCATATAGCTTTTCTTCGACAGAGATTAACTCATAATTTCCAAAATATTCCTTTAAGACAGGTAATATATAGCCGACTAGCATACACCCCTGAGTACGCATGCTTACCACAAGATCTTTTTTTAATTCGTGGCCGTCGGGCAGTTTCTGCAATTCTTTTAAAAATTCTTCCTGAAAATATTCTGGTGCGTTTTTAATATTGTTTTCAACCAATTGCTCACATGTGGAGTGTATGGCTGTACCAAAGGCAGTATGTTCGTTTCCCTCGAAGGCTTTAATGCCATCTAAATAAACAAGCTTGTGCTTCCAAGCACACTCATTCCACAACTTTAATTCTGAAAAAGATATGTGGGGCACTTATGCACCTTTTTCTGTTGTTTTGCTCGTTGTTTTTCTTTTACTACGAGTTGTTGTATTTTTATTCTTCACTATTTTCGAAACTTTGAGGATCCACGTACCTCTAGACTCAGCCTCTTTGCAAAAATTACAAAGCTCCTGTGGGCCATCGACGCTCTCAACTTTATAAGATGGGTGTTTCTTTCGAAACTGACCAATATAGGCTTCCCTATTAATTATTTCTCTTTTTGCAACTGGCGGTCTGGCTTCATACCAGGCGATGGAAGCCTCAATTTTTACAGTGTTCTCATCTATAAACTCAATATTCATAATTTTCCTTTTCCTTTATACTGCTTTCTAATAGATCATTAATTTTATTATACAGCGCTGGGCTTATCTTTTTTAAATACGTCCGGTCTCGCAGGAAATAATTTTCAAATCCGTTTGCGAAATATTCACGAAGAGACGTTGTAGAATACGGAGAATAAAATAAGCCCGTTGTCAAAGTGCTCAATTTGGGGTACCCAACAACATTGTAAACATAGTGATCAAAATATTTATCATATTCTACTTCATCAAACCGAGAAGCAGAGGGCTCTAAGCCTGCTTGATCTAAACGATGGTAAAGGGTTTTTCTTTTTCCTTTAAACTCACTCTCTATAGCAAAATCAGAATAAATTTGATCGCCATATCTTTCTTCAGCCGCATGCGCTACTTCATGAATAATATCGTCCAGCATATCATTTTCATTGTCTTGATGGTTCGTAACATATATGGCATTATCTTTATATTTTGCATTAAAGGGCAAATCGCCGTTTTCAAAATCCTTAAAGGAGCCCACGTAGATTGAATCAATATTTTCGAACAATGAAGTTGGAATCAGACTTTCTATAGTGCTTAATACGTATTCTAAATCAAACCCGAAAGGAAGTTGGTCCTTAATATAAACTAGCTTATTTCCATAAATATATTTTTCTCTGCTGTTCTTTTTTGCCTGCTCGGCACTCTCAGAGATATAATTCATCATTAAAGCTTTCCCTCTTTTCGCATTAATCTCTCGCCCTCGTCCACGTCTGCCAGAGCCTGTTGGTATCCTCGTATAAAATTTTCTTCTGCCAAGACCAAAAGAAATTCAGGAAATTCCTCTGCCATGGTTTTTATTATCATTTCTACATTTACTTCGCCAGCTTCTGGGTTGTATTTATTTCCAACATACCCCACAAGCCACTCTTTAAGTTCGTTTGTTTTTTCTACTGTTTTCAAAAGTTCTGGGTTTTCTTCTGTCATATCCATAACTACCTCCAATTATATATATAATAATTTATTTTGTCAAGCTTTTAAAGTATTTTTGCTGCTAATGTGGCAACTTTAGATCTTTCGCCTTTGACTAGGGTGATGTGTCCTGATATATCATGGCTTTTAAACTTTTCTACTGCATATGCTAGCCCGTTTGAAGTTTCATCAACGTACACGTTATCAATTTGATCAATGTCGCCTGTTAGCACAACTTTTGTATTCTCTCCCACTCTTGTAATTATAGTCTTTAATTCGTGTGCTGTCAAGTTCTGAGCTTCATCAATTATAATAAAAGCGTCAGCGATGGATCTACCCCTTATATAAGTAAGCGCTTCAATCTCTATTGTGCCCTGCGATGTGTACATTCTTAAAGTTTCTTTGTCGTTCCCCATTAAATATCTTAAGTTATCTTGAATTGGGCTGAGCCATGGTGTCATCTTTTCTTCTAACGTGCCAGGCAAATACCCTATATCTTTCCCTAGCGGCTGAATCGGTCGGGACACAATCAATCTTTTGTAGGGTGTGCTTTTCGACCCTTCTACGACTTGCGCTAGGCCGGCTGCAATTGATAAGAGCGTTTTCCCGCTTCCTGCTTTTCCAACCAGCGTAACTACCTGAACTGTTGGATCCATTAACAACTCCAAGGCAAAATTCTGTTCCTTGTTCCTTGGTCGCACGCTCCAAACGCCTTTTTTGTGTTCCCCGTTAATTCTTTTAAGCGGCGTTGAATAACTATAAAATCGGGCGAGTGCCGATTTCTTTTCATTTGCATTTGAAACTAACATTAAAAAATGATTTGGCTGCAGCTTAATATCTTCTTCGTATAGATATGTTTCTTCTCCATTATAGAATTGATCTATAATCTGCTCGTCAACAAGGTGCGTTTTGACTCCGGTATACAAGTGCTCGGTATCTTTGACCACTTGATTGATAATATAATCTTCTGTCAAAAGCCCCAAGGCGTCGCATTTAACTCGCATATTAATGTCGCGGGATGCTAATATAACTTTTCTGCCTGGGGTTCTTTGTTGTTCTTCTAGCGCAACTGTGATTATTTCGTTATCTGCTATAGAAATATCCAAAAGATCACTTTCCGCGCCCTTGACTGTTAGAATACCGTGCCCTTTTGCGATTCTGACTCCTTTATATAAAGAGCCTTTCTCTCTTAGCGCGTCGAGCGCTTTAATTGTTCTTCTAGCATGCGACCCGACACTATCTTGTCGTTTTTTGTGTTTATCGATCTCTTCTAGGACTTTGAATGGAACAATTATATCATTGTTTTGGTAAGCAGTTATAGCGTTGGCATCTGTCAAGTACACGCTAGTATCTAAAATATAAGTTTTTTTAGCCATATAAATCGTTTACATTATAAATAGTTTCAATTATTTTATTAAGAAAAAGAACTGTTGTTTTATTTTGCTAATAGTTATTACTAGGAGATACTAAAATGAAAAAAACATTAATACTTTTATTCTTGCTTATACCAACCATGGTGCAAGCAAAAGTTTCTTTGTGTGAAAAAGGTTGTACACCAATGGATAGCGCCCAAATCAACGCAATCAAAGGCTTTTTGTACGAAGTAGCCGAATCACAGGAGCCGTCGATCAAAAAACAAATTTCACCAAAGTTTGCAAGATGTCTTGTGTGGCTAGACACAATACACAAAGACACAAAAAAACACATCGTTACGAAATATAATACTGAAGACGCGTCTTTAGTTAAGGCAAGTGTGCAGTTTATAATCGATGTGGCTATGGGCCGATATTCAGAAATGTCACCTGAAGCTACAATAGCGCGTTGGACAGAAAGCGGGGCTAGAGTTATAGCGCAATACAGAGAAACAAAAGCAAAAGATAAAAATGGCAAACAAAAGATAAAAATACAATGGAAGTTGGAGTTGCCCACAAAATGAAATATCTTTTGCTAATGTTGTGGATACTGCCCTTTATGTCGACGTGTACGTACCAACATGTTCACCACCACAATAAAAACACCTATAATTACACAGGAGAGGAGACGGCACATAATTTACCGCGAAGCTCCTTTGCTTTTGTTAAAGTGAAAGAAGAAAGCAGAATATGTCTTTTTGAGAGGTGCTTCAAAATTGGTAAAACTGCATACTATACAGGATCCGGCTTTGTAATCAAAAACACTAAGAACGGAAGTTTGGTGATCACGGCGGCGCACGTATGTGCCTCTGGGCCGAATGCGTTCTATACTACGTATGAATTGGTTGATATAGATAGTAAAAAATACAAAGCTGAATTATTAGCAACGGATGATTCGAATGACATATGCATGTTATATGCAAAAGATCTCAGAAGGCCGGCCGTCGGAGTTTCAGCGCAAAAGCCACTACAAGGGGAGCGCATATATAATATTGCGGCGCCCGTTGGAATATTTGATCACCAAATGATGCCAATAATAGATGGCTTTTACAACGGAGAAGCTTCTAATAAGTGGGGGCTAGATCGCGTTGCGGTGTACACATTGCCGGCGGCGCCTGGGTCTTCTGGTTCAATGGTTTTAAATGACAAATTTGAAATTATAGGAATGGTTCACTCTTTGCTTGTAAAATTTAAAGTGATTTCTATCGGCCCAACTTACGAATCTCTAACAAGCTTTATTGAACTCAATATTAGCAAGTACTCGCACCTCTGACGCTTCATGCCCTCCAAATCAATTTACCAGTTTTTGCGCGCACTTCTTTTAAAGATTGATTGATTGACATTATTGTCATTATAGTGTGTACCGGAAACCTGTCCTGTATATATTTTTTGGTGCACCCTTTAATCATATTACAGTAAGATCTGACCACGTTGTCTATATCCTCTTTATCGGGTGTGAATGATGGCAGAGTTTGTACCGTAGAAAACGCCTCTTGCTCTCCGAGATAAAATATTAATTTTATCCCTTTGCTGTTGTGTGGTGTGTTTTCTGCTTTTATTGATATATTGTTTGGATCACAAACGTAGCTACGATTAAACTTCATCATATCTCCGAAAAAAGAAAATCATCAAACAATTTCATTTTAGAAAGATAGTCTTCTTCACACATTCCATACAGCGCAGCTGCAATACTACTAAGAAGCGAGTTTCCATCCTGGGGAGTAAAACAAAATCCACTTACCTTTGTTTTGCCTGGTAGATTATCAACCATAAGAGTTGGCACAGATACTACCGTTTGATTAAATATTCGTCCGTAATACCCGTGGTCTCTCCCAAAAGAAAACACTTTATTTGTAGTCTCTTTGTGTGTGAGCGAAACAAATTTATTTTCCCTGAATCTATTGATTAAATTTTCTTTTGATACGTGGCCATAAACAACCATGTTAAAGCGAATGATGTGCATATATTGAGAATTAACTTTTAGGGCGCTTGAAAAAATATTGACAAACTTATTCTTTGTACGAAACAAGTCATATGCATCCCTGGCGTGGTGGGTGCCAAACTTTTCAGAATTATGGCTACCTACTTTTGGGGATGGTATAAAGCTTCCTTCTTGGCTTATATCGTTAGCTCTTCTGATGCAAACAAAATCTCCATGCTCTATATTGCTAGCGCTAGGGTCAACCGAGTTTATGATGGAGGCAATATTATGTGTATTACAACTAACAATTTGAATGAAAGCCGGCTTCTTATCAAGAACCTCATCATTGATGCCATATGCATATGGTACCCCAAAGCCCTTTTCGCTGCCTTGCGCAATAAAAGTTTTATCTGGATATTTTATGTAATGCTTCTTTTTATGCTCGTTGCCCGCGGGGGTGCAGTCAATCACAACATGCGCTGCTTTTAAAGCTGTCTGGAAATCATATTTTACATCGTGGCCTAGTTCTTTAAAGGCTGGAATCAAATCTTCATTTACAGCCAGTCTCGCACCTCTTTTTATTAAACTATTGACTTTTGCCACCTCATCTACTAAAGGGGTTCGCTTGTGAAAAATCACATGTCCAATATTTAATTTTTTTCTGAAGTCTGCCAACAGGCCAATTAGAGGTTCTCCAATCGTGCCAGTACCAACAATTAATATATTTTTTTTCAACGTATTGCCTTTACATCTTTAGGTAAGATAAACTTTAATTTTTTATTTTTGTTTTTATCATCAACAAGGGTTAAAAATTGCTTAATGGTCCAGTCTAAATATTCAATGTCTTCAACAAGAAAAATACGATTTTTGTATTTTACCTTACTTCCGATAAAAATCTTACGATTTGTTTCGTCCAGCGCGTATCTTCCTGATTTCATTTTTTAGCTGCCTTTTATTATTTTTACCCTTTTTAAGTTGCTTTCGTTCTTTTTTAACTTCTTTTTTAATGTGTGGGGGATCCCAGCATTTAACTCTAAAAACATTCTTTTTTCTTGCTGGGGCCCCCATTTTAATTTTAACTAATGTGTGCTTTTCTACTAATTGATCGCGAAGTTTGCTTGCTTCCTCATAAGTTGAAAAAGTCCCAACAGTTTTCCATTCTTTCGTTTTTAAAGTTTCTTCCACTATACTACGCCTTTCTTAGCCAAAACAATACCAACTGCAACTCCTGTTGCAATAACCAATATATACTCTAGTAAACCCATGATTTCTCCTTTTATGTCTTTGGTGGAGACGTCGGGAGTCGAACCCGAGTCCGAAAAGAATCAAAAATAACGCGATATACAAGAAATTGGCACATTCACCGCCGAAGTACCAGCCACCTGAAAGAATCAGGGAATCCATTTACCAACTTAAGGTGTTGGCTACCGAAATATACATAGTCATCGAAATGACTAAATTCCTATCAATTTTTCTTAAAATTGAAAATGGCTAATGTCTCTTTAGAAAGTCATTAGCAACTTCCGATTATGCAGCTAAGGCGTAATCAAATTCAACGTTGTCGTTGGCATTTATAAAGTTTGAGTATTTTTACTGTGCTACTCACACAGTCTTGCGTGCTATTCTATTCGCTTTTCGTCGAAACCGTTTCGTCCCCATATCAAAGATCTGCAATAAGTATATATAATGATATAATAGATGTCAAGTTTTTTTAATCTTTTTCTTCAAAAAAGCTTTCAGTCTTGTA
>Ga0209756_1000334_pt1 | contig 46767 bp, 45 predicted proteins | sample ETNvirenome_6_85_FD_184071 | JGI IMG/M metagenome (GOLD analysis project Ga0209756, IMG submission 184071) | Marine viral communities from the Pacific Ocean - ETNP_6_85 (SPAdes) (version 3) | ecosystem: Environmental > Aquatic > Marine > Oceanic | place: Pacific Ocean | collected 2013-06-19 | reverse complement strand
AAAGCGACAATTGTTCCAAAATAGTTAATAATTTGCTCTGAAACAATTCCATACATGCTCTTTTCAAATGCAAAATAGTAATCTATGGGTCGTGAGTCTCTTGCAAAAATTTGATTAGTCGTGTCATCAATGATCGAAACCATATCAGAACTATTTGCAACTTCGGGTAGTTGTTGCTTCGCTGACTGAACATATCTACGGTCGATTGAACCAGTGTCAGATGCTTCAAAGTCGTAGCCCAAGCCAGTGTGTTGATATTTTGCGATTGGTCCTAACCATCCCCAGCGATTTGCCAAGGACACAGATCCCGAAGAAACATCAGGAACAACAAACTGTCCCGATGCATTGGAGGTTGTAATCGTTTCAAAATCCCAATAAAGCGCCAGCGTTTCCATCTGTGGGATGTTAACAACATTGTCTCCCAAAGACTTGCTCATTTGAGATATATAAGCATTTTTATAAGGATATTGAGAACCAAAATTCTCTACGTCTTGTGAATGAGCCTTAATAACACTATTGTCCAGATAATCCATCCAAACACGAGTAGAAGAAATTTTTGAATCGGCTTTCTGTAATGTGCCGCCTGTGAAATTGGTTCTATGAGCACCAACAAAAAATCTTTTATTGGCTGACAGAAATTGCCTAGCGCCAACTGACGAAATTGTTGAAGATGCTTGAAAGGAGTTTACAAGAACATCCAAGACGTAATTGTAGCCATTGAATTCAATATCGTAACTGCCAGTCGCACTTCCGCTAACACCATCAGCTTGAGGATACTTAGTGGGCTTTATCTTGACAGCGAAATTCCATTTTGAATCATCATAAACATCTTTGAACACGCTACTGGTTAACAGTGGGAAATGTCCGCCTGACGTGCCAGTTAACTGAAAGTACGCATCAGGAGAATGAATATTTGGTCGGGCAGACTGAACTTGAAAGTTTCCAACATCCGGTGAGCCCCAGTTGCCTGATGTGCCTGAAGTGTGACAGCCGAAGATTGATGCTGTAACAAAATCATTTGAAACATAATAAGGGCTGTTGAAATCCAATTTGTCAGGAAAAATTACTTCCGCTTCATATGTGTTCCCGCGAAACATCATCTCGGAACTGGAGCTGATATATTCTCTAGAATTGGTATTTAAACTGGACGTTTGTTGAAAAACGGTTGCGTTGAATCTTGTAGACTTATTAAAATCAGCATAACGTTTCTTTATAACCCTAAAATCTTTGTTGTCTTCAAACTTATAAGAAATATTACTGGCATATAAGTTTAACTTAACCAATTCCTCATCAATACCATAACATCTGATGAGATTTCTAAATGATTTCTCGGTGCCTTTTGTTTTGAAAATATAATTTAGGTTGTTGTAAATGTTTTGATAAATTATATTTTTTGTTTCATTTAGCTTTTTAGAATAGCTCTTGACATCGTTTCGGGATGCAAAATATTCTAATGCAGTTGCGTTCTCTAACACCTCAGACGTTACGAAACCCAAAGAATTTACAAGTTTGTCGGCAAACGGGTACGGTTTATTACTCCCAGAAGGATATTTTAATTCTTTTAATTTAGGAACTGCCTCAATTTGCAGTTGCAGTGTATCAAAATAGCTGCCAAGAATTTGAGTAAGATCTTTCAGACCATCGGAATTATTACTCTCATCCTCCTCGATTATCCATGCGGGGAAAGAGTGATAAAGGCTGGCGTTATTTTGTTGGTCATAGACCAAACCTTCAGCAGTTTTATCAATTCTTAAGCTAGCTACGTCGGGTTGGTTGGGGTAAATAATCGGATCCTTAAATTCAGATTTTGCTGCTTTGGAAATAACCATGGCAGAGCCAGTGAAGCGAGAACCGTAAGTGTATCCAGTCCATGAGCCGTTTGTAGTTCTGCCCGAATAATCTAAAATTATTGAATCATTTGGGACTGATGAAGTCGTACTATTAATACCTTCATTGAACTTATAGTACACACCCAGATCAAGAGGGTTCTCATAACTATATTTTGTTGACGCAGTTGCAGCATTCGTAACATCACTGTTGGTTCCACCGTTGATAGAAGTGAACCAATATTTACCAATTTTTTCGGAAGTTCTTATCCTTCTCCAATACCGAAAATCGTCTAAAGAAGCTGACAGTTTTGCTGCGCCCAGCGCACCATATGTGCCTGAAACGGAAGTTACCAGAGAACCGATTGTGGCAATCATTGAACCTGTCACCTGTCCAATGTTTGAGCCAGTTACCAAAGAATGTGCCAGTTGACCATTGCAATATAACTTGCCCGACATTTGACTTCCAGTATTTTGGAAGGATAAGGCATAATGGTTCCAAGAGCCAGTTAGGGAAATACTGGAGCTTAGGGAAACTGTTGTGCTGTGGGGACCAGTAATGTCGTTTCTATAAGAAAAACCTGCGGAGCCTGATCGTAATTCAATATTGAAAACAGGATCCAGAACATCAGCTGAAGCACCACCTGTTAATTCAACACGGAAGCGACCATAATCAGAATTACCAAAAGTTCCACTGTTCCATAAATCAAAAACAATTTCTTTTGATGACTCATCGGAGCTGTCATAATCATCTTTATTAAGCCAAAATTCTAAAGTTAACCCGTTGTCCCCTTGAATTTCAAGGTTGTACCTACCAAAACTAGAGGTGTTATAAAGATTATAATCTTTCCAGTCATTTCTTAAGCTCCCATTTCCGATAGCTGGATGTGGAGAGCCCTTAACAAAAATATATTCCTTCGAAGCAGCAGAAAAAGTATCATAACCACCAGCATCGGCGACTGGTGTGCCATAGTTTTTTCCAACTAAAATAAATCCATTTGTACGAGGATATTCATTGTCAAATAAATGCTTATCAAAATAAGAACCAGAAAGATTCCAGTCAATTTTTTCGCGTAAGGAACCATCATAAGGATATTCATTGGAGATATAATTTATAGAATCAGTATAATATTTTTCAGCAGAACCGTAGCGAGCAAAATTAGAAGCTGAAGAGAAGTCGATATAAGGAATAAAGCGGCGGCTTTGCTCTAAATTACTTTTTAAGTAATCTACCGACTCTATCTTTGCTCCCTCTTTCTGTAAAGAAGAATCAGATAAAACCTGCGTATTTTTGTTTTTTCCGAAAAGATTCTTTATATCAGACATACTTCACTACTCTTTTACACGAAATTTAAAAACTTCTGGCTGTTCTTCATATGCGCCATTAATATAATAAAGAAATTTAATTCCATAAGAATATTTCGGTTCTAACAAGCGCATATCTAAGTCAAAATAGCTTCCTGATGTATCATAAGAGAGTTTAGTTTGTTTTTCGCTACCAGTCCCATATGCCACCACATCATAGCTGTCGATTTCTCGATAAACCTTCCAATAAGCATCTTGAACGAAACTGTTCTCAATTTCTTTCGACGCTACAGAGTAAATAGTTGGGCTCCAATCTTTTAATCGAGTAAACAAACGTAACCTCACAAGATCATTGTTGGAATATTCAGACACCAAATTGGTTATGGTTGTAACATAACTGGGGATAGAAAATATATTAGATGCGGCAAATGATTTTGGCACAAATGTTCCAGTGTGATAATAAACACTCCCACTAAACCACCGATCATAAGCATAACTTGCAGTGGTAGAAAGCGCAAAGGACGCACTATAAACACCAGTAGAGACATGACCTCCTGTTACTGGTTGTTGTGGTGTTGTTGTTAGTTGATCTCCCCCAGATGCCGAAGTATGGACTGTGACAAAAATTTCGCCTGTGCCAACATCTGCTAGATTTGTGGGCTGACCTCTAACATAGTTGTATAAATAAAGAGTGTTAAGATTGTCTGCTGCGCTCAAATTAGAACTGGAGACATAAAAATCTCCTCTATTATCTAGTGTGGAATTGTTCCAGCGAGCTTCAAGGGCTGGTCGCTTAAAGAAATATTCGCTTTCTCGGGCAGAAAACCTCTTAGTATAATAAGAACGACTTCCGCTAGCCTGACTGGAAGTTAACATCAAGCCAATGCCATAATTTGAATAATCACCCGATAACCACTTCTCAACCAAGCCAGTGATCTTTATTTCGACATCTGCGGTTCCCTCGGTGTAAGATTGTTTATAATTAAATTCGTCATAAACAGACGTACCTGCACCCATCCACGATGCGCTTAAGAAACTTCCGCCCGAAGCAGTGACGCCCGGAACATTATCTTTGTCTACCCAGGGAGTGTGCGCAGAGGCATTAACCCAGTTAGAACCCGTACCGCCATAAGTCAGATCTGAATAATTCTCCAGATCGAGCCCGTAGCCCTCCTCCCATGATTGTGAAATCGGCGAAACGACTAGAGTAAAATCCGGTGGTAATGTTTTGTCGTGAGCAACATTAAAGACTCTTAAATAAAAATCAACACTTCCGCTTGCAGGAATCTTTCCCGCAGTGCGATCTGTTTGAATTTTATACAAACTATTCGGTGTTGTAATATCAGACGACACAACAGGAAATTGAAGAATGGTTTTTGCTTGCTCATTAGACGAAGAATTTGCTTGCGCATAGATCGAAAAAATCTCTAAAGAATCAGAACGACCCATGTTAGAACCTGATCCGCGAGTTATTAAGTTGGATTGAAAAGCATTTGTAAGTGTATTGTTCTTAATTGCTGTGTATCTTTTGATAGCCATTTTATTTCACACTTCCCTTGATATCACTTTGAGGATATTTTATCTCCAAAACTGCATTTTTGGGAACCACTATATATCGGTCGTCTTCAGACATATTGTCATCAACATTAAAAAGAACTTCATTGGCATATCCTGTTCCTGTTTTTTGAAAAACCTTGACGCGGGTGGTGTCTAATATGCCGGGTGTTTTATTTAAGTGTGAAAAGATTTCTCCAATATGGAACGGTTCACCAATTTCGAACTTCCTATCATAAAAAACCGATAGGCTCGCCACGGCAGTATTTAAGACCTCGAATGGGTTTGATTCTACCGTTGAAACTGCATCAAATTCAATTCCAATGTTTATTATTTTAGCATCCAAAATATCAACTGTATCATTTATCATCCTTGATTGATTCAGCCATTGTTTTAAATTTTCTTTTATTGTAGAATTGGATCTAGAAAAATCTCCATTTGAATTCTCAGAGAGAATATAAATGTTCAAATTTCTTTTCAAAGAACCTTCGTCTTTAAAGATGGCGGCTCTTTTGACTGAGCCATATTGAGGTGGCATTGAATAGCATAAGGATTTATAATCTAAAGCAGTAACTGCTCGATTTTGGGTAGAAAAGACGTTATTAATCCTTTGTTTAAGCTCATCAAGTGTTGGAAGACTTACATCTCCAACAATTGGTTCTTCATTGTTCACTTCTAAAGAATTTACAACATTGGACATTTTAGGTGTACTTAGCGAATTAGGATTCGCAAAGTCAAACCGAGGCTCTACAGTATTAACAAGAGAGTTCGCGGAAGCGTTCACATAGCCCATGGTATTCGCCCTATACGTTACTGTGAGGGTTGTGTTTGCCGGAGCTACTCCAAATTTATCTGTGGAAATTAAATTGGTAGGATCAAAAGAAACGTCAGGCACATAATCCTTTCCATGAACTTTCAAAACAGACTTGCTAGGATCGATTAGGGGATCTGTTGTAACATCCTTTTCACTGCCAAAGCCGAATTGAATAACTGTGGTGCTACCCAACAACTCAGAAGTGAATCTACGAGGAACTGCGAATGGTCGCATAAGCGATGTTGTTTCAGATGAATTTGCCCCTGTATTTTGCACTGAACGGTAAACCACATCTTGTGAGAGATAATCCACCTCATAATATTCATTACCCAAAGAATCCTCAATTGAGATAATTTCACTGATATTGGAACCTCCGAGTGAAATGCTAAGAAATTTCTGGAAATCTCCGATGGTAAACTTCTCCTCGTACTCTTGACCAGAGGCTACAAGACCAACAGCTTTAATCGCATAAGAAGTGATATTTCCATTATCCTCATCGACAGTAGCAACTACTCTATCATTTTTTGGATCTGCAAAATTAATATCTTCATTCAGAGTAAAGGCAACTCCGTCAGCAGTCGATATTATGCTTCCCTTTTTTAATATTGGAATATAACTTTCATCGACTTCGCTAGTTGAAGCCCTAGATGGGATTATTATAAAAAAAGATGCCAAGCCCGATGAGACTGGAGTTCCTTTAAAATGAAACCCTAATTGCCTACCGATCCTTAAAACATTATTATATTCGATAGCCGTATCTAAAAAAGATTCGTTAACTTCATAATCGAGGTAGAAAGATAAAATGTCGCCCACATAAGCCACCATATCGATCATCATTGAACCGAAACCGGCTTCACTAAAGTCCCTAAAAGTGTTGGGATAATATCGCTTCGCGTATTCTACCAAGTCGTTTTTGATAGTGTTAAAATCGCGAGATGTATATTTGATGGCTGGGTATTGTTTCTTGGTTGACATACTGTTCCTCTTTTTAAAAAATAATTAGTTAATCGCTCCATTTACAATAATAGCATCGTTCAACTCTAACGGGATAATGCGATACTCTACTTGCACATAGAGTGTGTTAGGTTCAGATGACGAATTCTGGGAGGCTGAGTTAAAAACTATATCAGTTATCTCTAAATATGGTAAATATTTACTAATCTGCTCCCTGATCCTGCTCGCAACTGAGTCATATATGGCGGGATTGTCGTTTTCAAAAAGAAATCTTTTAAGACCAATACCAAAATCAGGATTCATCATCTTTTCACCGGGAACCGTAAGAAGTAAGTTTTTTAAATTCTGTTTGACAAGAGTTACATAATCGCTTATCAAATCATATCCGGTGATGAGATTTCTGTTAATTGGCAGTCTTGGAGATAAATAAGGCATTAAAAATTCCCTCTGTAATAATTAGAACTTTCATTCATTTATTTCTAATAACCCCCAGACTGATTTCCAGAATCATTGGTATTATCAGTGTCGGCTGCGGTAATTCCCTCCGGTGGAGATGAGCCAGCAGTTAATTGTTTGTTGTTCGTCTTTAACAACTTTTTAAGTTGGGCGGGGGTTGTGCCGAACTCTAGTTCATGATCAATGTCACACTCTTCAGTGAGAACTTCTACCTCTAAGTTATCCTTATTGTTTTGTAATTGACTGATCCAGTCATCTATATATGCATCAAGCCAATTCACCCGACTATCATCAAGAGCCCAATAAGCCAACCCATGAGGGAGTGTTATTGGTGGTCCCCACAACCATGGGGCAAAAATTGTTGCTGGCATCAATGATAAACCAATCATCCACGTCTCAGGTTCATATAGAAATGTCTCATCAACCGGATCAAACCAGTCATTTGGGGGTTTTTGTGTCGCTTCTGGTGAGTGGATTCCGAATCCGCAGCCCTGCTCCGTTATTTCAAGATTGGCAATCCTCTCGGCAGATGCCGCGAATGCCTCTGCTTGGGCTTTAACAGCATTTGCTTGGCGTTGTGCATCGGCGATAATACCATTCAAGGTTTGTATAGTTCTTTGAATATTTTTAGAGATCGCAATATTAATATCAGATTGCTCCATAAATGACTTAAATATTTTTAAAGGAAACTTCAATACAAGAGCAAGGAATGCTGCCCATGGAGGGTTAATGCCGTTAGCAAATGCGTCAAGTAGATCTTTATTGCCCGTTTGACAAGCATCAGCATATTGTCCACTCCTCAAAGAGTTCAAGAAAATATACATCAAATTTTCCTTAGTTGGGGCAAACATGTTTTTGATATCTGGCAAGGACTCCAAATACATGGCTGAATAGATATTTGTTAAAGACAGCATTCGGTTTACCGGAAATACATATTTAAACAAGAAAGAATATTCATCCGTTCGTATTAGTTGTTGCTGCAAGTCATCACGAGGGCTTGAGAGTGGAATTGTGTCTCCTGCCATGTCTTCGCTTGCCTTTCCGAACATGTACCGGAAATATCCCACCTTTTTCGTATCATCTGGTGTTTCTCTTTGTGCTCCGCATTTATTTAAAATTTCGGCTACATCATTTTCCACAGAGTATCCTTGAGCCAAATTCATGTCACTTATTTTAGTAAACATGTTTGTCTCTTTTTCAACCGCAGTTAATGGAGTAACATAAATCCTTCTTTCTTTTCCGCCAGGAGTTTCCTCTATAAGTTCATATGTTTTTTCTTTTGCTGCGTTGATTCTCGCTATATCATTGCGAGGAGTTCCAAAACCCTGGGGTGCGGCTGAATTTTCAAAACCATCTGGCAGAGAAGATACATGTGAAAGCCTTACTCCGAAATAAACACTTTTAAAGAAATCTCGCAATTGAGGATCAGAAGGTTGAACGATTGGTGGAGCTTGGGTTAAAGTGTTAAAGTCTGTTTGTCGATTCGGCAAGGTGTCGCCACAATCTTCTTGATTGATAGAAGTGGCGACAAGTACGTCAGCAGGGAGTTTTTGAGTTGGGATTGAGCCTTCGAATTGTTTTTTCATATATTGATCCCACAAGTCAATATTAACAACTCCTTTCAACATATTTTGTTCAAGACCTTGCTGGGTGACACTTTCTTGAAAGGAGTTGTTAATATTGATTTGCCAGACATGGGTGAGATTAATATTGCCAGCAGCATCCACTCCACGATTTTTAACAAAATTAATGTTATCTTGAATGTTTGGATCTGGTTCATGATCTTCGACCCGAATATATGGCTCTAGGATGACTCCCCCATTTTCTAAATCGAAAGTCGGAGGTACAAGCATTTCGTTTCTCGGCATCCTCCCGTTAGCAAGAAGTTCTCTTGCGGGCTCTGCCATGCATTGTCGTTGCTCCTCGGCTAATGTAAAGCGGTTGCGAATCTCAACCATTTCGGCTATCCAGTCGCCATATTTTGCTATGATATTTATGATATTGTCATAGTGACCCACATTGGTTGGAAGCTGTGTTCGAAAGGCTTCGATGGCGTCTCGCGAGAGTGTTTCGAGTTCAGGAGCACTTCTTGCACCGAGCGTTCCCTTTTTCAACACTTTCAGACAGAAAGAATGAGGTTCGGCATCGGTAGTTGCCCAATCTTGATGTTCGAAATCGTGTTTAAAATCAATATATTGTTGTCGTTCCCATTCTAAAGTTTTTATGATTGTGCGAACATCCAAATCTAACAAGCTTATATAAGGTATATCGTTCTTGTTGCAGTGATATATTGCCGATTCAACGTTTTTGGTATACTCACTATTTGTTGATTGCGTCCGGTCTTCATTAGTTCCTTTTCCTAGCACATAATTGTGCCAATCAATCAAAAATGGAATCTGAATTTCTGTCCTGCCAGGTCTTTGGGCGATGGCGTTTGTAATGATTGTGGAGCCATAATCTTGACCTCGCGCAGTGGCAGATGTGCCACTTTTATATTCGTTGGGCCAAAACAACGCGGAGTCTTGATACATTAACAAGTGGTTAACAAGCCCAAATACTCCCACACCATTAGCCCATCGATTACTGTTTCCGGGAAGCTGTTTGCGACCATCATACCGAGACATCGCCCACAACAAGCTTCCTGGTCCGATCATGTTATAGCTGCGCAAGTAATTTACACGTTTTGTTCTGTTATCCACGGTTTCACTTGTGTGTGTAGAGCCTGGATTTCCGAGAGGAAGAAAAGGATCAGCATACCACCAAGGTCTGAAGTCTTGAATTCTGACAACATACTCTCCCTGTGTGGTACGAGTGTCACCGCCGATGTTTTGCGCCACCAGGGATCGGTCACTCATATTGCGTGGATCCGATACGTTTATTGGTCCCATTGTCCAATTGGTTGCGGCTTCAATAAACCTTACGAGCCCGCCACGAATAGAGTCCCCATCACCAATCATACCCTCAATTTCGGCTTGAGAGACACCGAAAGGAAATGAACCGTTTAAGATTGTTTCGCGATCTGTGAGGGGGCTAACATCGTTCCAGTTGAGGATTGTCGTATCCAATGGAAAGCCATATTTACCGACAATTCCATTTTCGTAAGGCAAATAGAGTTCTAAGCCCACCTGCCCACCAGCATATCGAACATAAGGAAATTCGGACCAACCAAGTAAGAACCCTTCTCTAAAAGCGTTGCTGTTCGAGTCGGTGCCGCCGTTTTGTGCGGCAGATGTAACCGAGCCTGCACCTGGTGCCCAAAGACTGTTTGCGGCAGATCTGGCTTTTGATTTCAACTCGGATGCTTTGGTAAAAGATCCTAAAAGATTTCTGGCTTTTTCATTTTTAATATCTGGTGCGAAATATTCTCTAAAAAAATAACCAGAAGCTTTCTGATAAAGCATTCCCCAGACTCCGCCTTTCGCGCCTGATCCGCCACGAATCAGATTTATTCGCTTTTCAGACAAAGTACCATCAGGGCTAATGGCTGATATAATCTCGTCTGAGATAGTTGGGATTCCGGCGACTGTCTTATAATTCCCTAGAGTTTTGTTTTTCCAAGTTTCTATACCCGCCTGGTCTTCCACAAGTTCTGCAAAGCGGATTTCATTTGGAGCCTTTACTGGTTCAACCGCTGGAATCCATTCGTCCACCAGAATACTATCGATAGAGCCATCCCCCTTAAGTTTAACATGTTTTGCAAGCCTTCTTGACACCGATGCGATTTGGTTTCTAATAAAAAACTCAAGAGCGACTCTAAAATCTACATAGTTACCCTCGGAATCTTTATTTTCCATACTCAGGGGATTACTTTCAACATTTCGATTGTACAACCCAATGGTTTCTTTTTGAAATTCAGAATAGTAAGTTGTTCCGATTGAACGGTTCTTCAGGGCATCATGAATTTGATGATAGAGATAGTATACAGAAGTATCATCCACCTGGCTTGCGTCGTTAATCACAAAATAATGGAAAGTATAGACTGACTTTAATAAAAACTCCACAGCATACAAACGAACAGTTAATAGCACTGCGCCCGAACGGTTGGAAACCTCAAATGCGCTGTCTTTATTTCCAAGCAAACCTGTGCTGTCAGTTCCGGGTGGCAGATCAAATGCCTCCCTAAAGCACTTAACGTATTCATATTCTTCAAGAACACGTTGCTTGATCAAATCAACATCCAAAAGTGTTCTATAACACAATGGTCCTTGTCCAACAACTTTTGCTGGAGATAATTTAACATTAAGCAGCCCGCGACCCTGATCATCCGGTTGCAGATTTATGTAAGGAGACTGGGCGATTTGATTTGTCATAGAGCAGAGCAAATCTTTAAATTGATTAGAATAGGTATCCTTAGAATATAAGTAATCTATGAACTCTGCTGGATAGTTGGCAGGATCAGTTGTGTTAAGAATACCTTTAAGAGATGCGGGAGTTTGCCGAGGCGAAACTTTCTGTACTGCTTCTCCATTTCGATAGATTGTGTTGCCATTCTCCCAAGAATATTTAGCAAAATCATAAAAGTATCCCTCTTGTGGTTGTACGCTCTGATTTGTTCCTTTAGCAACTTCCAAGTTCTTCCAGTTTAAAATTTCAATTGCTTTAGGATTGATTGGGGAGGTTGCAATCGGACCACCTAAATTCTTTTTTGCCAACGCTTCTGTGCTTGCGCCAGATCTTGCCAAGAGAGGCTGTGGCGGGGAAATCAGCATATCCAATGAAAACTTGTCCTGCTGGATATTGTTGGTTCCGTCGTCATGTTTCACATCATAAACAATATCAAATGACGAGCCACCGAGCAATGCCATTTGGGTTTCCATGTTGCTCATCATTTCTTCGTCGGATTTTTGCGTTCTTGTTTCGCGAGAACCGAAAGACGAAAGAATTTCACCCTTTACTGTCCCCATATTGGCAGCTATAGTATTAAAATCTATACCAATATCTTTAGTTGGATTTGGCAAGTCAAATTCATATTTGGTTGAGGTTGGTTGATTGCTTATTTTAAAAATCCCAGCTTCCGGTGAGCACATTTGGTTATAAGAAGTCTTAAGTCCTGGTGCGAAGTTTAATTCTCCAAAATCATAAGTCTCAACGGGAATGGGTGAGGCACCAAAGGTTTTAGCATAGGCGTCCATTGTAAGCGTTTCGCCAGCGTAATTTTTGCCAAGTTCAGGGTGTTTAACATAATCCCCCATTCTCCTACCACCAATTATTGACTGACCTGCTGAAGCAGTTGCTGCGCGATTTACTTGTTCCCAATCGTATTCCTGTTCGGGTGTTGGTCGCGTCTGACCTTCTTCCCACATTCCTGCGCCAGCGAAATTTTTATAATCATCAAATCCAATACTGCCAAGGAACTGGTTATATAAAATGGGCTCTCCTTCTGGTGGTGAGCCGTCGCTCTCTGTCACAGGCGCAGCAGATTGAGGAATTTTGGATCCGTAAGGCAATGAACCATAGGTTACAAGACCTTTGCCGATCATATCCAAAAATTCAGGATTAAAGACTCTTACATCCGTGTCATTTACATTTGCGATTACAGTTCGCTTGACCGGTTTTTTTACAATAGGTCGTTGGGACATCGCGGGGATCAAGCCAGAAAGATCTCTACTAAAAGTTGTATGCAGGGGATCATAAATTGTATCAAGAGTCCCTTTGACCATCATCTGAGTAACAGGATGAGTTGAAGACAGGACGCCTGGGACTATAATGGGATTTCCACTTTCATCAAAACTACCGCTACAAACCAATGGTGGCAATAGACCTTCGAGAGCATTTCCCTTGCCCATCAAAGCTGCCAAGTCTTTTAATCTTTGTTTTTTTCTGTCTTTTGATTTTTGAACTTGTTCCCTTCTTTGTTCGGGAGACATTTGTGGATCTTTTTTAGCCAGCAGTTGCTCTCTCAGAGCAGTATCATCAGCCTCACACAAGCACCTATATTTCTCAGGAACATTATTTACAATTGAAGTTATTTGCTCAACAATAACAGTATCTGGCAATAAATTACCGACACCAACCCAACATCGTGAAATATTGTCATCAGTTTCTTCATCTGTGGCTCCAGCTAAAATACTGTAAATGTCGGGAAAATCTGGTAATGCATTCCTCATAGCTTCTTTGGCTTCGCCGCCGACATTACATCCAAGCATAGCGTTGCCAACTTCGCCAGGATTTAAGACGGTGGAAGTGAGTTCCAAATATTCTGTTAGTTGTTGGGCTGCATTCTTAAAAGTTTTCGATTCCCACGGACTCTCATTTCTTAGAACTAGGAAGATTCTTGCAGGAGTTACCTCGGTTGACTCAAAAAGAGTGTTCTCATCCAAGTCATAAAATAGTGAATTTGTTGGCATCGCAATAAGACCAAACCGTGCCCAAGTTACGGATTGGATCTCTCCTTGATCATCTGGGCGGCCGACTCTCGCTGGATCTTTAAAAAGTTTTTCAACCTTATCTTGAAGTATAACTTGCTGATCATGTGGAAGTTTGCCATTTTGATATTCTTCATATACCTTCTGTGCTTCCATCACTAGAAGTTGATCCTTGTTTTTAATGCTGTTTTTTAGAACACTCTGGGCAAATAATTCAATATTGCCGCCGCTGCCCTCATCTAATGAGGAATAAAAGGAACCCAATAAAATACTTTCCGGGTTTGCGAAACCCAAACCAAAAGCAGATTTAACAATTCCCCCAAAACTTGCTTGACCGAATCTCAACTCAGAAAAAGTTTTATTTCCTTGAGCATCAGTTTCAACCGCACATTCATTACAAAAATCAAATAAAGACTTGATGATTTCTATGATCATGCTCACCAATGTGTTAAACATGCTCTCAAGAATACCAACAAGCATTTTTTCAATAGTATCCTTCATAAAATCAACTATTGGGAAATTATCGGGAAATTCCATCGTTGGTGGGTTGAATGCGCCCTGAACTGTTGCAGTGGCTTGGGTTAGTGTGTCCAGTATGTCAGTTGATATACCCGTAAGACCGAGTTGCTGATAGTCTAAGCACTGCATGGCTGAATCTAACAAACCATCGATCCCAACCTTGTTTAACAGACTATCGTATAAAGAGCCCATATCTTTCATCAAAGATGATAATTGACCAAGATTTGCCAGAACAGTATCACCTGTAAACTGGGATGCTTCGTTCATCTTCTTGAGATAACTCTCTCTAACCTCCTCATTGTTCATGTATCCGTTAAATAAAGTGATCTGTTCTTTACTTACAGCTAATTGGCGTTGTTCTTGCTTTATCTTTTCATCTTCTTCCTCGCTAAGAACATGTGATTGAGGAGGTGGTTTTGAAAAATCAATCGTTGGTGGTCGAAAAATATATTCTTTAAAAAATTCAGACCAAGAGATTGATTGATTTTTTAAATAAACATCAGCAATTTGGTCCAGTTTTGTTAAAAGGAAAATGGTTCGATCATTATTGACGCTTGAATCAGAGAGAAAATTGTTGTATCCCTTGGTCAGCTCAACATATCCTGAACCTTGATTTACTTTTGCCACCAAAACCTTATAATCATCATTGGCATATAGCGTTATAAGATCTGAATTTGCGCTAGAATAAATAATATTATTGGCTTGAACAAAAGTTGTTAGAGCTGGGAGGAATCCTTTTAGTTTCGTGATTTCGTCATCTAGATCAATATCATAGACTCTGCCGTAAAACTGGTCTATTTCTCCCTTGTATTTTTCTAAAAATGAGACTGCAATGTCCAAATTGAGGGACAAGTCAGAAGTATTTAAATTTATCTCTTTTGTCGGCGGTTTGACGTTATTGTAATCAATCGTGTATTGTTGTTCTGGTAGGCTGTCAATGATGCTGCAAGGAACAGATATTAATACTTTGATTTTCGCAGAAGGGCGTTCCGATATATAATAGTCTTCTACGCGAAATTTATCCCTTATGGAGTCTTCTGGTTGTTTTTCATAAAAGTCTAAAACTTTATCAAGTGCGGGAGTAATGCTCTCTCCCAATCGACTATCTAATTCTGGTCCGCCAGTAGTAGAATATTGTGAAAGAATAGTAACAGAATATCTATCCGCCAAGCTGCCAGAAGCAGATTGGAAAAAGGGTTTTGCACTGGAACCTAGGCTGGTCCAATCGACCGGCAAAATAGATTTTGCTTTATTTGGATCAAAAGAAGCCATTGTTAATTAACGTAGTTCCATCTGCTACAAATATATTTAGAGCTGGATGGCTTAAGGGTATTAAGATTAAGGGAGCCCATATTTTTTTTCCAACTTTCCAGACTCTCCTGACAATGACCTGTTAAGGCTTGTGCGGTGGAAGGTCCGATAAACCACTTCAAAACAGGATTTTCAGGAAGCTCTGTTTTACCATCCATGCCACGATGAGTATGTTTTGCCACTTCACCGTTCATGCGATGCTGAAAGACCAAAAATGATCCCAAAATACCTGACAACTCGTTGACTCTTTTTTGCATATTTTGCAAACATTCTACCAAGTTTTCACCCTTTACCATTGGTTGTAATGACATAAATTTGCCGTCAGTTTTGTTGCCCGCAATTATGTTAATGCCTGCAATGCTTTTTGTTGGCTGTCGGCTTTGCGAAGTTGTTTCTTCCCCCGGACCCATTGTAACCAATTTTATTCCGCGACGTGCGATAACTCGCACATCATCTGACTTGATTGCAATACAACCGGCTGGTCCCCAGTCTTGCTTGCGTGACTTTTTGCCAACGAAGCCGATTTTTCCTGCGACTAATTTAAAATTTTCATCAACATCAGATTTTTGACTGATATAAACCCTTGAAGCATCATGTTGGAACATGGGATGGATATATATTTTCTTAGTAAGAAGATCGACTCGCTTTTTTGCAGCGTCCCAAGCAACAGTCGGGAATTCCCATGGACCCTGCTCCATGGTTTCTTCTACCACCTCACTAAGAAGCGCAGCGGCACCTTCTCGCACGGCGTGGGGCGCTTGTGGCTTCCGGCTGGCGATCATAAATTCTTTCGTGTTTTGTATGGCTCCCGCGATAAGCCCCTTACTACACTCAACCACAGAAGACCCCATTCGTCCGACCACAATGTCAATTGCGCCTGCTTGCGTGGTGTCAACATATCCTGAAGTGGAGGAGCCGGGGCGATCTCTGCCAAGAACAATATATGTATTGTTTTTGCCCTCCCAAACATCCTCACAATCTAATTGAATAAATTGTGGCAACGCTTCAGGCATATGTTCGCCACCGACAGAACCTTTCCATCTTTTTGCGGCGGCTGGATCGACAGCTTTATTTAAGTATTGCTTTACATCAGCACACAGTTTTGCATCAACTTGTGGTTTATTTGGGTTTTTCTTTTTCTTCGAAGCCATTTCTATCCTTCTCCTTCAGGTGGAAATTTGTTAATCATACCATTGGCAAATTGACTAATGGTTGGCATGATGGTATAGTCTATTTCATAACCTATCAAACCCGCTAGGGCGGACTGTCGGCGGGATTCATCAAAAGTGCTGTGACGATTGAAACCTTCAACTCGGTTACGAGCTTCAATCATCGATTGCATTTGCGTTGGTGATCCAAAGTTAATCTTTATAAACATCAACAAAGCATACATTTCCGAAAAGGGATCACCAATACCTTGAACGCCTTCATATTCGATACCAAGAGCAAATACCTTGCTGGTCGGGAAATAGCGGTCGATACCGTCTGGGAAAACACACATTGGAAAACCTGCGCGTAATGTGATTAAGTCATTCCATGGACCTGAGTTAATTTGATTTTGATAATTTTCGAATAAAAACTGGCTTATGTTATTGGGGTTTGCTTTTTCCCACCACAATTTCCAGTAGTCTTCTTTTGTGGCGAATTCTTCTATAGAGGGTGGTAAATCCTTTTTCGGTCCTTTCAAAACTTCACGATCAATTGCACCATTAACCAAAGATTTTCGCATCGCAGCATTTGGCATACCAGGATAACCACCAGTATTGTCCATAATAAATTTATTTATAGCAGAAAATTCTGGTCCTGATGTTGCCCAAGTTGTTGGTATTGATTGTTTGTACTCTGTTGAACTATACTTTTCACCGAATGGGGAGATTGGGACCAAAATTGATAACCGAGAGTCATAAGGGGATAACCCGGTATCATAATCTGCTAGGGCGTAGGTGCTCACGCCCTCCTTGTTTGCTGATTGCGCTAGAGAGGCACCGTTGATCGCCTTGATCACGTCTGCTGCAACTTTTTGCAATTCTGTTGAACTATACTTTTTCGGTGGGGTAGAATTGAAGGGTTTGACTTTCTTGGACTTCCTGTTATTCCCTCCTCTGTATTTAAACGAGTTTTTTGAGCTTGGCTTAGGAAGATCGCGTGGAGGGCTCGGAATTAAAAAACCGACGAATGTACCAGCTACCTCATTAGATGCATACTGATTTGTAAGATCTCGTTGCACCATTATGATATCGCCTTCTGATGGTTTTTGAAGACTTTTATTGTTGTCGGGGATATACCAAGGGTGAGAAAGGATTATCTTATTTGCTTTGGCTCCAGCATAATTGCAAGGATCTGGAAGCCAGCCAATGGCGGATTTATGACCTTTCGCTGCGATACCGATGCGGCGGGAATCTTCTTTTTTGTCTGGCGGTGCCAAATCCATCATTACGCGGCATTTCATTCGATAAGAGACATCATCTGGAATGCCCGGAATTGACTTATTTGGATTCAGCTCCTCGACCTTAAGCACACGAGCAGGAAACTTGCCGATGCTGTCATTTCCAAAAGATTTCTTAATCTGTTCTTTGAGAAATGTGCTTCTTAAAGAACCGAGTAAATTCTCTAATTGATAGCTAATCGACATCTGGCTGAACACCCACCTGAAATTGATTGAAGATCTCGTTTCTTTCCTCATTGGAAAGACCGACTTCTTTACTCTCTACTTTCTGTTTTAAGGCGGCGATCTTTACCAGTTGTTCGTTGGATCTTTGCAGTGTTTCAACATATTTTGCAGCAGTTAAACCAACTTCCTTGTGGCGATGCTCGTCAGCAGATAAGTATTTGATCAGGTCTTTTAATAATTCTTTCGTCTGATCCCGATCTGATCTAATATTATCTATTGCTTCTTCTGTTAAAGAGCCAAATTCTTGCTTTAGTCGTTCCATTTCTTTTTAAAATTGCCGTACTCCAATCTAAACTTGTTTAGATTGTTTAACACTTGTTTGGTATTTAAGTTTGTAATTTCCCTGATATACAAATAAATAGCCTTCTTATTAAAAATTTCAATGGACTCCGCATCAGTAAAAAGTATCTTTATGGCTTCTAAAACCTTTCTTTCATTCTCTTTAAGATTTTGTTTTTCCCATTTTCTAATTTCGACCCACAGATGTTCCATGAATTCTTTCTTCTCACGCTTACTATCATATTGATTGTAAATTGATAAATGATTCATTTGGACTGCTTTTGAGATCTCATCATAATGAGCTTCGCGTCTTAATTGGGTAGAGGTCTTTTTAACTTTTGCAATAAACCAATTTTTGGTTATAACACTAAAATATGAAAACGCCTTTGAACCCTTTGTCGGATCAAAATTACTCAAAATCGTAACCAAGTGCATCTCACATTCGTCCTTAAGGCTGTCAACATTTGGTAGTGATGTAAACTTATAAGTAAAAACAATCTTATTAATCATCTCGGAGAAGGCTGGTCTTATTACATCCCGATAAATTTCATTCCGAAACTTGTCGTCGGTGGAAGCCACAAAGTCAAGAATTGCGTTCTCATGGACTTTGGTGAAATAATTATTATTCTTTTTCTTACGTCGTTTCTTCTTGATCATGTTCTTCTTCTGTTTGTTCGGTTGCTTGTGATAACTGTTCTATCAAATCCGGTTGTACAAATGAATAAACGTTCTCATATCTACTTAAGAAGTTTATTAATTCTTTCGAATGATCCATCAATCCCTGTAACGTTTCATCTCCATAAAAAACTGGCATTTCATGTACCGAGTGAATGTGCTCTTGAAATGTATCTAATTGTGTAAATATATCTGAAGCTTCTTCAGCCGCCGCATATACTTTGAGCAACATTTGGCGAGAATACAAATACAATACTACATTAAAAAATACAGATACAATAAACAATAGCACAAAAACTATAATCAATAAATTACTTTCTATCATATGTTCGGCTCCTTAGTTTTGCCTTCTCTTCTTTCAAATCTTCTTGAGCATCTTTAATCGTAGCTTTCATAAGCTCTCCGGGTTTGGTTTTTTGCCCTAAATCAACAGTTTTTTTGTTTAAATAAAAGGAAGTAGGTATCCGCACCATCTCCCCATCAATGCCACAAAGTTCGCAAATTGTGCATGTTTTGCTCAAAGAGTGTTTTGTCTCAAACACTCCGTTGCAATCAGAACACGCATAAACATACTTAGGCATCTATTGTTTCTTGTTCTGGTTCAAGAACTTGAAAGGTGGGCGGATTTTCTACCACCAAACCTTCTTTAGTTTCTGTAAACACAAAACTTTTTAAAATTTCAGTGATATCTACTTGTTCTAACACTCCCTTCTGTAGTGCCATCATTAGGGCACCGATTGCTTGACTAGATAATTGTAATGTCATTTTGTCTCCTTTATTTGTGCATAATCAGCCTCATACATAAGCTTGCACAATTCTTTAAATTTAATTTTTGGTTCCCACTTTAATATTTTTTCTGCTTTTGAACTATCCCCAAGTAAATAAGGAACCTCTTGGGGGCGGAATAATCGAGGGTCAACCTCAACACAATCGTCTATCTCTAATCCAGCATGAGCAAAAACATTCTCCAAGAATTCACGAACCGTGTGTGTTTCGCCTGTTGAAATAACATAGTCGCCTGGTTTGTCTTGTTGCAACATCAACCACATAGCTTCCACATAATCACCCGCAAAGCCCCAATCTCTTTTTGCGTCAAGATTACCTAAATATAATTTATCTTGTAATCCCAATTTTATTCGGGCGGCGGCTAAAGTAATTTTACGAGTGACGAATGTTTCGCCTCTCATTGGGGATTCATGATTAAAAAGAATGCCGCTTGAGGCGTGTAGATTATAACTTTGTCTGTAATTTCTCACTAAATTGTGTGCAAACACTTTTGCACAAGCATAAGGGGAAGCTGGAGTTAAAGTGGATTCTTCGTTAAAAGGGTGGTTTGGATTATCTCCATACATTTCAGAGGAAGATGCTTGGTAAAACCTGGCATTTGGGACAACCGTTTTCATGGCGTTCAAAATTCGCAAAGTTCCCATCGCAACTCCATCCACTGTATGTTCTGGTATATCAAAGGACACTCGAACATGTGATTGAGCCGCCAAATTATAAATTTCATCTGGCTTAAAATTGATCATTGTGTCCCAAATAGCAGAAGAATCATTAAGATCAAAATATGATAAATTAAAATTAGGATGTTCATAAATATCATCCACCCTGTCTGTATTGATCAAGGATGTTCGACGCTTGAGTCCTAATACAGAATATCCTTTATCTAATAAAAATCGTGCGAGATAAGAGCCATCTTGACCGGTTACACCAGTTATCAACGCTTTCTTCATCTAGACTCCCCTTACGTTGGGATAATTTTTAACAAACCAGTCGCATGTACTTTGTAGTGCTTCATCAAAGGGTGTGTAATCTTCTCTTTTCCAGCCCAAATTTAACAATTTTGAATTATCAGATGGCTTTCGGTGCTGTCCGGTTGGTTGGGAGGTGTCCCATACGATATCCCCCTCAAACTTCATGATTTTTGCTATTGCTTCTGCCACTTCTCTCACCGAATGTTCAATTGTATTACCAATATTGATCGGCTCTCCACTATTATATTCTCTGAGTAATAATAACACAATTTGAGCCAAATCTTTAGAATAAGTGAACTCTCTTAGAGGTTTTCCGTCACCCCACAATAAAACGTGTGTATTGTTTTCTTTAGCTTCATAAACTTTGCGTATGATGGCAGGAATTAAGTGAGAATCTTCAAGGTGAAAATTGTCGTACTCTCCAAACAAATTATTGGGAACAACAGTTATAAAATTACACCCGTATTGTTCACGGTATGCGCGGCTCTGCACATCTAGCATTCGTTTAGCATAAGCATACCCATAATTTGACTTATGGGGTGCCCCATTGTGTATCTGTTCCTCTGTAAGAGGGTAATTTACAATATCAGGATATATGCAGGTACTCAACAAGGAGATTAATTTTTTTATTTTAAATTGACGAGCACACTCTAGAACATTTGAGTTAATGATGATGTTGTCGTAATAAAAAGAGCCAAGGTTCTCAGAATTTGCTTTTACACCACCAACTTTTGCTGCCAAATGTAGTACATAATCCGGAGACTCTTTTTTAAAAAGCTTGGTGGTTTCACTGTGAGAACGCAAATCACAATCTCTTGAACTTATGAAAGTGGCTTGGGGGAACAACTCTTTAAGTGCTTGCCCCACCATGCCAGATCCACCTGTTATTAAAATTTTATCAACTTTACTCATACAGAGTCTATATTCTTTAGTCGCCTTTTATTAATCTATAACTGTCACTTTCAAAGTGTTCAGTGGAAAACTCGAAAAGTTCTGTGTCTTCTAATGCCTCCATTTGGTGCCGCAACCCCACCGGAACATGAAAATTATCCCCAGGTTCCAACGTCACTACATTACAAGAGCCTATGTCATCCTTTTCAGAATACCTTACTAACATTTTTCCACTTTGCACATAAAAAACTTCATCTTTAATTTTATGATAATGCCATGAGCATTTTTTCTCTTTATTAAAAAACAAAAGCTTTCCGCAGTATTGTTCACAATTTACAATCCAGCGTTCCCAGCCCCAGCCTTTATCAACATGTGTCATAGGTAAAGAATTACTCATTTAATTACTCCTTTTATTTTTTCCAGAATTCATAGATCCCTTTAGTGAGTTCATAATTTTCCCACACTTTTCGCTCTCGATTTGGTTGTGTCTGAACCCAATCCCACATCTTCTTGAGCCCATCATAGAGTTCGGTTTTATGTTCAAACTTTAATAGATCTACTGATTTTTGCCAAGTAGACCACGCATATTTTGTTTCATGACGCTGTTCAAGATATTGAGGTTTTAGTTTTGTTCCAGTTACTGCCAATAAAGTTTGGCAGGCTTCATTAATACTACAGTCTTTAATTCCGCCAAGATTAATAATTTCCCCAACACATTCATCGTTTTGCGAAGCATTCCAGAATGGTTCTAGTGAGTCATCCACATAACTAAAAGCTCGTCTTTGTTCTCCATCGCCAAAGATCGTGGGTTGCATGTTATTGATGATTTGATACATCCAAATTCCCAGTACATTGCGATATTTATCCCAAATATTTTGATTGGCTCCGTAAAAGTTGTGAGGACGCACGATTGTGTATTCTAGTCCGTGTTGATCATAAGCAATCTTCAATTCTTGCTCTACTGAAAATTTGGCTACTCCATAAGGATCAATTGGGCATTGTTGTAAATCTTCACTAAAAGGTGGCTCATATTTGTCCCCGTATACTGACATAGAACTGGCAAAAACAAACCTTTTAATACCGAACTGAATGCTACAAGTTACCAAATTTGCAGAAGATATTAAATTATTTTCGTAGTTATATTTTCTCATAAACGGACTTAAGCCTTCTGCTGCATATGCCGCAAAGTGATAAACAATATCAGGCTTTTCGCGCTCAAAAACATTGGCAACATTTTCCAACTTAGCTAAGTCAAATTTGTAAAATGTAACACGCTTATTAACATTTTCAATATACCCCCCACTAAGATCGTCTATCCCAACAACCGAATGGGGTGTATTTTCTATAATCCAATCTGCCAGTCTTGATCCTAGAAGCCCTGCCACACCTGTAATTAAAATTTTCATAAACTAAATCTCTTCTCCTTTAACTTCCCGACCCTTAGCTTTGTGAACCGCATAAACAATATCAGGATTAATAGTGTGGCGAAAATAACAATGCATCTCATCTTTAACATCAGGACCAACCATATTGATTTCCCAAATATCTTTTCGAGGAAATGAAGTCAATTGGGCTCCACAAAAATTAACAAAATGGTGAGCAAAAGTGACATCATCTCCAACCGTTCTGGAGGCATAAGGGCTTCTTACATGATCCACGGAATTCCTGTTCTCTACAATGTTTTCTATTAAGTTTCTACTAGTAAGAAAAGCCGCACCAGATGCAAAAGGTAATGAAGATGGCTGATGTTTGTTATGGGAATTTGGATAATATCCAATAACTCCACGATATACGTTATCTCTTACACCTATCTCCTGTACTCGCCCAAGCATAATGGGAAGATCTATATAACTACCACAATTAACACGTAAAATATAGTCAAATTCTTCATTCTCTAGCAACCACTGGAATCCATCTAAGGTTTTGTAATATAAATTTCCACGACCTTCGGGCGTATCTGAATAAATACAATCATCTATTGCAAAGGGTTGTTTTTTCTCCTCGACGATAAGAGGATCAAAACCCTCGCCTGCACTACCGTAAGGCCAATAAATCTCTTGAGTCTTAATAGTAGAAGAATCGGGCGGAAACTCAATCCCATCTCGATGACCATAAATATAATAAACTTTTACTTCCTCTAGGTCGTGATTAGCCCATGTTTGGCGAGATGCCTTGACCATATCTGCATAATTTCCCGAACGTTTATCAAGTTTGCATCGACTGCAATCACAAATTGCATCATTGGCTAAAGCTAAAACTATAATCTTCATGTTTTCTTCTCCTGTGATATGAAATTTTCTCCGAACTCTTTAAATAATTTAATATTTTTCACATTACCCAAGTCAAATTTAACCAGGGTTTTAAAAAATGAAAGGTCGGATAGGGCTTCCATGCATGGTCCTAAATACAACTCACCATTATAATATTTATCATTTTTTATACCCCAGTCTATGCAATTCAAAAGTTGTTGGGCAGTTGTAAAATAAAACACTCCTGCGGAAGCATAAGCACTGATTCTTTGCTTTTCTTTTATCTGGGTGACAAAGTTAGACTTCAAATCTAAATCATAAAAACATGAGGATGCTTCATCATTGAAATACAGTCCCACCGAACATTTACTCATATCTACTTTTGCAGGATTAAAAAATATCATTTGGTCTGAATTTATAACAAAAACTCTTTCTTTCAAAATACCACTACCCAACATCTCAACCCCCTCTTTCAAAGTATGGGCTTGACCATTGGGAGTAGAAGGTAATGTTACCACATTTACACTATTATTTAAATTCATTTTTTTTATCAAATTAAGTATAACATGTTCGACATTGTTTTTCTGTTCATAGAAGTCTGTGGTAATAAAAACTAAATTATCTTCGGAATTTATAATGCTCTTTAAGCCCAACAAACAAAGCCTTAGTATACTATAATCGTCCATTACTTCTACAAAAGGCTTATAATTGCCGAGCGATGAAGTGCGAGTTCCGTAACCTGCTATGGGGAAAATCCAATTTACCACTAGCTTCCCTCATACCGCACTTGAAAAAAAGAATTGTCGCCATATAGTGCCCAAAAATAATACATTTGAGAGTGTGGAGAAGCTACAACCGGATGATAACCTTTTTCGATTACGATTTCATCATCACCTTTTACTAAGTGAACATCATCATTAAGCATTTGAATTCCGAATCCCTTATCATTAGAAAATTTATAAAAATAAACCTCCTTTTGTGAAGACTCCTTATTGGGTTCAAACGTGTCGTGTTTGTGAGGCGGCCAGCTTGACCAATTTCCAGGTGGACTAATCGTTTCCCCTACAATAAGATTTTGTAAACCGATCATCCTATCTGCCAAACGACACACATCGCGGAAGGTGTTGGATTTTCCAGTTTCTACACAATTAAACGGTTTTAATCGTGTAAATGGGATAACGGCTTTGGAATCTGCCTCCACGAGACAAAATTGCGAGTCAGCAAAAGATTTAATCTCAACAGTTCCCTTGTTGGCAATTGCAAAACCCTGACTTATGTCTTTAAAAACATTGGTGCGAGACATAATACTCCTCTTTACTTTTATTTGCCCTTGAAGCAAGACTACGACAACTTCTTTACTTAACGTATTTAGAGAATATTTTGCACCTTGTTTGAGAATTACTCTTTCAAACTTTCCACCATCTGTAAATGTAACCATCCGGTATATCCCTCCTCGTGTGAATGCACTCCTGTATGATCCAACCCTATATTATGAATTAAATTTCTTTCAGGATATAAGGAGTTTTGCTCATTCTTATGTTGGTGAGCTAACCAACTCAAAGACCAAATATCCTTATCAACAGAGTGAGCATTGTTTTCTAAAAATTCCTTCAAAGAGGGTGGGATATTTTCTATTTCTAAAATCTCTTTCACCGACCATCTTCTATAGTCCCACTTATTACTCCATGTTGCCCAACCCCAAGGGTTAAACCTGCAATTTGTTAAAGTTCCGCATATCGTTGTCACTGCTGGGTCTTCATAATATTTTACAAGAGAGGATTCCATAAAAGTAAAAAATTCCTTAGTAGGAACACAATCATCTTCCAATAAAATAATATGATCGGTTATCTCCAATTCCTCCTTAACTGTCGTTAAGATAGATTTAGCCAAACCATATCTTTCACTACGTTTATGAACTTCACATTCAATAGAAGATTTTTTAATAATATCATCTATCTTTTCTTGTGCAATTGCAATATCTTGGGTGGCGGGATAATCAATATACACCTTCACCTTGGGAACGTTAGCTTCACACGCCCTCAATACCTGTTGGAAATGAGATGGGCGCGAATAAGCCATGATAACCACATTCAAATCTTCCCTGTTCATACAAATTCCCCCCCCACATAAAGAGCGCGTGAAGGAGATAGATCTGTAAAAGAATTTAAATATCTCACATAGGATTCTGTTACATCATAATTTCCATAATCAATCCACTCCTTCTTCATTTTTCTTGAAAAGTTCTTTATATTTTTTAACGGTATTGTATCTAGTCCGATGGTGGTACGAGTTTGAAAAAAGTGAGATTTTCCCTGTTCAAAATTTACAACCAATTGCTCGCCAAGATCCCGTGCGACCTGAAGATCAGAATCTAAAGTATGCTCAAAATTTTGCCGCTGGTCTATAGTGGGGACATAACTTCTGGCTTGAATATTGTTCTCCATACATAAATTAACCAATTCTTGGGCAGAAGTTGAGTTACTGGATCCATGCATTGGTTGTCCACTTAAATCGTATTTAAAACCATATTCCTTTATCTTATATCCTTCGCTAATCCCAACCACAGCTCGACCATGAGCTTTTATAGTGTTTTTAATTTTTTCTAACACCTCTTGGGGCTCACGCTGGTCTTCTGGTAACAAAAGAATGAGAGGCATTTGATGTAAAGGGTCTGCTATTCTCATCGAGCCCACAATAAAACCGGTGTCCCTACCAAATGTTTGAGCTATAAGAACTTTATCGTGTGAAAAAGCCCCAGCATTTTCATTATTGATCATGAGGGTTTTATGAAACCAGTAATTAACACAACTGGGGAATCCGGGAGTATACCACATAACTTGGCAATCTTCATCCCCCAAATCATTATCAACAGTTTTAGGTGCGGCACATACATTGACACCGTTACAAACCGATGCAATTGATTGGGTTTGTCGAATTGTTCCGTTCCCCCCTATGTTAACAAAGTATCCAATATTATATGACATTAATATTTCTTCTATTTGTTTGAGTTCGGCTTTTATAAAAATTTTAGTACGAGTGGTTCCAATAGAGGCGGATCCAGGACTGTTTTTTATAATTTGAAGTTGAGTTTCAGAATAATCTGTCAACTCTATAAAATTTCCGTCAATAGCTCCCAATAAACCTGGGAATCCTGCATATATCTTGTCTATCTTGGCAGATTGTTGGGCTTTCTTAACAATTCCTGCTAATGTTGCATTGATAACGGAAGTGGTGCCACCAGACATTGCGATAAGTAAATTTTTCATATTTCATAATTCTCTTGGCTTATTGTATTATAAATTCGTTCTGCAAATAAATCATTAAACTGCCCTTTTACAACCTTATCAATGAAAATATCATCATAGACTCGATATCTGGGATACAGCCCCAAATTTGGTTCTAAACCAACCACCGTTTTCTTATTGTACAAAAATCTATCATAATCCACGAAAGAATATGGCCAACGAGACATATCACCTCTTTTAAAATAGCATGTTCCGAGTGGTCCTGTTTTAAAATATTTATGTAAAAGGTAATAACTATACGCCCAGGCATAGATATGATCTTTATTTTCGATATGTGACATTTTAAACATCAGGGAAGATGGATTGGGCGTTGGTTGTTTTATGATATTACATACTTTTTTGTTTTTAGATATCAAATAAGGCATTAACATCATACCATCATGAGAAACATAATTATCAGAGGACGCATCATCTATTTCAAATTGAAAATTAATTATTTTGTCTAAATCACCCACATAGCCAGCAAAAGAAGTATCGCAAGGGCTAAACATCTCTTGAATACTGTAAAATCCTGTCCATATCTTGTTTCTAATAGCTCCATTTTCTACCGTATCAAAAAAGTTTTTTCTTTGTATATTTTGTACAAGTTCTTCATTAAAATCGATGTCCCATCTTAACTTTAGAACAATATCTCGATCATCAAAATCTTTGAGGGCTGTTTTGATATTGTAGATTTGTCTTTGTCTCCCATCAATTCCTCGATTTACATGTGGAAAAGGTTCAGAAATTGGTATTGTGCGAACACCAAATTCTCTTAATTCATCAGATATATTTTGTAATTTTGATTGATCTTGTTCTTTCCAAGTGTACCAATAGATGTTATCTATATTGTTGCTTTTAATATATTTAATTCGCTCTTGGAGTGATAGATTGGTTATACCACTATCATTTCTATACATCCCTGTAAAAACTACATTTATACTCATTTTTTCACCAAACAGTTCTGCCGCCATCTATGATTAAGTTCGATCCATTCATATAAGAACTTGCATCTGAACATAAAAATACGATTGCTCCTTTATATTCATTTTTTTGCGCCATTCTACCCATGGGAATCAAATTAGATAATCTATCCACAAAATCTTTCGGTTGATCTGTATATACTCCACCAGGACTCAAGCAATTAACTCTGATATTTTGAGAAGCAAAATAAGTTGCTAAATACTTGGTCATGCCAATTATTCCAAATTTAGAAGCAGAATATGTGATTGGCTTTTTATCATCTGAATATATTCTTTGATCTGGTGCGATGACTCCTAGATCTGAAGAGATATTTATAATTGTACCTCCACCGTCTTTAGCAAATTTATTACAAAAAACTTGCGAACACAAAAATGTCCCATCCAATGCTATTGTTATCTCACTTCTCCATTGTTCTAAGGTCATTGTTTCAAAGTGACCATTCAATTTTTTGTTTGCACCAACACTAGGATTGTAGGCAGCATTATTAATTAAGACATTTACATTTGGAAAAAAATTTATAGCATCCTCTATACTATCTTTGTTCGTGACATCAACATACACTGCATGACACTTATTCGTATTATGTTTTTTGTTTAAAATTTCTGTTGTTTTTTTTGCTGCACCTAAAATACAATCAGCAATGACGACAGTGCCACCATATTCCAAAATTGCGTCAGCGTAAACATTGCCCAGTAAACCTGCTCCACCAGTTATAAAAACAGTTTTATCTGACAAATCAAACATACTTATTTCCTCTAAACAATTCTAAGTGTGCAGAGACTGTACTAGTCTCGTGTCCTGTTTCGCCTCTTGCTGTTTGAATAATATAAGGGTTATTATATCTTATTTCAGAAAGTTTTTGAAATATTGTCGCAAAGTTTGTATCTCCAGTAAATGGAAAAACTGTTTTACCATTATGAGTTCGGTCTTTTAAATGCACATTGTTGATTTTATTTTTAAAAAATTCAATGTAATCTTCGTGAGAAAACATGCACGAAGTTATGTTTCCGGTGTCATAAGTAACGTAATAATTTTCACTAGTAAATACAATTTCGCCCAATTTATCCATATGTAGTTCAGATTCGAAAGAGAAGGAAAGGTTTTCATATTCTTTAGTAATATCATAAAAATTAGATATAAATTTTTGCCTCTTATAATCATCTTCCAACATACTATCTTCTAGTAAAGGAATTGTGATGCATCCAATGTTGTTTCTCATAGCAGATTCACAGATTGGACGTAAATTTTGTTTTAAAAATTTTAAAGAGCCTATTCTAGTGTCTACTAAATTGTCTGCACATATTGAACTAATGGGGTATTTTTTAAGACATTGAGATTTATTAAAAATTGGATTTTTGTTAAATGAAGAATGTGTTACTATCCACTCAACGCACGATATCCCCAAATGGGGCAGCAATGTAAATTCGTTTATCCAATCGTCATAAGGAAATTCCTGTATGTGACCATCAACAGGTGGAGATAGCCTTCCTTGCATGATACCAAATTTCACTGTACCTCAACCCTGTTTAATCTAATTTCTTCAGATATAAGCTCACTATCAATAGACATGGCGTATACAATATATTTAGCGATATCAGATGGGTCCAAAAACGTATCATATTTTTGACCTAGATCTTCTACTTTTTTCCCCATATTTGTTTTAATACTTCCTGGAGAAACGCAAAAAACTCTTATGTTATCTTTTTTTAATTCTTTATAAAGCGCACGCGATAGCCCCAGTAATGCATGTTTTGTGGAAGAATAAATAGATGTACCTGGCGCAGCCGCATAAGCAGATGAAGACGCAATGTTAATGATTCGACCCCATTTTTTTTGGGACATATTGGGTATAAAATGCCTACACAATAACGTAGGGGCAATTATATTCACATTGAACATGTCTACTATATTTTCTGTTCTTGAGTGTGTAAGTTTTTCAACTGAAAATATTCCGGCACAATTAATTAAAATATCTATATCTAATTTTGATACGTCATCAGAATCTAAAAAAGATATTAAATTTTCTCTATCATTTAAATCAATTTGAAAACATTTTACATCAACCTGTAGTTGTAAATCGTCGAGTTGTGATTTTAATTCTTTTAATTTTTCTAGGTTTCTCCCCAGCAAAACCAAATTAGTGCTTTGATGGGCGAGAGATTTAGCAATATCTTTTCCCAGTCCTCCTGTTGCGCCTGTAATCAAAGCACATTTGTTTTTTAAAACTGTCACGTCACTTAGATATTATTTTTTTTTCTTAATTTTTTAGCAATTGGTTTTTCGGTATCATATACTTTTTTAACACCGTTACCACGCATACACTCCATTTTTTTTATGGCATCAATTAATTCAGAGGGTCTTTCGATAGATGAAGATTGATCTGATCCATACATTGATCTATCTTTCGTAATATGAAATTCAACACATTCTGCACCCAGAGCAATTGATCCTACGCAAGCATCATGTCCATTATAATGATTAGAAAATCCAATTTTAATTTCAGGATACTTGTTTTTTAATGTTGTAATATAGGATAAATTAACTTCTTCGCAAGAAGTTGGATACGTGCTCGTACAAGATAAAATATACTCAACATTATCTAAATGCTCAACAATTCTCTCTACTTCTTGCTCGGTACACATACCTATTGATAGGATTACTGGAGTTCCTGTTTCGTTTAGAGCAGTCAGGAATTCCTTATCTGTTGCCAGTGCAGAAGCAATTTTATGATATTTTACATTTAAATTATCACTAACCTCTTTTAGGCTGTTCAAGTCCCAACACGAAACAATAAAATCTAAGTTAAATCTAGTGGCACATTCTTCTAATTCTTTATAGACTTCCATGTCAAACTCTAGACCTTCTTTTTGTTGTCTATTGGTAGTGCCCCAAGGAGATTCCCTATATTTGTCTAGCTCCTCTTTAGTGTAAACCAGGTCTATTGCTCTTTTTTGAAACTTAACCGCATGAGCACCTGCTAGTGCAGACATTTTTATAAGTTCCTTTGCTAATTTTACATCCCCATTGTGGTTGATTCCGATTTCAGAAATGATATATGTCATTTTTTCTCCTTAAAGTATTTGATTGTTTTATTTAATGCGATTGCTTTTGTTTCTGCCAACTTTAAATCTCGATAGTTTGTTTTAAATTGCATCAATTTAGGTTGGATTTCTTCAGCAATTGGACAAATTCCTTTTTTGTATTCTACATTTTTATATATCGAGGGGCATCTTTTAACAAAATGCCTCTCTGATATGACGGGTTCTAAGTACGGTAAACTCCAAGCACCATAGATTCCGTCGCCGCCGTACTCAATATACTTGTTCCTAAATTCTTGCCAAGTAATTCCAGCGTGCTCCATTCCCTCAAATATTGTACCTAAAGTAAAATAAGAATTGGTTCTATCATTCGGAACTAATTGAGGCACCATATAATCTGCATAACTCATTTCATTCAAAAATAATTCAGAAACTTTCTTCCTCATTTCAACGTTTTTTTCTAACTTTTCGAATTGAGCAATTGCGATTGCGGCGGATATTTCACTTAATCTATAATTCCAACCAACAGTATCGTGTCTTTTGTAATTTGGATCCTGGTATATACTTTGGTTTAATTTTATAAGCCCATCTTCTGCTTGCAAATTTTTATATCCATGACCTGCTACTTTTCTACATTTTCGGGCATATTCCTCATTATTAGTAATAATAATACCACCCTCTCCACATGACATATGTTTTGAGTTTTCAAAACTATAACTAGCAATATCTCCCAAAGTTCCCGCTAACTTACCTTTGTAAGTGGACAAAAAACATTGTGCATTATCCTCGATGACAGGGATATTATATTCTTTAGATATTTTTATAATTTCATCCATATCACAAGGTAATCCATAGAGAGAGACAACTATAATCGCTTTAGTTTTTTTTGTTATTTTTCTCTTAATATCTAATGGATCTACATTAAAAGTGTGAGGGTCTATGTCAGCGTAAACTGGTATAGCATTGGCATGAAAGGTTGCAGTGGAATCCATAATAACTGTAAGTGCTGGGGAGATTACTTCATCTCCCGGAAGAACTCCGACTGCTTCTAGGGCAGAATGTAAAGTTGCCGTGCCTGAATTCATGGCAACCGCGTATTTTGTTTTAAATTTTTTTGAAAATTTCTTTTCTAATGTTTGACACCAGGTTCCAGACGTTGATGACCAATTATCTGAATTTAAAACCTTTTGTAAGTATTTTATTTCATTAGAGTTATATTTTGGCGGATTTTTCACATGTTCTCTTTCAAAATTAATTTTGTTGATTTAATTTGGTTTTCTTTCCATTTTTTATCTAAATGTGAGTTTATATCAACAATGTCCTCATTCTCAATAAGAAATTTTACAATTTTAGAAAAATCTAAATATTGCTTATCCTGTTTTAAAGAATTGATTACAGATTCAAAAAATAATAAATCTTCGGGATAATCTAAGGTCATTCTCATATTCGTTTTATGGTAAATTTCAGGAACATTTTTTAACCTTTCAACATTAAAAATGCCAGAATCTACAAAATAGGGTTTAATAAACTCAGTCTCTGAAGTGTCTTTAATTTTGTAAACTTTTTTTAAGGCAGATGATTTGATGCCGTAAACATCATTATATAATCCACTTCCGTCAACAAAATCTACATCATGATTGTTTAATTGTTTAAAGCACAAATCTGCTAGAGGTGCGTCATAAAAAATATCATCACCATCTGCATTCACAAACTCACTCACATTGAAGTGTTGAGCCGCTTCGAGCCACCGCTGCAATTTATCCTCTACACTTCCTCTAAAAAACTTAATCCCATTTTCAACAGCAATGTCACATAAAATATCATCTTCCGGAAGAGTGGTTGTACACAAAACAATGAGGGGTGTGGAAGTGATTAACTTCACCCTCTCTATAAGATATTCGATGGTAAAAAGATTATCAATCTTTAGAACCGCTTTATTGGGTAAACGAGTAGAACCAGTGCGCACCGTAATAAAAAGAGCTTGATTCATGGTTTAAATTATATCATATGCACATTTGTTTTTGAACATATTTCTAATAGAAAAAATAAAGACCTAAAGAAAATTAAAGTGGAGATGAAAGGATTCGAACCAATAGTTCTCACAAACTCAACAAAGGTTTTTCCAATAGGTTAGGGTGATTTAGTTGAAGAATCTCATCCATGTAGGGATCTATCTTAAGAATATCTTCGAATGCGTGCAGAAGCTTTTTAAAAAATGTTAACTGCTGTTCTTGGGCGTCTCCTCCGTGTCCGAAGCTCCTACCCTTCGTATCAATGTCGTCCATATGTCCGGGGCAATAAAGTTCTTCATATGCGTTGCCGCCGTTATAAAACGTAAAACCAGACACCAGCAACTCCTTAATAGGGTAGTGCAACAACATAACTATACTTGCCATTCCGGTACAAAACTCTGCTTTCATGTAGTTATGCATCCTTTTATAATCTCTCACGCCAATCCAATAAAAAGGTAACTCATATTTATTAATTTTATTAAAGTTGTCAACTACGGCGCTCGTATGATCATCAGACCAATTCAGGTAATCTACATCCTGGTGCGATGCTTTTATTGCCGCACAAACAACGAGCTTTAATTTCTTAAAATACTCTTCTCTATCCTCGCTCTTTATCTTTCTTTCAATTCCAGGCATCCATGGAGTCCCAAAATTACAGAACATGATATCAGTGGTGTGTCCATAATCCAATCGCATATTTTTTTGAGGGATTATTTCATTAGGGCGGATTACTATGTCATAATCATCAAAACGGTGAGATAATTTTTTTCCTTGCAAATACGCAGCTGGTCCAACGATAGCAACCCGCTTGCCTTTCACCAAGTGAAGAAGTTCATTGTTAAGCTCAATAGCGTCCTGTTGACTCATGTTTTCACGGTTCCTAATCGGTGTATACTTCTTCGGCTTTCTTGCGCAAAATTGTCAATCCATTGCAGCGGGGGATAGTAGAATATTCCCATTCGCCCAAATCAAGCTCAGAAATTGCTTGATATGGACCACCTTTTGCCCATTGAGGATCTTTAGGGTTTTGTTCGCAGCGATAATTAGGTTCTGAGTTATAATACATCAAATCGTGCAATATAATAAGATCTTGAGGGGTTACAAACTCTGAAATTAATTCCAACTCTCTTGCAACATGATCTCCAGAATGCCAATCATCAATATAAAATACTTTTGATCTTCCTGATCTGACCACTTTATCAGAATTTATAATTTCAGGTAAATCATTTTCTAGAAATTTAATCGCGTCTTTTTCGTAAAAAGTCCAACGACTTTGCCACTCGTCAGCAAACGACACATCATGCTGTACTGATGTTTTATCTACTGAAAATACCTCTGCATCTACCAAATCTGCGGCAAATAAAAAAGGGAAGGTGCTTCTTCCTGTCCTTACTCCCAATTCAATAATCGTAGATGGCTTCATCGCCAACACTAAAGAGAAAAGTGTAAAAATATGCTCATCAATATCTTTTCCTCCGTGCAATGTCATCTCTAACATCGTTTGAAAAGCTGTGATCCTATTCATGTCCTGACCGGTCATATTTATTTGATGGTGTTGCGTATTTAATTGTTTAATTGCCATTGTTTGTCTCCTTCTCCTCTATGAAAAAAAAATTTCTTGCGTTCATAACTTTATCACATATAAAGATATCATAATTTGGCTTTCCCATCTTGAGCGCATGATGTTTGGCACCCCACATATCAAGTTGAGATTGGGTCAATTCAGTCCAGTCGATACCAGTGGTGCCCCCGCGAGCAGTCCAATACACAATATAATGACCCTTTTCATAGAGATTATTAATTTTATCAATATTCTTGGGTAGTGGTTGGGCTAGTTTATAATCCCGTGGTCCATCGGAGGGTGAGTGTATACATATTGTTTCATCAATATCAACATAAATATTCATTTAATGATCCTCCCAACTCAAAACAGGGTTAGACAGTCTTTCATCTATCCTTTTACCATCTGGTCTGACTCGTGTAAAGCGGATAGGGTATCTGGTAATCTGAAGATTAGACGAATTTAGATGCCAAAACAATGTAGATTCAGCATGTAATGCGCCACCGCTGCGGCAAAAATCCTGGACTCTATCAAACTCACTTAAATACATTTTCATATTCTCATAATTGCTAATTGCAAATCTATCATTACATCCCGCGCCCTGAACCCTATCAAAATTGTGAAAGTCTGGAGTGCATATCGTATCTAAATCTAATTCTGTTGGAATATCCTTTAGGAAAGAGATATCAAGCCGGGAAAAAATAACTTTATCATAAACAAATTTATTTTTTTCACAATAATTTTGAAGCATTTGCCCACACTTCAATCGTGATAATAACATATTTAAATAAGTTTGTTTAGGAAATTCACCAGAGTGCGGTCCCGCTGGCCAGTTCGGGTGCCACTGCAAACCTCCCAAGTCAATCTCGCGATCTTTTTCTATCCTAAATTCTTTAATGTTATCAAAAGTGAAATATTGATGAATTTGGTTTATAAATTTAGAATCAGAAATATGGGCAAAAATATCACACCCTGATTCAACATCAATGAGGTATTTTTTTAAATTATGGTGAGTGTGTTCTAAAGCCCTTCCGGTGCCTGTGAAACAAATAGCTGTACGCATGTCCGAGAACCCCCTTAATAATTTCCATACCAAGGTTCATCAATCATAGAATATAGCTCGATCATTTGCTCAATCCCATCATCTAAATCATATAAGCATTTATAACCCGTATTATATACTTTCTGACTACTCACGATATAATCCCTTTTATCTGGGTCTTTAGTAAATTCTGCCTTTATAATTTCTAAAGGTAAGTGTTTTTTAATTTTTTCTGCTAACTGGAGCTTGTTCATGTTTATGTCATCATTGCCCACATTAAATGTATCGTCCTTAAACAATTCCCAATTATCAATAGCATATTTAAACGCACGGCAGATATCCCAAATATGAACATAGTTTCTCATAAATTCACACTCGTATAAAACAATCACCCTTTCTTTCAGTGCTTTAAGTACAAAATTATTTACCAATAAATCGGTTCTAACTCTTGTAGAGGGTCCATATACTGTTGCCAACCTAAAGGTTGAGCAATTTTGTGTATTTCTATAAACTTCTTCTGCATCTACTTTTGTTTTGCCATATAGAGAAATAGGGTTCAAGGGAAAATCCTCTGTAATCACAGTGCCTGGGGTCGAAGAACCATATCCAGAGTTGGTGCATGGATAGATAACCATTTGATCACTAGACTTATTCTCGGCAATCCACTTGTTTGCCTCATAATTTACCTCAACTGCATCTTTGGGACTCTTTTCGCACACTGGAAAGCCAACTAGGGCAGCAAGGGGAATAATAATATCACATTTGTCTATGTATTTTTTCATCGTATGTGTGTTGCGCACATCCACTTTCTCAAAATGAAAATTGGGATTCCCTACATATTTTAACAACGATGTCTTATCATACATCAAAGTGTCTACATTGTAAACTTCATGCTTGTCAAGTAAAAAACCCGTGAGTTCGCTGCCGATGTACCCCGCACCGCCCGTAATCAATATCTTCATTTTAAATAACCCAATATTTTAGTAGTTGACATACCTTCTATTCTATCAAAAAACTTCAACTCTTTACAATATTCTTCACCCACGACTGGCTTATTCTTCCAATCCGACCCCACAACCATATAGTCAGGTTCATATTCTTTTATCGATGATGTCAAATCTGATGAACTACTAAACGTGACTACCCTATCAACATATCTAATAGCTTCAAGAACCATAATTCGATTTTCCAAACTATTGAAGGGGCGCTGTTCACCTTTGTCTTTTTTAACTTTATCGTCTGTATCGATACCAACAACCAACTCATCCCCCAATGAACGAGCATATTTTAACATTTCGATATGTCCACGATGCAATACGTCAAAACATCCGTTGGTCCACACTTTTACCACTTTATCTTACCTGTTAAGATATCCTTTATCATTATCCAATCACACAACTTTGCCATTACAGGATTTGACCAAGCTGCGGGCTTGTTTTTTTCATAATAAACGTGTCCAATCCAGGCGAATGGATAAACTATAAAAGGGGCAAAGATTAGAGCAAAAAATGCGCCACTACTTACACAATAACACACGTATAACAAAGTCAATAAATTGCCCACCACATGTAATCTCCTGCAAACTGGATCTTGATGTAAAGAAAGGTATTTTACGTAATACTCTTTAAGAGTCATGAACAGTTACTACACCCTTTTTTTGCACGACTTGAGTCGCACAATTATTGGCAAATTCAATAGCCTTATCGATATCTTTTGTTCGAACATACTCTACAACAAGACCAGCTAAAAAAGTATCCCCAGCGCCTGTCATATCTTTCACATCGACTTTTTTAACAGGATATTTATTTTCCTTAAACCTGCACCCTTGTGGTCCCAAGGTGACAATTAAATTTTGACACAAGGAGCTGTCTAGAGACGGAAAAACATTTTTGGAAGCACGATATTCCATTTCATTAATTTTAATAAAATTACACTTTGTAGCCCAAAAGCCTAAAGGTTTTTTGGTGTCCATAAAAACCAAAGGATAGTCTGTGCATAAAGTCTGAATATCATATTCGTCTAAAAAACCTTTGTCATAATCAGATATAACAATTGCATCATAATTTTGTAGATTGTTTAGTTTGGGGTGGGATATTCTTTTAATTTGTTCCTCGTTTGTGTCTATTCTCAAAAACATATGATTTGTTTGATCATCGACATATCGAGTTTTTATAATCACTTCATCATTTGTTATTATGTCACATTCGATTCCCAAGGAAATAATGTTCGCTTGTACATTCTTTGCCATGCCACCATTTTCCATAGTGGTCGTTGGTATTAAGACAGGGACAGGTGCATCCGGACATAATCTTTTTGATCTGCCATAAACATACCGATCAATACAACTATCTCCTATTACTAAAATCCTCATTTCCAACTAACCTCCCAATCCTTAAAATAGGCTGCCAAACAATCAATCTTGTAATCTTTTCTGCCACCTGCGAGTTCTTGAATCTTGTTCTTTGCAGTGTTTCTGATCCCATTCAACCCATGTGTCAACTCAAGGTCGTTCCCGTCTTTAATTCCTTGTCGATAATTGGACTCATTGTGCCAAATGTGTAAATTCATCTGAGATAAAACAACAATGGCTCGAATAGTGTTTGCGTCAATTGATTTTGACTCAGCCAAACACATATCTATGTCATGACATATGTCAGCTATTTCTTGAGCATATTCTTCTTTGTGTTGAGTGATGAACACTTCTTTCAATTGTGCAATTGAGAGACGATCTATCAATTCTGATAAGGTCGGTAAATATTTTCTCTCACTCATTGTTCATTTTCCCTATACCAAGCAATTGTTTTTGACAATGCTTCTTCGAGTGAATGCATTTTATTATCAACTGTCCATCCAAAACTTTTTTTAGCTTTAGTAATATCTAAAACCTTTCGTCGAACGCCAACAAAGCGACCTGTATTATATACTATTTCACCAGAGAAGCCCGATAATCTTTTAATTGTTTCTGCCAAATCAGAAATTTTAGTTTCTTCACCACTTCCAATATTGATCAGAGCACCCTCATAGGCACAAGTCATCAATAGTCCATCAATTTGATCATCAATATAAATCAGTTCTCTCTGTTGAGTACCATCTCCCCACACTTCCACTTCAGAATCTCCATTTTTAACAGCGTCACAAAATTTTTGAACCAATGCGGACACTACATGGCTTCGCGTAATGTCAAATTCATCATGGGGACCGAACAAAGTAGCAAAAGCAACTGTGGTGCCATTCAAACCATATTGCTGTTTATATGCCTTAATGCCTTGCTGCATTACACACTTGGTTAACCCATATGTCTCTACTGATGGGTGGAGAGGACCAGTAAAGTAATCATCTTCGGATAAAACCGGAAGATTCCCAGGGTAAGAACACGTACTTCCAATACCTATTAACCTAGCTTGTGGTTGATATTGTTTCCATGCTTCCAAGGCATGTGTATGGATAAGATTGTTTTTATAAAATTGATCTGCTGGGTATAAGAGTGTGAAGTCTCCTGCTCCCTGGAAAGCGGCGGCATGAATGATTAGGTCATATTTTTTTAAATTAAACAGTTCTTTTGTTTTACCCCAATTGGTCAAGTCATAATTACGACCAGTAGCTACAACATGAACTCCTGCTTTCTCCAGTTTAGGTACTAAATTTTTACCTAAAAATCCTGTACCGCCTGTTATCAATACTTGTTTATATTTGCTAGCAAATTTTTCTATTACCGCATTCATTTTCTAACCTCTATCCCTATCCTATCATAAATAAGTTAAAATTTGAACCCTGTTGGTTATGAATGGTTCTATATTTTTTATCCATAAGACCAATCTTATCAATCCAATGATCTAACAATAGAGAAGAATCACTATTTTTAGACATGATTTCTTCATATTTATCTTCAAGAAATTCTCTCGTAACGTTGCCCCAATTATCAATAATTAATATAGGTAAATCTTCATAAAAAGATATATTGTGGCACCTTTCTACAATAGGAATTGTCCCTACAGCAAGAGATTCCCAGATTCTATGACAATCAATTCCTGCGCCTGCGGGAGAGAGAGCATATTTGCTCATTCTAAGGTCTAGAAGATAATCTTTAAAAGGCTTGCGCTCTGCCGACAATACAAAATCCTTATCTTGAAAAAGTTTGAAAACTTCCTCTCTTTTTCCGATATTCGTATTTATATCAAAATTCATATACACCAAATGGGTTCTCTTATTTTTCTTTTTTACAACTTTATTAATCTGATCTATATCTCCATGAGCCCATCTTAAATTTGCTAAACCCAAAGGGATGGATGTTAATTTTTCATGTTCAAAATTTGCATTTTGTGCATACCAAGCAATAACTTGAGGATGATCTAAAAGATGACGATAATTTTCATCAATACCTAAAGCACTATTGTGTGTAATGATTTTTATTTTATGTTGAATACTCGGCATCACGTTTTTAAAAAATAATTGAACTAAATCTGTTTTTACAAAAACTACTTGCCCTTCATTGACAATAATTGAACCATCGTCTTGGTGAAACTCATCAAATATCATGTGACACCGATTACGAAATCCCATGCCCGTGGCATAAGGGTAAGAATCTGATGTTGTGATTATCTCATTTCTCGTTTTGCTCATTAGTTTCCTTTAAATCAGTTTGACTATAAATAAAGTCAATTATTTCACTATGTTGTTTATACGGTCGAGGCATATGAAAATCAACATAAAAATTCTGACTTATTAAGTTTTTATTGTGCTCACACCCATTACTCCTGTCAATACGAGCAATAGATAGGAGACTATTACTTATGTTAAAGCCTCGTCTTAAAAAAGTAACCTTTTTGTGATTAGGAGCCCACTCTTGAAATTTTTTATAAAACACTTTCTCATCTGTGTGCCATCCATACCCGTAATTCATCCATTCTCCAAATTTATCTTCAAAATTTGATAAGTTACCTTCTATAATGTTTTTAAAATTTATCCCCTTAGAGCACAAATAGCACATCGGATAAGCAGGAAACGCGGGGTCGCCTGGTAAGTAAGCGTCGGATGAATAGACCAAAAAGTGCTCATCATCATAGTAGGAAGCTGCGTCTGTGAAATATTCTTTTTTCAAGGGCATCATATCTAAATCCGACACTAAACATACGTCCGATTCAAAATTCGCTGCTGCAAATAAACGAATAACTTGGGCTTGGTGGGCGGTGTTTTGTTTTTCTAGTGGAGAATAATAAATAACATCCCCCAAACTTTCATCAATGTCTAACTTTTTATCACTAATGACAATTAAGGTAGGAATAATTCCCCAACGTTGCCATCGGCGTGCAACTAAAGGCCAAAATTGATAATACTGCTCATTATCATTCGTTGCTAATATTGCTCTGGTTATTTTCATAATACATTTTTAATATCGAAACATGTTCTTCAACTGTCTTTTCATTCTCATCAAAAACTTGTCCAACAAATTCTAAGCTATTTCTTTGAGTGGGAAATGGTTTTCCTCCAAAAAATTCATCATGTACCAAAACATTGTCTTTAATATAAGGAATTACCGATTGTGCGAAGAACTTATAATCAGTCCCATATTCATCTTGTTGGGAAAAATCATTAATCATTTCTTTCATCTGTGGTACGACCCCATTTTTCACACCCCACATACCGCCCAAAACAGGAAAATTGTGATATGGGTGATCTCTCATAATATGAAAGCCTTTATCACCCTGCAACCATTCATCAACTGCTGCTTTTTCTCTATAACTTAAACGTGAATCAGTATCTCTAGAAATCATCACCTCTACATCATCTTCTGATGCTGGTTCAAATCTCCAAAACATTCCGCGCCAATCTCCAAAATCTGATTTGCGGACAACTTGGACATTTAACATTGTTTCAAGTTGGTATATGATAGAAAACGGAACACTTGCTCCGACATAATAGCGACATGTCCAATCGGGGTATATCTCTTGGGCTAATTCAGCATTTCTTAGAGCGCCAATAAGGTACTTCGGGTCTTGCCCCCATAGAGAGAAAGTGATTAATTTCATTACTTCTCAAGACTAATGTCTTTATACTTCTCAAAGACTTCTTTCTCTTCTTTTTGTTTCCAACCAAAATTCTCAGGATTGGTAGAGATCCCTGTTGGATTAAAGTAATACAAGCCCAAAACGTCCGGTATTTTTCCAAATTTTGCACCTTGAGAAGCAGACCTTAACCACATCTCCCAATCACCTGCTGACTTATAATTATCATCAAATTTTCCATACTTTTGATGAATATCTTTACGCCACATTGGAGAGGCGTGGGGCATGTTAACCATCTTCAAGTTATCAAAGGAAAACTCAGGAAAATTATATTTTCTACCATTGGAAGAATTGTGGTGCCATGTTTCATTTGGTTTGTCTGTGATTGCCATGTCCGAATAGACCAAATCCAATTCCTTATTCTGGAAAAGGGATTTTGCATGTCTTTCGAGCGACCACGGGGCTTTTCGGTCGTCTAGATTAGCATTTGTAATGTATTCACCGGAGGCAAGATCAACCCCAATGTTCCACACTCCATAGATGCCTGGATCTTCGTCCAGTTTTTTGTAAACAATATTGTTGGGATACTTTTCAATATATTTATTGATTACTTCTTCCTCATTTTCGGGGGAATTAGCATTAACTAAAATTAGTTCACACTTTTGTTCAAATATTGTTTGACTTGTTATATCTTCTAGGAATGGCTCAATAAATTCATCACCCTTGTAGACTGATGTTATAATAGAGACTTTTGGAAGCTCACTTACGTCAAAATATGTTACTTTTTCTCCGGTAATGGCTTCAACTAGCTTCTTATACTGTCGTGATTCAAGAAAAGAGGAATGAAGATGTTTCTGCAACTTCTTCGCTGTTGCTTTCAATGATGTATGGTTTTTAACTACTGATTTTAACGCTTTCTTATAATCCCACTCCTTGGGAAAACACCACATTGAATCTTTTTGGATAACACCATCCCAAACTGCTTCTGCTTGAACAAGCCTGAGATCATAAGCAACAGTGGTAAACATTGGTTTAGATTTTGTCTTTCCTTTCTTATCCTTTACAGGCATATTAAGAAAGTCATAATGCCCACTCCAATTTGGAGCAACAATCGGAAGTCCGTTATATGCCGCTTCATAGAGGGGGAGTCCAAAACCTTCTCCGTGAGATAAGCTAACCAAAGATTTAATCTTAGGATGTTGATAAAGGGCTGTCATTTCTTCTTCGGTCATGTCTCCATGCAGAAGATAAACTTCACATGTTCTACCCTCATATTCTTCTAACACTTTCTTCAATTTATCATGAGTGTGTCTTCTATCAATCAATGAATTTTTCGCTGTGCTTGTTTTGATAACGAGCCCGACTTCATCATCATAGAATTGCTCAACAAACCACTTAATCGTGTTCGGAAAGTTTTTTCGAGGTATAAAAGTGCCTACCGTTAAAAAATTAAAATCATATTTTAAATCAATATCGAAATTTTTATCTGAATGGACGCACTTAACTGGGTATTCTACCACCTCGATTGGGGCAAGAACCTTAGCAACAAAATCTTCACCAGTTTGATTATTGCGGGCTGAATATTGTGTGTTTTTTAAGGCATATTTTGCGTGTTGAGAAATAGTAACTATTCTGTCTACTCGCAGACAACCCTCAAGCCATTGTGGAGACATTTTCGTGGTTTCAACGCCAGCGGTGACACCCACGTTGATTGGGGCAAGTTTTTCAAATTCATTAGGAATTTGGACTTGCACTGAAAGATCAAATTGCCCATTTGATTGTCCATATTGAACTGTTTTGGCTAAAAGACTATCAATCCACCTACGTTCCTCGTTATCCTCCCAGAGCCAACTAGTTTGACCCCAATTGACGTTTATGAGGTATATATCATACAGATCTTCGAACTGTCTTAAAGAACGCAATACAAAACGAGTATGTTCGCCATAGCCAGATTGAGTTAGGGCTGGACCTCTTACTAAAACTTTTTTCATACTACTCTCAACTCCCAAGATTTGTAATTTTTTCTATTGTCCCATGAGCCATAATTTTCATGAGCATTAACCAAAATTTCTTCCCACTTTCTTGCGAAATCTTTAAAATTATAATTTTTCATAACGTGTTCGCGACCTGCTGCACCTAATTCATTACGACGATCTTTGCCATATTCATACATTTTCATCAATGCATCAACCACTTGTTTTTCTGAAATTCGGTCTTCATAGATGAACGGAACTTCTTGTGAGCCAATGATTGCTTTTGATGCCGGTTCAAGACCAATACCGTGCTCATATTCTGTTACTGGTTTAGCTTTTTTATTCCTCTTTAAAGTGGAATCGTGGGAAACTTCATCCACAAATGTAACTTGTTCTTGAAGACCACCTGTCATTGTAACTATAATAGGGGTTTCGCAAGCTAAGGATTCAAAAGTAGATAGACCGAAACCTTCTGCATCGGAGACACCCATTGTAACATCGGCGGCGTTGTAAAGCATAGAAAGGACTGGTAAATCCAATTTGTCATTAGATATTTTGACACGACCCTGTTTTGTCTCGAAATTACCATCTAAGTTTAGTTCCTGAATGATTCGATATAAATCTTGCCCATTAGGATCTTTGGGTTCTGTATGCATAAGCAGCGTAGCTTTTGCATTTTTATGTTTTTTTGTCAACTTTTTAACAAATGAATCAAACCAAAATATCAATGAACCACTTTGCTTTCTGCGAGCATTGCGACTATTCCAAAATATCAAAAAATGATCCTCACTTGAAGTATCAATATCTAGATTTTCTTTTTTAAATTTCTTAACAGTTGTTTCGTCTATTTTAGCAAATATATCTGTTGGGATAGCATGAGGCAAATAATGTTCTTCCACATCAGGAGAAACCGTCTGCACAAGATTGGAGGTTAATTTAGAAATAGACACTACCACGTCTGTTGAATCATACCATATTTTATTAAAAGTCGGGTATGGGAAGTTATCCCACACATGATAGTAAATCAAAGGGCATAAAGAGCGAATCTCATTTTCCATCTCCCATAGCCACGGGTAAAACCTCGGATCTGTCATGAACCAAATCATATCTGGTTTATAGTTCCGTAAAATCGATCTTATTGTGTCTGGATTTCCATATCCATCAACTGGATAAATAATCCAATCCTCTCCGAACTCATCTAGTTGCATGGGATTATAATCTTTATGTTTAATTGCACCCCCAAGACTCATGAATTGAAATTTTCCAGTTTGGAGCATTTCAGAAATAAAGTATTTGGTTTGGCTTCCAACCCCTGATGGGCTGAGTGGATGGTCTGAAAGTGTAAGAATTTTTATTTTCTTATTTGCCATTGTTCCCCTATGGACACCACTTGGTTTGATTAAATTCGCACTTAGCACATTTCAAGCGGTTCTTTGGATGATTATTATTGTGTATATTATACACCGCTTGATTTAAAATGTTTAATGCGTTTTTAATTTTTCTTGGTCCACTGGAAACACGGAAAATTTCTATTTTGTTTTTTTTGGCTGTTCTCTTTAAAAGTCCAAAATACGTTTCCACGTTTTCTGGGCTGGTATTGTGTTTAGAACAAAAGAAGTTCTTATAATAAGTTAGCTGATAAGTTGTTATTCGATCAGTTTTTTTCTCCATATCCCATCCCCAAGAACAAGATTTCCAATCAATAATGTGATATTTACCATCGGGTGTTTTGATTACAAGGTCTAAAAAACCTTTATAATCATAATCTATTGAAGGGTTGTCAATTACCTCCACGAGTGCTTCTTCAGCCGAAAAGACTTTAAAGCCTGGGAATTTAAGATTCAATGCCGCCAAGATCATAGATGCCAATTCTATACCTTGCTCCTTCATATCTCGAATCATGGAGGCATGTTCTTCTGGAATTTCAGGTAGTTTGACTAATTCATCCTTGAATGAAGTTTTAAAAGATTTTTCATAATCTAAACTTTCATTAAATACAAGTTTTTCGCAGGTTTCATGTAACGCAGTTCCAAACGCAGTGTAAACATTTCCACGGAAAAGCTTAATCCTATCGACATATGTAAGTTTATGATAAAAGGGGCAAAAATCCCAATTTTTTAAAGCACTAAAAGATATATGAGGCATTCTATTCATCAACTTTAGAGCTTTTTTCTTTAGCTCTAGTTGATGATAGCACGGGGGTGGAGGTCTTGTCAAGAGAATTCGTTATTTTAATTGGTTTTTTTGGTTTTTTTGGTTTTTTTTTAATATTTAATGTTTTAATCTCAAATTCCCAATGACCATCGAATTTATTATTACGATTATAGACTGAATCTTCTTTTAGACATTTTGTATATTCATAATCATTGTCTTTTAGATACTTTTCAACATCCAAAGTCGTAATAGCAATCTTTCTTCGAACATCCTTTGGGGCGCTTGCTCTTACAACAAGTTTATTATTTTTTTTATCTTCTTCTACATTAATCATTTTCTTCATTGTATCTCCATTAAATTTTCAATCTTATTATACACCATCGGGCTTATTTGTTGAACATATTTTGTGTTTCCCTCTAAATATTCTTCAAATGCGTTTGCAAAATATTCTCTTATGGATGTAATAGAATAAGGGGAAATAAAAAGTCCAGCAGATAAGACAGATAATTTATTATACCCCACAGTTTTATATAAAAAATCGTCTAACTCATCAACGAACTCATCAGAAAAAAATATCTTTTTATGAAATCGGTAATCTTGTCCAATTAAGAGATCAACAATTCTCTTTTTCTTCCCAACATATTCCCTCTCTATTGAAAAATCTCCATAAATTAACTCATAAAAATTAGTTTCTACAGAATGAGCTATTTCATGAATAATGTCTCTAACGATTAAATCAGGAGAAATATCTGGGAAATCTTCAAATGAGGATAAATAAATTGCACCATCTTTGTTAAAGGCTTGAATGTTTCGATCTTTTAATTCCGGAAAATTGCCAACATATATCCCTTCGACTCCTCTTAAAAATTTAGAAGATATTGAATCCTCTACAGAGCTAAAAATATAGTTGGCATCAATAGATGGAGGGAACTTATTAATCAAAAATACAGGCACATCATAAATGTGGTATTCTTTTCTTTCTTTCATTGATTTCTTGAAAGAGTTTTTTACATATTCTTTCATATCATATATTAATATAAAATATTGAAAATATCATATCACACTTTTCAATACTTTTAAAATTAAAGAACTTT
>Ga0209756_1000333_pt1 | contig 46802 bp, 56 predicted proteins | sample ETNvirenome_6_85_FD_184071 | JGI IMG/M metagenome (GOLD analysis project Ga0209756, IMG submission 184071) | Marine viral communities from the Pacific Ocean - ETNP_6_85 (SPAdes) (version 3) | ecosystem: Environmental > Aquatic > Marine > Oceanic | place: Pacific Ocean | collected 2013-06-19 | reverse complement strand
TCCTCAATCTTCAACTCTCTCAACGGAACCCCCGTCTCCACACTACCAGACCTAACCAGAACCCAATGTTCTCCTTGCTTTTCGCCCAGATATTTAATGACTTCCACTGGAATATCATAATCTTTGCCGTGCCAGGTTACCTTTGGGTTCATTCTTCGCTCTCATCAAGAGAAAGCCACATGGCTAGTTGGTGCTGAAGATGTGAGATAAGGTTTTCTAGTGCCATCCTGTCTTCGGCGCTGTGTCGGCTAAACCAATGAGATATTACCGGCCCATCGAGTTCATAATTTTGTAATGAAGTTTCCCCAAACGAAACTATTTCTAGCCCCGTTGTTTTTATGCTAAGTTCCAAACATTTTTGGTCGCTGCTGTCTTTGATTATAACGTCGCTGCTCATTCTTCGCTCTCCTCACGAAACACACCGTCTTCTTCTACCAATACCTTAACATCATATCTCTCAAGAAGCAAGTCCCACATCTCCTTTCCAGCAACGCCACATTCTTTTCCAAAGTAGCCCTTTAGCCACTGGTGTCTCACCCACGAGTTTGGTAGAGGGACAAAAATAGAGTTTACTTCATTGTTAGTTCTAATGAACTTGCACTTTCTCATTCTTCCCCCGCAGCCCTTTTCCTAAATCTCTCTCCTGCTTCACAATCACAGTATACTCGATGAACCCTGCCAGCAGTACAAGCCTGGTACGCCCCAAAATCATTGCACTTCTTGCATGTAGGAGCCTTTCTCCTTCTCATTTATTGAGCGATGTCTTCATTGCGAAGTTGAGAATTAGCGCTCCCACTCCATAAAAGAACATCGACAAAGACACCAAAATAAAAAACAATAATGGTACCTCCCACGACGGGTTCGCTCTTAGCAGTTCTGATAGGAAAAGTCCACTTTCGTCCACGAGATCCTCCTATCCTAATGCCGAACAAATTGTTTCTGTGATCAAGGTGGTAACCACATAGGGGTCACAGTTGGCGTTTGGACGCCTATCCTCGATGTAACCGACACCTTCTTGGGCAACCTGCCATGGGATCCTCACGGATGCTCCACGGTCGGAAACTCCCCATGAGAAGTCCTTATACGACGCTGTTTCATGCAAGCCGGTCAACCGCTTTTCAATGTCGGCACCATAATTTGCAATATGTTCCTCAACCCTCTCACCCAAAGACGCGGCAGCCTTTTCGCACAGGCCCACCTCTTCGCGCATCGCCTTGGTGCTGAAGTTGGTATGGCATCCGGCTCCGTTCCAATCGCCCTCGACCGGCTTGGGATCCCAAGAGACAGACACCCCGTGCTTCTCCGCAATCCTTTCAAGAAGGAACCGCGCCAACCACAAGTGGTCTGAAGTCTCAACCGGACCCAATGGGCCAACCTGGAACTCCCATTGGCCTGGCATAACTTCGGCATTGATGCCCGAAATCTTCAGGCCTGCTAGTAAGCAGGCTTCCAAGTGGCTCTCAACAATCTCTCTGCCGAATGCGTTTGATGTTCCGACACTGCAATAATATTGCCCCTGTGGGGATGGATACCCATCTTTAGGGAAGCCTAAGGGCCTACCATCTTTCAGTAAAGTATACTCTTGTTCTAACCCAAACCAAGAATCTTGATCTTGATATTTTTCTCCAATTTCTACGCAACGACTCCTCGTATTAGACTTATGTGGAGTCATATCTACATTCAATACTTCACATAAAACCAGAATCGAAGGTATAGGGCCAGATCTTGTAGGGTCTAGTAAGACTTTGACCGGGTTCAGAACACAATCAGAGCTATGGCCCTCTGCCTGGTTCGTCGAGGAGCCGTCAAAACCCCAAATACCTGGTTGTTCCTCAACGGGTATTACTCTAGTTTTGCTCCTAAGCTGTCTGGTGGGTTCTGACCCATCGAGCCAGATATATTCTGCTAATTTAATACTCATTTTCTTTTTTCTCCTTTAAATTTTAAATGCGTAGTCTCAAACCCTATTTATTAAGGGGACAAGAATGTTCTTACTTCAGGCGATTGATAAGAGGATTAACGATTTAACTAACCAGTTGCTCGCTATGAAAGTTTTGGGGTTCAAAAATGAGCCAAAACGCGAAAAACTACTAAATGAATTATACAAATTAACCGAACAACGCGAAGCTTTTTATAAGATTTGGTCTAAAAACTTTCCTTATTGGTATAGATAATTTGGGCAGGCTCCAAATGAATAACTGCCATAATGTGACTCCTCTCAATAAAATTAAACTTAAACCCGTCAATTTCTATATCCCTTATAATATGCGTAGGTACTACGATCCTGGTGCCGGGGGCATATTCTTCATATGGGTCGGTTACCACCGCAACGTCTTTATAAGGTGACTGTGATGGACTATAATCCTCCGGCAGGATTACAAAACTTTTTTCTTTATTACTCTCTATTTTCTTTTGGGATATATCCACTTCAACCCATTTATGCTTAGGTTCTAACCTCACTGTTTCCTCCGTGTTTCTTAATAAGTTTTTTATTTATCTCATATTGCTCATTGGGTAAAAAAGCTGTCGCTAGTTGCCCGCAATATTTACATTTAAAACGCACTGCTATATGCCCTATAGAAGCCTCTGTATGGCTAGTCGGAACATAATAATGTTCCCTATTATCAGGACAACGTCTTATCTGTTCATTTTTAGGAAGCATATAGTTAAATCTCATCATTCACCTCAAGATAGTATAACACCTACTCTAGAATAGGTCAAGCTATTTATCTTATTTCGCAAGAACCACCCGAACACGCCAACTCTCCTTGCAAATCCGTATCGTCTTGCATTTCGATGACATTAGTTAAATCTATATCAACAAGAGATTTCATCATAGTTTTATATACTTCTTCATCGCAATCTTCAAACGGAGCCTGAATGTACGAGCCCCCATTCTCTGGTAGTACAGAGAGCCCATTATAAAAAGATCTGTTCTCCCACATCCATTGCCCAACGTCATCCCACTCATCTTTTTTTATTGTAATGGTGGCACTCACATTGTGCGTATTTTGGCCCTTCCAGTGCCCCGGCTTAACCCACTGAGTGCTGATATGCTTTACTCGCTCAAGAAGCTCCAGGGCGTCCTCAGAGCGTAGTATGGAGTCCTTTGGAGCCTTCTGTGGAACTTGGATAATTGCTGTATCATGAGGCCTAAAATATTCATCCTCCACTAGCTCTGGATGGAATTCTTTCAGGTATTCATAAATCGCCTCATTCTTCCCCACTCTAATCCTACGAATGTAGTACGGGGCGTGCCACGCATGAATACCCGAAGAGGTCCCAAGTGCTAAACTGGTTGTTCCCGCTGGCTTAACACAAGTTGTTCTTGCCGCTGGGTTGATCCCGATTAAGGCTGCCACTCTTTTGTTTTCTTCCTTTACTATCTTCGCCGCTGCCTTAGCGTCAAGCTTTAAAACATCTCCCGAAGCTATGCCAGTCATGGACACTCCTATCAGGGCATCCTTTTCTGTGGTCCTCTGCCACACTGGACGTAGATAATGAAAATCCGTATAGGATGCTTGCAGTGTCCCTATAAAGGCTGCGGCTCTTACTCTGCTCTCAAAGTCTTCTTGGGTCTTGACGCTCGAAACATTAACTTCGGTCAGGTTACAGAACTGAAATGGCCGAAGAGCGATCTCACAACAAGGATTTGTACCCCAATCTTTGTCAAAGGTAAAATAAAACCCCGGCTCTCCAGCCCCACTTGCCTCAACCCGATTCCATAATTCAGCAAAAAAATCTTTGGTAACGATATGACGCATAAGGACTACAGAATTATTAGAGCGCCCTCTTTGAGGATTATTCTCCCACCACTTTCCCGTCTTAGACGAAATCATCTCATCATCATCTGCTGAAAACAAAGAAATTAAAGCAGCACGGCGAATGCCACCAGCCAATACTGCATCGGCAATGTGGCATATCATATCGTGAACCTCAATTGGCCTAAGCTTATCACCATTTTCTTTTGTCTCAAGCAGACCCTCTAACTTAACCAAGCACTCCTTTAACGGTTGTGGGCCGGGAGCTTTGCCCCCGGAAGTTACTAATCTGCTTCCTTTGGACCTAATGTCCGAGAAATCAAAACGCAACTTAGATGTCCCACGAAAATAAGACATTACAAGAGCTTTAATGGAGTCAGCCCAGCCCTCAATGGAATCCCCAATTAAATATCGATAGGTCCTCCTGCCATTTGGTTTAACTATTTCCGGTAGCTTTTCTACATGATGCTTTTGAACAGAATAACCGACACCTGTGCCTCCCAGCAACAGAAACATTATCTCCCCAAAAGCGCGAGCGTCATCAACGGGAAGGTAAGCGCAATTAAAAATTCTATTTGGAGCCACCTCAATTGGTTTTCCCCCAAACTGCATGCTTCTCATAGAAGGAAGTATCTCCTTGTCATATACATGCTGATATGCTTCCTCTATCTCCTCCTTTAAGGCAGGGTATTTTTTTATATGCATCTTTTTATTGCGAGAAACAAGTTCCTTGTATGTTTCTCGTCGGTATTGTTTTGGTAAAAACCTTGCATATTTCATGTATACGGTGATATCCGATAATATTTTAGACGCCAATTCCATTCTAGGTAGTCTCCCTTAATTGTTCTTTAAACTTTTTGTATGTCTTCTTTAAAAAGTCAGCCTGACTTTTCGAGGTAACCTCCTCCACACTTTCATCGCTTGGAGGCAACACACGAATCTTTACGTTACTTGTGTCCATGAAAATGGGATATAACAGTCCATCTGGGCCGTTACGGTTTTTTGCTACGTAAATTCTTCCAGTATTGGAGTTCTTATCCTCCATTGTCCTTGACACTGTAAAGATAAAATCTGCCACGAAACACTTATTGAAGGCTTCCGAAATAGATTCCATAGTAATAACTTCTGCGTTTAGTCCTGATCGATTTGTTTGTGATGCGGTCCATATGGGACACTCATTTATTTGTGCAATACCACGCATTTCTTCGTAAATTGATTCAAGTTCCATTCGCTTTTCTTTCCTTGTTGTGACCGGACGTAAAAGATCACCATAATCAATTATTATTAAGCCAGGCTTGACACCCCTGTTCACCAGCTTATCAAGGTGATTAGCTATAGTCCTAGTCGAAGCTGACTTTGTTGGATATTCTTTTATAATGAGATTTCCTGGAACGTTCTCGATCTTGTCAAAAATCAGTTCCTTAAACGAAAAAAGATCCTTGAGGGGGACGCCGGTAATGCAGCTATCATACCTAGAAGCAATAGTGGTATCACTCAACTCCAGCGTATAGTGTATTACATCACGACCCTGAAGTAAGGCTTGAACCCCTAAGTGGACTAAAACCATTGATTTACCGGCTCCTGTGGGTGCTATAACCACACCCAATTCACCTTGGCCTAGCCCACGACCGGAAATAACATCCAATTCCGACCATCCCATAGAAACTGGGTTGCGGGCTTTAACAAGAAAGCGCTCTTCAAAATCCTTAATATAGTCATAGCCAAAGTTGGAGTCGCTACCAAGCTTTAACGCATCGTTTATAATTTTAGATATTTCGTCAAAGGAACAACTTTGCAACAGATCCACAGACTTAAGCATAGCTCCCTTTAACTTCTGCTTTCTACAAAAATCCAGGGCTTTATCCTTTACAAATTCAGAATCGTCTACATGAGGTAGCGACATAACCTTAACGAAATAAGACCTAAGCTGTTTCTGAATCGCTTCGTTTTCTTTTCCCAAATCCGACTTTATAATCGTACCCATAATATTTCTGGTAGGATGTACACCATACTTTTCCCGGTACTCAATTATTCTAGCTACGAATAATCTTAGATATCCTAATTCAAGAAAAGTGATGTCAAAGACTTCAAATAACTGATCCGCGAACGGTCTATCCTCTAAAACCAAGAGGCACAACGCCTCTTGAAAACTTTTGCCAAAATGGCTAAAATTTGTTCGTTCCATAATTCCTCTCCCCCTTTTATCTATCTGATTCTCTAGAACACGCAACTATTTTTCTCATGGCTATAGTCAGTTCAGAATTCTCCCATTCTCCGAAACCATCTATCACCATCATTTTTCTCATTTCTGTTAAGTTGAATCCCATTTCTGTGTTTTCCAATATGTAGTTTACCTGGGACTTTACTGTTGGCGACAGGGAGGGGCTATACAGTTGCATTAAACTGTAATTTTTCTTAATTAATTTAATATTATTTAATATTCTTTTGTGAATAAGAAGTGGCTTTTCCACCCTGCTACAGTGTTCTAGAATGTCCTCCAGTAAGTAGTCTTTCTCTTCTCCCATAAAAGAAAATCTTTTAGAAATTGTTTTCAACCCAGCCCCCTGAACTCCTTTCAGGTTATCTGAAGGGTCTCCCACTATCGCTCTGGCTAGAGCAAAGTTATTTGGATGAATGCCATACTTTTCAATAATTGAATATTTATTCAGCACTTCTTTTTGAGTTGGCCTGTACATAATGGTTTTATCGTCACATAGTTGAAAAAAATCTTTATCACTAGATATGATTATCTTCTGCCAACCTCTAAGTCGTTTATTCTGAACTAGATAAGAAATAACGTCATCTGCCTCCACATCTTCAATACAATACTGTATGATGGGTAGCTGATTCAGGTACTCCGACAGCCTTATTTGCTGCCAGATTTTATTATCTTGTTCCTCTCTTAGAGTAAGGTTTCTTATTGTTCTGTTCAAACGTATGGGGCTCCTGCCAGCCTTATAGTCCTTACTTATTCTTTTGCGCTTACGGGAGCCACCACCGCAATCCCACACGACTATTACCTTATCGGGGTTCACTTCTCTACAAAGCTTTTGTAATGTTTTAAGAAATCCCTTAAACCCTCCTATCGGAATTCCGTTCTCCGATAGGCTTGGGTCTACTATATAAGATCGCAAATATATATTCATGCAATCTATTAACATTACTCTTTTCAATTTCCCCCCGTGGCGGTCTCTACACCCCTCGATCTATATCTTCAAAGGACTCTATGCTTCCCTGCCTATCTTTGTACTTGCCTATAACCTCTGCGTCCATGAGTTCCAACACTCTATTCTTAAATTTAGGCTTTTGCAACAATTCCAACCATTTTGCAGTTTGGAACTTTTCTGTTGTCCCGTCTTCGTAGATAAGAGTATACCATGCCCCACTCTGCTGGATGTGCTCTGATCCTTTGACCGCCTCGAACCACGACTCTTCATCTAGAATTCTAACCTCATCATCGCCCCACATAATCTGGAACGTGCATTGTCGTCGTTCCGTGCCAAATCTAGATTTTTTTAAGGTTGCCTTAACCTCAGAACCAATAGTAAATCCATTTTCATCCTTAACATATGCGGATTTTGCCTTACGACCTGTCAGCCAGATACGGAGAGAAGCATTATAAACCATAGCCTTCCCACCTGGTGTAAAATACGGTTCACTCATCGCCTCCATTCTCTGGGCATGGCTACTAGGAATGACAGTCTTTAGTTGATTAAGACCAAGTAGCGTGCACTGTGAGTTAGCAATTGGAATTGTAAGTTTTTGGAATCCCAAGGAGAGAACCCTGGCTTTCTTCCCAACTGAAGATTGAGGGTTGAAATCACCCTCCTTGTCAGACTCAGTGGGAGTATTGGCAATTGAGTCCCAAATGAGCAGAGTTTGTTGCTCTGTACCAATGAATTCTTCCACCATCTCAAGCACCTGTTCAACCGTAGTTGCCTGAATATACATAAATTTTTCTGGGTCTGTGTCTACCCCGGCTTTTCTAATAAAATTAGGGTCTATTGCACTCTCGGCATCAAAATAAACCACATAATGGCCCATTTTCTGGGCGTTTGCAGCGACGTTAACTGCCAAATAGCTCTTGCCTGTAGAAGAAAGACCAGCGATCTCTGTTATCTTGCCAACAGGAATCCCAGCCATTTGCCCTTTAGAAATGATTGAGTCAAGCCATCTGGAGCCGGTCGGGATCCATTCCTTGACTTCTGTTGGATTTTCCTGGTTTAAATTATGGGCGACTTTCATCCCATACTTCTTATTTAAACGCTTAATCATATCGCCCATAGCGACTTTGCCTGTTTTCTTTTGCGCCCTTGCCACAACCCCTCCTTAAAAAAATGAGACATCTGTAAACCCATGCCTCCCTGCGGTATATGAGATTATACTCCGGTGTCCTCGGTTCCTGTGCCAACAGGGGTAGTTACTACTCCTGTATCCTCTAGGACTTCAGTAGTATCTGTATCAGCCGTGTCTTCCCTCACGTCTGGACAACATGCGACCAGAAATGCGACCAGAAATGCGCCGGTTGGAACAATAAACACTGACAACCAATTTTTAATAAACATTACTTATTTTCTCCTGTATTTTCACTACTATCAATTGCGGGGACCTCGGTCTCCACAGCAACCTCAGGCGCTTCGTCCTGGGGGCTTAAAATTTCGGATGCCTGAAGGGCCTCACTGGTATTCTCGGTGCTGCTAGAATTTTTGGCGTTTTCGACCTCTGTAGAATTGCTATACGAAAGGATAGCAAAGAGTCCGACTGCACACACAATAGCGGCGGAAAGAAAATACTTATTTTTCAATATTTCACTGAAATTCATTTATATTACCTCTAATAAAAAAATGAGACACCTATTAGTAAAACTTGGGATAGTTTTCCAGCCCGTGCCTCCCTGCGGCGGGGGGGGATCAAACAGTAGCGCTGGCGTTCAAAAGCTGATTAAGTTTCTCATCTACTTTGGACTTAGTGCCGCTACCGTATTTTTCAACGTCTTGTCTTCCATCAGACTCACCTGAGAGCCATTCGTCGAGCATACGACCAACTTCCTCAGGAGTCTTACGTGACTCAACAAAGACTTCCTCAAAGTCTGGGATGGAATCCAGGGCATCGGCAGCCCTAGACCCGTCATTATCGTTCTCAAAGACAGGTGACGACCGGCGACGAGCAGAAATATGCGTCTGTGGAAAGGCTGCGCCTGCTGGCTTTCCGTAACGGATTACGAGATCCGTACCCGTTGCGGGATCTGTGATGTCATCGTAATCCGGGTTCAACACAAGGTTAAGAAGCTCTCTATAAGCCATTTTACCATAGCCCCAAAGACGGACTCCCCTCTCTTCCTCTCCCCGAACAATGACGGGAGAAAAGAAACGTTGGCGAGCCATGAGATTCTTAGCCATCTTAACAGATTCATCGGTACCCTCATTAAAGAGCTTGCGGACGAACTTATCAAGAGGATCATCTTCCCCATAGTTTCTCTTAGGACTCAAAAATCCTCGATTATCTCCGAGATTATAGTGGAACCAAAACTCCTTAAAGGGGTCTCCGTCCGCACAAGGCAGGATCCGAATGGTCTGTTCTCCATCCTGGGGCTTCCAGAATGAAGACTGTCCTGCTCCCTTGCCCTCTAACTTATTCAACTTATTACGCATCTTTTCTAAATTAATAGCCATATTATTTTTTTTCCTTTTTTGTTAATTGTGAGCATCGCTCTATAGTCACAACAGCTAATATCCTGTTGTGCTAAACTTGTCAAACTAAATTATTTTCGTCAAAATCGGCTACAGAGATTACTCCCTGGACCGTATTATGATTAAATACTCTAAACTGTCCTACATCTAGGTCCCAAACTAATTCTTTGCCTGGGGCATATTGCGGGGATTGGCCTGTGCCTGTTGTTTTGGCTTCTAGGAAGCCATCCGGTAGGTCTTCTAACTTAGCAAATCGCATTGGTCTTCTGCTACCGTCTTCTTTAAGAAATATCCCCATATATGCCTTCATGTTTCCCCCTGAACTTTTGATGTTCTGTGTATACAATACCCGAAATCATTTTCGTAGTCTGTGGAGTATAACCTGTAAGAAAAGTTTGTCAACCATTTTTCCTTTTTTTCTTCGATATGGTTTTCTATGGTCGAAATCAGGTTAGACTCATTAAGTAGTCTGCTTTTGTTCAAAGCGTAAAAATAACTTTTCTCTCTTATTAGGTCGAAATTATAGAACATCTTTTCTTCCGAAGTCTCAGGATCTAACAGGCCAATCGTCGAAAGACGACAAACAGGTTCCCTTTCTTCTACAACACCGTACTCATGTCTCGATCTATCAAATATATTTATAAAATGTAAGGTTGATGTTATAATTTCATTTATTTTATCAAAATAACCTATAACTGGTAGATTACCAACTATTTTTGCTATAACTTCATTATCCACAGTGTATATATCCTCAAGAAGGCCTGACCTGGCGTACTGCTGTAGTATACCAAAGGTTGCTCGTTCAAGCAACTTCTTTTTTCCTGTCAGGCTCTTAGGGTTAGGGCGAATGTATAGCACAGATATTTTTCTATCTTTTATCTGTTCTAATATCGCGAGTGTCATACCCGATATGTGGCCTGCCCCTCCTACAATAAATATCGCCTCTTCGCTTAGTTCTGAAAAGAAGGAAGATAGGTCGGGCGCAGAGCTTTCATAGTCCTCTGGACTCTTTTGCTTCGAGACGTTGAAACATTTATCCCCTTCCACGCCAACGTCTATCTTGTAGATGTTGTATTGTGGGTATTTTCTAAAACATTCGGCTATGTTACAGCCTGCTTCTCCCAGTCCTATAATATCCATTATTCTTCGTTCTCCAAAATTAAAAGGACATCGTTTTTGTTTAACTTCCGCGCTTGGTGGACGATGTTACTTCCCCCTTGGGGCTCCGAGACCGTAACCCAGACTTCTCCGACATCGTCTTCATGATCGGGCTCTGGCAAGGACTGCAAGAATTTGATCAACTCTGGCACTGTTAGGCCATTGGAGTTTTTAATCATTCTTCGCTCTCCTCAAATGACGCCACAGCCGTCCTCATTCCGTCGATACCGCGTTCCCAGCAGTAGAATAGCCAACCGATGGTTCCAAGTTCTTGGATCTCATCGATCTTCTTTTCTTCACCCCATTTCTTATTTTTCCAGTCATAGTCACTTACTGAGAATGTTTTTATCCGCAGTTTTAAGTCGTCATTTTCGCGAAAGAACTCCTGAAAGATTCCTTTGTATCGGCATGAATCAAATTTTCCACTTGCCCACACCTCGTCGCCGGGTTGGAGACCGTGTAAGTAAAAGTCTTTTGAAACCTCAATCATTCTTCGCTCTCTTTGATCGATTCAATTACTGAATCAGCAGCGTAGCGGCACTGATCAATAGTTACCCAGTCAAGTTCTGAGTTGATTGCTTCTGCAATAGCATCCCTGTCTAAACCCAGGGGCCTTTTTCTAAGCTCTCGATAAAGATGGGCTACAGTAGCGGCAAGACGATTGATTATTAGAGACTCTTGTGTCAGAGCCATCCCCCAACAAAGACAAGCCTCCGATGCTTGTTCTAAAGTTAAAATAACTCCAGGTAGTTTGTTACTCATTCTTCGCTCTCCAATAGCTCTATATCATCCAAGTAATCCTGACTAACGTGGGGATCTTCGTACCATCTACAAAAGTTTTCTAATGGCTTGTCCCAGCGAACCATACAACAATAGTTGAAATGCTGTTCATCTCTGTCTGGAACTGGGTGGTCTAAAGGAATAATCTCTGTTATTGTTCCAATACCTCTACCGTCAGATCTCGCGGTATAGAGGCGGTCTTTTACCCTATCACCGACTTTCATTCTTTGTTCTCCTTCTTCGGTCTCCGTGGGTCGATCAGCGCGCATGGGCTGCCCCCAGTGGAGTCGGATGAAGTACTGTCGGCGCGCTTCGGCATACTGCATGCCTGCACTATAGCCGATGGATATAGCCGCTCGGATTGCCATTTCTTCTTCTTCAGTAAGATCGACGTGCTTTTTGAAAATCACTGTAGCATTTTCCATGAATGTAATTTCTTCACCCATCTTGTTGTAATGACAAAAATCAGAAATTGTCTCAAGGTCTGTTTGCACTTCTTGAATAATGTTTTCTGCGATCTGTGTTGTCATCTTCATTCTTCGTTCTCCTTAAGAATACACATGTTCAATATAACTTAACAACTCTTGTAAGTCAAAAGCAGATTCGGAATAAGAACCAACAAGGTTGCTTGGGTGCCAGTGAATCGTCCACATTTCATCATTCTTTTTTGCTAGAATCTCTTCCTCCGTCGAAATCCAGTCGATCTCTATACATTTGTCCCACTCTTCAACAGTCAAGTAGCTTGGCTTATGCGGATTATGTTCAATACTCAAGTTGATGTGTTTAGGTAGTTTCATTCTTCCTTCTCCATATTACCAAAATCACTACCGATAGACACATTAGTCAGAAACTGTGTGTCTCTGAATGTAGAGAACTGTCTCTTTAGCTCTGGTAGCAAACTCATATCCTCTTCTGCCATATCTATAACCACTGAGTCATGGATTGTAAAGGCAATGTGGGACTTTTTATTTTTCAACAATTTGTGTAGTTTTATCATTTGTCTCAAAACAATGTCTACTGCTGTACTCTGTACAAGATATGACACAGCGTGGAACTTATCCGACTCTATCGTTCGACCAAATGGGTTTGTTATTGACGTACCATCCCAGTACTTTTTTACTATTTCCTCCCTATTATATGCTCGACCAGACAAATAATCTTTTGAGTCTAAGTTGTATAACCATGAAAATATTCTTTTCTTTGCCTCTTCTCTGGTAGCTTGTCCCCTATAAACATTTTTTATATTCCATTGATGAATGTCTATCTCTGGTTGTTCCTTATCAAGGAGATAAAGGAGAATTCTTAATTCAAACGCATTAAAATCAAATTCAACAAATTTATAGTTGTTAGGGATGAGGATTTTACGAAAAGTCTTATTTAATGTCAAGATAGGAAAACTATTTGGCTGAGTTGTCAAACGTCCCGTCTTAGATCCAAATATGTTACATCTGACATACGGATCTGTTGATCTTATAGATTTTAATCTATTCCTAATTGCAAAACTAGTACAGTCTTTCTTAACTCTTGAAAAGTCTATATTTAACTTATTGTGACTAATACTCTGGGTTGTGATAAGAAGGTCCTTTAAGAAATTATAATTTTTAGGCCTCTCGTAGTTCTCAAAAACATACTGAGATATTTTATTCTTAATTCTACAAAGTTTAATCAAAAAGTTGTCTGGTACGATATCATAAAAACAATGTTGATTTGGGTTAACCTTTGCTTCAGCAATAGACAGCAAGAATGCTTTTAAAAGACCTGTTGTTTCCTCTAACTCTAGCCTTAAATGTTCAGGGCAGGCTTCAGCGAGTGAGCCCTGAGAATAGAGATATGCATATTCAATATCCTTATTTTGTAGAAACTGGGAAGTTGTCCAAGTATGAGTCAGGTCATCAGGTAATTGATTATATACTAGTTCTCCGTCCTTATATACAGCCCTACAATTTTCCCTAGTATCTAATGTTTGGAATATCAATTCTGCCTCTAGTAAATGGTCTCTCTGGACGCTGTCACAGAATCATTTAACAAGTCTTGTATTTCTTGTCCACTCAATTGCTCATTATTTTTTTTTGCTTCTTCCCGAATCATAAATCCATTATAAGCATAGGGGTCATTTAAAAAGCCTATAAATTGGTGACTTATATACTCTAAAGCTTTACCCATTCCGTCTGTCATATTCAAATGTCCAATAGCAGTACGTTTAATATTATCCACTAGAGCATCATCATACCTATCATCGGATTCATAATTTCTTAAATCAACATATAAATTAGTTCTATATATATCATCATATTTTCTTTCTAATGTTTCTCTCGTCATCCTTTGCCGTTTTTCTGTAAAACGATGAACTTGTAATCCTCTATTGTTTATGATTTTTTCTCTTCTTATATAAGGTCTTAAACCTACAAATCTATTATAAAACTTTAACATATAATCCATAAAATATTGCATATCCTTAGTATAGGTTTTATCATAATATTTTTCAAAGACTGAATCACTGTTAACTTCATATAAATCCATATATTTTCCCATTTCACCAGACCCCAAGTTAGCACATAGCCTCCAAGGTATATTATAGTCAATCATAAATCCGTGCTTTAAACAATTATTCATAAAAAATTTAAAATTTGGCCTATCAATGAACTTGGTGATTTTATTGATGTCCTTGTCATATTCTAGAGAAGAAATATCAGCAAAGACTCCTGTACTTAGAGGAGAAGATAGTTTACTAGCAACAAATCCAGTAAAAGTTATGGGTAACTGTTCCTTTCTCGTTGTTATATGATCTATAAAAAATTGTACAAAATCATCAAAATTTTCCACCTTAGCCTGGTTTCGAGACATAACCTTATGTACGGATTTTCTTAATTTGACCATGTATTTATCATATTCTGTGAATATATTCTGGTGTCCTTTTTCAATTAAAATCTCAGAAAGAAAATCATCATTTTTTTGTATTTTGCTTGTCGAGATAGCTTTTTTATATTCTTCAATAAAATCTGACATGGCATGTGCTACAAAATCAAGCAAAAAGATAGCCTTATTTGACTGGCCCCCTAGCGGCCTAAGCTTCTCGGGTTTTACTACAAGAAAGTTATGACCCCTATCTATCCTCCCATAATACATATTTTCTATAAACCAGAAATTACGAAAAAGACCGGGGTTATCCTCTATAACGTGAGAAGGTATAGCATAATTGTTATATTTTGCTCTTTCATTAAAAGTGTCTCTACTACTTTTTTGGGAGTTAGAACCTAAAAAATCTCTTTTTGCCATACTAAGTCCCTCCACCAGATATATCTATGTTGTCTACATTAAAAGACTCAGTTAAATATTTAATTTCTTTATCAATAATGGCACAATCTAGAGAAGCCTGTTCTCCTACTTGTGCTTTTCTGGTTATCGTGGTCCCAGTGCCGTCTCCACTTGTAGAGAACAAACAGTCTACTTTAGTGCTAAAGCCATTTCTATCAATAGTGTTATTGGCCGACTTGACTACGTGGTAACCGCCTAGTCCCATTATATTAGCATTAGTATTGGGAGTTCCAGGATCCCCAAGTTCATCTGAACCTAGCCCTCGCGGATTAATATAAATATGTTGTCCTGGAAAAAATAAATTATTTCCAAACAAGTTCACATCAACATTATAGACATTTGATAATTGTAATTCCGGATTGAAATCGCTCTCTGTAAATCTAGCTTCCCTTAAATATGTATGGGTAGTCGCAGTAAACTGCATATCTTTTACCAACCCCCGATCAAGCCCGGTTGTTAAATGATAAATACCTTTTATAAAATCTCTATCATGACGAGTTTTGTGTCCTGACTGATCTGGAAAGGCTAGACCTCTCGGTTCTTTATTAAATGCATAAATTACGAAGTAGTTATAGCTCTCTGCCATGCTTTTTCTATTAAAAGAATCAAAGACAAAAGTACTTTTTGAGGGGTCTCCTAAATTCACAGTAAATTGATCTAGGTCTAAAGAATAATTCTCTCCCATTCTAACCGCCATCGGATCTTCATTCCCTGCACCGGAATCTGCACTTATTTGGGAGGTATCAAGAAGTAAAGATAATCTTCTTTCTCCCCCAAAACACTCTGGGCCGAGTGCCTCGAATACTAGTTGTTTCATTACATCACGCACAAAGAGTAATAATGGATAAGTATTTCTTCTTGAATCTACAACATACTTTTTCATGAACGCATTAAAGAGTTCAACAGAGATGGGTATATCAGCGATATTCATCCCAATCGACCCATTTGAGGCAGGGTCTGGGTTGTCAAAAACTGCTGGTCCCAGCACAAATTTGATATTGCCATAATTTATGTCTTGAAGCTCGGGTCTGTCTAAGACATTGTTAGTTGCCAAAGCTATAAGGTCACCTAAAAAGAAATAGTTAATTGCCCTTACCCCAGGCTTTAGAACCTCTGAATATTTTGAAAGATCGATACCTTCTGTTACTCCCTCATCAGATAGTTCACTGCACTTGGGGTGTAAAATACTAAATAGCATTGGTTTCCCCGTTTCAGCAGCATCTGGGGCTTCCTTTACAGTCTCTTCTGTGATTATAGCTGTGTAGATGGCATTATTCTGCATCAGTCCACGGAGTAGTGACTGATAGGAGTTTTCTCTCTCCTTTTCTACCCCAGCAGTATATGCCTCCTGGAGTTCTTTAATCTTATCATCACTACAAGCTTCTTTTTTTTGTTTTTTTAGCTCAGCTTGTGCAAGTTCAATTTCTCTTACTTTATCTTTCCTTTCTTTTCTCCTTTGTCTTGTCTTAGCATCGGATAGAACATCTGATCTAACGTCTAACATCATAGATTCAACTCTAGCTCTAAAGTCTAAGTTTAGGCGAACAGAACCATCCTCTTTGAAATCAAATGTGTGGTTGGTTACAGTCAAGAACATCGTTAACTGATTTTCCCTAATGGCATTCGTTAGGTCGCTTGATAACAAACCACCCCCACCCGTAGCAGCCCAGCCAACCACAACCTTTATTTCATAAAAATTTGGATTAAATGCCCTCATTTTTTGGTTTTGACCCTCTTCTTGTATAAAGCGATACTTTGGTTCTAAGAGAACCAAATCTATCATCCTATAACCTCCTTCTAACTGTTTGCCAACTTGGTCAACTGCTGTTCTTGTTTTAAACAATTCATTAAAGTTCTGTGCATATATGGATAGTCTGGCTCTAATGTCTTTTTTGGCCGTTGCAGGCTGTACTCCAACCAAATCATATTTAAAATATTCGATACCCACCCCAACTCCTCTTTGTAGCTGGCTATCCAACATGGCTTGTAAATCGTCTACAGGATCCACATAATTTCTAAACTTCATTTCCACTTCTCTTGGAGGTTTATTAGCTCCCTCATAATATTGTTTATAAATTCTTATTGTTGGAGTTAATTGAGAAAGTTGCCAATGTCTTATATTTAAGAATTCTAATGCCCCTCTAGTCATCCTTAGGCGATTCATTATTGTAGCCGGGTCTTTTGTGGATAATTTATGTATATTTTTATATTTTATTTCTTTTCTGCTTTCTCCGACCAATTCGTGGTAAGAGGCTTGCTGAGGCTTGCTGTCAGATACGATCTTCTCTATATTAGATACTAAAAAACACTGATCGTCCATTGTCGACCTAGTTGGTGGGGTAGTTTCTAGCTCCTCTTCCTCTTCCTCTATTTCTTTCTTTTTATCTGCGTCCTTTAGTGCTTGCAGGGTTTCTTCATCTAAGGCACAACTTGGTATGCCCTCTCCACAGGGGGACGATTCAGATTCATTACATTTGTCTATTCCTTTTTCCTTCAATAAATCATTAAAAGCACCTTGTGTTTCACATCCCCAGACCCCGTCAACACCAAACCTTGGTAATATCGAGCTATTACCAAATTCTGTGGGATTCTCCTCGTCTGGGCCAAGCTCCTCGATCAGGTATCTCTGTAGGGCGGCTACGTCAGCATCGCCGTAGCCAGCTTGAAGATTTGTCCCTGTCGCATGAACACCGCTTGAACGATCCGGCATTGAAATTAATGGCATGCCTGCGCTGTAAGACGTGCCACCGGTTATTCCATCAAGTGAACTAGGGCCCCCATCTCCCTCCACATCAGGGATTTCAGGGTGCTCCTTATTCTGCACCACAGGTTTTTTTTTGCTAGACATATTAAACTCCCAAATAGCTCATTATTCTGTCTAAAGGGTGTGGGATATAAATGACATCGCCAAAACTCAAATCTGATTCTGTTGGTTTTTTGTTAAACCATGCTATAAGCCACCACAATCGGGAATCTCCGTAATGATCATGAGCCAATTTATAAAAGCGATCACCTGTCTTCCAAACATGGCCTATTGTTCTTAGTGAAGAAATTTGTTCTTGTGTTGGGTGTTTCAATTGAGGAGTTGTATACTGTTTTATACCATTAACTTCCCTTTCTCTAAACACTTCATCATAAAATTCGTTAGAGTTAAAAACAATAGTTCTACCTGAATATCTCGACATTATTAATCTCCCAGTACATCCTTTTGAGCAGACAACTGTATCATACCGCCAGTGTCCATATTACCTATCATTTCTCCAGACCCTTGTACACCCATCGACCACGGGAACATGGATGCATCAGCACCCCATGAAGGAGCAGCATTTTCAGCAAAATCTTGTCTACGGTCATTAATTTTGTTGAGTTTTTGTTGCTCACTTGTAACCGCCTGGAAATCTCCAGCGGTCGCAGCCCTATCTCTTCGTTTTGTGTTCGCAGCAACAGCTTCTGCCTTTTCCCATCCAAGGGTATGTTGGTGAAGAACATCAAAAGTAATAGTTAATTTAATTAATTTTGGATACAATTCATTAGCAGGATCAAAAAACCCCGTATCGATATCAGGGGACCAGTTATAACTCTTAATAACCCCCAGAAGACCACTTGTTCTAACGTCACCGCCTGGCCCCCTAGAGGCATCAAAAAGTAAATTGGCAAACTTTATCTTAATTAACGGACCCTTAGAAATTGTAGTGGCGTTGTCTACAGCAGAATATTCTGGATATAACATCCTGGCAAGAGTAGAGGTTTTAATTAAGTTGTTCTCTGCATCGCCTAAACTATAGGCCGGAACCTTCCAGGCTAAATTTAATGATCTTGATGTGCCTTGGTAAGTTTGTATAGGATCAGGTCTACCAAAAACTTGCTGGGGATGCCATTGACAATTGAAAGTTTCAGAATAGTTTTCCAAAAAGGCTTTAAAGGATACAGTAGCACCTGAAAAGGCCTGGTAGAATTCCAAGATATGCCCTTTTGATTCTAAATAGTTTGATGGATCATATTCTAGTGCCATTTATAAACTCCTAAATTGTCTGGACCTGCCGGGCTACATACTTTGTTGTATGTCTCCCTATCTCATCGCCATCAAGTAAAACTTGTAGGATAATTGGAGTTCCAGCAGCTGCCTCAGCTGCTCTTGTAACTTCTCTTTCTTCTATCGCTCTAGCTCTTCTTGCCGTCAAATGTTCCCCGCTAATACCAGCAGCACCCGCCATACCGGTTAATTTCTTAGTAAGCACATCTATTTCTTCTCCCAGCTGCTTCTTGACCGTAGCGCTAAGTTGTTCCGCACTTGAAATTGCTGCGGTGAATCCTGTTCTATTGACTTGATCCATCCATTTAGCCAAATCTTCACTTGAGTTGACCATTTCTTCTATGATTTTCTTATTTGCGTCAGGCATCCTTGTAGTAGCAGCCTGATCTGATAGTACCCCGGCACTTTCAGCACCGGCATTCATCGCACCGCTCAAAGCGTCAAAATCTCCCTCTAGCATCTGAGTTAACTGTTGTGCATTTTCAACACCTGGGACCATATCTATAAAAGCTTTCTGCTGATAGTAGGACATATCAGAAACGCTAGTACCTGCGTCCTCAAAAGCTTGTTTAAGCATCTTCATTCTTTCTGTGGGATCGGTCTCCTGCACCAACTCTACAGCATTAAGATACGGACCACCGAGCATTGCGTTTAAAGAACCAACTGCTGTTGTTGCATCCTCAAATGTGTCAAAACCTTTGGTAAAATCTATCATTGTGTTCATTTCTAAGCCAGTAACTTTAGCAGCCGCTGCTAGTCTTTTAAATGTCCTAACCCCTTCATCACCATATACTGCAAACATTGGGGCCTGGCTAGAAAAGTCAGTTATTACTTTATTGGCTGAAATACCTAGCTCATTGGCAAAAGCCTTTAAACCTAGCGTAGTATCTACTATTTGTGCATCGGACTGTCCAAACCCCTTACGAAGACTTTGCATAGCTTTAATGGATTCGCCTGTGTCAACGCCAAACTTTGATAAAATACCAACTGTTTCTATTAGTCCTTCCTCTGTGGGGGAAATACCACCAATAGCCAAATCAGAAAAACTGTCATACATCGTGCTCACAACCTCAGAGGTTTCTTTCCCCGCGAGACCAAATTCTTTTAGGCGGAACTGTAGATCCATGATTGTGTTGTTATATTTGCCACCAGCACCAGTTGTTGCATTAAAATTTGTTGCCGCTTCCAATTGTTGTTTGGCGACCCTGCCAAAGGCAAGTGTTAGGCCATCTTGCTCTTTACTTAAAAAATAAGTTTGGGCTTTCAGCGCACCGTAACCAATCCCCAAATCTGTGGTCTGGGTGCGGACAGCCTGGAGCAGGCCAGGTACCTTAGCAAGCACAGCACTAAACATGTCCCCATATTCTGCCGATTCTCCAAAAGCCGTGCCGACCCCAGCAATCCACCCAGAAAGGTCTTTCCCGGTTAAAGTTTCAATTTGTGTGATTAAGCCATCTAAAGTATTATTTAGAGGGTTAGGTGGTGTAGGCCCGGTTGGCATAGTATAGCTACCTCTCTTCTCTTATAAATAGTAAGAAGTTATATATTTCAACTTTGAGGATTTTCTAGTTCTTTTTGCTTTATTAGCCTTTTCACAAACCATTTTCGTATAGCTATAGGTAGGTTATAAGCCTCAACATACGACCAGTTCCCATAATAACTAAGAAAGAAGAATTCTTCGTATACTCCTTCAAGGTAGTTTTCAGGAAGGCCAAAAAAAGTTCAAACCCAGTGGTACCTCCCGGACCACTATGTGTTTGCAATTCGGACATTCAATTTCTTGTTCCATGTCCAAAGAAGGGTTTACTGAACTGTAGACCTTTCTTATCCTATGCGAATCTAATGCTGGCATAGAATTAATAAATTTTTCTATTTCTGTCCTATTCGTCACAGAGTTAACCGATACAATAATCATTTTAAGTAGATCTGTTAAACTGGATTCTGGGAGGTTGTTTTTGGCTTTTGAGGCTTTTGTCTCATCTAAATACTTTTGTTCTTTAGATGTTAATATCTTAAGCTCTGCTGTAAACCCTGTACTAGGAAGCTCGACTGTAAAGGTTCCCCCCGGCATTAGGTTAATATCTTCTGGTATTTCCTTAATCGGTAAATCGGTTAAATCAACCGCATGCTCATATTGAGTATTGCAAGATGGACATTTAATCTCTGATAGATACTCGGGTCCGTATCCTGTTGATCTGACTGCAACGAGTAAAGCATTTTTATCACCCGGATATAAACTGCCTATATCTACATCCTTATCAACTAGAACACTCTGTAGCAGTCTGTCTAAAACTTCACCACGGAGTATAAGGGCACGAGAAGCCAAGATATCTTCTTCTTTGGCCGTCATATAGTTAATTTCTGCTTCCTCAACCATATGGAAAGGGTGGCCCTCGGGATATAACTTCCCTCTGGTTGGAAGGTCTACAAATTCCGTTGGTCGAGTAAAGGACAGAACTCCTTGAACTTGGGGAGCAGCAGGCGCAACAGGTGCCCCTGTTCTGCTCTTATTACTTCTTCTTGCCAACAATCACCTCAACTTTTGCTTTTACTATAACACTATATAGTATTTATGTCAATTACTTTGGCCAGGAACCCAATATCTATTAGTTCCCTCAGTTGATACACCTGCTTCTGCGGCGTAAAATGTCTCTATTGATGCCCAATCATATTGGAGCTTAACGGTTACTTCTGCGAGAGCGTCCTCACCATACGCCAAATCCCCGCCATAAGCTACTTCTTTAATAAAAGCATTATTCAATGTCCACGTTTCAACTGGTACACCTTCAGCGTCGATTTGTTGAATAGCAACACCTCCCAAAGCAGCAACAGCATTGCTCTTAGAGATGGTGGAGGTGTCATTGACATCAGAAGGAGGGTGATAGCCAGATTCTAGAATAATTCTAGATAAGTTAGCAGATGCATCGGGGCTAACAGGATCCACAAGGACTACAGTGATCTCATTCCATTCAACCTTTCCGGGATAGTGAAAAGTATGATTAAGAAATAGATGAGGAGTGGCCGAAACAGTAATTGTGGGCTTGGTTGCACTTTTAGCATACCATGTAGCACCATTGGGCATATTGCCAATAGTGACTAAAAATCTAAATTTTCTTTTTGGCGAAACTAGCGTTGAAGTCCAGAACCCTGCATTTGACATAATAAGTCTCCCTTTTAGCTCTACTATTAAATAGTATGTATAGTATTAATTTTTCTTTTTATTGTTAGAAGGAGTGCCCCGAAAAGCCTTCAAAAAAACCTTTTTCTTCAAAGGCTTTCCATATTTCTTCTATGTCCTCGTCTGAAAAACGTTTACCATCTTCTAGTTCCTGATCTCTCTGAGGATCGGTGACCTCCTCGGAACTCTGGATTGGCTCCTCATCCCCCAGCTCCAGTTCAGTGAGCTTTCTAATCTCCTGGAGGATTATCCTGCTTAGATTTTTCTTAGTTAGTTTAAGGCCCATTTTCTATAACTCCTATTAGTCGTCAAAAGACGCCCCTGTTTTAGTGATAACAAAATCAATTGCGATGAATTCAATAGCTCTAGCAGGCTTAAGGAAAATCTTGGCATACAAGATATTTCTATCAATAAGATCAGGGGTAGTAGTCGTTTCATCGAGAACAACCCTAAATTCCGTGAGACCAAGCCTAGCCTGAACAGAGCCAAGGAATTTATCCACTTCAGTCTTAAACCTAATCCATGTGGTTCTAACATTTTGGTCAAAAAGAATGCCAGCAGCAATCCTTGAAACTCTCTTCTTCAAGAATATCAAAAGTCTACGAACATTAATTCTATCAAGAGCCGATGGGGTGACCTGTAAGGTCTTCTGCCCAAAGACTACGATGCCTTCGCTTGGAAAAGTGGCAATTGGATTAATATTTGCTTCGTATAGATCATCTCTATCTTCTCTGCGAAGCCTTTCTGTTGTCGAAAGAACTGGGAAGCCCCCGCCGCCAGTACTTAATCCACCTCTAGTGAAACCAGCAGGAGCAAACCAAAGTTCTGCCTTGGCCTCGGAAGAGGCAAATGTGCCAATTGCAATAACAGATGGTGGAACCCAAAGGGAAGCATTGGAAATATCGTCTCTAATTCGTACCCATGGATAATAGGTACAACCATAACTTGAGTTAATGCGCCTTTCTTTCATAGCAGTCACAGCCGAAGAAACCGAGCCAAGCCTATCTTCAAAGCCACTTGTCGACTCGGCGCTGGTTGTATAGACACTTTCGATATCGACAACCGCAAGAGAATCGGCTCTAGCCTCTGCAACTGCAATCACTTGGTCCGTAACTACTGGCTGAGTAACCCCAGGAATACTAATTAGATTAGCTTCTACAAATTCTGGGTCTGCCACTGTGTCAATAGCTCGCTTAACAGTATGAAATGCATAACTTGTTTTTTCATTTCCACTAGAACCAATTGAACCGTTGTTGAATGGTTCCTGCTCGGTGATGTCAATCCCGTCAAAGGCTCCCCATAAAGGCATAGTAAATCGTTTGTACCCGCTGCTTAAAGTATTCGTGTGTGACGAGTTAACAGCAGATAAAGACGTACCATCTGCTCTTGAGCCAGAGACATAAACTCCTTGTGAGCCGCTAATGTCGTCCAAAGTAAATATGAAAGAATATTCTGTTTGAGTATCCTCAGCTGGGGTAAAAGCGGCACTAGTTCCAGGCATTGGCCTTAAGTAATCTCCATAACCAGGATCAAATCTTTTACTTGTTGCTGATAGTGAAGTTTGAATACCAAAATAAGCTTTAGTCGGGTCAGAGAGGCCTCCGTCTGAGGCACTTCTTCTTGTGGCTATCGAGGGAAAAATGAATGATGCCGTAAAATTAGTTGTAGCTGGCATAAACCCGTCTATTTCCAGGCTATCAGGAGCCGCGCCCCCTGCTGCTGCTGACGACCCTGTCGCATAGGTATTAATTTCCGTCCCACCAGCAACAGTGGCAGACCCAGAATCAAAGGTTGACAAGCTGCCCGAAAAGACAGTGAAGTCTTGTGGCTTAATGGGCCCATAAAATCCAAATGGGAGTAGACTCGGGTCTGCTACACCATCTGCAACGGCTTGGTTCATTTCTATGTAGATATACTTAGACAGGTTATTGAATTCGCCATACTGCCTTAATCTTTTTTGAGTCGTATCCCATACCAAATACCTATCACCAATCTTCTTAGCAACGTAATTCTCTGAGGCGGGGTTAAGATTGCAGTTCGTAAATTGTTCGATTATTTCTAAAACATTGTCGCTATCGCTGGCTCTGCGAACCAAGACAGTAAAAGTGCCATATGAATCGAGGTCATTGGTCGCAGCCTTAATATCAGAAATGGATATCTTTAATGCTTTAGAGGCCCACTCTCCATGGTTGAGGCCCTTAATCTTAAAGAGCTTCGTCGTTCTGGTCGTAGCATCAAACCCAGCATAAGCAGTCGTTGTATCTTGTGAGAATACCCAGCCTGTTTGTCCGTCTTCAAATGCTCTTCTTTTCTGTCCAAAGTTCTCCCCAGCCGTACCAGTATATAGCGGAACCATGATCCCGTATGCTTTGCCAGTATCAGTACCTGTGAGGAAATCAGAGTCAGTGGCAAAGCGTTCAAATGTTTCTCCGAGCCAATATCTATTTGATAAATTTTGAGCTTCGCTGGTATGCCTGGATGCTGGGTTGCTCAACCCAGCATGAAGAAGTTGGGGGTTTGTATTAAAAACTTTTCTAATGTATTTAGATGAGTTTCTATCAAAGTTAAATGTAGTAGTGTAGCTAGTATTCTCACTGCCAGATACGATTGCCTTAAACTCTGGTCCAGAACCAACGGAGGCCATGAGGCCTAGAACTCCTGCGTCCGCAGCACCCGCTCCACCAGAGTTAGTGCCGCTTAAAGCCACGGTAGAACCACTAGTATAAAAAATTGCAGCCAACCGTCCATTTCCAATGTCTGATCCATGCATGGAGGAGCCGGAATTAAAGATAAACATTCCCAATGCCCCACCATTTGTGCCAACCGCTCCTGCTGCGATGCCAGTTGGAGCAACATACCCAGTGTCCCACCCGGCATAACCGGCAGAAGCTTCAGCATGCTGTGCTCCGAGAAGCCGAACATAGTTAACGGGGCCAACTCCTGCTCGGAGATATGCCATTGCCGCATATGGGCCATACGTAGAACCAACATAGTTTCCATCACGCCACACATCATCGCCTCGTCCACCAGGAAGCGGGTTACCAAAATACTCTACAAATTCAGAAGGAGAATTCACTCTAACGGGCCTCATAGCGGGGCCACGTTCTGCTCGTCCAATAATAATAGGCCCAACGTCGGGCAAGTCGTTTGGCAGTTGAGAATTATCAATCTCATTGATAAATACGCCAGGCGACACAAATCTAAACTTTCTTTCAGCCATAGGGTTCAATCTCCTAAATAGATGTCTTCACGTAATAAATAGTATTTTAAATACGCAAAGCCCTAATTTACTCTTTATAAAACAAGTCGATTGCCCTGGTAGAATCGAAGTCGGGAATATCTCCCATTATCACCTGTTCTCTGGGAATTTTTACTTCCACAGCATTTTCCCTAATAGTTAACTTTGGCCTTTCTCTGTTGGGACCTTCACCAATCAAATAACCAAGAATTTTTATCTTTATTGAGGCTTCATACATCCTTTCTTCTTCATTTAACTGGGCCACATTGCTATCTTGATTAAAGTCTCCCTGGATAAACCCCTCAAACATATGTCCCTCATGCCTTGTTAGGAAGTTAGTAATTTGCCCTGTCTTTGTGATAAAAGGAGAAATAATATCGTTTATTTGTTGTTGGTATTCTGTCTTTATGACAACATCGTAGTCCACCACAACATAAGTTGGGGTAGGAACAGTAATTGTTTCGTAGACCACTTTACCTGGGTTCTCAAAAGGAAAGTTTAGCTGCCCTATACCGACAACTGCTGAACTCATTGAGCCATGTTTTCGATAAGAATCAGCATTTAAGAAATTAGCCGTCTTATCTTGCTTGATTCTCCTGGCTATAGTGATAGCTCCACCCTTTGCATCATTGACTTCTGGTACATGGGCCCAAGCAACGCCCTTCATTTCTGGGTCTTTCTTCATACCTTTGCGCTCAACAGTAATAATGGGCAATTTTAATATTCCTTTGGAATCTCGTAAGCCCTTTTCTTTTTTAATTTGATGTGCGCGCTCAGCGGAAACCCATAGGACAGGAACCTTTTTCCACCCACTATTAGTATTAGAGAAAATGTTTAGTCCATCATCAATATAATTAAAGAATGCTCTATCAATAGTTTCTATGGTGGAAGGCATAAAAGATACTTCTTTCAAGATGCTATTAGCATTTTTAATTCCTGTATATGTACGATCAGGTGGCATCGAACAAACCTCCTCGCGACCTTATACATTTGGCCGATATTTCTAATTTATGGTCTATCTGGCCAAATATTAATTTTGGTTCCTCTAAACCGACTATCTCATATAGAGAGTCTCCATATAAAACAAAATCTCCCTCCCTAACATATAAATCCTGATCTTCTGTTAGCCGTCTCTTGTGGAAATGGATTGTAATGTTTTGTGATTTGTCTAGACCTATATTTTTAGTATACTCTGTCTTTAGACCCCCATACTCTATAAGAGCATTCACTCTTACAGGAGAAAGAAAAGTCTTTTGTACTGCTTCTCCATAAAGATCATGAAAATTAGTCCTTTCTAAGTCAATAGAATAGTAAACAATGGTTTGTCCGATAACTCTTTCAATTAATTCATCATTGACCTGTTTTACTAAATCCCTTTCCTTCTTCCCCGCAAAAAGAGGAGGAGGAGGAGCTTCAGGCTGTGACCATTCATTTGCCATTATTTATCACCCCACGTAAATAGGAGATGGAACCTCCTCCATAACCTTGCCTGTAGCCTCCAGAAGTTCAGCATCATTCTTCGTTAACTGCAAATATGTAGTTTCTTCAAGAATCTTCTTAAGTTCCTCGATGAGAGCAGTTTGCTCTTCTTTAGCCTGTGTGAGTAAATCGCCAGAGTTTAAGGTTACTTTGTCCCCAGGAATAGGAATAGAACCCCCGAATTTGCCCCTAATTTGTCCAAGCATACCCTTACAGATAGTAAGAGCATACCTACGAATCCAATGTTTACCTATTGCGTTAATACTAGAATATGGAAGATTATCAAATGGAAGAGAATTTAAGTTATTAATACCTCTAACTCCAGTATCCCGGATACCATCGGGGTCATCCTCCCAGGCGTCTCTTTCAATAGTAAATTTAACCCAAAACCGATCTGTAATTCTGTTATCGGGCGACGGAAAAAGAGTTAAATTATTATTTTTCAATTCATACGAAAAATGGGAGATGCGAGTATAAATATGGTCTTCATACGCCATAGCTTGCATCTTGTTTTGCCATGCTGGGATTATTTCAAACGTTGAGTCATCAGCAAACTGCCCATAAGTCATCATATTACCAATAACGTTAATTCCGCCATAATATCCAAAGAATCTCCACATAGCTTGGGGGGTTTTATAGTAAACTCTTGTAATTCTTACTTTGTTGTTCCCAACTAGTCCATTATACGGGACTTCATTACCAGTTCCGGCATCTGAATTACTAGCAGCCGACGAAGAAATAATATTCTGTAGATCATAGGTAGAAACACCATTAGTCGAGTTAAAAGAAGCAGAATATTCTGTTAAATCCCCGCCAAACCCGGCTTCTTCAGCTACACCATGAGCCACTTTGCGAGCATATGTAAACTGGAAGCGAGGATATTTTAAGTTTACATTAGAATCAGCTGCATCTCCTCCTGTCATTTGGCCATCGTGATTGAATGACCCTGTAGCCTGTCCCAGAACGCTACCTAGGATGTTTTTAGCCTGGTGTTGGTTAATTTGGTAGGAATATTCCAGAACGGCCTCTTCATATGCAGCATAAACATTGCCAACTGTGAGTTCTATATCAAGAACATCTCCTCCTAACTTCTTATAAGTAAAGGCAACCTGATCAGATGCACCGTTAATAAAGTTTATATCGTATAAAGCAGAGTCAGAATCTATATAAATACCAAGTGGATAATGCGTCGAACTGCCTGCTCCGTTCCCAATTGTACCTATACTTCCTGTGGATGTTAGAATCACAGTACTTGTTGTTGAGGCTGGTGTAAGCGTTGGTTTGGACATTTATCTCTCCTTATGCACTTGCTGTAAACACTTCTACAGTGCCTATATTCTCACCCGGATCGACTATAATACTCTCTAAATCGGTTAGGGCCGTTAATATTGTAGCCCCATCATCATCTACATGGATTCCTTCGTCTGGGGCTCCCATTATGAAGCTTCTTCCCGCCTCCAGCAAAATTGTACATGTTGCATCTGCAACACCGTTATCCTCATCTGAGTCTATTTGTAAAGAGAGGTTGACAGAATTCGTATCATCTAAATTAGTTACCCGGATATACTTTACGTTTTGTAGGTCTAGCGCCCCATCAGCAATGGCAGTTGTAGATTTAAAAACCAGAACTGTGGCGTCATCTCCTGCGGCAATGGTGATTATTCTTTTAAATACATCTTTTATATCACTAATACTTAATGTATTCTTTGAGCCTTGGTCTCTACCGTTTAGGATGATTTGCTCGGATATAACAACTTTCATAGTTGCGCTCGTAATTGTACTCGCCATTCATATATTCTCCCAATACATAGTAATTAGTTGAGATAAAACAAAACCCCCACGATACATGGGGGCTTGCTTTATAAAGAGAATATTATTCTTTGTCTTCGGTCTTTTTGCGTCTGGTGTATTTTCTTTTAGTAGTGTTCTTTTTGGCTGCTGGCTTACGAGTTCGCTTAGGCGTCTCTACAGCCACAGGCTCTTCTACGATAAGCTCAGGGGTTACCTCTTCCACAACAGGCTCTGGTGTCGACTCTTCGACTACAGCGTCCAGAACAGGCGTCAGAGACTCCACAGCAGCCTCTGCCTCTGTGATCTTGGCTTGTTCTTCTAGCGTGACGATACCATCAGCCACAACTTCTTCTTTTAATTCTCTAAGATTGGCTTGTACTCTTATAAATGATGCAAATTTGCTACCAAACTTTCTACCAAACTTTTGAGGTAGTCTCTTCGCTCTCTTCTTCTTGCCCATTATAGATTCCTTTGTAAATTCAGTTTAGAATAAATATTAAACATTAAGTAGCTGATCCACTAAAAACAATACCCGCTGAACCCGAACAGACGCCGTTCACCACAAACAGATGCCGTAGGGGGTACCCAGTGTTGCTGTAAATCCCTTTCGCCAATGTAATCTCGATATAATCTCCCAGCATGCCAGAGCCACCGGCTGGGGGGAATGCCGAAAACTCAATCTTTGTGGACGGCAACATCGCCACTGGGTTGATCCCGTGTTGGCGGGGCGCTGCGGCATCGGCGCTCAAATTCACGATATTTCCCACAAACGCACCCTTGCCGGTGCTCCAAGTGCCTTCTGCTGAAGAGGTTACAGCAATGGGGGTGACGCTCATCTGATAAAGGCGACAAGTCCAGCCATTTGGTAAACTTGAAGCGGGTGGTAGTGAACAAGTAAGATCAGCCACTCCAGATACTCCGAAATAAGTTCCGCAGTCTCCCGCCGTTAATGCTTTATCTTCTGTAAGGACTTCAACTGTTTTTCTCCCAGATGCATATCTTCCTAGTTTTGCCATTGTTTTGGGCTCCTGTTGTTAGTGATGTGATGAGGTTGACTCATCTTCATATATAAATAGTATCGAAAAAAACAAAACCCCCAACCAAAGGAAGGGGGTTTGAAATACATTAACAGTTACTTAAGCGACGGTAGTGAACGCTGGTGTAGTAGCGGCAGAAATAAAACCGCATATGAACCATTCACCGGTCGCGCTATTTTGGGTGCTGTATACACAATCGATCCACGACCCTGACTCGGTATCGTTGTCGAGGGTGAGAGTATTATCGCCAGCGTTGGCCATGACTTGGAAGACGACACCTGTGCCGGCGCCGCCGTAGGCCCAGGAAACAGCGCCCGCGAACATCGCAGGAGAGGAGAGGACAATGTTGCTGCCCGGCGAAACAGGAATCCAGAAATTGTAGCGAGTCCCTTCTTCTGCATCTGACGGCAGAGTAATTGTGAGGGCGCCTTCCCCTTCGTACATCACCGCATAAAGCTCACCGCTCTCATTCTTTGAAATTGTTTTATCAGCAGTCACTACTTCAAGTCGGGCTCTTGATGCGGAGTATGCCGCTCTTCCTACTTTAGACATGTTAATAATCTCCTTTTGATGTGTATAGGCTCTCGCCTTATCTTCACTTGTAAATAGTATCCCTCAAATCCAAAAGAAAAAAATGCTCTGCCTTTTTAGGGACAGAGCATTCAATCTTTAGCGAGCAAGTTAGCTATTAGCTACCAGACTCACCTAACAGGCCACGGACAACCACAAGGCCGTACATATCAGGGCGCACCATCTTCTTGGCGTACCGAGTCATGACGCCCTTACGGGGCACGAAGTCCTCAGTACCGAAGATAGTCGGCGTCACCTGGAGCGGCACATACGGTGCGTACACATATCCCGACTCAAGGAACGAGCCACCCTTACGACCAACCAACACGAGGTTACGCGGGAAATAAGGATCAACGTACACATCCCACTTCTTGGACATAGAACCAGTCTTAACAGCACCAACGGTACCACGATCAGTATCAGCAGTCACAGAAGCTCGGAAACCAGCCGTGAACTCAAGGATGTTAGCAACCTCTGGCGAGGTCACCAGGAAGTTAGCGCCACCCCGAAGTGTCTTACGATGGATCTGGGCAGATATATCATTGATAGTCTCAACGAGAGTCTCATACCACTCAGAAACCGTACCGGTGAAGTCCGGAGCAGCCGCTGTAGCGCCAAGCTCAGCACCCGTGGCGCGGTCAACAAAGAGACCCGGAGCACGCGACCAGTAGTATGTACCAGCAGTAGCGCCCTGGATAAGATCGTTAACGATCTCACGGTCGATCTCAAGAGCAATCTGCTCAGAGAGAATCGAGGTAAGCTCAACCTCAGCATCAAGGTTGTGGTATGCGTTCAGGTCCTGACCGAGTTCAGGAGACCACTTGGCCTTCAGCTTCTTGGTCACAGCCGTCACGGCAATACTATCCACCTTGATATCGATCTCGGGGATGAGATCCTTATTACCACTATCGGCAGTAGCGGCAGTATCGGTCGCGAGTTCCAGAGGCCAGTCATGGGCACCAACAACCGAACCAAGACTACCTCCTGGATCGAAGTTGTCGGCAATTGGATAAGCAATTGTTACGGTCTCGCCACCTCCTGGATCGGTTATTGCTCCCGCTCTAACCAAAACTAGGTTCAACTTACTATCAGAGTCAACGTATGTTAATCTCCTTACGGGGGCTCCATTTCCTAGAACAGCATATGTACCTGCTGTGAAGGAGAAAGCACCAAGTACATCGAGATTCGCTTCCGGACAGTCAGTTGCGATAATGTTGTCTGCCTTAACAATGGTAACTTGGTTTGTGCTAGTGCCTAAAACATCGGGATCCCAACGAATAAGCTTTTTCTGGGCCTCAGTTAAAGCTGTGACTGCCACACTCGACATAACAACATTGTCCATCGGCACTGTGACAGAGCCAGTTGGTGAAGCATAGGCGTTAGCAAGGTTATAGAAACCTCCACCTTCTTCCGTGATGTCCGTGACACCCGTCTGGATGCCGCTTGCTACGACACCACCACCATACAGCGACTCACCAGCACCCAAGCCATGACGAGCATTGGTATACCTGAAGTCCATGAAGAAGATGAGGCCCGAAGGCAAGCTCATCGGCTGGACTGAAACGAGATCGTTGGCTAAAAGGCCCCCGAACACTCGACGAACGATTGGGAACGCGACAGCCGCAAAGCCCTCTACATCTCCACTCGCCATTGTAGAAGCTTCTCGCAGAAGCTCCTTAGCCTGGTTCTCAAGCAGACGGCTCATCGATGCTCGCTTACGATCATCAGTGATACCCTCCAAGAGACCAGTTCTTTCCCACTTGGACTGAAGTGCCGCGCCCTCTTTTGCAAGATCGCGGTCAACAATGCCTTCAGTCAGTTTCTGTAAAATAGACATTTTAAATCCTCCTTTAAATTAGTTATCTTTAATGCCTGCCAAAATCTTCATTCTATCCGTGAACGGATTAGAATCATTGTTTTGGCTTTTTCTTCTCGGTAACATAGATGAAGGCCTAGATACAGCTTCACTCAGTGATTGTGGTCCTTCCTTACGGGAGGGACCCACTGCGTTTTGAAGAGTTTCATATAAAACCTTCGCCTCATTTACCGAACCAGCATCAGAGAGAGTTTCGACAATTTTATATTTTTGTCGCTCATTCAGGGAGGAACTTCTCAGAACACGGTTCGTATAAAACAATTTTGCGTTAGTAAGGTTAACTTCTTCAAGTTTATTCTTAAGAGTATTTACAATCTCTTTAAGTTTATTGTTAGAAGTTTTATACTTCTTAACAGACTCGGCTAGTTGCTTACCAACTTTTAATAAATCTTCATTTTCTTCTTTGAAATGATCGGATTGTGCCATAGCGGCTACCAGCTTTTCATTGTGCTGCATAACGGGCTCAGGAGTACCGGCCCAACCACTCTTTGTGGCACATATATCAACGACCAAACTTTCGACAATATCATCAATATTATCTTCTGTAATTTCAATTCCCTCTTGAGAGTCTCCCTCAAAAGCTTCAATAATTTCTTCATCAATCTCGACTTGCTCTTCTTCTAAGACCTCGTCATCATCTGTGATTTCGTCATCATCGTCTGTGACTTCTTCGCACCCTTCGCCTTCCTCTAATGATTCGATATCATGTGTAATAGATTCGAGCATTGCTTGCAATTCCCCACGAGTGATATCGATTTCTTCTTCATCCAATAAATCGGTATCATCGTCTAGCTCAGTTAGGGCTGCGTACTGCATATCGCCTAAGTCTTCTTCTTCTCCTTCCGTAAACGTAGCCCCTGTCTCATCGGGCTCCTCAGGTGCCATTCCCAACCCACCGGGAGGTGCTCCCATATCAGGTGGAACGCCCATATCCATTGGCAGAGCACCAGCAGCAGGGTCCTGTTCTAAAAGTTTTTCTACAGCCTCTTCGATTTTCGGAGCATAAGCTTCCAAAAGAGAAGCTTCAGCATTTTTTAAAACAGCTTCTCTTAGGGCTTTCGCATCTACAATGGCCTCATCAAGCAAAGATGACATATGATAAATCCTCTCAATAGTTATTCAACAGTAAATAGTACAATAAAAGAGTAAATTCCTCTTTTACGTTAGGTCTTCTGTTTTCCTTCTTCTTCTTGAAGTTTTTTTATGGTTGCTTCTCGTCGCAACTTCTCTTTTCTTTTCTTCATAGAAGGCTTTTCATAATACTGTCGTTTTCTAAATTCCTCTGCTATGCCGCTCTTTTTAACCTTTCTAATAAACCTTTTTATTGTTCGATCTATTGGTTCATTGTTTTTCGGTGTTATTGTTACATGGCTAGGACGAGAACCGTTTGTATCCTGTTTTCTTGTTCTATATTCATAATCTTTCATATCTTTTCTGGAGTAGTCATGATACTGATTATTTTTTCTATAACCCATTAAATCCTCTAACTTGTTTTATCAACGCCAATAGTATTCTCCCAAGAACCAGACGGAACACGGGCAGATTTAATCGTTGTTAGCCCAGCTATAACAGAAGCAGAAACCGGGGTGGTTGTATTACTCATAAGATAAAGTTTTGTAAGTCTATAATCTGCTGAAAAAGAACTACTGGGGTTTATTATAACATAATTATAAGTGTCTCCCATGCCACCCGAAGCAAAGGCCAATCTCATATCTGAACTTGTATAAGCATCGCCAAGATCATCGTTGCGAACAACAATAAATTTTGTGACTCCAGGAAACTCAATTGCAACTGCTGTTCCTATGCCACCCGATGCGGGGACCGCAACCGATGCTGTCGCAAAAGGTTGACAACTAACCTGGTAGCTTCCTACGTGATTAAACCCTGGTTCGTGATATCCAAAGATAGGTTGTCCTGTTTTCGCATCTGAATTGCTTGCCATTTTTTAACTCCGTTACAGTCTAATTAGTCTATTAAATTAAAGATTTCCATTTATTGCCACTAGCAGCCATGAATCCTGAAATATCAATACCGGCATCTGAAGGATCCGTATCTCCTAGTGGGTTGGCTGCTTGTGCTTCTGGTGATCTCTGCCCTGGCGCTGGAGTTGTGCCCTCAAATAAATCGACTCCACCATAGGTATCAGAACCAATAGCACTCATTAATTTCTTTCTATATTCAGCAAACTGCTCATTTGCATTTCTTTTGGGTTTTGGGCTTACTTGCGGTTTTGGTTCTTTTGCTTCTACAATAGTATTAGAGCTTAGACCTTTAGTCACCTCTGTTATAATATTAGAAAGTATACCATCTTCAAGGATACTCTCCTTAATACACTCCTTAATGAGAGGTTTTAATAGTGCTTTTAGCTCTGACTTTTTCATATCACTTCCTTAAAATCTCATTCATCAACATGTGTAAATTATTCTTCTTGCCCTCACCCATTCCCATGGTTAAGGTTGGGTTACTTCTTCTTCCACCGTACACCGGTTTCATAAAGGCACCCGGAGCAGACGGGTCAGATACAACATCAAAACAAATTAAGCTATAGTCGTCTTCAACTATAACATGTTTTCCCTGTTGTTTAACAGAACCAAGACCTCTTGAAGAAATCCCTATCCCTATACCAGATTCCGCTAAGGCCTTTAAAGTAGCACCAGCGGGTGTATTTAATACTTCTAGTTTTCCCATAACATTATTTCCATCCCACCATACTTCCGTGATTAAGTGAGAACAATTCTTCAACTCAACCACGGAAGATTCTGGATGGTCTAATTCTCCCAGTGCTCTACGTTCCTCAACGAGTTTTCGATATGTCTTCATTTCTCTTTCAAGAATAAGCTTGGGATAAACTCTTCCATTACCGTTAAGAGCATCAGCTTCCTGAATCTTCCCGGTCATATAAAAGGCCTTACCCTCAGACATTTTTCTTTTTTCACTCTCTGTGAGAAAGTCTTGACAGACTCCACCATCACAAAGAGCAAAATATTCTGTTAATAATCTTTTAGACATAATGAAAAACTCCTCTAGCGGGCGCTACCCGCCCGAGTCACGACCCAGAACAGCAGCGTGCGACAGGTCGTAGATACCAACTACGACTTGAGATGTTGCACTGTAGTGACATATCTCACCCCCTTTTCTTGGATTATTTGACTTAACATGAATGAAACTCCTGAACCTACGCATCCACAAATTAAAAAATTAGCTAGTGTGTAGTCAAAAGTAAATAGTTCTGTCCACCTGTTAATGGCAAACAAAAACCACCCTACATGAAATCCCATGCAGAGTGAGCAATGAAATATTTTACCAAAACCATTTAGCCAAACTGGTTCTGGCCTTATCTTGTCGAAAATACTAGCGTATACAATTAAGAATGTCATTCCATAAGACGCTAGAATGAACCACAACAAACTCATTATTTCTCCTTTTCCTCTAAAATATAACTCATCCAATAAGGACTTCTGTAATAGCCAGGCACTATGGACCCCTTTGATTTGTCGTGTGGGACATCTCCCAATTCTGTCGCCTCTTCATCGTCAGGGTCAGTTAGTCTGCCTTTCATCATATTCTCATAGTCTTCTCCATACTCAAAGTATGGACGCTCTTTTTCTATCCATTTGGATATGGCAAGTAGTATAACTTTTATTGGAACCTCAACATTTGATTCCGGTATCATTGCCTCGAAAGAATCTAGAGTACCGCCGCCCTGAACGTCTTCAATATTTATAACTCCTTTGGAAGCTAAATATCTAAACATTCTATCTGCTGCTCCATAAGCTATGTCGCCGTTAACGCCATCTTTTTTAAATGTTGATATTTTCTTCTTCTCTGGTTTTAAAATAATATCAATATCGTCATGATCAAAAATAATTATGTTACCATCTAGAGTTTTTTTTGCTTTTAGGGTAAAACGAGCCAAGACTGCATCTTCATCAACAACTTTTATGATGACGCTCTTCTGCGACGGCAGGAATTTAATTCTTACATTGGGCATTTTAAGCCTCCACGGCCAAAGCTTGTATTTTTAAAATCTTTTTAATCATATTGTCGTTAATTCTTTGGGATTTGAAGCCTTCCAAAATTCCCAAAATCTCTCTATTTTTCATGCTCAATGACTCATCTAGTAAAACTTCTTTCTTGGCCTGTAGGCTTCTAACGGATTCTTTTAATCTCTGGATTTCTTCATTAATATAGATTTTAAATTCTACGGCAGTCTCAGGTGATAGGGTTACATACCTTGATAAAAGATTCTTTTGGCTTTCATTTAGAGAATCTCCATATTTTTCATTGAATTTCTGTACAAATATGTTATATGTGACATTATCAATGGGCTTCATGACTATCCGAGATTCAGATTTGGCTGTCATCAAATCAATTAGTTTTTCTTCTAAAATAACTTTTTTGCTAATCGGTGTTTTGCCATTGAACATCTGTGATATGGTCGCTAATGTCTTATAATTTGATACAAAATTGTTGAATACCTTCTTAGTAAGATCGGTATTTATCTTCTTAATCACATTTGTCTGTTCATCAAATATATCTTCTTCGCCAAGAGCATGGTATACCCTCTTCACTTCAGTGAGAATCTTTTCAGCCGTAGTCCTTTCGACATTATTTACCTCACACAAAGTCTTATAAAGATTTAATTCTTTGTGTAATACAGAATTAACATGGAAATGCTCCTTCAAGATAGACGTGATATTAGTCTTAGACTCAACATCAGAATGTAAAGCGGCCTTTGTTAGCTCCTTAACCAAACTTTCGTATAAAAAAGCAGTGTTTCTTTTTTTATTATGTTTCATCTATTTTTTGCTCCATGCTATCTAAATTCTCAATTAACCTCTGTGTTTCGCGGTTAATGGTCAAAATCCTTTGTTCTTGGAGAACTTGGTCTTCTTCGTAATTAGAAAGCTCCTCTGCGTAAATGCCTCTGGCCAAAGTAGATAGTTCAGAATAGCCAGGATGAATGGATCTAGTAGTTTTTCCAGTTGTAACTTCCGGCGTTGCTACTCTTTTATAAGATTTTATACGAGGTGCCGTTGTCTTTCTTCTGTCTTGCTTTCTTTTATCAGGGTTAGTCCATTTAAAATCTTTATCCCTTTTACCTGGCGTTGCCATAAGGACCTCTTCTCCACCCTCACCTCCTGCTTCTGCTTCTGGTTCTGCGGCTTCTCCTCCCCCAGGGCCAGCCCCAAATTCGGGCATGCCACCCTCTTCGGCACCAGGCAATCCTTCTCCTGGCTCAATCCCCGCCACTCCTGGAATATCTGGGGTAAGGCCCATGGCCCCACCAGCCAATGCAGCCGCTGCTTCGCCTGCGACTTCGCCAACTGCGTTCAGCTCGGCTTCATATTTACGATCATGGAACATTTCTCTCTTGTTGCGCAAGAATTCTTCTTCCGAAAGGCCAAATAAATTCTCTGCCAGCCAGCGCTTACTGAAAAATCCATCAGTAGCGCTGGTAGCAACAGTAAACTTCTGGTTCCAGTGCTCTAGCTCTTGAATTTCCGCTATTTTAGAGGGATTTTGTAAGGTAAGGCTAAAATTAACTAAGTCTTCTCCACGAAATCCTAAAGTATGTAAGTGGACAATGCCTATTTTCTCCAATTCGGCCAAAACAGACCTTTGAAGCCTTTGTACCGTCCTGGCAAATCTGACATCCTTCATAGCTAGAGTTGTTTTGTCTTCTGTGCCCTCTACACCTTGAGTTAGATAAGAAGCGGGCACTTTTAACGCAGAAAATAGCTTATCTCTTAGATACTTAACGTCTTCAATATCGTGAGTACGCTCTTGTCCACCGACTTCTGCTATGTCTGCAAACTTTGTGCCACCACGAACGGGGATATAGTAGTCTTCTTCAATACTCATTGGATTATATCGTAAATCAATTCTGCCCGTGGTTTTGTCGACAACAGAGTTTCTTTTCATAGAAGTCATAACTCTTTGCATGTATTGCTCAACATCTTGAGGGGGGATATTACCCACGTCAATATAGAAAGCCTTTCTTGCAGGTGCCCTTACAATACGATATGCCATCATGGCGTCTTCCATCAGGGTCAGCTGACGCCAAATTCTTCTTGCAGGCTCCAAAACAGATGTACCATAGGGATGATATTTATCGTTACCTAAGATCCTAAAATGGGCAACTTGCCAATTCTCAAAAGTCATACCAGCTGAGTTCCATTGGAATTGAACGTAGTTAGGGTTTGTCTTGTCTTCCCCTTCTAATCTTTCAACCTCATTCGGTGGCAACCCTATCACATGACGGACTCCATAGGTTTCATCCACGTCTAAATATAAAAAGAAATCTCCATATTTACACATTGTCCTGGCCCACCCAAATAAGTTGAATTTAATATTCAAAACATCGGTATACAATGAGTTAAGAATTGCTTTTAATTCTTCATTTGGGCATTTAATGTGAAGCATTTCGGTCAAAGGGGAGGATGTAGTCATCTCATCAGCATAGATATCAAGTGCGCTGGCCACTTCTGGTGTATATTCCATTTGATCCGAGTCAACATATCTTTCGGTACGGTTCTGGTTTGCCATATAATTTGAGTTCATAGACTCAAATGGGTTATAGTGTGCTCGTTTAAACTCCTGCCCACTCGCAGACTTAAACATGTGCCCATATTTATCAAGCTGCTGCTTTCTTATTCTTCTGCCTAGCTGCGTCCTTCTACTGACAATCGGACCCGAAAAGAGTTTAGTTAATTTCTTATATAAATCAGATGTCGGATTTCTAGGATTATTTCCATCTTTACCAGCCATTATTTACCCCTTCAAGAGCCACATATATTGTTCTTGTTGTTCTTTTGCTTCTTCCAATGAGCTATCTAACCTATTATGGCCCAACATGCCAGGAATTGTTGTATTAAATTTTTTATTTGTTGAAATCATAGAATTAAAAAAAGCTTCCCTGTATTCTTGTTCTCGTTTATTCGCAGATAACGCAGTGTCCCGAACCCAACAACCAATCGCCAAAGACATGGTGAGATCATCATTATATCCTCTCATTGCTTGTGGTTTGCCGTTATTCCAAATAAAGGTCTCCATTTCGTTACATAGACGACTAGAATGTGTAATAACTAGTTTATTTCTTATAAACTCTTCCATTTTCGCAACGATCAAAGGTCTCGTTTTAGTAGTGGTAGAAAAGCCTGGGATTGAACTAGCATTTGCATAGGCAACCTCTTGGTCAATAAACTCATGTGTTCCTTTGATAGAATAGTAAATATTAGGATAATTCAATAATTCTAATTTCTCTAAAACGGATATTCCAATCCCTATGTTTTCCACAACTAACAAGGCATTTCCATATTCTTTTCCGACTTGTTCAAGAATATTAGAATACATATCCAAAGAAGGTTTCCCTTGGTATTCCGCTACTTGCTGCATATTAGAAATCTTAAACACATGAAAGGCTGAGCTGTCCTTCCCATCTCCTCTGGCGACATCTGCAATAAGCAGATAATCTTCGTCAGGCCTAGACTCTTCCCAAATCCAGTAGTTGCGATCAAAGCCAGTCCTGTATTTAGGCTCCGCTACTAAAGTCTTTATATATTCAATATCATCGGGATGGATAACTGTTTCCCCAGACGTATTAAAGTTACACTCAAGTTCTTGTGCGATTTGGCGACGAGACATATTTCTTGTCTCTTTCTCAAACCACCTTTGATCTCTCTCTGGGTGGACATCCCACATTAAAGCTGAGGGATTGAAATCGTTTAAGTTCTGCTCGGCGTCAGTATATGTTTTGTGAAACCAATTCCCAACCCCATTTGGAGTGGAAAGGGCAATACAGCGACCACCAGTAGAAAGGGTAGGGTACAAGCCGGTCCATAGCTCCTCTAGGCCTTCGATATGGGCAGCCTCATCAAGGACCAACAATGACAAAGCCTCGGAACGACCAGCATCCCCAGAGGTAGAAGTGGCTTTAATTTGAGACCCGTTGCCTAACTCAAACGAAGCACGGTTATCAATTTTAATATTAGAAATCCTAATCCAGTCAGGAAGGTTTTTCATAATACTTTTAACTTTTTTGACAACATTGGTAGCTGTTGAAAACTTAGTGGCCATTACTAAAACGTTCTTATCTCTGTGAAAGAGCATCATCCAAACAATATAAGCAGAAACAATTGTAGATAACCCTAGTTGACGAGCTTTTAAAATTACGTTAAATCGATGATCGTTAAAATTAATTAACATATCATCTTGATATGGGTAGGTCTTAAAAGGGATCAATCCTCTCATCGGATGTGAAATTCTAGCGTAATTGTTAATGAAATAGGTCGGGTCTTTACCCGACCTAACTATTTCTTTCATTATTTGTTTTTTTGAAAGCTCATAAGCCATCTGACCTACTCTTTCTTTCTGGTGTCGTTCTGTGGCTTCTTCCCTAAAAATCCACCTTGGTCTAAAAACTTCCTATAAGTAGCATCCATATTGTCTTCTGACGGGGTCTTTATCTTCTCAACATCATCGATAGAACCAATATTAAAATATTTCTTAGCTTGACACCAGGTACGCACCCGAGAAGTATTCTGGACCGAGACCTCCACTTCTCCCACCGGAGATAGGGTCAGAGAATTCCCCGTAACGGCTTTGTATTCTTTCTTAAGAAAAGAAGCTATATCCCCAATTGTAGAGTCTATGTCACTTTCAAAAGAGGTCCCATAAACTTCTTTTAGCCTAGCTTCCGATTGGTAAGTGATGCACAATTGATTACCGTGAAACCTAACGCCGAAGCCATCCATAACTCGCGAGTCGATCAAAGGGTTGCCTTCCTCCCTTTTAAGTCCTACTGTTCGAGCCTTACCGTCCGAAGAGTAGCTTTCCATGTGAGCCCCGTCATATGCATTCGCAGCGGCTTGCGAAATCCCTCTTATAACTTCTAATGTGGTTGCCATTATTTATCTCCCTTAGACGGTCGCCACCCTGTTTCCCATCTTTCCTCTCTCCCCTCGACCCATTGTATATAACAATTGTAACAACAACTGTATTTACTCATATATGCATCGTCTTTTAGATTAAAAGAAAAAATTTCACAAATAGGGCAGCTCCTCCTAGTAGCTTCTCTAGTAAGTAGTTTTTTAGATATTAAAATGCCATTGACTTCTGTTTTCTCTTGGCTTTCCTCGTATCTACGCTCCTTTTCTGCTAATATCTTTATTTGTTCTAAATATTCTTCTTCTTTCTCATCGTTCCAATGATTCCTGGGGTTCTCTACCGCTTCGTGCCCATATTTTTTAGCTATGGCTTTTTCTATTCTAGCTATCCTGTTTGGATCTTTCACTAGTTCCCCATTTTTTTATTTAACAGAGAAATGATATTCGATGCTTTATACTCAAACAGAAAGGGAAACACAGCATGTATTAAACAAAGAATTGAAGCGTATGCTAAAACTATCGAAAAACTCAAAGCTCGGAAAACATGTTCCATATAAGACAGCCCAATCTCTTCTGGGTGTTCATTAAAAAGTCTAATTAATTGCTTTATCAATCGCATAAGTACCTCCTACTCCTATGGCCACGCCAGTGGCTATGCTACCGGCTATAACTAATGGCAAATTTATTTTCCTATCCTTTTTGACGATATTCCTTAAGGATTCTATTTCTTCGTCTCGGAGTTTTAAACTCTCCTCATATCTGAATGTGGATTCTTCCATCTCTATCTTTATATTGTCTATCTCATGTTTATGCATTTCAATTTGAAAATCGAGTATGAAATCAAGTTCCTCTCTCATTTCTCGTTCTTGAAACTCCTTCCATGTCAAGAGGCGGGCTGTGGCCACATTATCAAAACATGTAGCCTCAAACAAAACGGTAGCCCCTTTGGGCAACAAAGTAAATTTGCCAACGTCTTCCGCATATGCGGCCTGGCACAGAACCAAACTCAGAGTTAATGTTTGTGTGATCTTACTCCACATAGTCAAACCCAAAGGCTTCTTCTATTTGTCTTGCGACAGTGTCTGGGTCCGTAGTCCTTAGGGTAGTGATCTCTTTTATTCTTTTGGATTTTAGAGTTTCTATCTCTTCTTTAGTCTTCTCAAAGTCTATCTGTAGGTCTTGGAGCTTTTTCTTATACTCCTCGGCCAAAATCTTTTTTTCTTGTTTCTCACGCTCGTGGCTCTCTTCCAAAATACTCAGCTCTTGTTCATAACGAGCCGACGCAGTATCAAAAGCCTTTATAATAGATGATCTGTCATGATACCACGAGGCACAAGTTATTAGCAGTAGCAACCCGATTAATATTTCTTTCCAGTATTTCATTAAAATGGGTATTAAAGCCTGCACTACGGCCCCTTGAGTTTGACAATCGCATCAATGACACTTTGGCCTCCTATATAGAGAGCCGAAATCATAACCCAGTCAGCGCTTGTTAAGAAGCCCGTGGCGGCTAAGCCCGTAGCGGTTGCCCATACAAGCAACTTTCGAGAGACGACCTTTTCTAGCCCCTTATCTAATGCACCTTTTAACATTTTCACAACACCTCCAGTGTTATCTAATCTTCATGGTAGATTCTTCTTCATAGACTCTTGCACAGCGTTAATAATATCATTAGCCCATTTGCCGTGAGCTAAAGTCTCAAATTTCTGGACCAGAACACCGATATCAACCCCATCTTCCACAAGCAGCTTTTCAAGCTGGATGGCATCCTCTCCGGACCTGCTTAGCAGAGGAAGATACAAAGATCCCATAGCGTTCTGAACTGTAGTGTTCATTTGTTCGGTTAAAAAGTGCCTTGGATCACGTCTCTTCTTGTTTTTTGTTGGTTTGCCCCATCTCATGATTAAATCTCCCGGCTACAATATTAATAGTAACATTATAATTAGTCTAGCAATCTACAAAAGCATGACCATCCTTTTCCTCTATAATTATCTGTGTGTCTACGCAATCCTTAAGAGTTTCAAGGTGTGAAATTAGCAAAACAGTCTTGAAATGAGACTTTATCATCTCCAACATTCTTGTGAATCCTTCCATGTTTTCTTCATCTAGTGCGGTCCCTGGTTCGTCGAGAATAAAAACGTCACCCTTCGGAAGGTTAGATACAGACAATAATGCAAGTCTAATGGCCATCGCCGCAATTGTCTTTTCTGCGCCCGAGCCCATCTCTAAGGGCCTTGAGTCTTGTCCTAGATGCTGAATATGTATGTTTAATCTCTTTCCGTCATCCTCAAAGAAGATTCCAAAATCAACGATATTAATTAAAAACTTAGATATCTCTTCATTAATGACCGGGAGCTTGCTCTTAATGATATCATAGGCAATACCATTACTGTGCATACACTTAAGGTAAAGATCATAGGCTGAGTATTCTTCTTGTAATTTTATAAGCTCTGCCTGTTGCTCTCGTAGGTTTTCTTTCTTCTGCTCCAGGGATCCCAACCTCTTATATAGGAACTTAGCCTCATTGTCCAAGTTTCTATCTTTATTTTCAAGTGTTGACAATTTTGAAACATAGGCCTTTCTTTTATTAATCAAATTATTTAAGTTGTCAACAGCTTCTTTGTTGGAAATATATTTATTCTCTCTGCGCTTTAACGCCTCCAACTGAACTTCTAGATTGTTTATTAGGGCTTCATTTTTAGAAACAGTTAGATTAATCCTAATTATAGCATTTTCATGCTCAATCTTTTTCTTTAAGAGTCTATCATATTTTTCAACATAAGTCTTGGCCTCTCCAGCTTGGTAGGCGGATATTTTTTCTTTGCATTCCTCCTTCTTGTTGGACAAGATACCTATGCTCTTTTCATTTTCAGGTATATTTGCTTTAGCTACATAGGCATCTTTAATAAACTTACAGGTTGGATATTGCGTTCCACAAGGAATTCCATCCAAAATTAAAGTCTGTCTTTCGTTCCTGGATTTGGCTCTCTCTTCTTGCCCTATTTTATTATCTATCTTTGATAATAAATTTTCAAGTTCCGTGGATTTGTTGATCCTATTCCTATAAACATCAATGTTAAAATTATTGATATATTCTTGTATCTGCTGTAGCATCTCTGTTGAAAACATCAACTTTTCTTTGAGGTCTGCGTTGGCGTCTACTAAAGAAATATGTTGGTTTTTCTTATTAGTAAGCTCTCGGCGAAGTTTGGCAATATTAATAAGCTCAGTGGGAGTATCACGTATCATTATATTTAACTCTTCGATAGTAATATTGTGCTCCTTGATAGACTCTTCTACTTTTGCCTTTTCGCTTTGCTTTTCTTCGTGTTCAAAAATACACTCCTGCAAATCGTATAGGACTTCGTCTATAGAAGAAGCGAAGTCCTTGCCCTCAAGCCTCTTCAGAGCACCACGCAGGCTAGACGCTTCCGACTTGGCAAACTTAAACTTTCTATCAAACAATTCAAGATCCAGGAACTTAGCAAAGATTTCTTTTCTCTTGGTAGACCCCTCTCTAATGAAAGAAAGTGAATCTAGCTGCGATGACATAGATGTGAGCAAGAAATCATCAATTGTTCCAAAAGTTTTTCTTATCTCTTTATCAGTTTCATTTCTCGTAGTGCTATTCAGAATGGTTGATATACCATCTATTGCAGTAGAAAAAAACGCGACATCTGTTTTAGCTTCAACAATCTGTTGGCCTTTTGACTTCTTAGTATACTTATCTGACTTTCTGTTGATGTTCCATATGGTTCCGTCTTCTGTCATAAGCTCCAGATCACCACAGGCATAATCTTTATCATAGTTTATGACGTTAAGATTTTTTCTCTCGTTCTTTGATGTTGTATTAAACATTGTGTAGAGAAAACTATCAATAATACTAGATTTGCCAGAGAAATTCTTTCCAAAGATCCCGACTATTCCATTAAGGTTGGCAAAATTTACTCTGTTATCTTCTCCATAGTTAAAGAGGTTATCAAAAGTTAAGGTTCTAATTTTCCAATTAACATTTCGAAGAATCTCTTCTTTTTCTTCGGCCATCAAATTGTATTTGTCATTCAACTCAATTATCTTATTTATAATGTTATCATTTAATTGATAATCTGCTAAGAACTCTTTTATGAGTCTACGCTGGACTACAATATCCCGAAGGTCATCATGATGAATATTTTCCACTGTATCGCTGGCAAGACTATGCTGACTTATGTTTCTATTTAAAAAGGAAATACTTTCAGGCTTAAATTTATGTTGGGCTACATCGACAGCCTTCTTCATATCCTCAAGAGTTATATTCTCAATAGACACAAGACGTACACGAGCACCCTCTTGGATTTCTATTTCTGGTACCTTGCCCTGCTCCAATTCAACGGTGATGAAAGGCTTGGGATTATGAAAGGTCTTTCTTTTAACTGTAAATCTGTCCCGATCCTGTATCTCCCAGATAAGTATGCCTTTATCCTCTGTTTCTCCAAACCCTTGCTGTATGGTGGAACCTGGATAGCGGATCTTACCTTTACTATCCATGGCTTGCTCCTTATGAATATCTCCGAGAAAGGCATAGTCAAACTCTTCAAATATATTTATATCATGTTCACCCTTCTCCATAATCCAGCCAGTATCAGTCTGGCAGTTGGAAATTGACCCATGATATACGGCTATATTTACATTATCATAATTGGATGGATCATCCCAGCCGTACTCATCAAATACAGATAGCACATTAAGGGCAAAACCGTCCCTTAAATAAACTTCCTGGGAGTCCTTGAGCAGATGTAGGTCTGGGTGCCCAAGAGCCTCTACGATAGGCGTGAGGGCGTCTAAACGGCCTGAATTTTTAAGGTTACCATCATGGTTCCCAAGTATTACATACGTTGGGGCAATATCCGCTAAACTGTTTAAAAAATCTGAGCACATATCTACAAATTCTGGAGATATCTGAGTCTTTGTATGGGCTATGTCGCCACAATGTATAATGTAATCTACTTCTTCCTTTCTTAGGTAATCATATAATTGCTTGAAAACTACTTTATATTCTTTGTGGTACCTAAGATTTCTAATATGTGTATCAGCCAAATGGGCCAGCTTAATCCCCAAATTCACCTCCTATCTTCTCTAATTTCCCCATATTATAAACTCCTTATTCTCTGGAATAAATAGTTGTTTGAATCCATTACAGTTGCCTCTTCTTTTCTAATTTGAAGAACTTCTCTTGGCATCTCTGCTATGTCTTCATAGCCAGAAGTATCTATTGAGTAAGTTTCTATACCATATTTCATTAGATTTTGAGTTATCTTTGAAGACTTATGTTGTGCGTCTTCATCTAATGCAACATAAACTTTTGGATCATGCCTCACTATTGATTGGAATAGCTTGGATTCTATCCTCAATGTGGACCCCAAAAGAGGTATCGATGAGCCAATAGAATAAGCTCGAATAGCATCAAAGGCACCCTCAACTAAAATAACATCTTTGTCCCAATCAACGTATAACTCATTAAAGATGATATTTCGATTGACTTGGGGATTCTTATATCTCTTCCAATCTCCGTTATATGAACGGGCAATAAAGAAATTAGCATAGCCCGTCATGCCAAATGATGGGACAATAATTCTATTTTTGTAGACCCCATCATAGCAATATCCTATTTTCCATCGAAGAATGTCTTCTTTTGTCACTCCACGTTTTTTTAGATAGTTCAGAGGTGGTCTAGCTGTGACAGGAGCATCATTAACAAGAGAGACAAACTCTTTTGGAAGAGGTATCTTTTCTTCTTTTATCTCCTCTGGTTCTCCAAAAAGGTTGTCAAATTCACCTATTTCTACCTTGTTGGTGAGGACCCTCCACTGCTGGACATTATTAAAAGAGCCGTGCTTACGAATAATCTGATATATGTCAAGGCCACGAGTATCACAAACCCAACATTTATAGACATTCTTTTCTATATTAATGGAGAATTTTCTTTTGTGGTGTTCGCAATATGGACATAGAAAAAGATGTTCTTGGTT
>Ga0209756_1000328_pt1 | contig 47008 bp, 46 predicted proteins | sample ETNvirenome_6_85_FD_184071 | JGI IMG/M metagenome (GOLD analysis project Ga0209756, IMG submission 184071) | Marine viral communities from the Pacific Ocean - ETNP_6_85 (SPAdes) (version 3) | ecosystem: Environmental > Aquatic > Marine > Oceanic | place: Pacific Ocean | collected 2013-06-19 | reverse complement strand
CCTATATTTATAGGTACACAGATTTAAAATAATACACCGCGTAATGGATTTTGCGGTGTCTAAACATTCCAATAAACTTTATTAAGTTTCCTAATAAACTTATTCCAAATATAATACGAGGAGATAAATCATGGGTGATTTATTGAAAGAAGCTATCGCAGATGCTAAAGCAGTTCGTGAAACAGCACTTGCAAATGCAAAGATGGCACTAGAAGAAGCGTTTACTCCTCAGTTGAAATCTATGCTTTCTGCTAAACTTAAAGAAGATGAATTTGGTGACGATGAAGAAGAAATTGCAATCGCACCAGAAGAAGATGATGAGTTTGGTGGTGAAGAGGAAATTCCAGCTGAAGAACCTGAAATTGCTCCTGAAGAGGGTGATTATGGTATGGGTGAAGATGAGTTCGGTGGTGAGGAAGAAATTCCTGCTGAAGAACCTGCAATCGGTGAACCCGAAGTTGAAGAAGAAGGTATCATTGAAATCAATGGTGTGAAATACGCACCAATCGTTTCTGAAGAGGGTGAAGAAGAATTAGGTGGTGAGGAAGAGATTGGCATCGAAGATGACAATCTTGATCTTGAAGCTATTATTCGTGAACTTGAAACAGAAATCAACGAAGAAGATGATGCTTACGATGAGAAAGCCGATTCAACTGATGCTTCACATTTAGCCGAAGAAGATGATGCTTACGATGAAAATGTTGAAGGTAATGAACAACCTGAACACGTAGGTGGAACAATTGGTGAAGGTGAAGAGTCAGATGAAGAAGAAGTTGAAATCGATGAATCTTTATTTACTGAAGATGATAATGAAGACGATGACGAAGAAGCTGTTGAAGAACAGTCTGATTCTTCAAACATTGGTGCTGGTGACAACAAAGTTAATGTTGCTGATGGTAGTGATGAAGAAGATCCGGGTAATTCAACTGATGTTGAAGCTTTGGGTGAACAACTCAAAGAATATAAATCAGCAGTTCGTTTTCTTAAAGACAAACTTCACGAAGTCAATATTCTTAATGCAAAATTGTTGTTTACCAACAAATTGTTTAAGGAGTTCGCGCTTGATAACAATCAAAAACTAAAAGTAGTTGAAACATTTGACAGAACACAATCAACAAGAGAGATTAAACTTGTTTATTCTACACTTGCTGAACAGTTTAGTGATAATGGGACAATTAATAAAAGAAATCCAATTAGAGAATCAGCTAGTTCAAAATCCGGTTCAACTAAACCTTCTTCAAAATCACGTAAAGTGATTACTGAAGAAAGTTCTGTTGCTAATCGGTTTAAGAAATTAGCCGGTATTATAAACGGATAAATTAAATTAGGAGAAAATAATCATGAGTGATTATATTAATGAAAACCTATTGGGTACAAGTCCACATAAGTCTCAGCAAGCTGAAGCTAAAAAACTTGTAAACAAATGGGAAAAAACAGGACTTTTGGATGGTCTGAATGAAGATTTCCAAAAATCCGGAATGGCTGTAATGCTTGAAAATCAAGCAAAACAGTTAATTCAAGAAGCTACCTTTACTGGTGGTGGTTCAAGAGGAGCAGCCGCTGGTGCTGGTTCTGAAGAGTGGTCTGGCGTGGCTCTTCCATTGGTTCGTAGAATCTTTGGTGAGATTGCAGCTCAAGACTTTGTGAGTGTACAACCAATGAACTTACCTTCTGGTCTGGTATTTTACCTTGACTTTAAGTATGGTAAGACAACTGGTCAGGGTGTTGGGTTCGGTACTCAACAGGGTGCTCACGTACCCGGTGGTGCTGTAAATTCACTACAAGGTAAAACTGGTCCTAACACTCCATCTGGTTCATCCGCACCTTACGGTGTTGGTGGTTTGTATGGTGAAGGTCGGTATGACTATTCAATTAACCAAGCTAATTCTGGCGTATTGCTATTTGCAGCTGGTAGTAGTCCTCAGCCAAGCGCAGGTACTTGGACTCAAAAAGCAGCTACTTATAAAGATATTAACTTTAATCAAGAGTTTTCATCTTCAATAGGTGCACTTGATAGACTTGTTTATAACGGAAATGATCTCAGCACTGCTGACTTCAAAGCTGCTCGTTCATTCAACATCACACAATCAGCTAATGACGGAACTGCTTTAACTGATGGATACGCGAAAGTACTTCCACAGTTTACAAAAGTTAATACTGTAAATGGTATAGAGTATGTTACATTTATCGTATCTGCTAGTACTGGAGTAGCTTATACTGCTGGTTCAGCAGGCGCGGCTGGTGTATTTGTATCGTCATCTGTTAACTACTCAAAACAGCCTACAGAAGCTGTTAGAGGTGACTTTGAAGATACTGGTGGTGATGCTACTACTGATTCATTGGCAATTCCAGAAGTTGACTTACAACTTAGATCTCAAGCAATTGTTGCTAAGACTCGTAAATTGAAAGCTGTATGGACACCTGAATTAGCTCAAGACTTAAACGCCTACCATAGTGTAGACGCTGAAGCTGAGTTAACTTCAATGTTGTCTGAATACATCTCAATGGAAATCGATTTAGAAATCCTTGATATGCTTATTCAAGATGCAGTGACTCAAGACTATTGGTCAGTAACACCTGGTGAAGATTACGATGGTAGTGGTAATAGTGAATCTAATTGGAATATTACTACATTCTATGGTACTAGATTCGAATGGTGGCAAACACTTGTTCAGAAGATACAAAAAGTATCTAATGAAATTCATCGTTTGACACTTCGTGGTGGTGCTAACTTTGCTGTTGTATCTCCAAAGATTGCTACAATCCTTGAATCATTACCAGGATACATGAGCAATACCGATGGTAACAAAGCTCAGTTTGCTATGGGTGTACAAAGCATTGGTTCAATACAGAATAGATGGAATGTTTATAAGAATCCTTATATGACAGAAAATCAGATTCTTGTTGGATTTAGAGGAAGTAATTTCCTTGAAACAGGCGCTGTATACGCTCCATATGTACCGCTGATTATGACTCCTCTTGTATACGATCCATCCGACTTTACTCCACGTAAAGGTGTGATGACTCGATATGCTAAGAAGATGATTAGACCAGAGTTCTATGGTAAGATTGCTATTAAGGACCTTAACTTAATATAAGTTAAGTAATTCTTAATTAATCGTTGAAAAACCCTCTTTTATTAGAGGGTTTTTCTTTTATAGTGATATTTATATATGAACTATAGTATAATCTATGACTGATTGAAGTAGTCACTAAACATAATCAGTATAAAAAAAAACAATTAAATCCTGAGAGTAGTGACTCAACATTAGGAGAAATAAAATGGCAAAAAGAATAGGAAAATATAAATTAACTAAAAGAGATAGTGCATTATCTTTAATAGATGGTGGAAAAATAATTGGTAATTTGAATGTTTCTTCATTAGTAGGTGCACAACACAATCCAGGAATTGCTGGTCAATTATTCGTAACTGGTTCTGTTGTACAACCTGCAACTAATAACGGTAGTTTTACAGGCAGTGCATTTGTAGTATTAGCTTCACAAGGATAATATCAAATAAATTAGAGGGTTATATGAATAAAGTAGGTAAAAAAGTTATTTTTGATGACATTAACATGGAAATTAATTTTACTTTGGATGATATGCTAGATCATTTTGAAGTTAATGATTATACATTTCAAAATGGACAACTTCTAAATCCAGATAAAAGTTTGAATTTAGAAGAGGTAGAAAAATTAGTTAAACCATATATCAATGATAAAATAAAAGAAAAATTTGGTGAAGATTACGAAATATTTTCTTATTATGACACATTAAATTTATCTTGGAATGTTGAAATAGATGCAGTATCAAAAATAACTGATTATAGAAAAAAAGTTGAAAAAGAATTAAAATTACCTAAATTAAAAAAAGTATAATTTTAATTACAATCAAACCAAATGGGTGGGAAATATCTCACCCTTTTTTGTTTATTTCAATATTTATATATGAATAATACTACCACTAATGGAGAATAGTACATATGCCAAAATCACAATATATTTATTCCGATCCAACTATTGCTACATCGGCTAATGGTGATACCCCGTATGGATTATATGATAATGATGCTTCTTTTGTATCTGAATCTATAGATGTAGCTAAATATGTTTCAAGAAAACTTGGACATCCAGTTATGCAATTGGAGTTTAATAGTTCTTCAATATATGCTTGTTTTGAGGAATCTATATCGGATTATTCACAATATATAAACAATTATAACATGAAAAATTGGTTATGGGATCATTATGGAACAACAGATAGAATAAGTGGTTCAATGAGTACTGGTTCACACGAACCAATGCATCCAAGATTAGGTATGGCATTCGCGTTGTCGGAACAATATGGTGAAGCAGTAGGAGTTGGCGGTAGTACAGATATGTATTCCGGTTCAATTACTTTATCATCTTCTAGACAAGTTTATGATTTAGAAAATGATGCTTCATTAGAAAAAACGGGTGATAGATTAGAAATACAGAGAGTTTTTAATTATGGACCCGCTGCAATAACAAGATTTTATGATCCATTTGCTGGCTCATTTGACCAGAGAAGAATGTTAGATGATATGGGTATGGGTAATGTATCTCCATCAGTATCATTCATAATGAGACCACTTCATCAAGATATATCAAGGGCTAATGCTATAGAAACAAATGATAGAATTAGAAAATCAGCATATTCATTTGAGTTAATAAATAATAAATTAAGAATATTTCCTAGACCAGATACAGGAGATGTGGGAGATAAAGTATGGTTTCAGTATTATATAAGAAGTGAAAAGACCGCAAATACTGAAACTCATACAGTAAATAAAGTTAGCGACCCATCTAATGTTCCATATAAATTTATAACTTATTCAGAAATAAATGCTGCAGGTAGACAATGGATACGAAAGATGACCCTAGCGTTGGCAAAAGAATTATTGGGAATTATAAGAAGTAAATACGCATCAATGCCACTTCCAAATGGTGAAGTGAGTTTAGATGGTGAAGGTTTAAAAGCGGAAGGAAGAGAAGAAAAGGCAAATCTATTAGAGGAGTTGAAAGAATTTTTAGATTCAGTTTCATTGAGTGAGCGGGCTAGATTAGAACAAGAACAAGCAGAGTCTCAACAGTCGGTGTTATCCAAAGCACCACTGGGCATATATATAGGATAAATAAATGTCAAGAACAAGTCCATTTTTTATACCACAAAAGGAAATTGATACAATTGATTCAATGAATGAAGAATTGATTGATGAAATCATAGGACAATCAGTGGATATTTATAAGGTAAGTATTGATAATACAGATGAAAATGTATATGGTGAATCAACTACAAAATATTATGAAGTAGGGTTTAGAGTTAATTGTTTAATTCTATTTAATGAACCAGAAATAATACAGGATGATTTTGGCGCTGATGAAAACGCATCAATTGAGATGTATTTTCAGAGAAATAACTTATCAAGTGGTTCATTAAATTTTTATCCAGAAATGGGTGATATAGTAGATTGGAACAATCATTATTGGGAAATAAATGGAACAACTGAACCACAATTGATTGCAGGACATCCAGGATATAAACATAGTATTGTTGCAACAGCGCATAGAGCAAGACTTAGTTCATTACAAATAGAAGAGAGACCAAGATAATGGCAGTACAATTAATAACAAAAAAGAAAATAACTAAATTTGATACTGAAAGTCCAAACTTTAAACCATTACCAAAACCAGAGCCTGAAGAAATTAATGGTAATGTAATGGAAGAAGATATATATGGTGAAAGAAAACATTTATATCAACCAGATAACGGAAATCTTCAAATGAGTGAATTTATGACTGGTGTAATGAATAAATTGGATGGTTTAACAACATTAAATCCAGAAATAGTTGAAAAAAATAGAGCTATTGAAGTTGATATAAAAAGAGAAATTGCTATTAGTAAAGCTGATATAAATGGCGTTACATCTGAAGAGATTAAAGGTAAGGTTATGAATAAGAAAGATAAACTTAAAGCTTTAAGAGCTAGGAGAAAATAAGATGCCAACTCCTGAAATATGTAAAAGTTATAATTTAAGTCCGAAGGAATATGATGATTGTATCAATTATAGAGGTCATTATAGTACACCTGCTTATAAACATGGTGGAATAAGAAAAATTACTGGTGTTCAAAGGCCACAACAAAAAAATCAAGGTGGATATCTAGTTGGTCCATCTCATGAAGAAGGTGGAATACCTGCAATTGTAGGTGGAAATACACCCGTAGAATTAGAAGGTGGTGAATATATTGTAAATGCACAGACTGTTGAAGCAGTTGGTCAACCTTTTTTAGATAAATTAAATAGTACTCAAACGGAATATCATAACGGTGGATATGGACAAGGACAATTACCAGGTCCAAGTCAATTTGATAGGGGTGGTAAGGTTAATAAAAAGAAGAAATTACAAACTGGTGGAGTTGTACGTCATCCTGGTCCTGGTTCTAGAAAATCAACATCTCTATTAAGAGAATCTCATTTACCATGTCCTCCTGGAATGTATGAGTGGAATAACGCTTGTTTTCAAATGAGTAAAAATTTAGCTAACATGGGCAATAATATAGGTCGTACTGGTATGCGTAAAGGTGGTAAAGTTAATTCTACAAAAAAAATGCAACCGGGTGGATATGTGGGAAATAAAAAATTATCAAATACAAAAAGAAATAATAAGAATATAATGCGTAGAAGAACACTACGAACAACTTCTGTGTCTACTGGACATTCTCACACAAAATATACAGATGTACATGGTAATGGATATACAACAGGTGGTCAGGGTCATGAACATAATGTTGTTGGAGATCAAGTTCAAATAGCATGTCCACCAACAATGGCATGCCATAGTCATTAAAAATAATGTTAATTAGGATAATATAATGGCAATAAAACCAATCACAGATAAACAATTAGTTGATAAAACAACTATAAGTAGAGAATCACAAACATCACAACGAAATTTGAATACTCGTGGTGGTGGAAATGATTCTCAAACAGTTATTCCAGGAACAGATTTAAGTAAACAATATTCTATAACTCTTAAAGATATTGATACTTCTATAATGTCATATATAAAAAATGTTATAAAACCTACAGTTCAAGAAGCAAATGAACGAATTAAAGTTAATGTTATGTATGGTAATGAAGAAAGATGGAAATCAGTAAGAAAAAGAGGAGTAATGAGAGATAAAAATAATTCTCTTATTCTTCCATTGATTATGTTAAAAAGAACCGCTGTTGAAAAAAGTGATATTATACCTGGTTATGAACATGATATTAGAAGAAGATATACAGAGATAGTAAGAAATACCGGTTGGTCAAAAGATAATAAATATACAAGATTTGCTGTACAATCTGGTGAGTTACCTATATATGAAAATTTAGTTACAACCATTCCAAATTATGTAAATTTAACGTATGAATTTGTATTATGGACAAACTTTATAGAACAAATGAACCCGTTAGTTGAAACTTTTATGGAACATGACAAAACATATTGGGGTGATAAAGATACTTATAGATTTATATCTACATTAGATTCAGTAAGTGATGCGTCTGAGATGAATCAAGACGGAGAAAGATTTATCAAATCAACATTTTCAGTTACATCAAAAGCTTATTTATTACCAGAAGAAACAAATTCAATTGTTATGGGTAAGGTGAGTCAGGTTCAGAAAAGACTTACACCCATGAGAGTTATATTTGGAACTGAAAGTGATGCAACCAACCAGCAGGTAGAAAAATAAACTTAGTGTTTTCTAAAAAAAATATATACTTATATATGAAACTAATAATAATTTAAATCAAGAGGTTATAATATGGCAGATGCAGTAAAATTCACAGAAGATGAGATGAAACAAATTAATACTTTACAACAAGGTTATGTAAATTTACAAAATGCTTTAGGTCAATTGGGTGTTAATCGTATTAGATTGAATCAACAATTTGATGATTTAGATACAGCAGAAGATAATGTTAGAAATCAGTTTGTTGAAAATCAAACTAAAGAAAGAGAATTTGTTGATTCAATCAATAAAAAATATGGTGATGGTAATTTAGATTTAACTAGTGGTGTATTTACTCCTAAGTCAACCGAAGAAACTCCAGAAAAAACTGATAAAACTTTATAAATTTATAAAATAAATTTATTGTTTGGGATATTTTTTGTATATTTATATATGATTGATGCTTTATGCGCAATTCAATCTAAATTTTAAAATTTACAATCCTATAGGAGACCTCAAATGGCAGAAAAAATCGTATCCCCCGGTGTATTTACAAAAGAAATAGATGCTTCATTTTTACCAGCAGCAATTGGTGATATTGGAGCGGCAGTTATAGGTCCAACAGTTAAGGGGCCCGCATTAATTCCAACGGTTGTATCATCATATGCTGAATATCAAGCTAAATTTGGTGATGTATTTAAGAGCGGTAGTAATCAATTTCAGTATTTAACCTCGATAACTGCAGAAAATTATTTAAAACATTCTGGTAAATTAACTGTAGTTAGAATACTTGATGGAACTTTTGGTGGTGCAACTGCTACCGCACCTGTGGGATCTGGAAATTCTCATACTGGATCATCAAGTCCTGGTGTTGCACACGGTACAACTTCATTTACACTTAATACTATTGCAGATGGTGCTATAATGAATAATACTGGTTCTATAGGTCAATCAAAAAATATTTTAAAAGATAGTGGTTCAATAGATAATTTAAGATGGGAAATAGCATCTACTAACCCATCAAGAGGTACATTTACTCTTTTAGTTAGGAATGGTTCAGATATTCAAAATAGAAAACAAATATTAGAAACTTGGAATAATCTTTCATTAGATCCAAACTCTGATAATTATATTTCAAAAATGATTGGTGATTCTAAACAAGAAATTCAAAGTAGAGGTACTTCCGATCCTTATATACAACATAGTGGTAATTATCCACCAAAATCAAAATATGTTTACATATCAAATGTAAAAGATACTGTAGATTATCTTGATGAAAATGGTAGTATTAGAGTTAATGCATCTTCCGCATCTTTACCGGGTATTGGTAGTGGTTCATTTGATGGTTCATTTAGTGGTGGTGATAATGGATATGCTGGATTTGACGCATTGGGTTTAGTTGTTACTGGATCATCTACAGCGGCTGGACTTACAACAGCTTACAGTTTCTTTGAAAGCATTGGTTCATCTGATTCTCAAGGATATGCATTGTCATCTACAACAACTGATGATGGTGGTAAATCATACATAGATGCATTGTCTTTATTAAATAATGCAGACGAATATGATGTTAATATGATATTAATTCCTGGTATTATTGATACTGGTGGTACTGCTGGTATGAATGGTATTATAACAAAAGCTATTGATGTTTGTGAAGCAAGGGGCGATTGCTTCCTTATTTATGATATAACAAATCATAATACAACTAATTTATCTACAGTGACAACAGAAGCTGGAACAAGAGATTCAAATTATGCTGCTACTTATTGGCCTTGGGTACAAGTAAGCGATTCACAAACAGGAGCATTTAGATGGGTACCACCTTCAACAGTAATGGCTGGTATTTATGCTTTTAACGATAAAGTTGCCGCACCTTGGTTCGCTCCAGCTGGATTGAATCGTGGTGGTTTAGATAATGTAATTCAAGCTGAAAGAAAATTAACTCATGCTAATAGAGATACTTTATACGATTCAAATATTAATCCAATTGCAACATTCCCAGGTCAGGGCGTTGTAGTGTGGGGACAGAAAACACTTCAAAAGAAAGCATCGGCACTTGATCGTGTTAATGTAAGAAGATTAATGATTAAGGTAAAGAAATTTATTGCAGCTTCTTCAAGATTTTTGGTATTTGAACAAAATAATGCTACAACAAGAAATAGATTTTTGAATATAGCCAATCCATATCTCGAACAAGTTCAGGCTCAAAGTGGTTTAAATGCATTCAAGGTGGTGATGGATGATACAAATAATACTCCAGATATTGTAGATAGAAATATCTTATATGGACAAATATTCTTACAACCTACAAGAACTGCTGAGTTTATTGTATTAGACTTTACAATACAACCTACAGGTGCAACATTTCCTGAATAATTAGGAGAAATTAAATGGCGGAAAAAATAATATCCCCAGGTGTATTTTCAAAAGAGATAGATGCTTCATTTTTACCAGCTGTTATTGGTAATATTGGAGCAGTTGTAGTTGGTCCGACAGTTAAAGGTCCGGCATTAGTTCCAACGGTTATAAATTCATATGCTGAATATCAAGCTAAATTTGGTGATGTATTTAAAAGTGGTAGTAATTATTATCAATATTTAACATCTATGACCGCTAAAAATTATTTAAAACATTCAGGAAAAATGACTGTTGTTAGAATAATGGGAGCTGGTTATTCTCATGCAAGTGCTACAATATCATCTTCTATTGACCCAGCTATTGTTGGTGGTGGTATAGTCCATACTGGAAGTATAACTTTAGTAGGAGGACACTTATCTTCTGGTAGTAAGCCTAATCTATCTGCTTCATTTACACCTTATGGTGGTTCTAAGGTAGATTTTATTTTCACAGGTTCTCTTTCAGGCACTACAGATTCAGCTACACAGATATATGTATTATCTGGATCTAGTTTAGCAGGTTCTGCAGCCGCGTTAAGAAACGCAATTAATATCAGTAGTTCATTACATAATTTACCTATTTCAGCTTCTTTATATGGTACTAAAGTAGGTATTTCAGCAAGTATAGCTGGAGCTTTTGGAGTTATAGGTGGTAGTTCAATAACAACAAACACTCCAACTACTATTTATGGTGGTTCTGGAATCAATAACTATGTTAATTTAACAGGTTCTGCATGGCCAAAAAGCGGTTCTATACATACCGAAAATCTTACTGGTGGTACCGATTTCAATAGTAATGCATTTAAAATACCATTTAAATTACATACATTAGCTGATGGTGATATATTAAATAATTCTGCTAGCATTGGTACAAATAGTATCTTAACTGATGGAAGTCAAAATAATATTAGATGGGAAATAGGAAGTCTTAATAAGAATAAAGGTACATTTTCTCTTTTAATTAGAAGGGGTGATGATACTATAAAAAGAAAACAAATTATGGAAACTTGGAATAATATGTCATTAGATCCAAATCAATCAAATTATATTGCAAAAATGATTGGTGATCAAGATATAGCAATTGGTGGAACAGCCGATGACCCATATCTTACATATACAGGAGATTGGCCAAATAAATCAAAATATGTTAGAGTTGAAGTTCTTGATAACACTTTTGATTACCTTAATGAAAATGGTAATATTAGAGTCAATGCTGCTTCTGCATCATTACCTACATTTTATAGTGGTTCAAATAGTGGTTCAGGAGGCGGTGCATTTAGTGGTGGTTCTGATGGTACAATATCACATCCAATATTGTTTAATGAAAATATTGTTAGTACTAATACACAAGGTTTTAATCTTAATACTACTGCTGTAAAAGAACAATATACTAAAGCACTTAATTTACTTTCTAATGATGATGAATATGATTTTAATCTATTATTATTACCCGGAATTATTAGAAATTTAAGTGATCATACATCTGTTATTACAAAAGCAATTGATGTTTGTGAAGCTAGAGGTGACGCATTTGTTATTGTAGATTCAGTTGATTATAGTGTAACTAATTTAGGTACAGTAACAGATCAAGCTAAAGTTATGGATTCAAATTACGCAGCTACTTATTGGCCTTGGGTACAAGTTTCAGATCAACAAATAGGAACAAATGTATGGGTACCACCTTCAGTTGTGATGTCTGGTATTTATGCATTTAATGATAAAGTTGCCGCACCTTGGTTCGCTCCTGCTGGTTTGAATCGTGGTAGTTTAGATACAGTTGTACAGGCTGCTAGAAAATTAACTCATGCTAACAGAGATACTTTATACGATTCAAATGTTAATCCAATTGCAACATTCCCAGGTCAGGGCGTTGTAGTTTGGGGTCAAAAGACTTTACAGAAGAAATCTTCAGCACTTGATCGTGTTAACGTAAGAAGATTAATGATTAAAGTTAAGAAGTTTATTGCAGCTTCTTCAAGATTTTTGGTATTTGAACAAAATAATGCTACAACAAGAAATCGTTTCTTGAATATAGCAAATCCATATCTTGAACAAGTTCAAGCTCAAAGTGGTTTGAATGCTTTCAAGGTGGTGATGGATGATACAAATAATACTCCAGATATTGTAGATAGAAATATCTTATATGGACAAATATTTCTACAGCCTACAAAAACTGCTGAGTTTATTGTATTAGACTTTACAATACAACCTACAGGTGCAACATTTCCTGAATAAGGTACAATAAAATAAAATAAGAGTGGGGTTTATTTAAATATAAACCCCATTTTTTTATCTTTTTTATATTTATATATGAAAACATGTGTTGTTGTTAAACACTTAATATATTAGGAGAAAGAATATGGCAACTTTGATTGATGCTAATCAAGCGATGTTTACACCATTTGAACCGAAGTTAAAGAATCGATTTGTGATGTCAATTGATGGTATTCCAGCTTATTTGATTAAAACAGCAGCTAGACCTTCTATTACTTTTGAAGAAGTTGAACTTAATCACATGAATGTAAAAAGGTTTGTAAAAGGTAAAGGTACTTGGGATACTATTGAAATTACACTATATGATCCAGTTGTACCATCAGCAGCTCAAGCAGTAATGGAGTGGATTAGATTAGGACATGAATCAGTTACAGGTAGAGATGGGTATTCAGATTTTTATAAGAAAGATGTTGATTTTCAGGTTTTAGGTCCTGTTGGTGATGTGGTTGAACAATGGAAACTTAAAGGTACATGGATTGTTAGTGCTAACTTTAATGATTTAGATTTTTCATCAAGTGATCCAGCTGATATATCAGTTACTTTAAGGTATGATTACGCAATCCTTGAATTCTAATCAATAGAAAAAATTAATTCCGACAAAAATCCTCAACAAAAATTGAGGATTTTTTCTTTTAGTATATATTTATATATGAAATGTTATGTAATATTTTAAAGAGGTTATTAAAAATGTCAGAGAAAACTCAATTAACTACATTCAATAAGATTATAGAAGTAGTATTAAAACACGAAGGTGGGTATGTAAATGACCCAAATGATTTAGGAGGTGAAACCAAATATGGTATAACCAAAAGGTTTTATCCAAACGTGGATATTAAGAACTTAACTAAAGAACAAGCCAAAACAATATATCATCAAGATTATTGGAGAAGAGCTAAATGTGATGAAGTTCCACCCCATCTACGACATATCTATTTTGATATGTGTGTAAATTTTGGACAAGGTGGAGCGGTGAAAGTTTTACAAAGAACAGCAAATGCTAAAAACAAAGACAAAATTGATGTGGATGGTGGTATAGGACCAGCAACACTTAAAGCAATCCAGAATCTTGAACTTGAAAGAGTACGAGCCTATCGAGTATTAAGATTCGCTAACTTAGTTATTAAGAAACCAGAACAAGAACGATTTTGGTTTGGTTGGTATAGACGGGCAACCGAAGTATAGGGGAGGTAATGTAACATGGCAACAACAAATGAATTATATGAAACATTAAACAATCTGTGGGAAGACTTTCAAGAAAACCATAGAGCATTCACAGAAAAAGGTAACAAAGCTGCAGGTGGTAGAGCTCGAAAAGCAGTTGGTGAAGTAAAGAAATTAGTTACTGATTATAGGAAAGCATCTGTAACTGAATCAAAATAGTAGGAGTTAAAAATGGCAGAACAAAAACAAGAATTTAAATTTCCAACAGAAACAGTAGATTTACCTAGCGGTGGAAAAGTATATCCAAAAGATTCACCATTATCTATTGGAAAAATAGATATTAAGTATATGACGGCTAAAGAAGAAGATATTCTTACATCACAAAATCTTATTAAGAAGGGGGTTGTTATTAAACAATTATTAGATTCATTAATAGTTTCTGAAGGAGTTAACAGTGATGATTTGGTTTTAGGTGATAAGAATGCAGTTATGGTAGCTTCTAGGATTTTAGCATACGGTCCAGAATATACAGTAGAAGTAACTAATCCTAATACTGGTAATCTATTTGAACATACTTTTGATTTAACAGAATGTGAATTTAAGAATATATCAGATGATATAGATGGTAATGAATTTGAAGTTGAATTACCTTATTCTAAAGTTAAAGTTAAATTTAAACTTTTAACTGGATATGATGAATCTAATATAGATAAAGAATTGGAATCGTATAAAAAGGTTGGTACTCAAGTATCACCAGAACTTACAACACGTTTAAAACATACAATTGTTTCTGTTAATGGTAATGATACTAAATCAGTTATATCTAATTTTGTAGATAATATGCTTTCAAGAGATTCTTTATTTTTAAGGGGTGAAATATTAAGAGTATCTCCTGATATTGATTTAACACAAGAAATAGAAATAGAAGGAGAAGCGGTCACGGTAACTATACCAATGGCCGTCAACTTTTTTTGGCCTGACTCCGAGTCATAAACCTCAAATACACGAAGAAATATTCCAACTTGTCTTCTACGGACAGGGATTTACTCATGCAGATGTATATGGAATGCCCATTTATTTGAGAAAATTTTATTATAATAAATTGTTAGACGTTAAAAAAGAAGAAAAGAAACAGATAGATAAAGCAACTAAAAAATCTTCAAAACCAAACATTCCAAGATTTCCCGTAAGATAAGACAATAACTTTTCCACAAATTCTATATTTATATATGAGTAATTCTACCAATTCATGGAGAAAATAATGCTAAAGAAAAAGTCATATATGAATAGAAATAGCCTTTTATCAGAAGGTTTTTTTGAAAAATTTGTTAAATTTTTTAAGTCAGTGCCTAAATTAAATACAGATGAAAAACAAAAAATATCCAAAGTATCAGGTAAATTGAAACGGAGTGTTGATTCAATGAATAAATCAATAGATTCTTATGAAAAAATAATAAAAAAACAACTTGGTGATGATTATCCAGATTTACCTAGATTTGAACCTAAAGATTTTGTGGGGTAATGTAGATGGCTGATGATAATAACAATCGAGGAAGAGCAGGTGGAAAAAGATTAACTAACGCCCAAAAAGATTTACTTAATGAAAAACAAAAAGAACAAAGACTTAATGAACAGTTAATATCAGATATGGAAGAACTGGTTGACCTCGGTGGACAGTTAAATACACATCAACAAAAAAAATTAAAAACATTAAAAGACGAAAATTTATTTAAAACAACTACTCTTTCCTTAGAAAAAAAACTATCTAAAGAAGCATTAGGGTTAAATACAAAAAAAGCTAAATTAGCCAGTTTAGCAAAAACTCAAATAGAGTCTTTAAAAGAATCTAAAAAAACTACAGGTATGACTGAAGCTTCATTTACAAAACAAGTTTCATTAGTTGAACAATTAAAAAGTGGAATGTCCAGTGTAGAAGATGTTCAACATGCTATAGCAGATTTGGGAGAAGATGCTACGGAAAGTATGAAAGAGTATTTGAATATTCAATTAAAAAATGCACGAACAATGAGTTTATCTGAAAGTGCTGTTGGTGGACTTGATGATTTAACAGGTGGAATGGCTTCTAAAGCTAAAGACGCCTTTACTAAGTTTAAAGGTATGGGTGCCGCGGCAGGTACTGCAGCCGCTGGTATTGCAGCTATTGTGATGATACTCATATCATTTAGTGGAAAAATGGACGCCATCGGTGAAAAATTTGGTGCTATAGGAATACATAGTGGAGCTATTCGTACTGATTTACTTGATGCAGAAATAGAAGCAACTAAATTAGGAAAATCACTTGAAGATGTAATGGAATCTGTCACTACATTAACAAGTGAATTTGGAACAGGGTTTGCAGAAGCTAGAAGTATGGCTACATCAGTTATAGATACATCAGTAGCACTTGGATTAAGTGTATCTGAAGGTGGACAGCTTGTTGGCACATTCGCTACTTTAACTGGATTATCTAATGAAGCGGCTGTAGCCTTAGCAAAACAGACAACTTTATTGGCGACAGCAAGTGATGTTGCTCCACAACAAGTATTAAGGGATATAGCTAGTTCAAGTGAAGCTGTTGCTAAATTTACAGATGCATCTGGTGAAAATATAGCTAGAGGTGCAATTCAAGCTCGTAAATTGGGAATTGATTTAGGAACTGCGGCTAGTGCTGCAGAAAGTATGTTAGATTTTCAAAGTGCTATAGAAAATGCAATGACAGCATCTGTAATGACTGGTAGACAAATCAATATTCAAAAATTACAAGAATTATCACTTGCTGGTGATTTGGAAGGTGTTGCTAAAGAACAAAGAAGATTACTTGGTGATCAATCAGACTTTTTATCTATGAATGTTTTTCAGAGAAAGGCTTTAGCTGAATCACTTGGATTAACAGTTGATCAAGCAGCAAAAATGTTAGACCATCAAGAAGAAGCTATTACATTGGCAGGACAACTTGCTGGACAACCTGGATTTGATGACTTGGTTGGTGAAAAAGGTATTTCTACATTAACACAATTAACTGGTAGTTTAAAATCTTTGGGTGCTACATTAACAAATTCATTAGGACCTGTATTAAATCTTGTAATGTATTTATTAGTAGGAATTGGAAAAGTATTAGAATTTATATTAGAACCAATTAATATGATATTACGTGGTTTGAATGTAGATATAGGTAGTGCATTTGCAGTTCCAACAGCTCATGAGGGTGGAATTACTAAAGGTGGGGGATTAGTAAATACAAAGGCAAATGAGGCATTAATACCAATTGAAAAACTTTCAAGTATGATGGCGGATGCTATGAATCCAGTTGTATCAGCAATAAATACACTTAATGAAAGGTTTGAAAAAGAATATGTTCCAGCACTTGCTTTATCTAATGAAAGTGGTGGTAAAAAGGCAGGACGGGAAATAGGCAGACAATTTCAAATGAATACGGCTTAAGGAGATAAAAGTTGGGTCTTGAAAAATTAAAAAGTGCATTTTCGAATATCAGTCAAAATTTAAAAGATGAAAAAGAGAAAACTATTACAAATGATGTTTCTTCTTTTAATTTTGGATCATTCATGTCAATTAGAGACAGATTGGGTTCATTTAATGAAGTAAATCCAATAAATATATCCGCTGGTTCTATGATGTCTATTGAAGATAATCTTTCTAAATATAGAGAAATTAATCCACTAAATATATCTGCTGGATCTTTAATGTCAGTAAGTGATTTATTAGGTGGTTATAGAGAAATTAATCCACTAAATATATCTGCTGGATCTTTGATGTCAATAAATGATAGACTTGGTTCGTTTAATGAAGTAAATCCACTAAACTTATCAGTTGGTTCTTTATTACCTGTGAGTGATATGTTTGGTAGAATTATGAATTTTAAAGCTGTAAAAGGTGATGGTGGTAAAGATGTTACGAATTTGATGAGAACATTTGAAAAATCAACTTATAATGTATCTGACTTAACAAGAAAGTTTGAAAAATCAACCGAAGATGTATCTGACTTAACAAGAAAGTTTGAAAAATCAACTAAAGCTTTAGGAATATTTGATGAAATGGATAATGATAAAGCTGATGGATTTTCATTAGATCAAGTTCATCAATCACCAACCAAATTTACAGGTGCTGGTGAACATAAAACTGAACCATATATGGAATGGACAAATAATAGTTTATATGGGAATGTTTTGGGTGATACATATACATTTGATAATGGATTACCTGCTATTGATGCTACTACTTGGGAGATACCAACTGATTTTACATATCAAAATAGTCAGTATGGTGTAAATGCAATAAGTGATACATTTAGTGAAACTTGGACATATGAAGATGGTAGTGGAATTACTCCAAATAATATACCACCACATGGAACTACTTGGAATCTTGGTGAAGAATCGTTAACATCTTATTATGATAAAATTCATACAGATAATGCAATAGAGGATATATTTCAAGGTCCAGTTGATTTTATGCATGGGGGAAGTTCTTATTTTGGTAATGTAACACCAGAAATACCAGGTTTTACAAAGAATTTTGGTATTTCAAATATTGTAGATGATGGAGAAACTGGTTTACCGATGGGTTATCTTACTGCAGATGGTGAAGCAGGTGTTTCAAGATTTTTAAGAGATGAAAAAGTTGGACTTGGTGATAGAGAATTAGGTACAGGAACTCATACAATAAAAATTCCATCTTGGCAAATGGGTACTGTTGGTACTATAACTTTTCCAGGACCATTAGGTAATTTTGAGTTATATCAAACAGAAGGTGATAACAGTTTAATAGATGGTATAGAAGATGATACATTATCTCGTACATGGACTCCATCAACATCTTATTCTGATAGTATTCATCCAAATAATAGTAGTCAGTTTATAAATCCTGATGTAAATAGTTGGCCATTTGGAAGAAAAGTAACATTTCTAAGTGGAGATGAATTTAATGATCAAACAGAACTTGGTATGGATAAATTAGTATTTGAAACATTATATAATAATGACCAAACTGTAACTGACGCTAAATTTGGTATAAAAGATAAATTTAGTCTTAGTAGTGGTCTTTGGACTGTTGACCCAAATAGAGTTGGTGGTACTGCTCAAATTGGTATTTTCAAAACAGCTGTTGAGGGAGTAGCTGAATTAATTCCAGGTAATCCACTTGGCCAAGCATTATCGTTAGGAAATAAAACAGAACCATACGTTATTTCTGAAATAGGAAATGATGATACTCATTGGACAGATCAATTTCTTCCAGTAAGTAGATTACAAAAAGATGTGCAAAGAGTAGGTAAATTTTTATCTTCACAGAAAGGAGAAAGTTTTATTTTAGAACAAAATCTAATGGGAACTTTCCAACAATATAAAGGAATATATGACCCATCTTCTACATTATTAAATGTAGTTGCTCCAAAAGAAGGACTTGGAACTCCAATGCTTAGATTTTCAAGAGATAAAGGAGCTGCTGGTATAATTTTAGATCTTTTATTACCTACGACATATACAGAATATCTTGATAGTAGAGTAACAGATATTGGTGGAAGACTTTTGAGGGGTGAAGCTGTAGGGACAGGATTGACACTAGCGGAAACTATAGATGGTACAGTTAATCCTAAAACATACGCAGAAAGAGATTTAGCACATAAACCATTAGCATTTAAGGGAATAGATTTAGTTGAAGGTGGATTGGACCTTCTTGCTGGGAAAATGGGACTCGGTGGTACTGAACCTAGAGATGTTGCTGGTATAACAAAAGCATCTAAAATTGATTCCAAACTTAACATGCAAAATTCAATGGCTACTACGACACCACTTGGAAATTTTGGCAAGGGTGATATAATGACATTACATGGTATTGTACCATCCAATGCTGGAGGGGCAGATGCCGGAGATACAGGGGATTGGTGGCAACAATTACTTACAGCCGGAGCTAGTGCTTTAGGTCTAGATGCAGGTGCATCGCGTGAATTAGAGTTAGAAACTTCAAAAGAAGGAATGCCATTTTATTTTATAGATTTGAGAGATAATAAGAAAGTTTATTTTAGAGCATATATAGATGGTATTAGTGATGCAATATCACCTAGTTGGACATCTGAAAATTATATAGGAAGAAGTGAACCAGTTTATACTTATACAAATGCAGAAAGAGAAATAGGTTTTAATTTAAAACTTTTTGCTCAAACAAAAGATGAATTGAATATGATTTATAAGAAGATGAATAGATTGACTTCAATGTGTTATCCTGAATATAAAAAACCGTCTGATTATAAGGTTATTGGTGTGGATGGTAAAGAAACTGGTGACGTAGCAGTTTCTGGTGTAATGGGTAAAGAACGAATGAAACCACCTCTAACCAAATTTAGATTAGGTGAATTATTTGGTTCTAAAGATAATGAAATGACTGGATTTATAAAAAGTTTATCTTATACATTTCCAGATAATTCCCCATGGGAAATAAAAAATAAACAAAGAGTGCCAAAATATGTAGAGGTAGATATTACATATCAAGTTATACATTCAACAGTTCCAAGTTTAGATTTTGCTACAATGCAAGGACCTAACAAAGATACATTACCTAACAATACATTTTATGGTATAAATCAAGATACAAGTAAAGATAAAGATAGTAACTATCAGATTGGAGTATAACTAAATGGCTAGATATGAACATACAAAGATTAAAAATAGTACAATTACTCGTGGCAGGTCTCCAGGAATTTATAATATTTTACACCACGGTACTACTGTTTATAGTGCAATTCCAGAAACAGATAGTGATATTTATGTTATAACACAACATGGAGATCGTTTAGATAATTTAGCATTTCAGTTTTACGGGGATCAAAGTTTATGGTGGTATATAGCAAAAGCAAACAATTTATCATTCATAACTCTTCCAATTGGAACTTCATTGAGGATACCAGCAACAACACAATATGCAATAGGAACATAGGAATAATATAGGTTATGTCTAAAAGTATAAAAAATAGAGTATTTGGTTCTACTGTTCCAGATTGGTTGAAAGATAAAATAGAAATAAGACAAAAACTTTCTAAATCTTCTGAATTTGGTGACTCAATTAATGATTCAAATAAAAAAGAATATAATTTTGATGGTTTAGCTGATTTATCCTCCAGAACTCCCTTTGCTAGAATGTGGACTGGATTATCTGTATTTGAAGATGTTAAAACTCCCGATAAAGAACCATATGATACTGATGCAAAAGTAGAAGGGTGGTGGACTGATAGAGCTAAAGGTTTAGATAACGAAGCCGATAAAAAAGATTGGGAAAATAAATACTTAAAATCCAAGGGTGGTGAAGTATTTGAAGAACATGAATGGGTGAAAATTCAGAACGATTTTCAACGAATATACGTCTTGGGAAATCATACATTGAACACTTTAGAAAGAGGACCTGGTGCGGAAATGACTTCTGGTAAAGGAACAGGTGAAAAAGCAGTTTCAACAGAAACAATGAGAGCCATTTTACCTCATGAACAAGAAACAGATAATAATCAATTTTTAAAGCCCCCAGCTGGTATAACAAGTATCACATCAGAAACAGAAGGACCACTCGGTTCATTAAAGAAAACAACTGTTAATTTTATAGTTCATAATTTTTATGATTTTGAAAAGATATATTTAAAATATTTTATGAAACCCGGTGCCCAAGTATTTATAGATTTTGGGTGGGATACAGCTGATTTATATGCTCCTGAAGAATTACTGACAAAAGATGATATTGAAGATTATCTATACGGTGAAACTGGAGTAGTTCCAACATCAAATGGTGATTTTGAAACTACATATGGTAATGTTATAAATTATGATGCTAAGGTAAGAGAAGATGGTGGTTTTGATTGTAGTGTTGAAATTGTATCTAAAAATGCTGCTATTTTGGGAAATGATGTTGATCAAAAAAGAAGAGATGCAATTGCTGGGGGTTTGGATAAAGAATTACAAGGTTTATTTGGATCTATAGCTTCAGGTGATATTTTTTGGATAAACAATGCCTTGAAGGTCGGTCAGTCCACGGAGGGAAAGGAAGAAGCTGGTAAATCAATACTTGAATTTGGAATAGGTATTTCAACCGGTAGGTTACCAGGAGAACCTACATCAATGTTATCATTAGAACACGGTATATTTATATTTTCTCCTAATGGACCAACTGGTAAAAATACCACATATCTTAATTATGGTTGGTTTGAAGATAATATTCTTAATAGAGAATTTGGGTTTAGTGACAGTCGCAAAGGTTTATTAAATATAACAGGAGATGATGTAGCTTTAGATGAAGGAAAAACATTTGCAAAATTTAATTCAAGAAATTCTTTTATGATTTATCATAAGGATTTACATGATAGAATGAAAAATATGGAAAATAATCCAATGACTTTTATATATCCAAATTCTTGGGGTTCTTATGGTTCAACTTACAATTCTAAAATAAAAATGGTACCAGATGATAGATATGGAACTGAAAGTGCTTATTGGAAATGGAGAAATGGTGCACCAAAAGAACCGGTTACTATAGATAGTTCACAATCGGGTGAATATAAAATGGTAGGTGCGCCGGATGAACCTATTGGTGTGGATGATACCTATAGTATTGAAAAATGGGATACAACCATGAATAGAATACCTATAAGAGAAATATTCATTAATACTGCCATAATAAAAGAATCAATTAAAGAATCTTCTAGTCCAGGACAATTTTTAAAATCAATATTGAAAAGAATTAATTCAGAAGCTGATAATTACATTCAGTTAGATATAATGTCCACCAGTTATGGACAGCATACTTTAGCTGTCGGAGATAGGGCACTTAATGGTGCTGTAACAAATGAATTTTTAGATACTTTATTACAATTTAATCCTTATAGCCCAGATACAATTGTTAAAGAATATGAATTATCTTTTACTATGCCACAGGGTGGTATGGGTAATATGATAGCTGTTCAAAATTCAACTCTTACTGAAAATGTTTATGCAATTAATAGTTTAATAGATTCATTTATAGAGTTAGAGCATCGAGATAGACAGGAGATAATTAATAAAGGAGACAATGATAAAGAAATTATAAATAAATACGTTAAAACTTTACCTTCAATGGGAATAGAATCTGGATATAGGTTAGAAAAAAGATCGGGAGAAGAAGGAGCTAGTATATTTGGTTTTTCAGAAGAAAATTTAACTTTTAGTGGTGATCAAAAAAAAGTAAAAACAAATCAAATTATTAGTTCAGTAGAATTACAGGGTGTAAAAAATGCTACTGATGTATATACTAAATTTAATGAAAAAACTCAAGATAGAGTCTATGATAAGATTAATCAAAAATCTGCAGACAGTACAAAATCGGATGAAGATAAAAGTGAAGATGGTGATGCAAAAGATTTTGATGAAGAATCCAGAAAAATGGCGAAGGAAAAACAATATGAATTAGTAAATAATAGAGAAGAATATTATAAACGTAAAGCTTCAAAATCAATATCTGAAAAAGTTCCATCTTTAATTCAAATAGAAGCTTCATTAAAAATATATGGAATATCTGGATTTGTACCTGGTGATTTAATAAGAATTAGTTATTTACCTGAAAGGTATTATAATAATGTTTATTTTCAAGTTCTTGGGGTATCACATGATATTGGTGAAACTTGGAGTACATCATTAAAAACAGTAATGAAGATAGATCCAGTTAGAGATTTTAAAAAACCTGTAAAAATTAAAAAAACTTATTTAAATAATATTTACGGTGGATTAGAAGGAATCAAAAAAGTAGGTAGATTTAATCTTGGATTGATAGGAGATTTGATTCCAAAACAAATTCAAAAAAATGCAGAGGGAAGATTACCTCAAAGTATTCAATATGTATTTGAAACGGAATTAATTAAGAACAGATTAGATGGAAAAAAATCATCAGGTGAGAACGCTCCACTTGGTTATTTTCCCAGGATAGAATGTAAAACCAACGACGCGGTAGAAGTTGTTAAAGATGCAGTTAATGCATTAAGCAAAAAGATGAAAAAAACAGATGCATCACCTATTATAAAAATTAAGTATTCGGACATAGAGGACAATGTTGAACTTGGTGAAGGGTGGTTTGATTGGAGTAGACCAGACAAGTTCCAGTTTTATAATGTGGTTGATCCTACTGACGAGGCCGGACAGAAAAATACTAAAAAAGGACAGATATTTTGGATAGTTACATCTGGCGCTAACTGGCTTATACTTCCATTTGACCCATCTAATGATTGGTCTGAAGTTGATACATTATTTAGATATGCTGGAAGAGTATCACATGTATTTAAAAAATTAGCAGATAAAACTAAAAAAGAACAACAAGATGGAAGAAAAGAAACCATAATGGATGCTGTAGTCGATACTATATCACCCGGCGCTGGAGCAGTATGGGATGGTATTAAATGGGCTGTAGGTTCTGTCTTTGGTGACGATAAAGAAGGGAAACAATAAAAGATTAAAAATTAGTTGTTTCATATACTAAAAAGGTTATATATTAACATATGAGTTATATTGTTATTCCAATATTTTCAGACCCATTCTTACATCCATTACATAAGGATAATGGATTATCTTTGCTTTATATCAAGGAATTGGATGGTAAAAGTCAGATGATATGTCAATTTCACCCCGATTGTGTAGGTGTATTGGAAGATTTTACTTGGTTAGAAGATGAACTAATTTTTACTCCAGATGCAAAGGTACTACAACATATTCACCCATTCAAAAATGTTATAGATATGAATTGGGAATGGTGGTCTCAAACAAATAAACCATTTGATATGAGTAAGGTTAGAAATAATGCATATGATTTCTTTTATAACAAATATTATAATGCAAAACGATTAAATGAGATAATACCCATATTAAAACATAAAGAATGGTGTGTAGAATTAGAAAGACAAATGGGAAAAATGATTGATATAGATGAATCGGCTGGGTGGGGAGATTATGGTAAGGATGTAACAGAAGCCTTCACTTACATAGAAAAAAATGGAGTAAAGGTATCAGACGATGTATGTGATATATTTGATGAGAGAGTGAGAAAACACATATCAAATGGTAGGTTATATACAAAATACAACCTATGGACATCTACAGGTAGACCATCAAATTCATTCGGTAATGTGAATTTTGCAGCTATGAAACCAGAACAACGAAAGGCAATTATACCTGAATATGATATGTTGGTGGAATATGATTATGATGCATATCACTTACGACTTATAGGTGATTTGATAGGATACAAATTTGAGAAGGAATCAGTACATCAACACTTGGCAGACAAATATGGGTGTTCATATGATGAAGCAAAACAGAAGTCATTTAGGCAATTATATGGTGGAATTGAGAAAGAAATAAGAAAAAACATCACATTTTTCAGTTTAACTTATGACAAAATAAATACATTTTGGGGATACTTTAATGATAACAAATTTATAAAAACTGATATTTATAATAGGAAACTATTATCTAAGAACTATACGGATATGAACAAAAACAAGTTGTTCAACTACCTGATTCAGGCATATGAAACAGAATCAAATATAAAGACGATAATTGAATTAAAACGATATTTATTAGATAAGAAGACAAAATTAGTTTTGTATGGTTACGATAGTTTCCTTTTTGACTTCTCTAAACAAGATGGAGTTTCCACTTTGACAGATATAAAGAATATATTAGAGAGAAATGGACATATGGTTAAATCTCAAGCGGGTTCAAATTATGGCGAAATGAATGACATTTCGGATAGGTTATAGATGAATAATTACCAAGAAGTATTAGATAATATTATAACTGAATGGGCTAAAGATGTGCCTAATGGACAACCTGATAAGACAAACCCGTATCATTTAGTTATTCTTGAACAATCTATGAATAATCTTAATTTACCTGATTGGTTTAATAAGAAATGGTTATTGAGTGAAATTAGGGGTGGTAAACAAGTAATTTTAGAGAAGAAAGGTGATACATCAGCTACAACATTTTATCATGAATTTATAACTGGTGCTATTGTCGGTGGTTGGAGTCCTGGAACAATAAATACAGGGGCGGATTTAATACCAGCATTAAAATTTTGTCAAGCAACTACTGGTCAAGCAACCAAAGGTGTGGGTAAAAATATAAATGATAAGGTATATGTTGATAAAAAAGGAATATCATTTTTTGATAAATCAAAAAAACCCAATTCAAAAATTGTTTCGGATGCTAAAAGTACTGCAACAGAAATTATTAAAAAAATAGGTAAGACAAAGGGTTTATGTCTGTGGACTGGTCCAACTAATGACAACTCACCATATGGAGCTGCAGATATAGCAGGTAATTTTGGTAGTAAATATGGAAAGGTTGGAGTTTCATTAAAGTATGGAGCTGGTCAACTTAAAAATTTAACTATAGGTACATTTATGAAGGCTTTAGGATTGGGTCAAATGACCGGTGATACTTTTGTAAAAAACTATACTGATTCATTTGACTATATGACTAAAGATTGGATGACACTTGTTACAAAATTATTTAATTCTAAAATTTCCGGTAAAAATAAACAGAAAGCTAAAGATATATTCAATAAACATTCTCAAAAAACTTGGAGTGCTTATCAATCAGAAAAAATAACTGACGCGGAATATGATATATTAATTGATGCTCTTGGTTGGCCTCTACAAAAAAAGAAAGAGTCCAAACATAGAACATTTAGATATTTTTGTCGTAAAATGCAAGAAGAATATATGGGAAGGAAATGGGGTGATTGGATTAGAGTAAGGATAGAAGGATTTAAAGATGTGTTTGGTCATTTTTTAAAAGAAAATGAAAAGAAAATATATGATGGTTTACATGATTTGTTTAAAAGACAATTAAGTGTTGGTAAAACAAGTATGTTTTATGCGGCTAAAGCTGGTTCGACATTTTGGTTTATACCGAGTGAAACTTTATATAATAAAACTTTTAACGAAAAAGAATTTACAATGGATTATCATATAAATACATCAGCATCAGATTTTGAATTTGTATTACAAGTTGGAACTGTTAGTGGAGGTCCGGTTGGTGAAATTACAGTAGTTATTAGATTTGCTAAAGGTCAAATGGAAGGTGTGCCAGATGCTAAATCAAAGTATAAGTTAGTAGCTGATGATTGGGCTGATTTATTGGGTAAATTTAGGAAATAAAATGAAAACCCAACTCCTAGCCACATTCACAACCAAAACAGACCTCGATAATATAATTGAGAAAATCAAAGGTGCATACACAATCGCATTCAGTAAGATATATGTATTACAGAATGAAAATAATATAAATGAGTTAATCTGCACATATAATGTAGATTTAGAAAAAGGAGCAGATTACAACGATGTAAAGGGAACAATATCTCTTCATAGGAAGAAACATTCTAATACATTATATACGATAAATGCCTTAAATGAGGTAATTGCCAATCTTAATAATGGATTGGTGGATAGTAAATTTATAGTGCCGTGGGAAAATTTTAAGAATACATTGATGGTAACTAATTCGGATGGATTGAATAAAATATCCACGAGAATTTATAAAATATTGAAAATTAATTAAAATAAAGCTTGTTTTATATACCAAAAAAGATATATATTATAGGTAAATAGGTTATATGGTTATGTTAATAGCCATAAACAATAAACAATAAAAGATAAAACATAGGAGAAAAAGCATGGACTTAAATGCTATAAAAACAAAACTAGAATCGTTACAGAATCAATCAACAACTTCAGAAAACTTTTGGAAACCAGATCCGGGAAAACAGGTTGTGCGTATTGTTCCTTATAAACATAATAAAGATAATCCATTTATTGAATTATATTTTCATTATAATTTGGGCAACAAAACCTACCTTTCACCCGTTTCACATGGTCGTCCAGACCCAGTTCAGGAATTTGCCGATAAACTTAAATCTACCGGCGATAAAGATGAATGGATTCAGGGTAAAAGACTTGAACCGAAGATGAGAACTTTTGTTCCCGTTGTGGTTCGTGGTCGTGAAGACGAAGGTGTTAAGTTTTGGGGATTCGGTAAAACTGTATATCAGGAACTATTAAGTGTAATTGCAGATCCTGACTATGGTGATATCACAGATCCAGTAAATGGTCGTGACATTATGATTGAACGTCAGACTCCGGCAGAAGCGGGTAATCAGTATGGTAAAACTACTGTACGTGTAAAACCTAATCAAACTCCGATTACTGATAATAAAGAAGTGTTGGAAGGTGTTTTTGAAAACCAACCTAACTTGACAGAACTTTATACAGAACCATCTTATGATGAACTGAAAGAAGCTCTTGCGGGTTATCTTAATCCAACAGAAGAAGATACAACTACAACAACTAATGGTGTTGCTGCTACAACAGCTCCCACTACAAATACGGGAACTACTACAACAGCAAAGACAGAAGATGTTGAAGATGCATTTGATCAACTTTTTAATCAGTAAACAAAAATAATCTTATGGGTGGGAGTTCGTTCCATCCCACCCATATATTATAGGAGAAAGTTATGTCAGATAAACGTGACGAATTAGCGGGTGTCATCGCATCCGAATTAAATAAAACATTCAAACATCAGAAGGTTGCATACTTTCTTGATGAAGGTTCTAATCCTACTGATGTTGTTGATTGGATTTCAACTGGTTCAACAATATTAGATTTAGCTATTTCTAATAAACCAAATGGTGGGGTTGCTGTTGGTAAAATTACAGAGTTAAATGGTTTAGAAGGTAGTGGTAAATCTTTAATAGGTGCTCATCTATTGGCTTCAACACAAAGTAAAGGTGGTGTGGCTGTTTATATAGATACAGAGAGTGCAGTATCACCTGAATTTCTTGATGCTATAGGTATAGATACACAGAATATGTTATATATCCATCTTGAAACAGTAGAAGAGGTATTTGAAACTATTGAAACAATTGTTGCAAAGATTCGTGAATCAGATAAAGATAGATTGGTAACTATATTAGTAGATAGTTTAGCAGCCGCTTCTACAAAAGTAGAGATGGATGCTGACTTTGATAAAGATGGTTGGGCAACTGCTAAGGCCATTATCATATCAAAGGCTATGAGAAAGATTACTCAAATGATTGCTCGTCAGAAGATTGCTCTTGTATTCACTAACCAATTACGACAAAAATTAGGTGTAATGTTTGGAGATCCTTGGACTACATCAGGTGGTAAGGCTCTTCCATTTCATGCATCAATAAGAGTTAGGTTAAAGAATGCAGGTCAGATTAAAGACGGAAGTAAGAAAAACACAATTGGTATTAAGATGAAAGCTCAAGTAATTAAGAATCGTCTTGGTCCTCCAATGAGGACTGCGGAATTTCCACTTTACTTTGATACTGGTATAGATGATTATGGTAGTTGGTTAATAACAATGAAAGATCATAAACTTGTTAAAGTTGCAGGTGCTTGGTATACATTAAATCATGTGGATTTAGAAACTGGTGAAGTAATAAAAGAACATAAATTCCAATCAAAAGATTTTGAAAAACTAATGAATGATAATCCAGAGTTGAAACAAAATTGTTATGATAGAATTTGTGAAGCTTGTATTCTTAAATATGATTCAAAAGAACTAGGTATCGATGATGTTGAAGAAACCGATAGTGTTGTAGATGAAATATAACAAGAAAGATTTAAACGAAAAGTTTATTTCCTTTCTTGACCAAGTTAAAGACGAACCATATAAATCAGTAACACACCTAAATGATAGGGTGTTGGTTATAGATGGATTAAATACTTTCATTAGAGCATTTTCAGTAAATCCAGCCATCAATGACGATGGATTGCACATTGGTGGTATGATGGGTTTTCTAAAATCTATTCGTTACACTTGTGATATTCTTAAACCTTCAAGATGCATAATTGTATTTGATGGTAAGGATGGAAGTAAACGAAGAAGAAAACTATATCCAGAATATAAAGAAACTCGCAAAGTTAAGAAAAGATTAAATCGAAACGTAGATTGGGGTACTGCTCCGGCAGACGAGGAGGAATCTATGAAACAACAGATGGGGCGGTTGATCGAGTATCTCGAACAACTACCCTTGACGTTGATTTGTGTTGATGGTATAGAAGCTGATGATACTATAGCATATATATCACAACAACTGTTACCTAAAAGTGACATATTCATAATGTCAACCGACAAAGATTTCTTACAACTTGTAGATGATAGAGTAAAAGTGTGGAGTCCAACTAAGAAGAAATTATATACAAAAAATGAAGTCTTTGAAGAATATGGTATACATTCTAAGAATATATTAACATATAGAATATTAGATGGTGATAAGTCTGATAATATAGGGGGAATAAAAGGTGCTGGGTTGAAGAGTCTAAAAAAATTCTGTCCAAAAATTTCGTCTAAGGATCATTTTGATATTATTGATTTGATGAAAATGGCAGAAAAATCAGACGGTAAAATAAAACTCTTGGAAAATATAAAAAATAGTAGTAAATTATTAAAACGGAATTATCTATTAATGCAACTATATAATGTAGATATTCCAAATCATACAAAGATGAAAATACAGGGTGCTATCAATGGTGAAGTACCCCAATTAATTAAATATAAATTTCAGACAATGTTTCTGAAAGATAAATTATCATCAGCAATTCCTAACCTTGATTTTTGGTTGATGGAATTTGTTAGATTGGATAGATTTAGGGGATTAAGTGGCAACAAATAGATTATCAGATTATGGTCATATGTTTCAAGTTAAATCAATATCTTGTTTGATGGTAAAACCAGATTTTATGGAACAAGTATTTGATATTCTTGATGAAAGTCTTTATGACAATGATGCTTTGAAATGGATTGTAAAACAATGTAAAGAGTATTTTAATGAATATAAGAAACCCATAACACTTGATGTATTTAAGGTAAAAACGAGTGAGGTCCAAGGTGATATCTTAAAAACAACAATTATAGAAACGCTTAAAGAGGTTTATAGATATTTAGATGCACCAGATCTGGATTATATAGAAAATATGGCACTTGATTTCTTTAAGAATCAGATGTTAAAAAATGCAATTGTTGAATCGGTTGAAATACTTGAAAGTAGTGGTGATTTTGATGCAATAAAAACTATAATTGATAATGCTATGAGAGCTGGTGCTGAAAGAAATGTAGGACATGAATATGCAGAAGAAATGGCAATAGAACAAAGATATTCAGAGATGGCTCGTAATACAGTAGAAACTCCTTGGGATGTGATAAATGAATTAACACAGGGTGGTTTGGCTAGTGGTGAGTTAGGTGTGATTGTGGCTCCTGCTGGAATAGGTAAGACTTGGATACTATGTGCTCTCGGTGGTGGTGCTATGAAAAAGGGAGTAAATGTAGTTCATTATTCACTTGAATTAAATGAAGCATATATTGGATTACGATACGATAGTGTATTTACAGGCATAGCAAATCAGAATTTAAAATATCACATGGATGAAGTTAAAGAGGGTATTGAAAATATTGAAGGTGAATTAGTTGTTAAATATTTTCCAACAAAGACAGCATCGGTAAATACTTTATCAGCACACTTACAAAAAATGAAAATGATGGGTAAACCATTTGATATGGTTGTAGTTGATTATGCAGATATATTAAGAGATACAGGAAATGCAAAAGAGGTAAGACATGCACTTGGAAATATTTATGAAGATTTAAGAGGATTAGCTGGAGAGTTTGAAATTCCAATATGGACTGCTTCACAAGCAAATCGTTCAGCGTTAGATGAAGATGTGATTGAAGCACAGAAGATATCAGAATCATATCAGAAGATTATGACAGCAGATTTCGTAGTATCTTTGAGTAGAAAGGTAGAAGATAAAATAGGTAATACTGGTAGATTCCATGTTATCAAAAACAGATTTGGCCCTGACGGGTTAACATTCCCAGCAAAAGTAAATACTAATACTGGTGCTGTAGAAATATATGAGAGTACATCAGTTGGTGGAAAAGAACAACAAAAAAAGATTGATAACAGAGATAATCTTATGAAAAAGATGTTAGCAAATAAATACGAGGACATGATGAATGAAGACAATTAAAGAAATAGTAGATTTGTGGTATGAAACACAAATGGGTAACATACATAAATGTAGAGAAAAACAACTTGAATTTTCAGACTTTATGTGGAGTTTGTATGAAGAATTTTATCCAGAGGGGGACGAATAATGGCAGTTAAAGATTTTATACATAATCAAATTAAGATAGCTGAAATAGAAAATAAAATAGATAATGTTTATTCAGCACTTACTGATTTACCAAATGCAATTAAAATGACAATTAATTGGTGGAAGGTCAGTATGTTCGATAAGGGGATTGGTAGATGTCCGAAATTTCAGAGAAGAGATAATTGGGGGGAGAACTTAATCATAAATTGGTTTGAATCTTTAATGGGATTTTTTAATTTGAATCCTTTAGTGTATGTTGATGTTAAAAGTTGTTTAGATTATTGTATCACTAAAGGTTTAAAAAAAGATATAGAATATTATCAATCACATCACGATAATGGGAGTACATATTTAACAGTTGAGGGTGGTAATAGAAGTGATGCTACATATTTCTTTTGGTTAATTTTTAAATTATTGCGTGGTAGAAAATTAAATATAATGATTATTAAGAGCGTTGACAGACAAACAATGCATGAAATTTATATTAGAATGGCGTATGGAAATCCACCAAATAGACAAGAAAAAAGAACTGGTATTTATGGATTTTTAAGTGATAAAGTTAGAGATATTTCTAAAAAATATATTAATATATTCGATAGAATAAAATCAGTTAAATTTGAAAGAATGGAAGAAGATGAACTTGTTGCTAAGACATACGGATATACAAAATATCAAAATTTAGGAGATAAATTGGATGATAAAATTGATCAAGACTACAGATTTAAAAATCCAACTAATGTATTGGAGTGGTTATCTAATATGAATTTAATCAATAAATTTTTTAAATACTATAATAAACTCGGGACTACGAAAATGTGGGGTAAGGGTTTTTACTTTGTAGTCCTTTTTACATTAGATTGGATGAGACGGGAAGTTATTAAAATAAATGATTGGAAAAAATTTGTGAGCGATTTTCATCAATGGTTTTCAGTTATGATGATCGATGAATCTATTTATTATTCTAAAGGAAAACATAATTATTCTTTTGCAGATATGGTCAGACATAAAGAAAATCCAGATGTTAGAAAAATGATATTAGATCTATGTAAAATTGAAATATATACTTATATTAGTAGTGGAGTATGTAACGAAGCTACTTCTAGAGTATCTAAAGATTTTATAGATAGGATCATATTATATAAGTATTTTGGTTATAAACCGAAGTTAAGAATAAATGGAGAAGTAAATAATGAGTGGTATTTAGATGGTGATATGATGGGGAAGGAATATAGAGACAAGATTTTAACACTTAATGAATGTTTAGATTCTAAGATTTGTGTGATAGAACATATGTTATCCCTGAGAAAAAATAAAAATGCTGACGAAATGAAAAATCAAGAATTTGCAGATCCTAGGTATAATGGATGGAAAAGTAATAAAGTATAGGAAATAATATGAAAATAATAGGAAAAGTAGAAGTACCAGAAGATTATTGGGAGAGTATATCAACTAATAATGAAGATTTTGAATTTATTTACAATGAAAAAGAATTAAGTGATATTTATATATGATTTCAAAAATTGATATAAATCACATTATAGGGGGAAGGTTATATTGAATTTTACCTTATCAGATAATTTCGTAGAAAAATATAAAAGAAAAAGAGCACCATTCGGATTTAATGGATTGGGTGAATTAGTATATATGAGAACCTATTCTCGACTTAAAGAGGATGGGAAGAATGAAATGTGGTGGGAGACAGTTCAGCGTGTTGTAGAGGGAACTTACAACATGCAGAAGAACCACATTGAACGATATGATTTAGGGTGGAACGCGTGGCAAGCACAACGGTCAGCACAAGAGATGTATGACCGAATTTTCAATATGAAATTCTTGCCTCCTGGACGTGGTTTGTGGTCAATGGGTACAGCCCTCACAGAAGAAAAAGGATTATACGCCGCCCTCAATAATTGTGCATTCGTATCAACTCAAAACCTAAAAGACGACTTATCAAAACCATTCACATTCTTGATGGATGCAAGTATGGTTGGAGTAGGTGTTGGTTTTGATACAAAAGGTGCAGAATCATTCGTAGTAAGAGGACCAAAACCCGATAGAGAACCGGAGATATATCACATACCTGATACAAGAGAGGGTTGGGTGGAATCTATGGCAAGGTTATTAGATAGTTATTTTTTGGGTATTACAAATGTTAATTTTGATTATACACAAATAAGAGACGCTGGTAAACCAATTAAAGGTTTTGGTGGAGTATCAAGTGGTTATAAACCTTTAAAAGAAGTTCATGAATCTGTCAGAGAAGTATTAGATAAAAATGTAGGTTCACCAATTACAATAACTACAATCGTAGATATAATGAATCTTATTGGTAAATGTGTTGTAGCAGGTAATGTTAGACGAACTGCGGAAATAGTATTTGGTGATTCAACATCAGATGAATACATAAATTTAAAAAATTATAAAAAGAATCCAAATAGAGAAACATATGGTTGGACATCAAATAATTCTATATTTGCTGAACTTGGTATGGATTATACAGACGCCGCAGATAGAATTAATGATAATGGAGAACCAGGATTTGCATGGTTACAGAATATGCAAGATTATTCTCGTATGAGAAATGGAAGAGATAAAAAGGATCATAGAGTATCAGGTGGTAATCCTTGTTTGGAGCAATCACTTGAAAGTTACGAACTATGTTGTTTGGTAGAAACATTTCCCACAAATCACGAAGATTTAGATGATTATATAAAGACTTTAAAATATGCATATTTGTATGCAAAAACAGTTACACTTGGTAAGACACATTGGCCAGAAACGAATCGTGTAATGTTAAGAAACAGAAGAATAGGATGTTCAGTAAGTGGTATAGCTCAGTTCATCTCAAAACCAGGTGGAATAGGTAGATTGCGGTGCTGGTTGAAAAAAGGATATGATGCGATACAAGATTATGATAAGTTGTATTCAGATTGGTTAGCTGTTCCCCGTAGTATTAAGACAACATCCGTCAAACCAAGTGGGACCGTTTCCCTTTTAGCGGGAGCAACCCCAGGTCTTCACTACCCCGAAAGTAGATTTTATATACGGAGGATAAGGTTATCGATTAATTCGCCGTTAATAAAACCTTTGGAAAAAGCAGGATATAATATAGAACCTGCTTTTGGGAGTGAAGGCAGTACTGTTGTAGTAGATGTTCCTGTTGATGTGGGAGAAGGAATACGAACTGTTAGTGATGTATCAATGTGGGAACAAATGTCATTAGCAGCATTTATGCAAAAGTATTGGGCAGACAATCAAGTTAGTTGTACGGTTACATTTGATCCAAAAACAGAAGGTAAACAAATAGCATATGCTCTTAACTATTTTCAATATCAATTAAAGGGCATTTCATTTTTACCTAAAACAGAAGTTGGTGCTTACAGACAAATGCCTTATGAAGAAATTACACAAAAAAAATATGAGAAGATGGTTGACGAATTAAAGTTCTTATCATTCAGACAAGTTAAAGGTAATGAAGCTATAGTAGATAAGTTCTGTAACAATGATACTTGTGAGATAGAAGTAGAAGGAAATATAAAGAAAATAGAGGTAGAAACTATATGAAAATATTAATTAAATATTGTCCTATATGAGAAGGTTATGACACCAAAGCACTGGAAGTGTCTAAAGAAATTAAAGATAATTTAAAAAATGTTGAAGTTGAAACTATAGAAGGCGCGGAGTCTGAATTTTCGGTAATTTATGAAGCAGATCCCCCGGCGTTATTATTTTCTAAACAAAACAGATATGATAGATTACCAACATCTAATGAAATTATAAATATATTGATTTCAAAATATAAATGTGAAAATAGGAAAATAGAAAGGAAACTTTAGTGAAAGTTTTCTTTATATATAATCCATTTACAAAACATCCAAATTCAGTTAATGAAACATATTTTGAACATATGTGGTGTGCATGTAAGTTTTTTGTTAAACTTCAATTGTTATCATTTGCGGCATTAATTCATTCAGTATTTCCATTTTTATTTGAGTTTACTGCTAGTAGAGGTGTTAAAGAATTAAATGATTGTATGAAGGAGAGAAATGACACAAGTAATAAAAAATAAATGGCATAAAAATATAGTAATACTGTCTGGTGGATTTGATCCAGTTCATATAGGTCATGTTAGAATGTTTAGAGAAGCATCACAACTTGGACACTATATAATAGTAGGACTTAATTCAGACGATTGGTTAACTCGTAAAAAAGGAAAACCATTTATGTCTTGGGAAGAAAGAAAAGAGGTACTTGAATCAATGAGGTATATAAATCAAGTATTACCATTTGATGATTCAGATGATACGGCGTCTGATATAATCAGAAAAGTTGCAAATCACTATTGGGATAATAATGAATTTTGGGAATGGGACGATGCAGAAACAGATGCTGCTGGATTTCTTAATTATTATAGTATCTATTTTGCTAATGGTGGTGATAGAAAAATTGAGAATGTTCCAGAAATTGATGTATGTAATGATGTTGGTGTAGAAATGTTATGGGGAATAGGTGGTGGTAAGATACAATCATCATCAGATTTAATTAAAAACGCGGAGAAGTAAAATGAAAAAATTATTATTATTTTTATCACTATTTTTATTAACTTGTAGTGATAATATATTTAATCCCAATCAAATAGAAAATAATCAAATAGCTAGGTCAAGTGATAATAATACACCAGACCATGGTAGTTTAGAACAACCATTTATAGTTGGTGGGGAAGAAGTAGACCCACCTTGTCCCGAGTGTAAATATCCATTTATGGTTTCACTTAGATATGGTGGTGGACATTGGTGTGGTGGTTCATTAGTAAGAGAAGGTTGGGTTGTAACAGCTGCTCATTGTGTTGAAGGAGTTTCAGAAAGTAGTCTCCAGGTAAAGATTGGATTACATAATGTAAATTCAACGACAGGGGCTGTAACAAGAAATGTGAGTGATATTATAGTTCATCCACAATATAGTGGTTGGTCTTTAGATAATGATTATGCACTATTAGAATTATCATCACCAGTTACAACATTTGAACCAATACAATTAATAACAGATAACTCACACGATGATGAACCAGTAATGTCAACAACAATGGGTTGGGGAGCAACTTCATCTGGTGGATGGGGTTCTAATGTATTGATGGAAGTTGATGTTCCAATAGATGAAAGTTGTGGTAACATAGGAAACGAAGTAACAAACAATATGGTTTGTGCTGGTGATAACAATGGTGGTGAAGATAGCTGTCAGGGAGATAGTGGTGGTCCACTTATTATGACAAACTCTGATGGTGAATATGAACTTATTGGTATAGTTAGTTGGGGATATGGTTGAGCGGACCCAGGATACCCGGGCGTGTATTCGAGAATATATACAAGACTACCTTGGTTCTTTGATTATATAGGAGAACCAGAAGATGATATTCTTTTAGGGGATGTTAATTTTGATGGGTTACATAATGTAACAGATATAGTTATAGTTGTTAATTTTGTATTAGGTGGTTCTACACCATCTGATGACGAATTTACAGCAGCAGATATGAATGAGGATGGTATACTAAATATATTAGATGTTGTAGAGGTTGTAAATATCATACTTGGTTCAAATGATCTTGCAAGAACAGTAGAATGGTTAGATAAAAACTTTCCAGAATTAGAAACTAAAAAGAGATTAGAAAGATTAAATATTGATTGGAGAAAGAAAAATGACTAAATTAGAATACATATGGATTGATGGTACAGAAGACGCACCACAATTAAGGAGTAAAACAAAAGTTGTAGAACATCATGAGTGGGATGGTTCAGTTGCACAATGTCCTGTATGGGGTTTTGATGGTTCATCTACAAATCAAGCACCAGGAGATAACTCTGATTGTGTTTTAAAGCCAGTCAGAATATATGAGAACCCATTGGAAAAAAATTGCCATTTAGTATTATGTGAGGTATGGAATACAGATGACACACCACACGAAACAAATACAAGATGGAAATTATATGAATTAATTAATGGTGGTTGTGAAGATGGTTGTTGGTTTGGATTTGAACAAGAATATACTTTATATAAAGATAGAAAACCATTCGGTTGGCCTGAAGGTGGAGAACCCGCACCACAAGGAGATTACTATTGTGGTAGAAACGCTGGTGAAAATATAGCCCGTGAACATATGGATGCTTGTATAGAAACTGGTGTGGGTATAGCTGGTATTAATTCAGAGGTAATGTTAGGTCAATGGGAATATCAGATATTCGGTAAAGACCCATACAAAGTAACAGATGATATGTGGGTGGCTAGATGGTTGATGGAGAAGATTTGTGATATACATGGTGTGAGTGTTTCACTTGATCCAAAACCTGTTAGTGGTGATTGGAATGGAGCAGGTTGTCATACTAACTTTTCTACAAGAGGTATGAGAGAAGAAGATGGTGATATGGTAATTCATAAAGCAATTAAGAAATTAGAATACTTACATCAAGATCATATCGAAGTATATGGTAGTGGTAATGAAAAGAGATTAACAGGAGAACACGAGACTTGTCCTATTACAGAATTTAGATGGGGTGTATCTGATAGGGGAGCTTCAGTTAGAGTTCCATGGCAAGTGAGTAAAGACGGAAAAGGTTATTTAGAAGATAGACGACCATCTGCTAATTGTGATCCATATTTGGTGGCTTGGAGATTAATTAAAACTATTTGTGGAGAAGAATAAAAAGTACTTGGAAATTAGTAGTAAATAGTTGTAAATTAGGTTATGTATCAGAATATTTATATAGAAAAACCCAAACAGGGTAAACCATTTGTGCATATTTGGGATGACAAAAAAGGTTATTCTAAATTTCAATTTACACCCTATGCATATCAAAAATCTCAAACAGGACAATATAGTTCTTTATATGGGGATAAATTAAAAAAAGTAAAGTTTTGGACCGGTGAAGATTTACAGAATGGAAATGTATTTGAATCGGATGTTCCATTAGAAACTCGTGTGTTGGTTGATATGTATGGTGATTCAGATGAACAATCAGAAGGTCATAGAGAGGTATTTTTTGATATAGAGGTGGAAGTAAAAGATGGTTTTCCGGAACCATCTACGGCTAAAAACAAAATAACTGCTATAGCTTTATATGATAAAACTGCTGATAAATATCATTGTTTTATATTAGGTGATGTCCCAAACACAGATATAGTGGAGTCATTTAGAACTGAAGAAGAGTTATTACAGAGGTTTTATCAGAAATATCTTGAAATTAATCCAACAATATTGAGTGGTTGGAATATCGATGGTTTTGATATTCCTTATCTATATAATAGAACCGAAAGAGTTATGGGTAAACAGATAGCTACTTGTTTATCACCAATAAATAGAGTTTACTACAACGAACATCAGAGTAGATATAAAATAGCTGGTGTATCTTGTTTGGATTATATAAAGTTATATAAATGGTTTACATATACACAACAATCATCATATAGATTAGATTTCATAGGACAACTTGAGGTTGGTATAGGTAAAATAGAATATGAGGGAAGTTTACAAGACTTATACGAAAACGATATAAACAAATATGTAGAGTATAACTTGAATGATGTGGTTATTGTAAAGGCACTTGATGACAAGTTGAAGTTTATTGACTTGGCTCGTGGTGTTAGTCATCTCGGTCATATATCCTATGAAGACAACTTTTTCAGTAGTAGATATTTAGAAGGTGCTATGTTAGTTTATATGAAAGATATTGGAGTGGTTGCACCAAATAAACCCAAACAAGATAGTATAGAAGGAGCAAAGAAATTTGCAGGAGCATATGTAAAAGATCCTAAGTCTGGTAGATATGATTGGGTTTATGATTTGGATTTAACTTCTATGTATCCATCTACTATTATGACACTGAATATATCACCCGAAACGAAATTGGGTAAGTTGGAAGGTTGGGATGCTGAAGAGTTTGTTAAAGGTATAAATAAGACTTATACTTTGATGGTTGGTGATAAAGAGAAAGGAAAATATAATCAGGATGAATTGAAAAAGATGTTTGATAATAATAAGGTTTCAATTTCATCTAATGGTATTATGTATAGATATGATAAAAAAGGATTAATTCCTGTATTGTTAGAAAAGTGGTTTAATGAAAGATTAGAATATAAAAGGTTGATGAAGAAACACGGAGATGAGGGTGATAAAGAACAACACGATTATTTTGATAGAAGACAACATATTCAGAAAATTATACTAAACTCTTTGTATGGTGTGTTGGGATTACCTTCATTTAGATTTTATGATGTGCATAATGCGGAAGCTACGACCTTAACTGGTCAGGAGTTAATTAAGTTTACAGAGAAAATTGCAAACCATTATTATAATACGGAACTTGGTGATAAAGAAGATTATTGTATTTATACAGATACAGATAGTGTATTTTATCCAGCTTTACCATTAGTTCAGAAGAGATATCCAAATGCTGATTTAGATGATGAGGAGTTTATGACAACGCAGATATTGGAGGTGGCACATGAGGTTCAAGATTACATCAATAAATCATATGATGTATTCGCTAGTAGAATGTTAAATGTGAAAGGTAATCATCGGTTTGATATTAAACAGGAGTGTATTGCTAAGTCAGCATTTTGGGTAACAAAGAAGAGATATGGACAATGGATTATTAACGATGGTGGTAGAAAATGTGATAAACTTGATGTTAAAGGATTGGATATTGTGAGGAGTAATTTTCCACCAGCCATGAGAGATTTGATGAAAGAGGTGTTAAAAGGTATTTTAAGTAATGTAGATAAAGATATATTGGATGAGAAAATAATTGATTTTAAAAAGACAATGAAAACTAAATCAATATATGATGTGGCATTACCAACTGGTGTTAGTAGATTATCTAAATTTATGGATAATCGGCATAGTAATAAAAAGATATATGGTGCAGGTTCTATATTTACAGATACACATAAGGGAACTCCAGTTCATGTTAAAGCTGCTATAAAATATAACGACTTGTTGAAATATTTTGGTGCAGATAACAATGAACCTATACGAAATAAAGAAAAGATTAGATGGGCATACTTAAAGAACAATCCTCTTGGTATTGATGCACTTGCATTCAAAGGGTATGATGACCCCCAAAAGATTACAGACTTTATTGAGCAGTATATAGACCATGATAGGTTGTTTGATGGTCAGTTAAAGAAGAAGATAAAGATGTTTTATGAAGCGTTAAGCTGGGATTTACCAGTTGACAAGATAAATACATTAGAGAGGTTTTTTTAGCTTGACTTATATAGGAAAAGTGTCTTATATTTAAATAATAAATAATAAACAATAAGAGGTAAAACATGAAAACAATTAATAAATTTAAATTAGATAAAATATTTAATTTATTTGTGAATAAAATAGAAGAGTTGGGAGAAGATACTTTGTGGAAACTTGGAGTTTATTCAAAGATAGTAAAAAAATATTTAGCATTAGAACAAGGAAAGTTAGTAGAGAAATTTTTTAGAGAATTAATGGGTGCTATTGATTTAGATACTGATGAGAAATCCGTTTCAATTACTGGTACCAATGGAGACTATAGAGTTAATGGTGGTATTGATGTTAATGTTAATGCTAAATCAATAATTCAAAAAAAAGGAGTTATATTAAATAATGGTGGGTTGGGTCAAAAGTCTGTTAAGGTTTTTGATTTAAGTAGAAATACAAAAGATATTCCCATTGAAGAATTATTGGAAAGAATAGGTTATGAAGAAGTTTTTCATGTTTATGCTTTTGATGTTAATAAATTAAAAGGTCGTGTTTTTATTACAAGTTTAAGTGAAATGGGACATGTAAAACTTTCAATTCGTGGGTTGTCTAATTATAGTGAAGGTGATTTAAAGAGGAGTATAGAAGATTTATTTAATTTTAATGGTGCATCTCATTATCTTATTAAGTCACAAGATATGATTAAGGCCGCTGAATTTAGTAATAGAGTGTATTCTTTTGAAATTGATAAAAATTCTATAAATAAATATGTAAATGAAAAAACTAAAAAAGATGTGAGTATATTTGATGAAATTAAATAAAATAATAAATACAGATTGTATAGAAGGACTAAAAAAACTTGAAGAAAATTCAGTTGATTTGTGTGTAACATCACCACCGTACAATGTTGGTATAGAATATGATGATTGGAATGACAACATGCCATATATTGATTATATGGGATTTGCAAGAGAGTGGCTAACAGAGGTATATAGAGTATTAAAACCGGATGGTAGAATAGCCGTTAACATTCCATATGAAGTTAATATGAAAAAATTAGGTGGACCTAATAGAATTCTTATTTCATCTGATTATCATCAATTGATGAAAGAGGTAGGCTATGGATTTGCAGGTATTGTGGATTTAAGAGAAAAGGCGCCACAGATTACAAAATATACAGCTTGGGGGAGTTGGTTATCAGCATCTGCTCCTTACATGCATAATCCAAAAGAATGCATTTTGATAGGATATAAAGAACAATGGAAAAAGTTAGAAAAGGGTGAAAGTTATTATGATGGCAGTGAAGAAAGTAAAAAAGAATTTATAGAATTTGTATCTGGTAGGTGGTGGTATTTTGCAGAAACAAGAAAATTAACAGATGCAAATTTTAGCTTGAATATTCCAGAAAAAAGTATTAAGTTTATGACATATAAAGATGATTTAGTATTAGACCCATTTATGGGTAGTGGTACAACAGCAGTAGCTTGTGTAAATTTAGATAGAAGATACATAGGTTTTGAAATTAGTGAAAAATATTATGATATTGCAAACAAAAGGATAGATAAAGTATGGTCAAAGAAACTGACAACGGAAAAGTCGGAAGAGTTTTGGATGTAAATAAAGTTTATGTTGGAAATTGTTTAGATGTATTGAAAACATTTCCAGATGAATCTATTGATATGTGTATCACATCTCCTCCATATTGGGGACTTCGGGATTATGGAACAGAAGGTCAAATATGGGATGGTGATGAAAATTGTGAACATGATTTTGATAAATCAAAGAGAAAATTACATAGTGGAACAAATTCAGAAGGTGGATTACCACATCATAAAAATGCTTCAATTGTAGATTGGGAAGTGGAAGACAAGATGTGTAATAAATGTGGTGCTTGGAAAGGTGAATTGGGATTAGAACCAGTTCCTGAAATGTTTGTAAATCATTTATGTGATATATTTGATGAGGTAAAAAGAGTTTTAAGACCTCACGGTAGTTGTTGGGTTAATTTAGGTGATACCTATAATTCATCTCCGGCTGGAAATAAACATAGTAATAATTATAATAGGTCAAATCATAAACCTGGTGATGATAGATGGAATGCATCTGTTAAAATTAATAAGAGTGTTGTAAATGACTTACCAATAAAATCACTAGTTCAGATACCAAATAGATTTGCTATAGAAATGACTAATAGAGGTTGGGTATTAAGAAATGAATTAATATGGCATAAACCAAGTTGTTTACCTGCTCCAATTAAAGATAGATATACCGTAGATTTTGAAAAAATGTTTTTCTTTACAAAGAAATCCAAGTATTATTTTAAACAACAATTTGAACCTATGGTAAGTAAACCACATGCTCCTGGAAATAAATTTGATGAAGCTAAAGTATCAGGACCAAATGATAGGGGTGGTAAATCTCAATGGGATGATACAAGTAGAGTATGGGGAGCTCCAACAGCTAAGGAAAGAAGAAAAAAAGCAAAAGAATTATTAGATAAAGATATAGCCGATGGTAAAGTAAAACTTATAGCTCCTAAGGGTAGACCTCAAAATCCAGCTTCAGAATATGAGGAGTTGTTGAGAGAATATTGTCAGAGAATGATATCATCTTCTGAACCAAATCCAAGTGGTAGAAATAAAAGAACAGTATGGAGTATAAATCCGGCATCATTTAAAGAAGCTCATTTTGCTACTTATCCACCAGAACTTATTGAAAGTCCAATAGATGCTGGTTGTCCACTGTATGTTTGTACTAAATGTGGAAAACCTAGAGAAGTTATTTTAGAGAAATCTTGGGCTAATCCAGTGGAAAAACCAAATTGGAAAGAACAGAATAAGGAAGATTGGAAAAAGATAGGAAAAGCTAGAATGAATAAAGGCGAGTTTCCAACCGGTGCAATATATAAAGAAAATGGATATACCGATTGTGGTTGTGGTGAAGAATTTGTTCCTGGTGTTGTGTTAGATCCTTTCTTTGGATCTGGTACAACTGCTGAAGTAGCTATGAAACAAGATAAGAATTGGGTTGGTATTGAATTGAATGATGATTACACAAAAATATCAGATAAGAGATTAAAACCAACTATAGTAGAAAGTAAAACTAGAAAAAAAGCGAGTGAATTTTGGAGTTAAATAAAACACATATAGGTGATTGTATGGAATTATCAAAAGATATTCCAGATAATTATGTAGATTTAGTTGTTACATCACCACCGTATGCAGATACACTTTCATATGGAAATGATGTCGATACATATGGAACTGATGAATTTTCAGATTGGATATTACCTTTATTTAAAGAATCAAGTAGATTCTTAAAATCAACTGGTTCATTTATATTGAATATAAATGATAAAATAATTAAAGGTGAAAGATCAATTTATGTATATGATTTAGTAGTTAGAGTTGTTAGAGAAACTGGATTGAAATTATATGATAGATATATATGGGGTAAGAAATCAGGTTTGCCTACAGGTGGTGACAAGAGATTAAATGATAGAATAGAATATATTTTTCATTTTGTTAAAGATATTAAAAATTTCAAGAATTATACAGATAGAATTAGAATACCATATGCTGATAGCAGTATAGTAAGATATAAAAATAAAGTAAATACCAACAAGGTTACAGATGACGGTGGTATAATCAGATGGGATGGTCAGAAGACAATAGAAGCTAATCCATTGGGAACGATACCTCCTGGATTATTTGATTTTAGAACTAATGCGGCTATTAGGGGAGCAAAACATCCAGCTCCATTTCATCCAGATTTACCAGAATTTTTTATAAGATGGCTTACTGACAAAGGTGATGTAGTTTTAGATCCTTTTATGGGTGGTGGTACTACATCCAAAGTTGCGTTAAATATGAATAGAGATTACATTGGGTTTGAAATAAACGAGACTTATGTGGAAGAATTATTAGATCCAATTATGGATAATAAAAATGATTTTTGGGAATAATGCTTGACTTGTATAGTAAAAAAGTTGTAAGTTATAACTAATGTTTTATCACATTAAATTAAAACCCTCAGCAGATAATATTTTATCAAAAGTACCATTTTGGTTGGGCGCAGATTCAGAAGAAGAGATTTATAAAATTTTAAAAAGAAAACATAAAATAAACAAAGAAGATGTGGAGTGGATTAAACAAGAAACCCCACCATTTGTATAGGAGAAAAATAGAATGCAAAAAACAAAGTTAGATAGATTTATACAGAAGTATAATCTTAATGGAAATGTAAATTCAGTTAAATGGACATCAAAAGATGATACTTTAGCAACTACATTTGTTACATCAGATAAAAGTTTGATGGGAAGTGTTAAAGTTGATAATGTTCAATTTGATGAAGGTGATGTTGGTGTTTATACAACTGATTTATTACAGAAATTATTAGGTGTATTAGGAGATGATGTAACTTTAAATGTATCCAAGTTTGGTGATAAAGCTGTATCATTAAAGGTAAAAAACGGAACAGTTTCAGTAGATTATACTTTATCGGACCTTTCAGTTATTCCAGATCCTCCAACTCTTAAAAGAGTTCCTGAATTTCAGACAAAAATAAAGATTGATTCTCATTTTATTGAGACTTTTATTAAAGGTAAATCAGCTTTATCTGATGCTGAAACATTTACTCTTATAACCGGTGATGAAACACAAGTAGTTATTGGATATGCTTCTACAAATACAAATCGTGTTAATATTCCAGTAGAAACTACAACGAATGAATTAACAGATAATATTTCTTTTAATGCTAATTTATTTAGAGATGTATTATCGGCTAATAAAGAATGTACATCCGCAGTATTAGAGGTTTCTAATGATGGACTTTTAAGAGTTAATTTTAAGGTTGATGATTATGATTCAACTTATTATTTGGTGGCTACTCAGGGTGTAGATTAAGAGTGGCGAGAGTAAAATCAAATGAAAGAAGATGGAAGTATATATTACTTTTACAGAATGGTGGTGCGTATTTCGGAGATACTTTATGGAAAATATGGTCAGAAATATTTTGGCATAGATGGTATCATTGGAAGAGAGGTGACGGATGGACGGATTAGGTCATAGTCTTTGGGTAGAAAAATATAGACCAACTGATTTATCAACTTACATTGGTAATGAACATCTTCGTGAGAAGGTTGGTGTATATTTAGAAAGTGGTGATGTTCCTCATCTACTATTATATGGTAGAGCGGGAACTGGTAAAACTACACTAGCCAAAATCATAGTAAAGAATATAGATTGTGATTATCTTTATATTAACGCATCAGATGAGAACAAAGTTGATGATGTTAGAAATAAGGTAAAGACATTTGCAAGTTCAGTTGGGTTTAGGGATTTAAAGGTATTGATACTTGATGAGTGTGATTATTTAACTCCAAATGCTCAAGCAGCTCTTCGCAACTTAATGGAAACTTTTTCTAAACATTGTCGGTTCATTCTTACTTGTAATTATGTAGAGAGAATCATAGACCCGATTCAATCAAGATGTCAACCATATAAGATTGTTCCACCTGCTCGTAAGGATGTAGCAAAACAGATGGTTCATATTTTAGATGAAGAGGGTGTATCATATAAACTTGATGATGTGGCTTTGTTAGTAAACGCAGGATATCCTGATATTCGTAGAGTTATCAATTCAGCACAAAGACAAGTTGTAGATGGTAAGTTAAAAGTAGATGTAAACTCTGTAATACAAAACGATTACAAAGTAAAACTATTAGAGAGTTTAACACCTAATACTACAATGACTAGTATTAGACAATTACTTGCTAACAATTCTGTAACTGATTATGCTGAATTATATAAATTACTTTATGATGAAATAGAAACCTATTCACATGGTAAAGAAGCTGAATGTATTCTTGCATTAGCAGAAGGTCAATATCAAGATGTACAAGTAGTAGATAAAGAAATAAATTTTATGTCAACCATAGTTAAATTATTGAGGATAATTAGATGAAGTTAAAACCAGTAAACGATAAAATCGTTGTAAAACCAA
>Ga0209756_1000327_pt1 | contig 47054 bp, 72 predicted proteins | sample ETNvirenome_6_85_FD_184071 | JGI IMG/M metagenome (GOLD analysis project Ga0209756, IMG submission 184071) | Marine viral communities from the Pacific Ocean - ETNP_6_85 (SPAdes) (version 3) | ecosystem: Environmental > Aquatic > Marine > Oceanic | place: Pacific Ocean | collected 2013-06-19 | reverse complement strand
AATAAAAACTTGACTACTATGTTTTATATAATATATATTTTATCTCTCTTGTTTAGTTCGGATGGTTTTTTTCTAATAGTACTATAGTATAAGTAGTATAGTAGTATAAATAGTAAAGTAGTATAAATAGTATAGTAGTATATATAATATATATATAATATATAAGTAGTAAAAGTAGTAAGTATAGTATCCCGAGTAGTAAAAGTAGTACCCGCCCGGTAAAACTTCCAAAAAATTCTAAAAAATTATATAATTATGGGTGTCTCTCTTAGACATCACACTACACTCCCCCCAAACCCTTTTCACGTTGAAATAATTAGGTTGAAAAAATGGAAAAGATTCCCCCCTGTTGAAAATATGAACAGTCTTTATAAGTCTAGCAATACGTGAATATACAGGTACAGCACTAAAATAAATAGATATACCACTTGTTACCCCCTAACCCCTAGAACATAGATTAAACACCACTTAAACAGGGGCAAACAATGAAGAAACCGGGCCTATTAAATAATAATGAAAGCAATTATAAGAGTAATTATAGATATTATATTATCCTTATTGATCACTTATATATAATAGATTCCAATCTTGCCCCCAACATAGTGAACCAACACCCCGAGAGAGTACCATCTTTTTTTAATGATTCAGGAACTTATTTTAATATAGATAGTATACAGGGTGTGAAAAATAATAAATGGAGCAAATAAAATGATCAAACTATTTTTAACACCCGAAGAGATTAAGCACCTTCACTCGATACTAAAAAAGAATACGCATTATCTAAAAGTGCAAATACAAAAGGCCCAAGAAAGTGGAGAAATTTTAGAGAATCCTTCCCACCACTTGGAGAGCTTAATGTATGAAGAGTCTTTAAGTAATGATTTAATAGAAGAGATTTATACACAATTCAATAATAATAACAACACAAAACGGAGCTAATAAAATGGAAAAATCAATATATGTATTAACGTGGTGCAGTGAAGTAATTGGGGCCTATGGTAACAAGAAAAAAGCCTATGAAAAGGGAAAGGCACTTGAAATAAGAAATATGGTATCTTATAGAGAAATATGTAAAACGTTAAATAATAAAGAATACTATAAAAAATCTATGAATTTAACAAAGGATTATGACTGTGAATACCAACTGCAATTAATACCATTAAATGACAAGGTGACGGATTAAATAAAAAATATTGGAACTTTACCAAATAAACCAAGTTAAATAGATAAAACCAAAAATGGAGCAAACAAAATGGAAGTATTAACACTAACCAACACAAACAATAAAGACTTTTTCGTTAATGTCAGTGTCTTTCTTGATGTGACAACAGCCACTAAAACATGGAATGGAATCATGTTAGATCATAAAGGCGAATTATTGCAAGTTGCCGAAGTTAAGAAACAATTAAAAGATGATGGTTTTTTATTGTTTACTTTTAAGGATGGATTTGATAGAAAACAAGCCTTTGAATTAAGTTTCAAAAAAATAACACTAACATAAACCAAAAATGGAGCTAATAAAATGAGAACTTTTGACAGATACAAACAGAATCTAAAAGCAGATAGCAACAATATATTCAGCTATGATACAAAAGTAGCGGATATTGATCATAAAACAAGACAAATTACCCCACTTGGATGGTGGAGTGTCACTACGTCGAAGCATATAAACTATGTTGCTTCTGAGTATGGGTACAAAGTACAGAAAACTAACTAATCACAAATAATAAACGGAGCAAATACAATGCGTAAATCTGAATTAATAAATGAACTTATTGGATGTGAATTTCACTTTGAAGAATATGGAATTTGTGGAGTTCGACAGGATGGGGTGGTAGTGTTTTTTGGTGAGCCGTGTTATGTGGAGCATAACGGAAAGCGAGTAATTGCCAACCTATGGAAATTACCGAAAATATGGACAAAATGCTGTTTAGATAGTAATTATCATTATGAATGGTATCACCCTGATGATGCAAGCGAATATTCAAGGTTGTACCTCGCAGAAATGAAAGCGGAATTTGGTTATTAAATAACAGGATAATAAAAATAACTGCTGAAGGTGGGGAACTTTCCCCACTTTACAGCATATAACAAGAAAACAAACGGAGCAAAAAAGATGAAACAAAAAACACAAGATCATTACATAGGGCAATTTATGTTACGAGATGAAGAGACACTTCTAACTATGATTAGAAGAGGGTCTTTATTAATTGCCGGAGGTACAACCAATGCAGGGTTGATAGAAGAATATAATTTCAAAGTTGATGAATCTTTTTCTATTGATGAAAACATGCAAACTTTTATTGAAGAGATAGAAGAGAAGGGGTTATAGAGATGAGACACCCAAATAATTCTTTTGAAAGACCTTCCACGCTTCCAAGTCTTGATGATCTTAGAAAAGACCGCTACGAAGCAATGTTAGAAGCCCTAAAAGGGGTTAATCAGTGCTTAGATAATCAATTTCAGCATAAGGATGAATTAATACCTGCTTGGATTGTAGAAGCATATGAAATAATAGAAAAAACTGTAAATAAAGTAGAAAAAGGGGAATAATAAAATGAATAATACGATAAATACTTGGCTCCCGTGCTTTAATGGGTTTTATGGTTCAATATATGAACCTAATGAAGAAATGGAACTTGAACACATTAATGAACTAAGGGCAGAAAATAATCTTGATCCTATAGAATTTGATGATTTGGAATTTGATTATCAAAAATACTATTTAGAACTCTCTGAAGAAATTACCAATGCGGTAGAAAATGAGTTAAAATCTTTAGAATTAGTTCACAGCGTGGAATATCAAAAATTAGTATCTCCAAAGGAATACAATTTTAAAAATGATTCTATTAATGTGGGGATAGTACCTAATACGTCCAAAATTAGGGCATATTGGACAAAATACCGGGATGAGTGGGAGCAGTACCTTAAAAATACTTACTCGTCATATGATGGGTTTATTTCATCCTATGATAATAATAATTGGAGTATTGAAACTATTCTAAATGGAGAGCATGAACTTGGTGCTTTTTTGAACTTTGCCCTAATGAATGAAGACACTACAGAATATGAGATTTATGATAATGTGGAAAATGCAGGATTTATTCAATGCAGTAATTACGATAAGGCCGTATCTATGGCAACGGAGCCACAAATACCTAAAATATTGACAGGTGGTTTAGTGGTGGGCTGTTTAGAGCAAATCACAGCATTAAGAGATTATGAAAAAAGATTACACACTTGGAATAAAAAAGGGGCATAAAATAATGAAACAAGCAATCAAGCAACTACTGAAAGAAATAAAATCCATAGATCAGGAATGTATTGATCTGAATAAATGGAACTTTGAAAACAGGGACGGATTTATTAAAAGGCTTGAGTGGAGATTAGAATTTGCACTTAAGGAAGGGGAACAAAAATGAATATATCTTATGAAGTGAATTGGGAGCCACTGGAGAGTTTCAGCAATAAGCACCCACAAAAAATACAGTGTGATGATTTTATGTACATGGGTTCCATAGATAGCGGTATTCCTGATAATTTAATCAATTTGTATAAACATATTAATACCCGTAAATACATTAATATCTGTAATCGTGGTGGCTTGTGGGTGTATTATGAAAATGAATATCTACCAACGGGTAACGTAGATGCAGAAATTGAGAGAGTGAACAAATAAATTGGAACTTTTAAGGATCAGCAGAGTTAGATAGGTATGAAAACAATAAAAACGGAGCAGAATAATGAGAGATAATAAATACAATGGTTGGACAAATTATGAGACTTGGAGTTTCAATCTTTGGATTACTAATGAAGAGGCAGATTATAATTGTGCTTTAGAGATGGCTGGTGAATCCACTGATAGGTGGGAACTGAGTAAGAAACTGGAAGAGTGGGCTGAAAATATGGCAGAGTATCACTTAACCAAACATTCAAGTTTTATACATGATATGGTTAATTCTTCCATAAAAGAAGTGAATTTCTACGAAGTGGCAGAACACTTGTGGGAAGAGAAAAAAGGAGTATAGCAATGAAAATAGAACTATGGGGATATGAAATAGCCAGTGCTGTAGGCAAATATCTTGAAGAAAAGTATGGCATCAGTAACGAATGTTATATTGAAGATATGTATGTTGAGCAGGATAATGATTCTGAGATTATGGAAACTATGAACCTTTACCAATACAAACAGGATCAGGAATGGGATAATAACAAGGGAAAATGGGTCGTAGACAACGAATATGAGTTAGATGGGGTATACCTTAAGCGTAAGAAAAAAGGTGGCAAGAAATCCGAATATATCAAACTTAAAAAGAATGATTGTAAGGATGCCAGTATCAACGAAGAGAAAGGTAAGATGGTTCTGTGGATAATGGACAAAGAAGGTTATTAAGAGAATAGGCAATGACTAAAAAACTTATACTAATAGAGCAATCAAAAGAGTTATCAAAAACATTAAAGAAAACACGTAAAGCATTAAATGAAACACGTAAGGTACTTAACAAAGGTTGTGAGATAATTACAGCAATGGAAAATAAAAACAATAGGGTATATAGCTGTGATTGTGGAAGAAAGAATAAATACAGAATAGAAGATTTCTTTTCAAAAGTAGTGTCTTTGAAAGATAAATACAATTTATGGGGTAGATAAGGAAAACCTAATGAATAAAAATGGAGTGAATAATGACTAAAACTAGAACGTGTAAAGGATGTAACGTAACTATGGAACTGGAACACTTTGCTAAGGCCGGTGCTTCTGACAAGTCAGGCAGGCCATACAGGAGACACTACTGCACACATAATGGTTGCTACTGGGATCACAAGAAAAAGACACCTAACGGCAGGATGGCAAAGGCTGAAAAGATCAGGGATTACAAGGCAGAACTGAATTGTGGAAGTTGTGGCTATTCTAAAAAGACAAGGGGTAACAAGTTTACTACTTGGGCATTACAGTTCCATCACCATGATGCAAGTAAAGAAGCCAATGTAGGTGATATGCTCTCTAACGGCTTTGGGCTTAAAAAGATATTTCAAGAGATAAAAAAGTGTATAGTCCTGTGTGCTAACTGCCACATGGAATTACATGGTCATCAAAGTTATTAAAAATAAATTGGAACTAATCTAAATAAAGGGCGTATATATGCCATATCCAATGAAAAAAAAGGAGCATAAAACAATGCAAAAGAAAATAAACAAAGTGGCTGACTGGATCGTAAATGAATCTGATGATCCCGTAGGTGAAGTGAAGTGGCTTTTAGAAGGTAGGTACGGGTATGCCTTCGATCCAAAGGTGCTATCAAATGCCAGTATAGATGAAGATTACGATGGTGTCTTTGAACACCTTAAACATAAGAAACTGCTGAACTTTTTAGGTAAGGAAAAAAAGGACGCTTTCCTAAAAGAATTAGACAAGGGAGAAGAAGAATGAAGTGCAACATATGTAGAAAACATAGTGTGGAGCACAAAGATTACAGGTTCATTGATTCCTGCGAATTACAGGGCAAGGTACTGGTATGTGGGTGGTGCTTTGATTTGAATGATGATGCGGTATGTCAGGTAATAAGGGACGAGATAGACCCTAAAGAATTTTACGAACTGGAAACAAATAAGGATTAACATGGGAAATATAACTGAGACTAGCCATTTCGAGAAACTGCAAGAAGAACTCGAAGATCAAGGCATGGACAACAACGTGAGTAAAACACTGCCAAATATAGGAACCATAACAATAGACCTGTCCGATGAAGATTGTTGGGAGATAACGGAAGGAAATACTTTAGGGACTTGGTGCTTCCCAATATTCGATAAAGACAACAAACGGATAGCTGAAGTAAATGTTAATGTTGTGCCAGAAAGTTTGGAAACATTAGGCGAAGAAGAATAATGAGACATGAAGAATTAAAAAGATGTCCTTTGTGTGGAGGTAAAGCGGTCATTTCATCCGTAGAAAAAGAAAAGTATGAAAAATATATTATTGGAACTATTGGTGGGTTTAGAAGGAAAACTAGGAATAAGTATGTATGGTATGTTAAATGTTGTATCCCTATTTGGTCATGTGGATTAAAAACAAATTTCATGTATAAAAGAAATGATGCTATGGAATATTGGAATCTGTTACCAAGATATGACTATTACCCCATTGAATTTGTAAGCAATAAGGATAAGAAGAATGAACGCTGAAGAATATAAAAGTATGAGAGAGAGATTCCTTACAGAAACCTTGAAACTCTCAGATAGCAAACGGATTGAGTATACCGAAGGAAATCACAAACTCAATGTTTTGTGGAACTTCGAGAACATAGGAAAAACATTAGGGCTTACACCAATGAAGGTGCTGTCTGTATATTTACAGAAACATATCAGCAGTTTATTTAATTACTTAAAAACTGAAAAGGAATATGCTGAAAGCATAGAAGGTCGCATCATGGACATCATAAACTATCTTTTGTTACTGGTCTGCATGATACGTCAATACAAACAAAAAGGGATACAAAATGATCCCGAGTGTTAAAAGACTCAGAAATAAAAAACTTAAAAACTGGAAAAACTTTAAGTCTAAAAATGCTAAAGAAGATATGTTAAAATGGACAAAGACACACAATCCTAGCACATGCAGTAAGAGGCTTAGTAAGGCTTATGAGTTATGTATTCAAGCCTACCAAAACATACACAAAGAATTTCCTTTAGTTCGGTTTTATAATTTTCATCAACAATTAAGGCAGGTGGTAGTGAATAATATTTTATACGAAGATGACTATTCAAGACCAGATTTTCTACCCGATGGATACTTTTTAGAAGTTGATGAAAGAGGTTTTGTGGATATGTTTTTAATAGAAGTAGAGAACAAAAGCAGGTTTACAAAAGAAAGGCTTGATCGTGTTACGACTTGGTTTGCCGATATAGATTGTTGCCAAGAAACGGGAATGGTTATTTTGGAATTTAATAGATTTGGAAATTATCAAAGGACTGTGTGGACGAGTGGTAATTTAGGATTTGGACAGATTGTTGATAACCCATTAAAATTATTAAAATATTTAACTAACAAAAAAGGAAAAACACAATGAAACGATTCTTAAAAACAATGGAAATGGTAACAAGATTCATTCTTGGAGATAGACCAACTCCTGTAAAACCAAAAAGGAAGAAGAGAAAGTATAGAAGGAGGGTAAAGAAGTGAAAGTAAGTGAATGTTGTGGAGCAAGATTCTGTGAACCCGGATATCCTGATAATGATATGTGTAGTTCCTGTAATGAACACTCAGAATCAATAGAACAGGAAGAACCGTCAATACATGTCATAGAAATGCCAGAATTACCCGATAATGCACAGGAATTATTTAAAAGGAGAAGTAAAAAATGAATGAAAACGAATTAATCTTTGATAAACTGGCAGAGTTTCTTTTTCCTGAACTGGATGAAGCAATGGACAGGGAAGCACAGCACCTGATGGGTGAGCATAATATCAATATGGAACTGATGAATGATTTACTGGATGCTTGGCTGTTAAAACGGGCAAGACAGGTGGAAGAATAATGGAACTGCTGTACTACACATGGGAAATATTTACAATGGATGAGAGAAACGCTTGGTGGCTGATGATGGTGGTATTTTCTGTAACCTGTATCACATTCATCTACACCAATGTAAAGATCAGGGTAAATATGGCTAAGTTAGAGAAAAAGCAGAATGTAATACTTGGTGCCCTATATATATTGGGTGAAAACAATCTTGATTTACAGGAATTTCTTGAAGCACAGGAGGATGAATGATTTTGTTAGATTTAGCAGAATGGGTAGTGAATCTGCTTGTGTTTTCCATGAGCCTTGTAGCTTTGACAATGGTGATGTTTGTCGTATGTCTGGTAATCTACTCAGTACAGGACTGGAGAGGTAAATGAAAGAACACAAGGGAAACTCTGTAATCATGGAGTTACAGTTAGATGTACTGCAATATGAACAGATGGTAGAAAGACGGGATGAGAAGATTAAACGGCTTAAGGACATCATTAAGACTCAGGCTGGTGATGATCGCTCAAAGTTCTTGTGTTGGCACTGTAAGTCAGAATTAATATGGGGCGGTGATCACGATACAAACGAACTGTCAGGGCCTTGGATGGCTCTGGAAGAAAATAACGAAGGTATAATATCTAACTTTTCATGCTCAAATTATGATTGCAACACCCATGTTGAAGTATTTCATTTCTTCTCGCCAGAAAAATAAGGAAACAAAATGGAAATAAGTAAATACGAAAAGGAATTGTTTACAGAAATTGGTATTGATTACACCAAGTTAAACCAAGAGCAGATAGAGACTATCTTAATCCCTGACTATGCACCTGAAAACTATTACCAAGATGGTGAAATCAGTACAGACGAGGCAGATTACCTGCACAGCCAGAGATTAATTCAATGCGGTATAGTTGGTGAACTGTACAGCAAGGCAATGAAGCTCGCATATTAATCATGGTAAATAAAAACTAATTTACATAAATTAAATAGAATCGAAACCTGAGATGTTAAAGAGATGTGCTACCTGTAAAGAAGAGAAACCCCGTAAGGAGTTTTATATTAACAGGGCAAAGCCTGACGGGAGGCAATACTCCTGTATCCCATGTCAAAAGAAATACCACAACGATGTTTGGTATGAGTCTCGCAGACAGCACAGGATAGAGCAGATTAAAGAAAGAAAGAGAAGGGTCTCAAGGGAAAACTACAAAAAAATATTTATGGAATACTTTATACATGGCTGTGTTGATTGCGGTACCAATGACTATCGTGTTCTGGAGTTCGATCATGTTACAGGAAAAAAGAAAAGACTCAGTGGCAGGGGTACGGAGGGTGTAGGTACATTAGTCAGGTTTGGCTACAAGTGGGATACTATTAAGGAAGAAATAGACAAGTGTAAGATCCGGTGTAGGAATTGCCATCACATTAAGACACATAAGCAATTCAGGTATCTGTCAAAGATCGAAGATGTTATAAAAGAATATGAAGAAAAAAGGGAACAAAAGAAGAATTGATGCGTTAACTAAGAAACAAGTAATGAGATACTTTAATATGAAAATAACTTACAATAAAGAACTTCAAGATAAACTTGAGACTAGATATGAGAATCATGGCTACAATGGTGAAAAAAGTATAATAGTACCAATCATGTATGATCCAAAAACTGGTTTTACGTATGATGTTGGAGACTTACATGACATAGAAGGAGAAGACGATGTTCACGGTACTGAGCAAACTGAAGTACAAGATAGCTAAAGACATAACTCGGGTGGAGAAGGAATGGAGTGATAATCCTGCTAACGATTATTACTTCGCTGAGATAAGTGGTTTAAGACGTGCATTGGAGCATGTTACCAGAGCAGAATCAGAAGAGCTTACTGCATTAGACAAATGGGCTCAAGAACAACAAGGAAAGGATAACAATGGAACTATCATTAGGAATAGGGCAGGAAGTTAATATACACAACGTTAAATCTGTGTCCCTAGATAAAACACAATCGTTAAGTAAAGAACATGAGCCCTTTAAAAAGTATTTTAGGACTATGATTATTGAAACGGAAGACGGCAACAGTATAGAAATTAATCTGTATTCAAAAGACGAAAAAGTTTTGGAACCACAGGACTAATGTTTTCAACAGGGCAGGTACGGGTCGGTTTTTGCTCCATCATTTTCCGACCCATTCCGCAACTACACATCTCTGGTAAAGTGCCTGCCCTGTCCCCCATATACCAAAGGAGAAAATAAATGCTAAACATAGAAGATATTTATCATAAGTGGTTACGTAAAGGTAACAGGATACACCAAAGAAAAAGATACGATGGTTACGAGCAATGGTTTCACGCATCTGCATCAGGGATGTGCATGAGAAAGCATTATTTTCAGCACGTAGCAGGAGTTAAGCCGGAAGAGGTAGGTGATGATACCTTAAGATTATTCAGGCTTGGTGACGTTGTTCACTCAGATATTCAGGAAGCGTTAATCGAGCATGCAAGTCTCAATGGTTCTCAAATAATGATAGAACGTGAAATACGATTACCTGATGTAAATGTACGTGGCTTTCTAGATGTAATTATCGTGGAGGATCAAGCACTGTATGACATTAAAACGTGCAACTCTTGGAAGTGGAAAACCTTGTTTGGCAGAAACCCCGATCCTAACCCTGCTGACAATTATAACTTACAGCTAGGGACATATGGATGGTGGTATGAAGAAGCATTTGGGAACAAATTAAAAAAACTGGCGTTACTGTACTACAACAAAGACAATTCAAGGATGCGAGAAAAAAGAATTAGGACATCATACATAGATAAGGCTAAGGAATACTGGCATGATGTTAATAAAAGGTTTGAAAAAGGCAATCCACCCATCGAGCTTGGTGTTGCACCAGCGTATAAATGGGAATGTAACCCTAAATACTGCAACTTCTATCAGGTTTGTGGTGGTGGATATAAAGAGAAAGGAGTTGAACTATGAGTGATCAACAACAACCCGATTGGGACAAAATAACCGAAGGTAAGATACGACACGGCATTGCTGTGGAGGCTTTTGGTAATGGAATGGAACTAACCCCTGATAATATGAAGCTAATGGAAAGGTGGGTTCAGTTTATCATACATGGATATGATGGTATAAAGGATATACTAGATCAGAATAAAGCCATGACAGATGAGAAACTGAAGGATACAGTGGTAGAGAAGTTCGATGGTGAAGTGATTGAAGAAACTGATGATGAATATGTGAAGATAGAGATAGATAAGGCGATCAGCGGATTAGGGCAGAAGGATAAGAACAAGGTTCTATATCAGTTAAAGAATGGAAATATTACCATTGACAACCTACAGGCATGCTTAGAAAAAATAGAGGTCATGCAGAATTTCTAAAATGGTTGACGTTGGTGATGCATATTATTCTGGTGATCCATTACAGTTTAGAAAAAATGTCCCTGCCGGAAGATACACTGCAACTATTATAGATATGGAGACCAGTGAGAATGTCAGGTTTGGAAAGTATATTGCTGATGTATTTAAACCAGAGTATGAGATTGACAGCAAGGAACATCCAGACTATGCTGACATTACAGTTAAGGACAATGGTGTCTTTAGATATAAGAAAGTGGATGGCTTTGTATATGAACAACGGAAGAACTGGGGATTTGCTAAGTTTATGTCTATTATGAGGGTACTCAAGGATGGTGGGGAGGGTGGTCAACTGCCCTTCCTCCACCTTGCAGATATTAAACGTGCACAGGTATTGATAGATGTATTTCAAAAGAGTTTTGTAAATGACTTGGATTCTGACGTTCATTACTCAGTTGCCAGAGTTATTCAGCTTATTAAGGGAGCACCGGTACCATTCTAATGGATATTCTTACTAAAAAGGGACAGAAATCATTAGAGTATGAAAGAGAGATGCTTGAAAGAATACGTCATAATATATGCGAAACACACAAAGAAGATTCCTATCTTATAGAAACTGATAAACATATGGATGCTAAGGTGGATGGTATAATTGTGAAAAACAATCAGGTTTCAGGAATCTTTGAATCAAAATGCAGAGACCTGAGCCTTATGCAGTTAATGGATTTTGGATCATGGCTTGTTACGTTTGATAAAATTATGGATGGCAAGCGACTCTCAGAAATGTTACGGGTTCCCTATATTGGGTTCCTTTACCTGATTAAAGATAGAATAATTATGTATTGGAAAATAACAGATAAGTACGGGGACTTCATATTCGACTTTGAAGTAAAGAAAACCAAAACACAGAAAACAATAAATGGCGGTGTTGCCTACAGGACAAATGCTTACTTGCCATTTGAGAAAGGAAATGAATTGTTATGAAAGAATATGTTTGCAATGCACTGATTAAATATTCCAAACAAGAAGTAGAGCTACACATTAACGCATTAAAAGTAGCACTGCAAGGGGATCAATTAAAGCAGTACAGGGGCCCCTATCTTAACTTATTAAAGGACATGAAGAGAATTAAGAACCAGATGCTAGATAAAGAAAATGATGCTATGGTAGACAGAAAGAAGAATAAGGAGCTCGTTGTTAAGGGCTCTGTTATTAATGAATCAGAATGAACAGAAAGAAAACTATGGATGGTATGGATATTATAGAATATTTGTATAAATGCAGGAATTGTAACTATACTCGCTGGGCTGATTCTAAAAAATTATTTATGAGATGTCCTAAATGTTTTGTAAAAAAATTAAATAGCAGGATGGTGATGTCATGGTAAAAGACCCAGCTAGAGTTAAAAGAGGCAGAAGGGCACGGCAACGTGGTGCTGAACTGCAAAGGCAGGCAGTCCGCATGGCAAAGGAAGTCGGTCTTGAAGCCTATAATCGTGACAGGGGTGGTGCCCAGCATGAACAGGGAGACATAGAGATTGAAGGACATTACTATGGATGCAAAAGACGTACTCGTATTGCTCAATGGCTTAAGCCTGAAAAACAGGAGGAAGGTGTAGTAATTCGTGAAGATAGGGGTAAGCCGTACATTGTATTGGATTATGAATATTTTATTGGAATCTTAACGATAATGAAGGAACTGGCAAATGAGTAAACAACGCTTAAGATTTGGACTAAGAGGTTTAATTGCTTTTTATGAACGACTTATGGAAGAAGGGCGGATTACAGAAAACGGCCCTGCTCACACAAGACTGAAAGAATTACAAGCAAAATTAGATAACAGAACAGGGTGGATTGATTGCATTAAAAAAAAGGATACTGATAAATCCTTGATTTGGCTAAAGAAAGTAATGAATTGATCCACCCACAAACAGGAGGCGTAAATGCCCGAATACAAAACAAAAGACCAGACATTTAAGCTCTGGAAGAACAAGTACAAAGAAGACGGAGATAAAAAACCTGATTATACCGGTAATGGATTAATCAATAATCAGAATAAAGATATTGCTCTTTGGATAAACCAAGATAAAAACGGCAATAAATACTTGTCTGGTCAGATAAATGAGCCCAGAAAGAAGGACGAGAGCCCTTTCTAGGTTCAATTAACAATAAGGGGGCTACGGCCCCCTTATTAGAACTGTTTTATTTAGGCGATAGTTATATCAAGAAATGTATTTTACGGCTGTATACAGGCACCTAGGGGCACTTTTTTTAGTATAATGTTTGAAGTTTGCAGTAAGGTAGATAAAGCATGCTGTTTTTGTGGAAAATCATACTACAGCCCCAAAATTTATAAAAATGATGATAGACTTAAATGTTTTTGCGGTGTTGCAGGCGGTTACGATACCCGTGTTTCATCACTTCCGGAATGCTGGTTGAAAATGAGTGGAAGCCAGCGTACATCTTTTATAAAAAAAAAGAAAGATGAGTATCAAGCACTGATCTTAAGGGGTACAAGATAATGGACATCATGGATGACTTTACAAAAGAAGAAAAGATTATGGAATCGGAGAAGGTAGAAGAATTAATGGATTTGATTAGACTGCTAATGAAAGGCGTGCTGTCAGCGGATGAGTATTTTCAGAAGTTAGCTGATTTCTGGAATAATCATGGGTTTCCAGAATATGCGGAAGAAACTTTATTACATATTAAAGATTAACAACATTACATTTTCCAATCTGATGCGAAGTCTTTCAGTCTTTCATCGTGCCTTTCTAATCTTAAATATGCATCATTGCCAATAGTTCTTCGTAACTCATCTAACCTTTCTTCATAAGCTGGTTCACTCATTCCGGGTGCTATTTTAGACTTAGTAAGAAGACGCTTTCCCAAGATAGACATGACAGCACTTTTTTCATCTTTATCAGTTAGATCGAGTGCGTTTATCACATGTTTATCTGCTTCCGTGAGGTCTTCCCCTTCCCTTATGGAATTGTAGGCTTTTTTCATATTCATGCGGAATGTCTTTAATTCTTCATCGGGATTACCAATATATTTTCCACCGTATTTGTTTTTAAATCTCCAACGATAATATCCCCTGATCGCATTGTCATCTTTTTGGGTCTGTTCATTGCCAAATCCTGTGGCTACAGCTATTGTTTTGACTGCTTTATTAATTGGTAAATATCTTTTAGCGACCTCCAAGAATTTATCTTCAGCCTCTAAATAAGTATATTTACCCTTACCATCTGCCGCTTTGAATAATTCCCCCACAATGGACAGGGGGAATGATAATTCCCAAGGATTTTCTAATAACCGACCCTCTGATGTGGACTGTATTATTGATCCAAAAACACCTGCAAAAGATGAATAAGCCCAAGACTCTAATAAAAATTCCCAAGGATTTTCTTTAACTTCATTCCATTTTATTTCTGCATTGTCTACACCACCGTAAATGGTTGCTAAAATAAATTGAGTAGTAGCACCAGAAATTGTAGTGCCTAGAATCTCACTAGCCATTAATCTATTAGCATCAACAAACTTTTTATAGTTACGTTCATTCACGGCTTCTTGTGCTAACTTGGAGTAGGTTCTTGCAGAACTTGCAAAAGAGCGTAATTTCATTTGTGAATAGGTCTCGAAAGCAGTCCCAGCTTGAAACCATTTATTATGCTCTAATCTTGACTGCTCACCTCTTCTTTGTGCACCACCAGTCAGGTATGCAGGAGCACGTCTTACTAATGCATCGTACATTTGCTGTGGGGCTTTGCCAGACACCATTAATTGTGCATCAGTTTCTGAGAATCCCATCTCCCTTAAAAGAATAACATCCCTACTGGTGCCTTTATTGTTTTGAAATCTTTGAACTTTTTCAGCGTATGCTTGAGCCGCTAAAAATTCTTGAAACTCATTAATATATTTAAAACCAAATCCACGCCTCGTTGCTTCATTAACACTTCTAGTAAACGATGAAAAGGGCCTATTGGGATCAATAGTAAAGTTTGCAATATCAACCGTAATTGCACCCTGAGCTTCCAGCATAGCCTTTATGGTCTTTGGACTGGTAGATAGCTTAAAGATGCTTTTTAATAAAGTTGGCATACCAACGTGCTTCCTTACATTCCCTAGAGGTTCTGATATGTTAGGAAAGAATGAACCTGACAGTGTTGTATTCTTGATAAAACTCAGTGCAGAGTTAATAGCCCTTGATGCCTTTGAACCAGTATAGCCCGCCTCCCTAAAAGGAGCCTCCACTGGTGCACCGCTTAATGACCGTATCATCTCATGAAATACTATTGGATCACCATTCTCCTTGGATATTTGATCTTTCATTTCATTAACAATACTTGTCTTGTCAACTTCCTGACCAAAAACCTTAGCAACTCCAACTCTGCTCTCACCAGTTTCAGCTAACCTTCTGGCATATTCAAAAGGTCGATACTCTATAATTGGCACCACTTCCCCCTTAATAGTAACAGCATGAGGAATATTTTTCCATTTACGACTATGTTCAGCCTGTGTAGTTCGTGTAGGTAAAGATGATCCTATATCAGTTACACCTTTTATATTTTGAGCAATCTCACCAAAATATTCTGTTACAACATCTGGTGATTGTCCAGTAGCTTTTGAGAACTCATTTACTAATAGTTTAAAATGAGGATGATATTCACCTTTTTGTAATATCCTGTAAAACTCACCAGTGATAATTCTAGGTGCAATCTTCCTACCTATAACCTTAAAAGGTCTAACCTCACCATCCTTACCTTCCTGCATAATACCATTCTCTTCAAAGATACGGCCTCTTTTTTCAATGAGATCACGATGTTTTTCAATTATTTCAGCTTCCTTACCCTTTAATTTTATCAAGCCTTCGATCCCAGCGTGTAAACGGGACATAAGAACTGTATTGCCATTCACCTCTACTTCAACAAATTTAGACAAGTCTCTTACAGCCTTGCCACCCTCTGTAAAAAAGGGCTGACCACTTGCCTTTAATGCTATATCCAGCTCTTTACTTAATTTACCGTGAGTTTCCTTCTGTATATCTATTGCCTGTTTTGCCAACGCAGATGCTTCTTTAGACGTTGGGGTATCCATAGCATTAACACGCTGAACCATATCACCAGTAAACCAACTAAAAACCCTTGATAATGGCCCCCTTTCTTTGATTGGCTGTTCAGTGAAAACCGTTTTTACTTTAATTTCCTCTTTAGGGGCATCTCTATCTAACCGTTGCATAGCATTATTATAAAGCCTATCTATCTCTGCATCATTATGTCTTTTAGGCTTTTTCTTCCTAGAGCCAAACAACTGCTTCAACATTCTTGGGCTGGGAATACCCATAAATGATTGTAGTTCTATCCCCTGTGATCCTGCACGGTCTTGGGTATCCCTTTTTAATTCTTTGGTCTTTTGAATAGATGTCTCTAATCTTTCTCTTTGCGTTTCAGTTAATGTCCGATCCCTCAACCGCATTTCATTTGCCTGTAAAGTAACATCTAAATCAGATAATTGCTTTTGAAGCATGAATCCTTCTACTCTTTTCTGACCTTCTAATTCTGAAACTGGTTGACGATTCTTGCGATTAACATTCTCCTCATAAACCTTTTTAGGGGTGAATAGATTCCTGTCTGTAAGGTCTTGAACCACACCGCTTTTATTCTCTACTGTGACTACATTAGTATCCTTGCCACGCTTAAATCCCCTGACTATCCCTACAAACCCGGACTTATTTACATATACTTCATCCCCAACCTTAACATTGTGATCCTTAGCATTGTCTTTAGCATCAATACCAGTTAATTTTTTCTTCTTAACTGTTGGCCCTTTTGGTTTTGCTTTAGGAGCATCTGGAGCAACCTCTATAGTCTGTATCTCTGCTACAGCTCTTCTACCAGCATCCGCTGGGTGTAATGGAACTTCAAGCATGGGGTCTGGTTCAAAGGGACGGTTTAATATATCCCTTTCTTGCAAGGTCTTATCAAGCCTTTCTTGTTCTGCATCTGCTTTCCTTTTGGCTTCAACGATATATTCTCTCTTTAGTCTTGCTTTTATCTTACTTGAAGATTCCTTACCTTCTTTGGGTGGGTGTAAGGGTACTTTTAAACTAGGGTCGTCTTTAATAACTCGATTTAATACATCCTTATCTTCTAATGCTTTATTATATCTGTCTAATTCAGCTCTATCTCTTTCAGATAATTGAGATTCTAATCTTTCTATACGTTCTTGAAACTTTAACCTACCCTCAACTACTTCTGATGCCACTTCCTCTACAGATTTTGGTTCTCTTTGCATAGGTCTTGAAGGTTTTTCAGCAAAATGTAGTTCATTGATGGCTCTTTCTGTTACGCCATCAAACTCATTCAATCTTGAAACCTTACCATCTATTTCAATTTGAAGGTCATCCAATATTCTTTGCTCAGAGCCAGCCTTTTCAAGCTCATTCATCTTCTCTGAAAGTCGCCTGATCTGTGATTCTAATTGAGTACGCTCATTTGTTATTACCGGAGTTTCCACCTCTGTCTTAACACCAGCATCTCTTAATACTGTGTTGGCTCTTTGCTCTGCTTCTGCTTGAGAAAAACCTTGATTTTTTAGTTGTTCGATTGTCTCTTTTTTAGCATCAATAGCTTGAGCCTCCTTAGAAACCAATTCAGCTCTTTCAACACCGGGCTCAATAGGCTCCCTAGGCTCTTTAACACCTTCTGCAACTTCATACTCTGTAATCTTTTCCCTAACTGTTTTCTCAGGAACCCTGCCTTCCATTGCGAGTTCTACAGAAGTCTTTAATTCTTTACCAATCCTATTGGCAACCTCATGCATTGGCCTACCAGTAGTTTCTGTCTGTGTCTTAATCTCCTCTGCAAGCATATCTTTGAGAGCAGTGCCCTGTTTAGGAGAGAAACTTTTTAAAACCTTAAGTCCTATAATAGTTCCTGCGGCATCTATATAACCTTGAGCAATCGCCTTACGACCCTCTTCTGTAGTGGGGTCAAACTCACCTTCAAGAACAGGGGCAACTGTACCAAGGCCAAGAACCTCACCAATAAACTCACCTGCCTTACCAGCCTTATATGAACCTACCGCACCAAGAAAGCCCACACTTCCACCTGTTACAACGCCCTTCATTGCGGCCTCTATGGTCTGTAAAGGGTCTATGGTTCCAGTAAGTTCTATTTGGTCAACAATACTTCTACCAGAATCAAATGCTCCAAACCCACCTGCTCCACCTGTCATTCTAGCCACTGCGTTTTTAGCAAATACCCTTGCTTGCTTTAAGGACATATTTGTATTCTTTGCAATAATATTGGCGGCTTCATCAGCGTACCTACCAACTTTCTTTAATTGGGAAATACTTTGACCTGCCGCACCGCCACCTTTAAATAACATAGCATCCACAGGCATGATCATTGCAATAGCACCGGAAACTATATCCTCTATCTGATTGGATGGATAATTATCTAAATTAACCTTTTGATCCATTCCAACAATCCTGAATACAGCACCAGTAATAGACTTTTCCATTGCAAGGTCTACTACATTAGGAGGGGTACCACCAACACTTGACACTACCTTTCTGTAGGCATCCCTTTCGCTTAATCCTTTTTTCTTTTCCTTTGCTATCTCCCTTTTAAAGAACAATTCATTTTGAGCTTCTGCTATTTCTTTTGCAGATAATTTCTTACGTTCTTCTGGTTGTGTAGGCTGTTCAATACCCGGTATCTCAGCAGTAGGAATACCCATAACGGTTAATGCCTTAGCTGGATCAGGTTCAGATGCCGCTTTAATGATATGCTGAGGGTTATCCCTTCCAGCTTCTAGAGCTTTAATAATCCTTTGCAGGTTTGTTTCTTTTTCAGGCTCTGATTGTTTTGTTTTTTGTCCTACAATCTCTACAAACGACTTTACCTCTGGGCTTTCTATTGGTAAACCAGAGTAGGTAGAATAAAATACTGCTGGGTCATTGTTTGAAACACTTAATATATTATCAATAATATCTTCCCCAGCTTTCATTCCACCCTCAAGGCTGTCAAACTCTAGTAGTGTATTACTACCCTCCATGACCTTACCACCCAATCCCCGTATTTTATCTACATTACCCTTTTTTCGTGGGAGATTAACACCGTAAGGGTTATTCTTTGCAATACTCCCTTCTTGCCGTTTAACAGAATCATATATAATATTTTTAAATGACGGTTGCGTAGTTAAGTCTTCATCGGGGTCAATAAAGACATCCTGTGGGTTTATAGCAGGAGCAGTTGTAGTTACCCTTGCCTCAAACTGATCATACTCGGGGAGGTCAAATTCATTGGAAATAGCATTATAAAAAGACCTACGCTTTGTAGGGTCTTGCATTTTATCGGAAAAGGTATCAAAAGTGCCTACATCGTAGTCTTCCGATACGCTATTATAAAGTGCCTGTAATGACTCCTGTGGCATACATTAAAAACCCGGTATAGCTTTCTTTGTAGGGTCGCCTAGAAGCACACTGTCTCTTTGATCTTCAAAAGCCTGTAATCTCTTTCTTAGTTTCGCCTCTTGATCTGGTGTAAGGTCAGGCAGTCCAGCAATACCCCTCTTTCTTGGATTTAATGCATTACTAACATCTGAAATGGCTTTATTGATCTGAGTTAAGCTTTTTGCACCGCCCTTGCTTCTTTGTGATGGAGCACCGGCTATAGGTATTAAATCATCTTCTGTTGTTTCTGTAGCATTAGTCTCCGCTATCTCTGCATTTGATGCAAACCTGTACTCACCGGTATGAGGATTATATACTTGCTTTTGGGTTGTAGACATTGTAGTTCTAGCAGGCATAAGTGCTTTTACTGCACCTTCAGGGTCTGTTTGAGCTTGTATACGCAGAGCAGAAACCCGTGGATCGTTAGAATTCTCTTTGATCCACTGGTCTATTTGTTGACGTGCTACTTTTGGTTTTAATCTACCTATTCTATCTTTTATTTGCTGTACCCTTCCAGAGTAAGGTGAAATGCTAGGATCACTTAATAAATTCTCTAAATGAGTTATTTCTCCCGCTGGGTTATCGGCCCAATCCGTTCCAACAGGACTTAATTGATCTACAAACGCCTGTCGTGATGCCTTTGCCTTTTCACCAGCGGCCCTTACCCTTGGGTTTTTCGATGTGGAATAAGCATCAACCCTAGCTGGTTCCGGCAATAACTTAAATAAATTAAGCTCATTCGTATATTCTCTCTGTGACTTAGCTTCATTATCTAATCTGTTTTGTCTATTAACAGAATCTTTATATCTTTCTTCCTGTAATTGCTGTCTATCTCTAGCAAGCTTCATCTCCTCGAATTGAAGAATATAATTCGGTACTTTTTCTAAAAAGTCTGCAAGGGGTGTTTCGTACTGGCCGGGAGCCATACGTTGTCTTGGACTGTATATTGTTCTTACGCCGTTAGCCATTACGCTACTACCCCTGTCGATTCCATCCCGTCACCTTATTCATAATATCTGTGTATCCCCAAACCCATGGTACTCCACTATTGTCAATATGAACAGTACCTATAGGTGGGGGTGTATCCCCGTATGTAAAACCAGATGGAGCAGTTGGGGGATCCCATGAGCCTCTGCGGAGTTCTTTGAACTCAGCACCACCAGCAATTTGCTCTGCGGCTTGGCCTAATGTTTGAGATTCAAATTCCTTAGCCGCTTCTGTCTTTGCAGATGTAAATTGCTCACCAGCCGCCTTTCTTTGTTGTTCCTGTGCATGTGTCACTGCACCAACATTTTGAAATCCCATAGTTGCTGTTGTGTCTGCCGCACCCAGAGTTCCACTCAATAAACCTTCCTGCAACCCCTCTGCCACCTGTTGAAGTTGGGTGGGATCAAACTCCTCAAATAATTTTAACTGCTGAGGAGTTGCAGCCAACCCTGCATTTTCTAAAATATCTACCACGTTAGTACTGTAACCACCATAACCACCATCCTGCATACCAATTAAGCCACCATCTTCTACACCAAAAATAGAACCAAATTGCTGTTTGGCTTGTGCCCAGTCCCCACCAGTTCCTTCGTAGGCTTGATTAATAAGTGCCTGTGCTCTTGGGTCTCCTGCACCTCTAGCGGCAATCGCTTCTGAAAGACTACCAAATAAAGGAGCCGCACCACCACTAACTGCCTGAGCAGTATCGCCGATAATTGCAGATGGGTCTGGTATAAAACCTTGACCTTGTTGGGCAAGATCAAGAACGCTTCCTTGTGGAGCAAAATATTGAGATGTCTGAGTAGGCGAACTTAAGCCAAAAGATCGTGAAATAGCATCCCCACCTCTCCCAAAAGTCAATCCAGCTCCTTGTTCAGCACCCATTTGTTGACCGGCCCCTAACGCCGCTTGAGAAGCACTGGGCAGTGCCACTTGAGAAGCTGTCAATACATTTTGAGGTCTTAATTTACCAGCAACTTTTCCATACATACCGCCATCGGGAGCAAATCCTGCTGTTAATCCGGCTTTTAATCCTGCCATACCAGCCCTTCCTGCTATACCCCTGTTATATTCCCTACTGGCCTCTGCTACATCTTTAAATGCTTTCTGTCCATATACCGTACCAGACCTATCAACACCCTGAGCTTTACCAGCACCTAACCTCTCACCAACACCTTTGCCAAATGCTGTACCAGCACCAGATGCCAAAGCAAGACTTAACCCTCCTGTTGCCGGTGCTAAAGCCGCACCAAGTAATCCTGCACCTAAACCGCCTATACTGCCAAATAACTGACCTCGTTTTTGTCTTTCAGCCTCTGCTTCTTGATATTCTTCAAGGCTCTCAACGTCAGACCTGCGTTGCAGGGCCCTTGCAAGAGTAGCACCACCAGCGGTAGATGTTAAACCGGGACTTCTTCTATAAGCGGAAGGTACATTACCACCACTCTGCATCATTGCTAAAAGAGAATAAGGATTAATCATGGTATAATTCCTTTGAATTTAGTAATATTTTTCCAACTTTCCATATTTAACAATCCGCTATCTTAGATAACTACATCCACTCTCCAAACTGAAGTAATATGGAAATGTTTTTCACTTGTAACTATGTTAGTGTTATCTGCCTGTAAACTTATACCAACTAAGTCACCAGCTTCTACTGCTGGATTAGCACTCCAGTCTGATTGACTAATAGTAAAATTAGTACTATCGCTCCAAGTAGATGTAGCATCAAACGTGCAAATAGCATCTACCGATGTATCTCCACTATCTATTTTATCTATGCCAAATACAATATCTGTTGCACCGGTATCCATTGCTGGGGTTCTAAAGAATATTTTATGGCACACCATATTAAACGGAGAAAGATATCCGCTTGTTGAATTAAGTATAGTAGTCTGTTCGCCAGTACCCTGCCAAGGAGCATAAATCTTAGTAGCCGGTAAATCATCAGTAAAGCTGTGTTTAAAAACACGATAGTCTATAAACCTGTTAGTGTATTCCAATGTATTAGTTCTCAATGTCTTATCTACATATTGATTGCCATCTGAAGACATATACATCTTCCACAACTTACCATACTTCTTCCTGTATAATGCTAACTGGCTATTTGATTTCTTTTCAATAGCAACCTGACCATCTACCATACCATGAATAGAAGGCTTCCCTTGAAATTCAACAGAGCTTTGCTTGGTATTAATTAATTTTCTAAAGTCTCTATCAGTTAATGCCATTATGATACATTTTTATTGTGAATGATTCTATATTCTATTGTTATATCGTTTATTTCAAATACACCTGTAGATGGAGCATCAAATTTAATCTGTATGCTTTGGCATGATATTATAGAAGAAGGAGTAAGAGTTACTACATCCCACAAACCTGATGTAGCTACAAAATTACCAGTAAAAGACGAAGAAAAGGACTGGCTACCATCAACTGCATACTTGAATGGAGTAGTCTCTGCATCATCTGATTTATAAGTAACAGTAACTTTATATATTTTCTTAACTAAACCCGGTTGTCCAAAATCTATATCTTTTGTAAAAAATTCTTGAGATACTTGAGATACACTTACAGGTAAAAACTTTTTAAACTCTACATCGGTACTGCCATCAAAAACGCCAAGACTTAAATTATTGTTCCAGTCTGTAATAAAGTTTGTATAATACTTACTATCAGTAAATATTTTAGTATGATATGTCCATCCATTACTATCAAAATCGTAAACGAATGACTTATGTGAATCAGTAGATGCATCATTAGGACTCCTCATCATTATGAGAGAGTTACTGATAGGGTCATATCCAAGCATTACATCCTTAATTATAGAAGAACCTCTATAAAAACTATTCCAATTTATTTCAGTATCAGTAAAAGATGCTTTACTCACTGCTATTTTTTTATCAATTAAATTTCTAACCCTACTGCCATCATATAAGTAACATCCATCATCCGATACCCAAGCTATCCCATACTTTGTTTTAGTAACGCTAAATGGGAAGTTTACACCAAAATATTTAATAGTATCCTCAAGGTACCAACTCGCAACGCTGGGGTTCGCAATGTTAATGATATGAACCAGATTGTGCTTAAAAGCCAATAGCCTGTCAGCAAAAGATTCTAGGGCAGTATATTCACCATAATCTCCCTTAGACACATCTATAAAATTGTGTTCAAGAAAGGTATCAAACTTTCCTATCTCGCTGTACATAATCCTATCGCCAAACTTTTCCAGCTCTCCAGAACTTGCTTTTAATTTAACATTGGCAACAAATGTCCTTCTATTAGCTACCACAGATGCTTTATATATCTCATTAGTTCCACCTATACCTAAAAACTTTAAGTCAGGACTGAAGCCATTTACTGTTGTATATGTATCTAAATTTGGACTGATGGAATTTCCGTAAGTGCCACCAACAACATGATAACCCTTTCCAGTTTCATATGTCCAAGCTCTATGATCTCCGTCTAAAGTTGTTCTAACGCCTTTAACAATATCTATATCCGCTAATAAGGTTAAATCATTATCTGTATTTTGTAATCTGGTATATATTCTCCCACCAGTGATTCTCCCGCTGTAAGCTAAATCAGCATACACAGACACCCTAAATGTTTGAGAACCAGTAAGGGCTACAGTAAAAGCCGCAATAGTTGAAGCACCATCACCTATTTGAACTGGTAAGGACTCTTGATTATTATCGTATATAAATGTCTCATAAAATTCATAAGTACCCTCTTCCCACTCGCCATTCCCTGTTCCTGCTGATACACCTATGTTCCATCCAGTACCCCTGACAATGATAGGGGTTTCGTTATCAGCAAAATCAAATGGAGCAGTACCTGTTAAGGCACCACCATATGCTCTGGAATATGTAGAAGTTCCAGTGGCTGAACTATAACCCTGTTTACAGAATAAAAATTCTTTTGGATATTCTCCTAAATCTCCAATTCTGCCACTAGCTTCCTTAATAGAGATAACTTCTCCAACAACGGCTCTACCGCTTTTATTAGCACCAGAGCCGTTCTCAAACTTAAGACCAGTTGCTGATGTGGAAAGGTCAACACCCATTTGTAATTGGTCGTTCCCAGACTTTTTTATAATAGCAACTCCCCTATTGTGAAAAAAGGTTAATTCTTCATTGGTATTTGTAGCAGTTGTATCTTTATCAACTCTAAAAAGAGTACCTGAATCTATTTGGGACACAACAGAACCAGCCGCAATTCCTGTGCCGGTGACACACATTCCCACAGCAAGTGAGCCAGTAGCATCCATTCGCACAATCTTGGGATTACTTCCGAATGTTGATCCACTTCCAGCAGTATGGTCTGTATCGCAAGTATCATCAGTAAGATAGTTATAATAATTAGTAGCAGTTCCACCGGCATGGCTAGACGTGCCATAGGCATATGTAAAAGAAGTAGCTATCTTAGGAGGGGCTAAAGAGTTTGGATGTTCCTGCCAATCAGCAAAAATAAGACCAGATTCCAGACTAAACTGGTTTCTCTGTATATACCCATACCACTTTATTACTGTAGAATTTGTTTCATTTATATCACAAACACGCACAGCCCCATCTGCAATATGATATATATACTTAGCATCGTTTCCAGACATGGTTGGACTGATAGCTGATGTTGTCCAGCCATTATCTTTTGTGCCATAACTAGTAGTTGCATTAGTTGACCAAACATCTACACCGCCTTTACTATCAACATCCCCCAGTGCAAGCATCTTATCTCCAGTAATATCTACTGTTTTTACTTGTAATTCAGGGTCTGTTGAACCAGTAGTAGATTCATCAACTATGGTTCTACCCTTTAAAACATAATAAATATCCATATCACCAAATGTAAAAGTAACATTAGTGCCATTCCCACTAGCTGTTTTACTTAATTCAAAATGCGTTGAGTCTGTTATGGAAGCGATATAACTGTCAGACTGTACACCAGTACCAGATACGGATAGACCGGCTATTATTTGAGCATTTGCATCATGGGTCACAGTAGCATCTCCACTTGTGGTGTCACAAGTAGCATCCGTGAATGTTGTACCAGCCGCATCTGCCGTATTTAATGTACTAACGACATCAGTAACTGTAAAAACTCCATTACTAGTTGCAGTCCCAGTTATCTTTAAAACATCCCCAATAGCAATGAGACTAGAAGTATAAAATGTGCTATTAGTAGAATTTGCACCTCCAACTAATTGCAAATGCTGTTTTGTTGGCTGTGGCATTATTTATTCGCCACTGTATTCAGGAGCTGTGGTATCAGTATCACCGCCAACCTGATTACCTACAAATTTTATATTACCAACAGCAGAACCAACAGTTAAAGCGTTACTGGTACCCGGATGCTTTGTATCTGTAATGGTGTAATCACTGTCTCTGCTAATATCAGATTCAAAGTAAAATAATCCATACCCACCAGCACCGGCAAGTGTAGCAGTTCTCTCTACTATATACTCAGCTAAATTAGTATCACCATCAGAGCCTTCTATGTGAGCATATAAACCACCAGCAGTCTTAATCTTACCCAGAGCATCAATAGACATGTTTTGAATTAAACAATTCTCATTCTCAGCTATGTCTCTTGGGTCTCTCCTGTTATTAGAACCGCCAGACCAGTCACGTATGGTATGATACTGCTTAGGCACTACTTACCTTTGAATACACCTTCTAACATATCTGTCATCACATCAACAAGCTTTTCAAAGAGCTCCTGCTCTTTCTCTTCATTGATCCAAGGAAGGTTTACTTTTTCATTAATTTTAGTGGCTAACATTTTAGAGAACTCATCCGATCCCAGATGATCCATAGCTTCTTGTTGCATCTTTTCAGCTTGAGCTTCTGCCATCTCCATTAACATTGATTTAAAGTCCATTTTATGACTCCTTTATCTTTTTGGTTTTTAAATATAAATAATAAATCTGCACTGCAAACATTACACACATCAATACACCTGATATAATATCTGTCCAGTAAACTAATCCTAAACTTGTACTTATACCTGTAACTTTTAAACTGTCCATTTCATTTACCGTTTATCCTTGATACTGAACCTTTTATTTCCATTAATACATCTGACATATCATTAATTTCTTTTACAGTATCTTCGTGCCTTCTGTCCCTAGTCTCATCAGACCTGTTCCATCTTTCAATTAATTTAATCAACATACCTTCCATATTTTCTAAGGTTTCAGATTGACCTTTATTTTCAATTTGTAAATCATTAATTGACTTAGCTTGGTCTTCTGACCTCTTAGCATTCTGATAGACCATAAAAACAAACATACAGCCTACCACACCAATCATTCCATATTCTGCATAAAGTGCTAAAAACTCTTCCATTACTTCTTCTTCCGCTTACCCCAGCTAAGTGGGTTTATGTTAAATTCCTTTTCATAGAAGGAGACTTTCTCTGCCAGCTCTTCTCGTTCAACCCTTTCGTCCACGATATGTTTATCAAGTAAATCCCCAATCTGCTCATTAGCATCAAGCATCTTATCCTCAAGTTCGCCAAGTCTACTCTCCACACGCCAATAGCCATACACAAGCATAGCAACGAGAACAAGTAACTGCCCCAACCATTTGAGATTAATGCTAATAACAGCATTATCGTCGACAACAGCACCCCTATAGCTTCTTGCAGTGTCGGGCTTTTCACTCACTTAACCTCCCAGTCCATGATTGACCAACCGCTATCACACCCAGTAAAACTTACAATAAGTAGAATAATAAGTAGAAACGCAATATACCCACATAGAACTTTAATCTCTTGCTTTGACATACTTGACATTAGCACAGGACTGTTTCCACACAAACCCAAACCTAGCTGGGTTCTTCATAATTTTAGGGTATTGTTTTGATAGTCCATCAGGGTCGTCAATTCTATGTTCAACCTTAAAATCGCCGTTAGATAGTTTTTTAATTTTATTCTTCATTTCATTCTAAATACCTTTTTCTTTATCCAATACCACATTCTTTGCATTTTATTAGGCATATTAGCCCTTTTTTTAAGCCTTTGAGTTCTCCTTACCCTCTGTAAGCTATGCATACCGCTGTTGAATCTGTGTGATTGATTATACCGCTAAAGTTACCATAAAGTATTTCACCGGGTATTAAATTAAAAAACGCTGACGTAATATCATCTCCGATATTGCTAGTTACTTTCAATTTTAAAAATTCTGTAGTACCCTCAGTATCTTTACCCAATGCCTGTATCGCAACCCATGTCCCCGTATCTGGAGTAATAACATTAGTGTCATGCTCGGCAACAACATCAAAACCAGTTTGACCAAGTAAAAGATTTAAAGCTTCATTTGCTGTGTATTTATGTAAAGACATTTTATACTCCTGTTACCATACCATCCACCAAGCGGCACCTATTTCAACAACAAGATCAGCAAATGTATTATAAGCCCATCGTTTCTTTGTACCATAAGTCTTATCAGTACCTTCTACATAGACTTCAAATACTTCCCATAGTACACCAATAATAGCGACAGATAAGACTGCCCACATATCGGATGCTCCTAACCATTGTGCTACCTTAGCTATAAACAAGCCAGCGGCTAAGTGGTATGAAGTCCAATGGTCAAGCTGACCAGTAGACAGTTGCCAATTAACTACCTTAGCGATAGGGTTATTCATTACTTAGAGCCGAATACCTTTGAGAAAAAGCCTTTCTTCTTCTTTTTACCTTTTTCAGAAAGTTTCTTTTTACCTTTCTTTTTCTTTTTCTTCACTTCTTCACTGGAAGCGAGCTGTTCATACTGCACTGGATTTGCAGGTTCTGCTCCAGTAAACGATAGGGCTATAATTACTGTCATTAGTTTTTTAATCATTTTTATACCTTTAAGTGTTTTGAAACTTCTTCTGTGCCTTTATACTGAGGTACTATCCTTGAAAGAAGTTCTGTTTTTGTTTCACTACTATCATAAGCAACTCCACGCTTATCATAGAAATCTTTTATTTCTAATTTAGTATTTGCATCAGTAGGATAATCTGCTTGTAACGTAGCGACACCATTGATTATATGATGTCCCCCTACTATCAGCCTGCCATGGCCACTACCATGCTTCTTAGCACATTCAGCAACATAAAACTCTTCAGCTACTTTAAAACTATTAGTCTTCTTAGCTATCTCGCCATCTACATCAACAAAATATGTATAAGCTGAAGGATAAGTCAGAGTCTCAGTAGACCCATCTGCATAAGTTTTTGTGCGTGTTGCACCGGGAGTTGTATTTTTATGAATCCTAACTCGATGACCCTGACTACACCTTCTTACAATCATGCTTCTGCTTCTACCTCTTCTACTTCTTCATTGAGAGATGCACGAAGCATATTAATGAACGCTTCTTTGCCAACAGCTAACTGGTCGCCCATAAACTGATTAGTATTCTGTTTGTTCTGCAAATCATTAATGTGATTTACCATTGCTTTCTGTTCATCAGTCATGTCTTCGATTACATACTCTTTATCATCGAGACTCAAGACTGGCTTTTCTTTTTTGTCTTTAGCCATTATTGACTCCTTGTGTTAGTTAATTATTTATTCTTCGGCATCACGGGCTGTACGGTCTTTGTAATCACTCCTCGCAACTACCAATGCCACAATTTCATCTTCCGATGCTGGTATTGAACTGACTGAATCATCAGCATATAGTTTAGGTAGCCATTCAACTATTAATCGCTTTTTACAATTAGCAACCTTGCCGTCAATCGCTTTATCTACCCAATCCTGCACATCTGCTAAATCGTTTTTCAATACCGATTCTTCAGTTGAACTAAGTGTTCGTTTTGATATATCCATTATATCTCCTGTTGTTTTATGTTATTTCGCATAGGTTATTTCACCTAACAAGCGAGGTATCCACTAAAATATGAATAAGTAGTTATGTCCGTCTGTTGAGTGCCTCCGCTTTGAGCTAAAGAAACATAAGCAGTATCACTGGCATCCATATCTGCTAAAATAGATAATGTCAAAGTCCAATGGACTGCATCTTGTCCAAAATCTGGGTCGAAAATTTGGTTGTATTCTCTATTGGATGTCTTGATTAATAATTGGTAATAGGCAGCGGCACTATCGACATCTGCTAAACGAATTGATGCGCTTAATTGATACCTTCCTGTTACTGGAGCTGTAAAAGTATTAGATGCAAAATCAGCACCTTGGTCAAACACTTCAGTCCCAAATACTATTGTGACGGCACTGTCCAGCGCTATATCATCTTGAGATGACGCTGGATGTACCAAAAATGCTGGTTGATTAGGCATTGTAACAGCACCACCAGTACCGATAGTAAATCTTGCTCCAACATTCATAGCCATATACACAGCAGTTACAGAAGCATTACCAAGTGTGACTGAGTTGTCTGCTTGTCCAACCGATGTAGAACCAATTACTGTTTGATTTGACGCACCAGCCGCTGAACCATTTGCCTCATTTCCAATAAATGTATTATTATCGCCTGTTGTTAAATCATTACTTCCGCTATTTCCAGTATTTGCTCCTACAAGAGTATTCCCAGTTCCCGTAGAGATATCATAACCGCTTTGCTTTCCGACTGCTGTATTAGAGCCGTGGTCGTTGGTATCTGGGTCTGCTGAATATAATGATTGATAACCAACTGCTGTACTGCTATCACCAACATTCATAGCACTTCCAAGGGCTTGATGCCCTATTGCTGTATTATATTTTCCATCTGTACAAACTGATAAACTTTGATACCCCACTGCCATGTTGCCACCACCGGTCGTAAGGATTTTAAGAGCATCCTTCCCAATCGCTACTGTACCATTTGCACCAGTAGTTGTATTTGTTGCATCACCATTAAAAGCATTTGCACCTATTGCTACACAATCTGCAATCCCATTAGCAGTTCCATTCATTAATCTCATAGCAGAATCACCGATTGCAACATTCTTACTTGGACTTACTGCCGCTAAAAGAGTCTTGTGCCCTATGGCAGTATTGTCTCCACCATCCCCATCTGTATCTCCGCTAAGTGATTGATACCCCAGAGCCGTATTTCCACCTCCTCCAGTAGTACCATCTAAGGATTCATACCCCACTGCCGTGTTGCCAGCACCCGTTGTGAGGGCGGTGAGAGCATTATATCCTATTGCGATTGTGCCAGTTTGAGCATTGCCAGAGGTTGCATCCATAGCCCATTTTCCGATTGCGATAGTTCCTATCATAGCTCCAGACCCACCTCTGCCAGCCGCATAACCAAGACCAACATTGCCTTCACTGGTATCTCCAGTTACACCATAACCAGCATAATAACCCACATAAGTATTGGCGGCTTCGGCTCCATCGGCAATTTCAAATGAATGACTACCTATCGCTGTGTTGTAATCTCCAGTTTGTAATCCTGTACCAGATTTATGTCCAAAAAAAGTATTATCTATTCCACCACTTGATATTGCCGTACCAGCTAAATATCCCAAAGTAGTATTTGCGGAAGTGCTTGTACCATCACCACTGTCTCCACCACTATCATTATTCGATAAGCTGATTCGGGAGTTGGCATCGAGAATCATATTCGTTGTAGATTCAGACATAAACTTCATATTGGTACTGCTATGGTCATAAACTATTCCACCTCTGGTAGCTGTGTCGTCTCCAAAGTATATACGACCTACTTGGTCATTGGCAGTAAGAATAGTCATTCCTGTACTTCCAGTTCCTTCAATTACTAATTCATCAGCTAATGCACTTGGACTGTAGCTTGTATCACCCGTTCTAATATGTAATCCAGCTCCAGCAGTTTCTGCACCAGAGCCAATTCCTACGACTCCTGCTGATGTGATACGCATATGCTCTGATTGAGAAGCATCCCCATCTGTCGTATAAAACGACAGATATGCACCGTTTTCACTGGCTGACCATGTAGCATCTGTTAATGCTTCTATTTTTGCACCTACTGTCATAGTAGAAGAAGTATCTTCAGCACCAGCAAATTCAACTACACCAAGCCTGTGTCCCGATGCCATAACAGCACCATCATTTGAACTAAGTCTTAAACAACCTCCCCGTGTAGCACTGCTTGCTGTAGTATCTTCTATATCCAGTCCTACTCCACTTGCAACTGCCGGAGTCGAAGTTCCAATTCCCACAATGCCTGTTTGTAAAATAGTCATCATCACACTATCTTGACTGCCAAGCCCACCTTCACCAAATTTAATAGCTTGAGTTTGGCTTGAATCTTCATCTGTAGCATCTATTGTAATAAACAATGTACCTTCAGATGCAATATGACCACCCTGTACACCATAATTACCTAACTGTAGTGTATTATTTAAAGCAGAAGTACCAAATAATTGCAAACGAGCCGCATTGGTGGGTTCAGTTCCAATTCCCACATTGCCTGACGAGTCAATACGCATACGTTCTGTTACTGATGATGCCCCATCTGCTGTGGTAGAAAATGTTAATCTACCGGGCATATCGTTAGTGCCTCCACCAGTGATAGCCCCATCAATATCAGCTCTTATCACTGCCGCATCCAAAAATTCAACACCATCCGAACCTCTGAATATTATATACCCAAGACTTTCACTATCAGCAACTGCCGAATGAGTACCGATTGTTGCATTACCACTCTTTTTAAAATCTAATATGGGTGCATCACCATTAACTGTTGACCAAGTAGAGAGTGACACGCCTCCATAATCATCAGTTATTGCTATATCTAATTTCTGACCAAGCCTTACATCGGGTGACGAAGTTCCAATCCCCACATTACCTGAAGTATCGAGAGTCATGGTATTCGTACTGGAAGTTCGTAGTCCTGTACCACTATTTCTATTTGCTCGTCCAAATGCAAGTGAACCTCCATCTCCATCAATAAATGTGATAGGACTACTTGCATCTGCTACATTAGTATCATCAAAGGCAACAAGAGGATTTGAAGTATGACGAACATATATACCATATGCTCCATCTACTGTGAGAGGACATATAGGTGACGAAGTTCCAATTCCCACCTTATTAGTACCACCATCAACAAATAACATATTCGCACTATCATTCGATTCTACTCTAAAATCAGTATCTCGGCTATCTTCGTTTACCACGACCTCTGCTTGGTCAAGAGTTCCACCTTTCCATCCTTTAAGTGCTAACATTTCACGAGCTGTACCATTTTGAATGAGTTTAAAACGTATAGCTCCAGACTCAGCACCATCTGTTACGTCAAGAGACTGTGACTCAATAGTACCAAATAATGTTTTATTATCACCATCATCATTCCCATAAAAAAGAACTGAGCCTAAAACATCGTCATCAGCCTCACCAGTTGTATTCTTATAAAATTGTAGATAACCAGCATTTGCATCAGCATTTGTATTTTCAATTAATAATATTGGATGAACTGAAGAAGAGGACGTTATAGTCATATCTCCAGTAATTGTTTCACTTATATTAGCGGCACTATCACCACTTACAGTTAAATCACCTGAAATGGTCAGGTCGCCAGTTATTGTACCGCCTGAAGCTATATGGTCAGACGTTGTTGATATAATTGTACTTCTCATAATAACCCCCTAAGCCAGTACGTATCTGACAGTGGAATCAGAGCTTTTACGCTCCCATTGGATATACACAGCATTACCCAAAGCATTGGGAATCCGTAATGAATATATTGTATCCCCGCCAGCTAAGTATAAATCATTGCTCGTATTAACCGAATCTGTAGTTCCATGTGCGACAGTAGTGAACATAAAATATATCGGTTCACTGGTTTGTATATGAATAGTATTATATCCGCTTACATCGGCTGATGTAGCGGTAGAGCCAACAGTAACCGCTGATTGCACATCCCAGCCTGCGGCTGAATCAGCATTAAGCGACTCGTGTGCTCTGTATTTTTGTAGATTTGCCATCTTATTCTCCTATTAATTGTGACTCATCCTGCGGGGCGAGAATGCTCCCTATATGAGTCTATCTAAAGTTTGAAGGTACTATTGCCCTAGTGCCCCCCGTTTTATTTCGTTTTCTCGTGCCGTATCTCGCAACAGCATCTTTAAATTTTTTCTCATGGTTCATGGAAATAGACATTGATGCTTGGGTAACACCTGCATCCCCACTTGATCCAGCCTTATCTAAATAAAGCCTATGCTTAATATAATCTACCAAGGATACATGTAAGCTGTTATCTAAATCTATCTCATCATTAATACTTCTGACTTTATTTGGCTCACCATAATAATGAAGCAGTACACCGTCTGTAACAGCCTCGCTAATAGCTTTCCACGTTTTGCGAGCAGTTGTTCTAGCGGTTCCGGTGGAATCAACATTAGTAATCAGTGCAAACTTATCGCCCTCGATATACCATGTCGCTGATTTATCTGGATATGCGATATTACTTGCCATTACTTACTATCCGGTACTGTGAGTGCAGATTCACTTGAATCAGCATCCATTAATAAAACATTTTTATCTACCAAGCGTGGAATCTGGATATAATCACCATCATCATCCATTAAATCTACCCTGTAAACCTTATTAGCTTCAAGCTTGTTACCACTGGAATCTTCAGCAGAATCACCAATATCATAAAACATCTGGTCTGCCACTGTGGTCATCTTAGCCTGTACCGGCTTAGTGCTATACATCCCAACTTCAACCAGACCATCATTTAAAAGATTAATAAGATAAGACTCAGGGGCATCAGGAAAAACCTGACGAACCCTGCTTAAAAGCTGTTTTACTGATATTTTATGAACTGCCACTATTAACCACCATCATCAAGAAGAGCGTAAACCTGTGCTTGTATGACACCAGCACCACTAGAGCTATTGTCAGAATTTCTGCTGATAGCTCTAATCATATCAACATCTGTTCCGTCACCCATTCTAGCAAAAAAACACTCGTTAGGTTTTAACATTACATCACCAGCCGCACTGCCGCTGGCGGCTGTATCTCCAAGATTAATCACTAATAAATCTGTAGATGCGGTACTTCCATCGGAAGTTCCACTATGCTTCACAAAAAAGAACACCACTTCATCTGTGCCGCTTGCTATGGCACCTTGACCCTCACCTGTTCCACCGCCTAGAAAATCAGCAGTTGATTTTATTAACTCCTCTGATGTGGTACCTATTAAGGTTAATGAGAATATCCATTTATTATTATCTTGGCTACTCATTTCATTTAAATCAACAACAGTAGTACCACCTAATGAAGTTTTTAGTTCATCTGGTAAAACAGAAGCTGAAATATTTACCATAGCCCTATCAGCCGCCATATTTAACTCCCACCATTATGACAGTGCCTGCAACCCTTTATCATAATCAGCTTGTAACTTAGCCTGCTGTTTTTCATACCAGCTATATTGAGCAGTATGAACCTGTAATCTTGATTGAACTTCATTACCATAGCCTTGAGCACTCTGTACCAATTTACCTATCTGAGCTTGATACGATTGAAGTTCATTTGAATATTTCTGAATCTTACCACTATTATCCGAAACTAACTTTTCCATATTTTTATTGCCATTAGCAATAGCTACCTGCAAATCAGAATTGTGCTTTGCCATCTCAGCTTGAATATTGGCTTGATACTTGGCATTTTCCTTATTGAACTCATTTAGTTCATTTTGTATATCTACCTGATATGCATTAATAAATGTTGATATCTTTTGAAGATGGGCACTAGCTAATTCCACATCTTCATTATCTTCTATTAACTGCCCAGCAATACTAAACCAATGCTCTGCATCAATATCAGAAGCGGCATCACCTATGGTTCCAGCTTCCATTTCTGTTAAATAAAAACTCGAAGCTCCAGTAAATACAGGTTTTGTATAAGTGGGGACATTGCCATCTATAGCCGCCTTGCTTGGAGCAGTAACATCCGTATAGCTTATAGTATTTATAGCAGGAGCCACTGGGACATGGACATCAGTAACAATTTTATCAAGCTCTGTATTTATTGCTGTTAACGCTACTGAAATAGCATCAGAATTATTCAATGATACAGTCTTATTCCCTAAAACATTCTGCAATGATTTAACGGCACCATAAAGAACAACAAGATGTTCAGCCTCATTTGGAAAAGCTGTAATGGCACTGGCACCATAAGCTACCGATGGATATGCAACCGCAGAATAGGAGCAAGAGCCACCCGAAGGAAGAACATCTAATGAATTATTATCTATATAATAAACCGGATCAGTAATAGTGGCATAGGCCATATCTTCAGGGTCTGACACCCTTCCTTTCTGCCTAGGCTGTATCTTCCTGCACGGCTGATTAATATCACCATCATTTCTAAATACATTCAATATTTTTCCAGTAACTAACGTATCAGCACTGCCAGATGTAAATGTATTAGACGAAGCACACAATGGTAAAAGATTTGGAGGTAAACTATTAATAACCTCTTTAGCACCATCTGTAAGAAACTGAGTTAATTCATCTTGAGTAGGAGCACTGCTTCCATCTATTGTCAGGCTTGTTAATCCTTCTACCTGTACTTCAAATGTTGCCATCAGGCACTCGCTATGAATACTTCAATATTAACAGCACTACCATTAGGCTTACAAGATACTTTACCAAGGTCTGTCATTGTACCGAAACTTGGTGATGTATCCTCCTCGGCTAATAGTAAATCATCAGCACTACCAAGAATGTGGCTCTGACCAGCGGCTAGAGTTACTTGATAATTTGTAGCGGCTCCAGTTAATCCTATCTCTACAGCATTAGAACTATCAAGATTTGTAATTCTAATATATTTTGAATCTTCTACATCTACAGCACCATTCGCACCATAAACATTGGAATTAAATACAACAACTGTAGTTGTCTGACTTGCCGGACAGGTTACTATCCTTTTATAAATCTCATCAATACTTGAAATCTCCAAAACTCTTTTAGAACCATAATCTTGATTATCAAGTACAATATCTTCCTGTATCTTAACTTTTAAAGTACCAGCCATTATTTCTTCCTAGTTTCTTTTTACTTTAGGCATAACCAGCCTTTTTATTTCTTTGTTTTATGTCTTCTTCAACAGTTGTTGCTGAAAACTCAATATCAGTTCTCTTGCCAATCTCACTCATCATGTAAAGGTTGGTTGTAAACTTCGACTTAGAAGTCTTGTTACCGCAGTTCTTGCAGTAAAACCAACCATTAGGATTAGGCGTTTCGCAATGCATACAACTTTTCATAATTCTTTGGATTTCGGGGCAAGTCCTTTATACGACCTGCCCCACAGTTCCCACTGTTATCTTTATTTATTTAAGATTAGACAAGAGTGTATTCAACTACACAACTCCATCTACCAGCAGTGAAATTAGTTGCATGGTTAATGGCTGTATTTGTACACATATACAAATACTTAGTTGCCACGGGAAGAATAATATGTGGTGCCGCCCAATCACAAGCATTAGCTGAGTTAAAATTAACTTTATCAGCTTCAGTTGCAGATGTAGCTGTATCATAACCCTCGGGGGATAGATTAGTAGCTCCAGCTCCAAATAATTCTACCGAACCAGTTACAGCACCATTTACAGCTTCACTAGCTGAAGTGCCGGCATCAACTCTTCCGGTCATAGTAGTACCAGTGGCAGTTTTACAAACAAACAATACCTTAGTTACTACTATTTTGATAGCATCATTATAGTCATTTGGAGTAGTTGTATCAAAATACCCCATATATTGTATAATGTCACCATCAGCGTATGCGGTTGTAGCACTATCGAGTCTGCTTTCTTTGCAATCACCAGCAAAAGAAAACACCTTTTTAATTCCACCTACCTCACTAAACCCATCAGTTGAAACATCTGATGAGCTATTTGCGTTTAGATAATCACTTCTCATTTTACACACCCTCCAAGTTAATCAAAGCATGAGTTTCAGGAAGAGAAACTTCAAGACCTGCTTCTGTTAGAATCATGTCTTTTCTCAAATCCTCATCAGCCGCTTGGACATTGGTTTCAATGGAAGTATCACGATTAACACCGTTACCAACAAGTGGTCGATATGAAACGTGATCAAGATCAACAAAACACATGTGACCTGAAGCATTGTTCCTGAACAACGGTTCTTTAACAATACTGCAATCACCGTGAACAGTTTCAATCTTCATAATCTTATGCCCGAATGCACCCTGACTTGCAGAAAAATTATATGCAGTCTCAGTTGCAACCATGCTATTTTCCATAAACCCACTTAATTTATTAAAGTGAGATACGACTGGAAGAGAAGCTAAAACGAGCTTGTTTGAAGAACCTCCACGAGCAGGGTCATACATTGTCTCAAAGGCAGTAAGTAAACCATCATAAGTCAGTTCACTTGCGGCATATGAAGCCAAGTAAGGAACACCTTCTGAGTAAGAACCAATAGTCCCATCAGTTGTCGCAGTACCATTGACAAGAACATTGCCTACAATACCTTCAGTGTATTGAATCCCGCCTGTTGAGCCTCTCATGCCAAAAAGCATAGACCTTTCGATATCAACTTTATGTTCACGAAGCTTCAGGTTCCAAAGACGTTGCCATTCATCAGCATAGCCACGATAAACTGTAGCACGTGCTGTGTTTGACATTTCACAAGCTGTCTTAAAGATTTGGGTATAACCATAATCATTATCCAGCTCTTGTGACCATACATCTGGGGCTCCTGAACCTTGCTCATACGATGTTCCAATAACAACACAATCACCATTATCATCAAGTGTTGTAGTACCACTGCCAGCACTATTGGCAATCGTTTTTACAACAATAGTCGTATCGGAACTGTTTTGAGTCACTGATTCTATTCTAGCTGTAGCCTGTGTGATAGCCTCAGTATCAGCACCACCACTCAAATTGACGTTCTGTGCAAATTGAACTACCATACCCTTAATGAGCCAGCCCACAGCGGCACCAGCACTAGTGTCAACAAGTAGCGATGTATTGCTCTCTGCCGCCGCTAATGTATCGGCACCTTTGATTTTAAAGCTTCTATCAGTAATAGAAACCTTCGTCCTGTCTTCTAAAAACCGGAATTGTGAATCCGTCGTTGGAACTTTTCCAACTTTGGACAAGTAAACGAAAAATGGAGACTCTTCTGGGGCTAAATCAGCAACCCTATCACTAAAATCATATAATCTACGTGATGGAACCGTACTGTCAATAACCGCACCCGGAGTACCAAATTTGACCTGTCCACTATTATAAGTAGCCATTCTTTTTTCTCCTAGTTATTATTTTAATACATTTGCTCTACTTCCTGCATTAACTATTGAGTTCCACATTTCATCAGCTTCATTTTGTTTTTGTGCTGGTTGACCTTGCAGAACTCCAGCAGTACGTGGAGCCTGTTTTGCGGCATTCACCGCATCTAGTGTGTCATTGTTAGCAACTGATTGACCATCCTGCATTTGCCAAAGTTTCACCAGATTATTTAAACCTACCTGTTCCTTTGGCTGTGTGGTAAACTGGAGAAAACCATGAATATCATTGTCTGACATCTTATACTTTCCACGCAATTCGTTCACAGTATTATTCAACTGCATTTCAGTCTTCATCTGTTGCTGTTGTTCCGCCATTACAGAACCTAATCTTTGATTCACTAACGTTTCTATTTTATTGTTTACGTATTTTCCTGAATCAGAGCTTTCGTCTGTAAAAGCATCCCACGGATTAAAATCATCTTTATTGACTTCAGGCTCACTTTTATGTTGGGATTGTGGATTAGCTATACCATCTTCAAGAACCTGTACAAGATCAGGTCTCTGCTCTAATAGATTGAGTATTTGAGCACCTTGTTGCAATTTAGCATTCTCGGATTGTGACCGATCATACATAGATTGAAACTTCTTGGCCTCTGCTTCGTGATCTATTAAAGTAGCTGACTCATCTACTTGTTCCTGAACAGCAACTGGCTCATTAAAACCAGCTTGCTCGTTTCTGATATCTTCCACGCTACCATCACTCATTTCTGGCTGATCGTTTAAGACGTTTACATCCTGTTGTTCTAGTGTAGACATAGTTTCTCCTTTTGATGTCTCTAGGCTTCCGGAGTTGAACTGACTTTTCTCTGAACATCTTTCAGATTACCAGCCAATTTCTCCACCTCAAGCTTCACCTCGTTCTCTAGTTTTCCACGTTGCACCCTCCTATCTGCCTTAGATTCTGAGGACACCTCAGATAGACGAGATTTAAACTTCTCAACCTCGACTCTTTTTCTATCACTGACAGATTCTCTTTGGGCTGTCTGCAAGTCACCCTGCAAATTCTTTATTTGTCCTTCCATTGCCTGAATCTGTTGTTGCATTGCCTGCTTCTCTTCTGTCCTACGCATAATGCCTTCTTTATCAAACAATTCAGGATTCTTTTTCAATACTTCGTACCGGTCAACTATTCCCATTTGGAAAGCCTCTAAGTAAACTGCAAGCTCTGCATATTTACTGGACGGCATCGTTGAACCCGGCTCAATTCTTATGTCATGCTGATCTAATGCATGTTTTTCCTTCTTTAAATCTAACACAGCACCAGAAACATCGGTATAGAAATTAGCCATAACTTCTGTTATATTGTTATTTGGCTGTGCTAATCTGAAAATCTTTTTATAAGTATAGTGTCCTTTGGACAAATTATATAAAACCTTACCCAATTTATTAATACTAAACTCTATGTCTCGAAGTTTGGACTTTGGCCTTTCGCTACCCAATGCAATCATCCTTTCTGTAGCCCTCATTGTCTCAGGAGCTTTCTCAGCAAAGCCATGCATCATTTCCGGCAGACCAAAGATAAAGTCAATATAAAACTCTGACTGCTGTATCAGCTTATAAAACTCACCCGCAAGAGGCTGAGGGGCTGGGTAGTGCGGCTCGCCTTGGGATGAGTCCACTTCAATCACCGCATTAGGATTAGCCCAATCCATCTCTAGCTGGTCTATATCTTCCACACTACCCAAAGGTACTAAAAGCTTTAATCCGGCAGATGCCTGAGCATGTGACAACGCCAGAGACCAGAGCTTATTTAACAATCTTTGCATGGGCCGTGTCCTAGATACATCAGACTTGGGGTATGGAGTGCCAGTCCAGATATTTGGAAGGGGAACTATTGGATACTCATCTGTATTTAATACCTGCTCATAGAGCACGATCTCACCCATTGAAGCACAAACCTTTACACGGGTCTGTAAGACTTCAACACTTGTAAAAGCACCTATTTCAAATGCCTCAGCATTTTCCTGTGCAAACATAAGATATTCTTCTTGAGACAGGATTGTTTCTTCCTGACTCTTCATATCAATTACTCTATAGTAGGGAACCTTTATTTTATAGAATCTTTCAAGTATCTGATACTTTTTAGATGCGAAATAATCCTTATCCCTAACCTCGGCAGGAGTAAAAACCTTCATTGAATTTTTATTCTGAGATGATGGATAATCTTCTTCGCCATAAGCAAATTCAGATAATTCATGTATCAACCCCTCAACTTCCTCGCCAGTGACGGGATCAGTCTGATCGCCTAATTCCGGATAGAGGTTGACGGCCTGTTCACCAGTAAGGATGGTGGAAAGGATAATACCATCCGAATCGCTAAACCAACGATCACGAGAGCTGGGAGAAGCATACACTCTAAACGGATCGACATAGGTAAACCTAACGTCACCTCTACCGAAATCAGATTCAGAATCAATATAAGCATATAAATAACCCATACCAGTAGTAGCATAATCCTGTATAGCCTGCTTCATCTGCCAGTCACCATCTGATATTTGCCATACATAACCCATAACAGTTCTCCATAAAGATGCTACCTGAACATCTGAATCTTCTCTGGGAGTTATTGTAAATGCGGGAGGTCGGGATGTTAATACTGCTTTAAACTTTTCTATTGCGGAAGACACACGATCCATAGGGATGTCTGCCTGATTCCTAGATGACAACTCATCAGACTCACTCTCTGTAAAGTGGTTGCCAAGGTAGAAATCAATATCGTTACGAGCTTCTGTATCCCAGTCTGCCCTAGCATCACGCCAGTCACGGTACAGCTCTTCGTTATATTTAGCTCGTGAGTCTTTTTCCATATTAGATAGAGAAGTTTCCAATCATCATATTTCGTATTTGACTAGACTCATCCGGGGTTGGTATCATTCTTGGATCACGCCTAGGCGGGTTTTGATATTCAATCGGTTCAGCGTTTTCAAGCAAGCCCTTCAGCTTTAAAAGCTCTAATGTTTTCCTAGCCTTGTTAACAGTATCAGCTTCAATGCTCTCCTGCAACATCATTACCTGCTCCTGCACTGTACCCAATGCACTGCCCTGATACATTTGAGGATTAGCCTGTCGTTCATCTATCTGTAAATTATTCTGTGGTTGAGGCTGTGGTTGAGGCTGTGGCTGAGGCTGGGCTGGAGCTCCCTGTACTGGGCCACCAGCTTGATAGCCACTCAGAATTTCCCGGTCAAGATCGTGGCGGAGTTTTGCTCTGGCTGTGGCATCTTCTTGGCTGAACACCATTTCTGGATGATAAAAACCCGCTATAGGCTCTTGCCAAACCTTTCTGCTACCACCGGAGTCACTATCAATAGGAACCCTTTCATAAGGGAGTGGTACTTCTTCGGGGTCTACACCTTGTTCAGTTAATGGTTGCGGAACAATACCGTATTCTAATAGATTCAGTGCCATTGCTCTATTTCTGTCAACTTGAGGGGTTGGTGCTCTGTTAGCCCATGTCCTTCGTGGATATTGTCTATAAATTTCCTCTAATTCTGCTGAACGATGGCCTTCTGAAGGATGAATCATATCTTGAGGTACCATTTCTTCATAAGCCTTTTGCCTGCTTCCAGAACCGGACAATCTCCCAAGTAGTGCAGATAGGATTCCTTTTTTATCTTCTACTACATCACCATCTTGGTAGCCCTCAGGTGCCAATCCAGCATCAGAATACCGTGCAAATTGATGACCTTCTGGATAGGCTTCCTCATATTGACCTCTTAATCCAGATAGTAATTGCGTCAGTTCATCATATCTTTTTTCGCCTGCCCCAGTGTCTTTAAATGCTCTTTTAAGGGAAGCACCATGAGCCCCGGCGGTTGCTGGAGATGGTCTATCCACATCATACAGCCCCGATTTCTCCATTAGGTCATACTCAGCATCTTGCAATCGCATATGGGCATCCCATCTTGATAAGCCGCTACTAAATAATTGTCCCTCTTCCTGATCTCTTTTCCTAGCTATTACAGCTTCCATATCAATTTCAGGGGCCTGCCATTCTTCTTCGGCATCACCACTGGAAAATAGACCTCTTAGCCTATCAACAAATCCACCATTGGCGTAATTAACAGGGGTAATCTCACCGCCGCCATACATGGGCTTAAGGTTCTTAAGGGTATTCATTACCATTAACTGGTCTATAGCTGAATGACCGCCTTCTTTTGGTTTGTTATTCATGTATCTCAATGTGTCCACTCCTATTGCCTTTACCCCATCTGGTGGAATATATGTCTCACCATTTGTTAATATGGTGTTTTGACTATTTGCCATATCACCACTATCTGCACTAAACATACTTGCCACCTGTTTCATCCAAGGGTATGTCTTACTGGCACCATCACTTAAAATAAAAGAGCCTATAGGTATTGTTGCTTCCCTAGTATCGGTGGTTGGGCCCCTCATTCCCTAATCTCAAAGTGGGGGAAGTCGTCAAACTTATTGTCCTCTACCTCCCACCTGCCATTCTCCTCATACATATCCCAATTTCCACCCCATCTTATATTATGACCCATGCCCCTGCCAATGCCAATAACAAAGCCGGCGAACAATGTCTGCCGTTCCCGGTCTTCCCAATCCACAGGATAAGGGGTAACGTCAACGGCTTTAGAAGGGTTAGAATTATGCCTCCCATTAGGATACTTAACTTTAGTACGTTTTTCATCATATAATTTGTTTTGCCTCTCCTTGCTTCTGTGACCCTCTAAAATAGAGCAGTCCACATGCTTAATAACTTCACTGAACACATCCTGCAACCTCTGGTCGCAAGTTGATAACCTTTCTTTTGATCTTTTTGAGTACCTTGGCATGTATATATTTAGCTATCTTATGTTACCAACAAAACAGATAACAGTGCAATAGTTTTAGGCCCTCGCTCCTGTCATCCAGCTATATGCTTTCTTCTGGAATCTTTTTACCGATGTGTCTTGAGCTTTATCCAGTGATTCTTTTGACATCCTTGTGCTCTTAGGTGCTCTGGCAAAGTAGTCTGCATAGTACAACGCATCCATAACATCATCGTTTCTGGGTTTAGGATGCTCAAATAGCTCATCCACAAGCTCTGTCATCTCTTTTTGAATATAAAGCTTCTTAGAATTGACAATAGGGCCGAGACTGGTTTCCAGCCTATCCTGCTTTTTGATTCTAGCCGGAGGTTTAACTCCCTTAAAAATACCCGGAAGAAGTCTCTTTTCCTTTGCGGAAAGTCGTGTGACCATATCCCGAACCATCTCCTGTGCCGCAACTGTTTCAATCGTGACCCTGCGTACAGGCATATATTGGTTCGCAAGACGTATAATTTCCTTGGGAACATCGAATGTAGGTATTCGCTCACGGAAATACTCCAAGACATAACGATTATTACTGGAGTCAATCCCCATAACAAGAATGACTTGGTAGTCAGAAGTCTCAGAAGCTGTCGCCGCAAGGTCAACACCCATGTAGATATTGATCGGGATAGCATCATCACCGTCTATAAGATAGTTAAAATTACTATTACATTCAACTCTTCCGCTATAATACTGGATTCTGTCTATTTTGAAGGAAGCATTAGTAACATCACGAGCATCATTCATATACTCCTGAGCAAACTTATTAACCAGACCCGCTTCAATAAACTCCCGTTTCTTACCAGCAAGCTTAGTCAGGGAGAACTGTTCAGGCCAGATAGACTCATTATCTTCAATAGCACGCTTAAAAATCACTCCCCAAGGATATTCCCGTCCATCTTTTACTGATTTGTTATATCCGTCTGCTACGGTTTGCAGGAAACTGTCAAAATGAACAATAGTACCGGCAAGCCATATCCAGCCTTCCCTGCCGGGTGTTTCCTCTAAGGCAGGGTATACAGTGGATACAATCCATTTTTTAATGTCAGCACGCCTTTCAGGGGTCTTAGTGTTCAATTCAGATTCAAAGTCATCAAGTACAATACCCGTATATCGGACATCTACCTCTGCACGGCCCCTTAATCTCTGGGATGTGCCCTTAGCGATCACTCGATCACCCTTGGGGGTGACGATATCTTTCTCTGTCCAGCGTTTTCCTACACTACCACCATCAAGATTACCGAAGTAATACCTTAATCTTTTATTAATTTCAAAGTGATTTCTTAAATATTTTAAGTGATCAATGGATTGGCTTTGTTCTTCTGAAACCCAAGCAATGAAATGCTGTTCATTATCAGCGGCAAAGCACAGTTTATGCATAATAGCCGCTTTAGACAGGATAGATTTGCCAAAACCCCTAGGCATAATGATACAGGTTCTGCTTCCCGGCTTACTGGTCATAAGCCTTTCAGCAACATCGAAGTGAAAAGAAGGAGATGCTGACTTATTTGAAAAATCGTTAGGAAGAAAAGCCCTGCCAAAGTAAATAAGACTGGTATAGGCCTTGGCTAATACCTCATCTCTCTCTGCCATCTCCGATGGGGGTGGGGTAATGTTAAAAGGGGCAGGTTCTTTAGACATTTAGAGCATAGAATAAAGATTTTTTACAATACCACCTTCTTTATATCCAGTTAAATCTTTTGGTGTTTTTGGTGATGTGATTAAACCCTTGATATTTTTATACGGGTCTTCCCTACTCAAATGCTTTTGTACATTTTTTGCAAGTGGGGCTACAAATTCTTCCCAATCTTCTTTTTCCCATAGGCGTTCTAACTTCTGTGCTTTTCTTTTATCCGGCTCTACAGTCCTAAACATCCTAGAAATGGCCCTTTGTAAATAATGAGACTTTTCTGGTACATCCATTGCTATGGCTCTATCATAATCAATAAGTTCTCTTATTTGTGCATGGGCTTTTTTCCCATACTTTGAAAGGGCCCCATCTAATAAACTTCTAGTGCCTCCCGGCAAGCCAATATTTGCAACAAAGGGATCAACACCCCCAATGTATTCTGGGGTTTTATCTGCATACATAACACCAGTTTGAGCAAATTTATCCAGTTCAGCCTGTAAAATAAGATTGTCTATGTTATTATGGACACCAGTGGATACAGGTTGTGATGTAGTCATCTGCAATAGATTATTAGCCATATATCAGTCCTCTCTGCCTTTGAAATAATCTCTTTCAAACTCTTGCCTCAACATATCAAACATTAAAACATCCGAAGACCTAGCGGGTTTGTCATATTTAGTGTCCCACCATTCCACATCTGACTTATTAACGCTGGGGTCTTTACCCCTTACAAATCTGTTTGGGTGTAAATCATGCTTAAATTCAGAACTCCAATGACCTCCACTCTCTGGTATTGAATGACCCGACTCAAATGCCGCCCTATAATCATAATAATGCAATGGATCATCTGGATCAGGGGCATAATCATGCGTTTTTACAGCCGTATCCCACCATTCTTTAAATTTTTCATTAGCCATCTGTAAGTTCTTTTTGCTTCTCAGGCAGTATACCCTGTTCAAAAGCCTCTAACTTCTCCCTGCTGAAGCCGGTAAACTCCTGTATTAACGCTACGGAATCTACTTTCTTATCCATATTCAATAAACCAGCTATCTTCATTAAAGTCTCAATAGCTCTCAGCTTATCATTGTCCTTTACCTCGTCCTTATCAATCACACCCTTAGTGGTTTCCAGCAGATAACGCTTAGTAATACCCACTTCTGACATTAAATTTTCTATTTCCTTGTCCACTGCCTGCCTCACTGTTTTATTTTTAAGTAGCAATGCTGACCTCGTTTCAGCATAATCCCTGCTAGTTGTCTTTGGAAAAGACATCATGTATGCCTCTACAGGCTCCATACCGTGTGCTATGTACTTTACGAAGTTTTTCTTGGCATCTGTAAGGTAAGTGTCACGCAATGCGTAATAATGGCTCTTTTTACTGAACCTGTGCATCTCATCCTTAACAGTACCAGCAAAACTGCCAGTAGTGTTTAAATTGAACATTCCAATAATAGTCCTGATAAACTTCGTGTTGCCACGCCTTTTCTCCGCATAAGAGCCTTTTTTGAGTATTTGGACTATCTTATCATCATGGGATAAACACCACTGACCCTCCTTAGCCTTCTTCCAGTCCTTGATAAGCTTTGTGCGGGGATGAGCCTTGCGAAACTCAGACTCGCTCTCATAAGCATAGTGCTTTACCCCCTTAATGGTGCGGAATAAGGCCAAATTAATTGGGCTCCTCAGCATCAAATAAATCAATATCCAGTATCTCTAACTCCGGCATGTGCTTCATCCGGTATAATAATTCAGATAACAAACCGATCTGCCTTGAATTGGGGTCTATAAGGTCAATAATGCTTAATTCACCGGATATCTCACGGCAACGCTCTAGGTTCTGATGGATGTTGCCAACATCAAACTCCCCAAAAAGGGCTTTGTGGTACAATGTTCGGTACTGATCCATGATTTAATTTAATAAAAACTTGACTACTATGTTTTATATAATATATATTTTATCTCTCTTGTTTAGTTCGGATGGTTTTTTTCTAATAGTACTATAGTATAAGTAGTATAGTAGTATAAATAGTAAAGTAGTATAAGTAGTATAGTAGTATATATAATATATATATA
>Ga0209756_1000326_pt1 | contig 47061 bp, 63 predicted proteins | sample ETNvirenome_6_85_FD_184071 | JGI IMG/M metagenome (GOLD analysis project Ga0209756, IMG submission 184071) | Marine viral communities from the Pacific Ocean - ETNP_6_85 (SPAdes) (version 3) | ecosystem: Environmental > Aquatic > Marine > Oceanic | place: Pacific Ocean | collected 2013-06-19 | reverse complement strand
GGTGTTCATGGCGAGCCCCATAGAAACGTAAAAAACGGATTTCCGTTTCCACCCCAATCGCATCGAGATGGATATGGCTACAGCAGCTCCCAGTCCGCATACAATAGTACGGTCCCAGAAGGACCTCGCGGCACTCATGAACCGCTCGACGGCAACGATACACGAATGGACCCGGCGGCCGGATTGGCGATGGGGCAAGAAGGACTTCCCCCTGGAGGAGATCCGGGAATGGCGGGCGACGACTTTCGCGAACCCGGGGCGGGGGCCCGGGGCTGGCAGCAACAACCGCACCGGCGGCACAGCCCACGACAAGATGACCGAGCGGGCCCGGCGGCTCCAGGTCGACAAGGCCGAGGCCCAGACGACGGTGGCGGCGGAGCGGGCCAAGACCCTGAAGCTCGAGCGGGAGCTGCGGCAAGGCAAGCTGGTGGAGCGAGACGAAGTCGAGCGGCGACACGGGGCGAACAACTCGGCCCTGCGGACTGGGCTCCAACGGGCGGCCCGGGCGTTACGGATGCGGCTGGCTGACGAGACGGACCCCCGGGCGTGCGAGAAGATTATGTTGACGGCGTTCAAGGCGATTTGCGACCATGCGTTCGGCAAGGCTGAAGCAGTAGAATAGGAGCACCATGAAGGATCCAAACAGGGAAATCGAGTTGGCGGCCGAGGCGGGCATTGTGATCTTTCCGGCGGGGGGTGGGAAGTGGTTAATCTGGCGGCCCAAAGAGAAGACCTACTACCAAGACAACGACGGCAACGGCAGCTGGTACGACCAGCATATGACGAAGTTCGAATCGCACGCTGCGGCCGTGAACAAATTGCCGGCAGCCCGGGCGGCGATTCGCCGGAAGGCCGAGGACGACGCCCAGGCCAGAGACGTGATAGCTCTGGCCCGGCAAATCCACTATCTGGCCACCTGGGAAAGTCGGTGCGACCTGGACGAGATGAACGAGCAGCTGGAGGCTATAGCGAAAGTGTGCCTCCAGTACAAAGGGGTTGGTTGATGCTAGCCAACCCGAAGAAAGGCAGACCAATGAGCAACCCAACAGGATTCGCGATGTTTGAAGAGAGCAGAGGCGGCCACTACGTGTGGGTCCGGGCGGCGGCCGTGGCGATAGTGGAGACCAACGGCCTGTACTACCGGATCGAACGTGGCGACGACGACAGGGGCATTCAGACTTCGCAAATCAAGACCCCGGGGGGTTCTGTCGATGTCTGCGGCGAGCCCCCGGCAGTGGTGGCGGTGCTGGCGGCGACGATCAAAGAAGAAGAGGACAGCTACCGTGACTAGCCTCGTCATAGCTGACGGCATCAAGATCGAGATGCCGCGATCCTCGTACACGCCCAAAGAGGCGGAGGCGGGGCAGTGGCCCCCGGCGATGAAGCCGAGCGAGTGGGCGGCACGATATCGCCACCTGACCGAAGACGAGTCCGACTTGCGGGGCCCTTGGGACAACGATGCGGCCCCGTACCTGGTGGGGATGATGGACCTCGGGGCGGCCCCGGGCGTCCGGCGGCTGACCGTCAAGAAGGCCGTCCAAGGCGGCATCTCCGAGGCCTTCCGCAACTGCATGGGATACTGGGCCCACACCGACCCGGCCCCCATGGGCCTGGCCCTTCCGAGTCAAGAGAAGGGCGAGCAGATCGTCGGGGACAAGGTGGTGCCATTCTTCCGGCGGACCCCGGTGCTAAAGAACCTGTTCAGCCCCCGGGCCCATGACGTCAAGAAGGGCCAAATCAAGCTCGCCAACAACTTCATTCTCTATCTCATGTGGTCCGGCTCGGCCACGTCCATGGCGTCCAACCCGATGAAGCGGGCCATCAGTGACGAGACCGACAAGTTCGCCCCCTGGACCGGCCAGGACGCAGGCCCCATCGAGCTAATCGACAAGCGGATGCGGACCTACTCGGACGCCCTGCACGTGCTGATCAGCTCGCCCACAACCCGGCACGGCCCCATCAGCACCAACTTCCGCGACTCCGGCTTCCAGCTGTACTATCTGGTGGAGTGCCCGAAGTGCGGCACCTGGCAGCGGCTGGTGTGGGGGGGCGTCAAGTGGCCCGACAGCATACGCGAAATCCCCGACCGGATCAAGGCGGCCGAGGCCGTCATCGAGCAGAGGTCGGTCTGGTACGAATGCCGGCATTGCGAATACAACATCGACGAGCGGCAAAAGCGTCAGCTGGTGCGGGCGGGGCGTTGGGGCACAGTGGGGGAGAACAAGGTCACCGCCGGGGGGCGGATCGTCGACGCCAGCACCATCGAATCCTGGCCGGACGGCTGTTGGATTGGCATGCAAATCTCCGCCCTCTACTGGCTCTGGGAGAGCTCGGCAATGCACTTCCTTGTGGCCGAGTGGCTCCGGGCACAGAACGACCCGAGCAAGCTGTTCGATTTCTTCACCGGCACCCTGGGCGAGGAATGGGAACAGCAAACCGGCAAGGCCAGCCCCCACGTATTCTCCGCCAAGACCAAGCTCGCCGAGCACCCCGAGCGGGTGTTGCCTTGGTGGACGGACCGGCTGGTGGCGGCGGTGGATACACAGAGTGACCATTTCTACATCGTGTTGCGAGCATGGGGGGCGGGGCTCGTTAGTCGGCGGATCTGGCACGGGCGGGTCGACTCATTCGAGGAGCTCGACGAGGCCTGCTTCGCGACCGTCTACCACTACGAGGACGACTGGCTGCCACCGCTGACGGTTGACGTCATGCTGATAGACACGGGCGGCACAGTGGTCCAGATCGGACAGAACGAAACCGGCTCCCGCACCCAGCAGGTCTACAGCTATTGCCTGAAGCGGCGGGCCCGGGTGCGGCCGATCAAAGGTGCCTCCAAGGTCCGCGAAACCGCCGAGCTGTTCTGGCGGGGGCGGGGCGTGTTCAACCCGGCGGCGTCGACCCGGAGTCGCTCGCTCCACAAGATCGAGATGCCGCTCTGGTTCATAGACACCCACCAATCCCAGAACCTGCTGCAGGAGATGATCCTGAACGCCAAGGTCGAGTTCATCAACCGGGTCACCGGCGAGGTTCTCGAGGGCCCGCAGTGGGGCCTGAACCAGCGTCAGGACAAAGAGTACAACCGGCACATGGCGAACATGCACCGGGTGCTCGACCGGGACAAAGGCCAGATGGTAGAGCGATGGGTGCCTGTTACCGACGGGGCGTCCGTGGACTACCGCGACTGCGAAGTCTACCAGGTGGCGGCGGCCTACATGCGGGGGGTCCACCTGTTGACCTCGCTGCACGCCTGGGCCCAACAACGCAAACAAGCTGTCAAGCAGGCCCGGCGGCCCCGTTCGAGCGGGGGCGTCACAACGCCGGACGGCCGACCATTCCTCGTAACGCAACGCCAACAGTAACCACCCCCCACGGAGACCCAGGATGCCCATGTACCCCAACAAGCCCAAGACGAACGCCCGGCCCGACCAGATCGACAGCTGCTTGGTGAGCCTCCGGCTCGCCCCCCTTGACGAAACCGTCAACCACCGGCGGCACGTGGACCTCCAGCTGAACCTCCGGCAGAGGCAGATCCTGCGGCGGATGTTCGACGCTGCACTGGCCGAGGACGCCCAGTTGACCAGTGGAAGATTCGTCAAAACGGCCGCAGACACCATCCGATACCTGCTGGAACAGGTGGCTGCAGCGGAGCTCGCGGCTCTCGAGGTTCCCGAGAGCCCGGCGGCCCCGGCCTCGAAGCCCCGTCAGAAGCCCGGGCCCAAACCGGCCTCCGCCAAGACAAAGGCAGCCACAGGGGCTGCATAGAGCAGAAACAGGCTCTGCAGGCCAATCTTACGACTTTCGTACGATAAAAAAGCCGGATTGTGGCTATTTGTCCGGAATTGGGGGTTGTTTTCCCTGCAGGGTCGACTATAGCTCTGTTTGTGAGCACACTGTCCAGCACAAGCACGCTAGCAAACGTCCAGGACGCCTACGACGACAATGCCTCGTATCTCGAGGACAATTCTGTCACCAAGGCCCGGGCGTTCGTGACGGCCTGTTTGTTCTTGCTGCGGATGCAGGCCAAGCGATCTAAGCACGGCCCGGCCGAGGAAGAGCTCGACACCGAGGGCACCCGCGAGCAGCTCAAGCACGCCCGTATCTGGCTAGCCACACACGACACGGCCCGCCGGGGCCCCAACGCTACTTCGCTATCGCTGGAGGACTACCGATGAGTCCACGGGCGATGCGCAAATTCCGCAAGTCCGGCAGCGTCGGCTCGTCGCTGGGCACGATGATGGATGCTTCGGCCGACTACAAGGCGGCCAAAGCATCCCGCTTCAAGCGGCGGCGGAACCTGGTCGGCGGGGCGGGCGATGCCCACTACGTCAACGAGACCGATTTCTTCCGCATTATCGACGAAGTCCGCGACATGGAGCGGAACGAATGGGTTGTGGGGCGGCTGCTGGACCTGAGTCGGGACTACGAGATTCGGGGCGGCCCGAGCCTGGACCCGAACACCGGCGACACCGGCCTGGACCGGGAGCTGGCCGACCGTTTCGAGGACTGGTCGACCCACCCGGCCCTGTGCGATATCCAAGGCGAACGCAACTTCGTGCGGCTGCTCGAGACCGTCAACCGCAGCTACAAGCGGGACGGCGACGTATTCGCCCATCTCACAGACACCGGGGCCATCGAGGTTCTCGAGGCTGACCGCTGTCGCACCCCGAAAGACAAGGCCAAAAAGACCCAGATGGTCCATGGCGTCGAGATGGACGCCCAACGCCGAAAGGTCCGCTTTTGGTTCGCTAATGAATCCTGGTCCAAGCGGGAGATCCAGCGGAAGGACATGACGCCCGTGGATGCCATGGAAGGCGACGTGCGGGTGTTGTTGCACGTGACCGACCCCGACCGTGTCACGCAGGCCCGGGGCGTTACCCCGTTCGCCCGGATCTTCGACCGGGTCGGCATGGAAGAGGATCTGGAGTTCGCCAACCTAGTCAAGCACCAGGCTGTCTCGGCGTTCGCGGTCGCCATCACCCGGATGGGCGACGAGCTGGGTGGAACCTCGGACGTGCAACTCGGCAACCGCGAAACGGAAACCCGGGCCGACGGCTCGACCGAGACCATCGAAGGCATCAGCGTCGGCACGCTACTCCGGCTCGGGCCCGGCGAGCAGATGACTGGCTTCAGCCCCAACATCCCCTCTGACAACTTCTTCCAGCATGTGCGGATGGTTCTACAGCAGATCGGCGTGACGCTCGGGCTCCCGCTGGTGCTGATTCTGATGGACGCAAAAGAGACCAACTTCAGCGGCTACCGGGGGGCCATGGAGCAGGCCCGCGAGCGATGTCGCCGGAACCGGACGATGGTATCCGAGCCACAGTTCCTGCGGCCCGTGTACGAGTTTCTGGTGGCCCGCTGGGCGGCCAAAGACCCGGCCATGGCTGCGCTGACCCAGCGGCCCCGGAAGAAGGTCCGTCTGGACCGGCACAGTTGGAAGTGGCCTGGCTGGTCGTATATCCAGCCCGAAGTCGACGCCAAGGCTGACAAGGGCCGCAAGGACAATCTGCTGGCCAGCCCCCGTCAGATCTACGCCGACCTGGGCCACGACATCGAGGACATCCGGCGGGAGATCGTCGAAGACAACGCAGCCACCATCGAGGCGGCCGCAAAAGAGGCGGCTCAGCTCATCAAGGCATACCCCGACATCGACGTGTGCTGGCGGGACTTGCTGTTCCTGCTCCCAGAGACGCCCCGGGTCAACCCGGCGGCCAAGCCCCCGGCACAACCCCCGGCGGAGCCAATGGAACCCCGGCCAAAACAGGAGCCAGCCAGTGCCTGACGCAGCCCTATTCCAAGCTATCCCGCACCTGGATCAATACTTCGGCTATTGGGGGATGTTGCCCAAGGTGCTGTTCGGGATGCGGTCGGCGGCCGTGGGGATGAATCTGCCGACACACGTCGCCCAGTTCAAGGCCCAAGGCGGGCCCGGCGGCGGGGGCGGCCCGCACCCCTACAGCATGCAGGACGGTGTGGCTGTGTTCGATTTGCAAGGCATGATGATGAAACACCTTTCGAGTCTCGCCGAAGGCACAAGCACCGCAATGCTCCGGCAGTCGGTGCGATTGGCCCGGCGAGATCCGGAAGTTAAAGCAGGCATGATATTCGCCGACACCCCCGGCGGCACAGTCGCCGGAACCCAGGATCTCACCGACGACTTGGCGGCGTTCGCCTCCGAGAAACCGCTATACGGTTACGCCGAGGATCGCCTGGCTTCGGCCGGTTACTACGCTCTCACCCCGTGCCACCAGATCTATGCCAATGCTTCGGCCTGGGTCGGCAGCATCGGCACGTATGGCGTAGTCTACGACAGTAGCAAGGCGGCCGAGATGGCGGGGGTCACGGTGGAGGTTATCTCGGCCCGGGAGATGAAAGGGGCGGGCGAACCCGGCACAAAGATCACCGAAGAACAGCGGGCCGAATGGCTCAACATGATCCGGGTCATGGACAGCATGTTCTTTGCGGCGGTCGCCCGGGGGCGGCGGATGACCAAATCACAGGTGGAGAAGCTGGCGGACGGGCGTGTCCATATCGCGGCCAAGGCAGTGGAGCTCGGCCTGATTGATGGTGTGCAGACGTTTGAATCTGCCATGGACGAATTGCGAACCAAACCGGCCCCGGCCCGGGCCCGGGGGGCCCGAGCCACAGCTGGCGTAGACTTAGAACCGAAGAGTCAATCAACCCCTATTAGGAGCTCGAACATGCCCCAACCTGACGCAACAGCAACGGACGTTGTGCCCACGCAAGACACCCCAACCCCGGCGGCCCCGACGGCCCCGACGGCGGCTACGTTCACCGAGCTGAAGGCCGAGTGTGTCGGGGCGGACGCCGACTTCCTCGTGCAGCAACTCGAGACGAATGCTACGGTCCCGCAGGCCCGCAGGGCCTGGATGGAGACCCAGCAGGCTCGCATCGAGGCCCGCGACAAGAAGCTCGCCGACAAGGCGACGGCGGCCCCGACCCCGGCCCCCGGCGGCAAGCCCGTCGGCGATGCCAACGCAGGCCAGCCCCCGGCCCAGGCCAGCGGCGACGCCATCACCCGCTGGAACGCAGCTGTCCAGGAGAACATGGCCAAGGGCATGGACAAGCCGAAAGCGGTCCGCAGCCTGGTAACGGGCTCGCCCGAGTTGTACGACGAGTATATCGAGCAGTACAACGCCGAGAACAAGTAAACCACCCGCCAGCAGAAGCTGGAAACAAGGCCCTTGAACCCCCTTACCCTAGAATGGGAGCAGAACAATGAGTCAGGCAAACTTCAGCGACTACCGGACCTACACGTCCGGGTCAACAATGTCCATCCACCGGCGGGTCCGGATCTCCGGCACGACGCTGGCGTTGGCGGGAGCGGCCGACACCGATTCGCTCGGCGAGCTACGCGACGACGTGGTGACTTCCGGCGACGACGTATCCGTCCGTCACTGCAACAGCACCGGCACGCACAAGATGGTCGCCCATGCGGCTTTCTCGGCGTTCGCACAGCTGTACGCAGCGGCCGCAGGCCGAGTAGACGACAGCGGCTCGGTGCCGATCGGCATTGCACTGGAAGCTGCCACAGCCCAGGACGACATCATCGAAGTCGTTCCGCTGCTCGGCAGCAACTACCAGCACGCCCTCAAGGAATACGCCGTCGACCTGACGTCCTTCCGGACGTGGGACGACATGGCCGTGAACCTTCCGGCGGCGGCGGCGAACGACGACTTTGGTTACGTTACCGGCACGCCCGGTACCAACGCGCCCGCACTGCAAGGCGTGGACGCAGGTGGCACCGCCGAAACCCAGATCGGTGCCGTCAATGTCGTGCTGCCCCCCGAGTACGTGGACGGCGAGACCATCACCCTTCGCGTTGCAGCCCTGATGCTGGTGGTTGCCGATGCCACTTCCACCCTGGACGTTAACGCTTACCGTGCAGATGCACCGACCGTCGACATCTGTGCCACAGCGGTGCAGTCGATCAACTCCGCCACGGTGGCCGACATCGACTTTACACTCACGCCGACCGACTGCGTAGCGGGCGACGTGATCAATCTGGTCCTGACGACTGTCGCTACGGACTCGGGCAATGCGGCCCCGTTGATCAACAGCAGGATCAACAAGGTCAGCATGCTTCTGGACGTGAACTACTAGACCCCCAGCTCCAGCTTTCGTGCTGGCGTGACAAGGAATAACGAAACCCCCTGACCTTTGGAGAACAACAATGCCTTCACCAAGTGCAAGTCTTGCAACGCTGCGGCCGGAGCTGGCTGCCAGCCTCATGGAATTCGAGCTGGCCCAGGACCGGCAAGGATTCATTGCCCAACAGGTGCTTCCCGTCATCGAGGTCGCCAAGTCCTCAGGCAAGTACGGCCTCATCCCGATCGAGCAACTCCTCCAGAGCCCCGAGACTCGCCGGGCCCCCGGCAGCGGCTACGCTCGCGGCAACTGGAAGTTCGCCGACGCCAGCTTCGCCACCGAGGAGCATGGCTGGGAAGAGCCCATCGACGACCGCGAAGCGAGCCTCTACGCCGAGTATTTTGACGCCGAGGTTATCTCGGCGGCCCGGGCCCAGGACTTCGTCCTGCGGAACGCTGAGATCCGGGCGGCGGCGGCCGTTTTTAATACGTCCACCTGGACCGGCGGCACCCTCACCACGGCCATCACCAACGAGTGGGACGACACCTCCAACGCCACACCCATTGCCGATATCCGGGCCGCCAAGCAGGCTGTCTGGGATCTGTGCGGGATGTGGCCGAACGTCGTGATCATGAACCGCAAGGTGTTCAACAACGGCCGGGCCTGCGACGACATCAAGGACAACGTCGCGTCGGCTGGTGCGGGCAAGAGCGAGGTCGCCTCGGACATCACCGAAGCACAGATGGCTATGTGCTTCGACGTGGACCGAATCATCGTCGCTGGCTCCGCCAAGAACACCGCCAACGAGGGCCAGGCCTCGAGCCTGAGCTCGATCTGGTCGGACGAGTATATCATGGTCGCCCGTATCGCCACTTCCAACGACATGAAGGAGCCCGGCCTTGGGCGGACCTTCCATTGGGGCGAGGACGGCTCGTCAATCGGCGGCACGCTCGAGACGTATCGAGACGAGAGCATTCGCGGCGACGTGGTCCGCTACCGGCACGACGTTGACGAGATCATCTCGTACACCGAGTGCGGGCACCTGCTCAGCAACGCCACCACCTAGGCCCGGCCAGGGCTGGCTGTAGCTTTCGGGTTGCAGCCAGCCCACGGCAAGGCCCGCGAAAGGCGTTGTCTATGTCTGTGTTTGATACGGAGTTCGCCGATAAAGCAACCCCCGCTCTGGTCGCTCGGTTTGGGCAGGCTGTGACCTATCACCCAGCCAACGCCAGCGACATCAGCACGGCCGGAATCCTGACCGAGGAATCCGAAAACGAGACCCCCGGCGGGGGCGGCCTGACGGGCAACCGGCGGGCACAGTTGCAAGTGCAGACTGCAGACGTAGCGACAAGGACCAACCAAGACCAAGTGACAGTGGACGCGACTTCCGAGAAGTGGGAAGTGGAATCGCTCGGCCCGGCGAGCGGGGGGTTGGCTGTTTTGATAATTACAAGAATCGGGCGGGCCGAGGCTACCCGACCGGAGTATAGGGGTGCGATATGACCGCAAAGCCCTCCACAAGCGTATGGAAAATCCTGAGCACGACAGCGGCCATTACGGCCGTTGTGTTAGTCACGGCGAGTGCCTTGATTGTGTTCGGCCAAGACCGCGAAACCCTCTCTGGCCTGGCGGAAACGAGTTCCTCTCACGCCGATGTTCTGGAGCTTCACAAGGAAGCCATCGGCGAGCTGCGGGTCGAGGACAAGGCCATCTACGGCAGGCTGGAAAAGTGCGAGATGAGCGTCGATAGCGGCTTCGCCCGCAACCAGGCCGACCACGAGGATATCAAGGACGACATAGCCTATATCCGGGGCCGTCTGGACGACGTATTCAAGGAGGTTAAGAAGTAGCATGCCAACCGCCCCGTCCGGTCCTATTTCACTGGCCAGGCAGCGTGCGAAAGTGCTGCTAGCCAATTCCGCGACTTGGATCTCCTGGACCGGCTCCGCCAACGCCACGGCGGCCATGGGCGAAATCTACGTCGAGGGCCTGCCGAAACCGGCCAACAAAGCCCGCTACACCATGGCCGAGCTACAAGGATACCGGCCGTTCGCGATCGTGGGCACCGACGACGGCGGCTTCAGCAAAACCAAGACCAGCGGCGGCGGCCCGTTCGGTTTCGACGAGGACGGCAAGATTCTCGTGATGATCGAGGCCGACGTTGCCGTGGGTGACGTGGACGATGCGGCCGAGGCTGCAATCAAGTTCGGAAACAACCTGGGAGCAGTCGTCGAAGAGATGGCTACGCTGGCTGGGACAGAGGGCACAATCACGGTTGCCAGCAACCCAAACTACCTGAACGTGAACAGGATCGAGCTGTACGAGGGGCCGGAACGCAGCTTGCCAGACGTGCGAGCCCTGCAAGGCGACTTCTTCCGTGCTATTCTTGTTCTCAGTTGGGGGATATGATGCTTCGAGGCACAATACAATACACCCGCAGCCCCCTCGACACAGCCAAGGCCCTGCGTGCCGCAGTGAAGTATGCGAACGCCGGGGCCGTCAAGAGATGGCACAGCAAGTGGATGCCGGGCCACTTCCAAAAGCGGGCCCAGCGGAAGTATAAGTACCAACCCCGGGCGGGCCAAAGCAAGGCCCCGACTTTCGTCTCCAAGGACGGCAAGGTCCGGTCCTCCCATCTCTACTTCTGGCGGAAGAAGTGGGAGCAAGGCCACACCCGGCCCCTGGTTTGGTCGGGCGACTCCGAGCGGCAGGCCCGGCAGATGCTGAAGGTCCGCGCCAGCTCGAAGCGTGGCACAGGGATAATGAGCTTGCCCCGATATTTCTACGCATACCGCAAGGATCTAGACCAGCCCGACAAGGCTGCGGAGCTGACCGCGACCACCATCACCGAGGTCCGAGACCTTGGCAAAAAGCACCACCAACTCGTGACCGGGCACCTTAATCGAGTCCGGAAGAATCGCACCCGCAAGGCGGCATAAAGGACCAAGCCATGTCTCTCTCTGCAGCATACAAACTCTACGCAGTGCAAATCGCGGCCGGGACCATTGCCGGCATCCAATCGTTCTCCCACCAGCCCCAGGACGAGGAGATCGTAGTAGCCTCGGACGGGGCGGTCGACCCCGAGTTCGTGGCTATGATGCAACAGATGCCGGTGTTCGAATTCGAGACGACACAGGTTGCCACGGCCCTGGGCTATTGCGGAATCGACGGCTACGCAGTAGCGGCGGCGGCGACCATGTATTGGCAAAAGATCGGCCAAGGCGGCACCCGGGCGGGGGCGAGTAGCCACTACAAGATGGAAGCCAGCAAAGGGTTGCTTTTGCCTCTCTCGATCCAGGCCTCGCAGGGCCAACCGGCTACGATCCGATACCGTATGCTGTTGCGATCTTCGAACGGCATTCTGGCTCCGGTCGCCTATACCGCCAGCCAGACTCTCGACGGCAGCCCAGCTATCACCGAGATATACACGCTCGGCCCGTACAAGCATACGTCGACCTTCATCGACGGCATTACCGACTGGTCGCTGGACTTCGGGTTGCAGCCCCTGCAGCTCGCGACCGACGGCCACGTGTACCCCGTGTTCTGTGGCGTCGACCAGCGGCAGCCCGTGCTCTCGCTGACCTGTACCGACGTGGAGGCGGCCATGGCGAGTCTCACGGCGGCAGGGTCGGCGGTCACCAGCGACATCGTCTGGCTCCGCCACAAGGCGGCCGGAGGCGTCAACGTCCCCGACGGCACCTCCACAAACATCAGCTTCACCATCGACGAGGGCCGTGTCAAGGTAGTCCAAGGCGAAGGCAGCCAAGAAGGCGAAGCCACCGCCACCATCGAGATTCGCCCGACCTACGACGGCACGAACGATATCGTCGCAATCGACACAACAGCAGCAATCGCCTAGCGGCGGGGGCGGCACAACAGCAAAGGAACCAGTCACATGGGCAAGACGACTTATGTAGCGAACCGCGACTTGACGGTCGACGGAAAGAAGGTCAAAACGGGCGAGGTTGTCGCCGAGCTGACCACCAGCTTCGCCGACCCCAACAAGGCCCTGAACGCAATCGCGGAAGGCATGGCCAGCGTCAAGGCAACGGCCCCCCGGGGGGAGGGCAAGTAACCAACTATGGGCGATTTGCTCTACTACCTACCGAACGTGCAAGGCCTGAGCCCCGAAGCGATATCCGCTGCGGGGCTCGGGTATGCTCTAGGCGAGACCCGCAAGGGGCGGGGCGTGTTGGGTCCGGACGGGGGGCGGGGGGTGTTGGCTGCGGCCACCCGGCCCGGCGACCAAGACCCCTTCAAATACGTTGCCGACGAGCAGGCCTGGGACAAGTGCGACGGCGGCCGATTTTGGATCGGCTATTGGCGGGGGCGGCCCCCCGGGCCCGAGCAACTCCTGCGAGACAAGCGGGTCGCCGGGCACGAAATTGAGCTGGCGGACGGCAACAACTGGCTGGTGCCTCTGGTCCGGTCGATATCGTACGGAACCTTGCTGCCGCAGGCCCTGGTGTTGAACGCGGAAGGGGAGCTGGTGCAAGAGCCCCTTCCAGGATACCAAAGTATCTGCAGTTCCGCCGAGCGGGCCTGGCGGCAGTTCCGTCATCAAGCCGACCAGGCCGAAGAAGAATCCAACGCAACCCCCGGCACATTCGAGGCGACCCCCGGGCCCCTGACCAAGCAAGAGGACTGGTTCAATATCGCCACCGGGGCCCTGGCCCTGAACTACCGGGTGACACGCTGGGAGATATCGGTGTTGAAGCTGTTGAATACCGATAACGTCCACGACGTAGTTGGGGCGATGATTGACCTCCCGCTGATATTCGAGCTGGGCAAGGTCATGGCGGAGGCCTCAAAAAAAAACGCCCCTGCCGACACCCCCGCTGGCTCCGGTACAAGCTCTGGCGTAGCGGGCTCGGGCCCCCCGGCTACGAACCCGATTGGGTCGATCTCTGGCTCTTCGCAAGTGAACAACGATAAGAGAGGCGACTAGCTGTGGCAGATGTCAAGTTCATTCTCGACGCCGAATCAGCCAAGGCTGTTGGTGCATTTCTCAAGGTCGTGCAGGCCCAAAAGAAAGGCGAGCGGGGCCTCGACCGCTACACCAAAAAGGGCAAGCAGTTCGAGCGGATGATGAAGAACATCGGCGCCAAGGCGGCCGGGGCGTTCGGCGGCCTGGTGGGATTCAGTGCGATGAAAGGCGTGTTCCAGCAGGGCCTCCAACGCTACCTGCAGGAAGTCGACAAGAGTCGGCAAGCCACGTTCGGGTTCGAGCAGGATATCAAGCAACTCGTTTCGCTCGGCGACAACGTCATGGACCAGCCCAAGGTGCGGGAGATGGTCAAAGAGCTGTCGAATGCTTGGGGCATTTCCGTTACCGAGATAGCCCAAGGGGCCTTCCGGCTGAAGTCTGGTTTCAGCGAAGCCAGCGACGCCCTCCGGGACGAGCTGCTCGTCGAGGCTCTACGCATCACCGCCCTGTTCGGCGGCGAGCTCGGGGCCAACATCAAGCTCGGCATCAAGGGCTGGCGGCTCTACGGAGACCAGCTCGACAGCGTCACACAGATGTACAGCAAGCTCGGCTTCATGGCCGATGCCGCCGACACAGACATGGGCGAGATGGCCGACCGGCTTGCCGAGGCGGCCGCAAAAGCCACCCCGCTCAAGCTCTCTCTGGACGAGGTCGCCGGGGCGATGAAGGTTGCTTTGGACGTGGGCGGCAAGAACCAGAAGTCCTACACGTCGCTGGGCAACGTGTTCCTGAAGATGAACGAGGCGGCGGGCAAGGGCATCATCGAGCAGGGCAATCTGATGAGCATGCTGACCCAGCTCAAGGCTGTGGCTGCCAAGGATCCGCTGTTCCTGCAGAAGCTGCTCGGGACGGAAAACTTCGTTGTAGGCTCGGGGCTGTTGCGGAACCTCGAGCAGATTAAGCAATCCATCGAGGACGTGACGAGCGTCGACCCGGCAGTGGTCGGCAACCGGCTCAAGGAGAAGTTCAAAGACCCCACGGCCCGCTACGCCGAGTTCGCCAAGGTCTCCGGCCAAGTCGCCGAGAAGATCCCGCTCCGCGAGGAATGGTCCGCCGAGACAACCCGCGACCAGATGAAGCTGCTAGGCTACTACCGATCGATCGGGGCGGCGGCTAAGACGGACGAGAAAACCGGCCTCATAACAGCCCCCTGGCAAGAGCGGTTCATGTCCAACTTCGTGCCCGAATCCAAGGGCTGGGAAGCCAACATCGAGGCCCTCCAGAAAGGCGGCCGGAGCGACTTCGCTGCCAAGTCCCTGCTAGGCTCGGGGTTCCTGGCCTGGAGGCAAAAGCAAGAGGGCTCGAAATACGGTCCCAAGAAGTCCAAGTACATGAAGGTCGGCGAGTCCGAGGCACAGGCCTTCACCGAGGCCAAGGAACAGGATCCGACCCTGACCGCATACGAGTTCATCCGCACCCACCAGCAGACGAGGGGCATGGCGTTCGACCGGCGAACCGGCAAAGAGTACACGCCCGAAACGGCCCCGGAGAACACCGGGGCGGCCGTGGTGCAGATGTTCCGGCAGAGCCCCTTGTACCAGCAGAAGGAAGGGGTTCTCGAGGATATGCAGACCATGGCGTCGGCGGGCAAGCTGGCCGAGTTCGTGCAACCGTTCGCCCCGACTGCCAGCCAGCTAGTCGCACCCGAAAGCCCCGGCGGCAAAGGTATTTCGTTCGAGGAGATGTCGACCTGGATGTCCGAGAACATCAAGACCCAAGCCGAGCTGACAGCGGTCGCCGAGAAGCTCAACGCAGCGGCTGCGGGGCTCTCCGACGCTGCCGGCAAGCAAGGGGAGGCGGCGGGCAAACAGGACAAGGCTGCCGGCAAACAGGACAAGGCAGCGGGCAAACAAGAGGCGGCGGCCTCCAAGTCCGGGCGGAATACGCACGTGGAGTAGGCTATGGCTTCCCCGGCAATCGGTGCCTATACGATGATCTCGATGAAAGGCGAGTTCCAGACTCTCGCCGAAGATATCGAAGATATCACCCGGCCCAACGCCCACGGGTCGGCCATCCGGCTGCTCGGACAGCGGGGCCCGATCTTCCAGCTGCTTACGGGAGTGGACGTGGACGATGCGGCGGCGGCCGAAGTGGAAGCCACAGCGTACAAGGCCCTGGTGGGGACGTTGCAGAGTGTCGTCGACCAACACAGCCAGACGCACACGAACGTCGCTGTGCTAGGCGTCGACGTCACCCGCAAGACGGCCCTGGCGGTTGCGGTTGGGGGGCTGTCGAGTTCCGCCGGATATTGGGTCGAGGCGACCTGGAAGCTGCAGGAGACCAACATCGTATGACCGTCACGATGAGTACAAACTCGCCGCAGTATCTCGGGCCCATGTCCTGGCTCATCAGCTGGAGCGGCGGGGCGGCCGGGGCGACGTACTACGTCTATCGCGACGGCCAGTTGATAGCGACCACCCCCGGCAGCTCGATTGTCCTGTCGGTCGAGCCCGGCGAGACGCCGATCATTGAAGTCTTCGACGACGCCGACACCGCCCCAATGGAAAGCCACCCCGGCCGAGTTACGCTGGCCTGGTATGCTTCGACCGGGGCGGCGGTCGACCACTACCGCATCGACGAATATGTCTCGAGCGTGTGGACGGCCCGGGCCCGTATCAAGGACAACGGCGACGGCTATTTCCTCTGGCGTTCGCGGGGCCTGGAGGACGTGACGACCCACCAGTTCCGGGTTGTGCCTGTCGGAGACAACGGCAACGAGGGAACCGCCGACACCCGCAATGTTCTGATGGTCCGCTACCCCGATTCCCCCGACTTGTCGGTCGCCTGGGATTCGGGTACAAACAAGGTCACGTTCTCCGCGAACTAGGAAGCAATCATGGCAGACGAAAAGACCAGAGCTGACAGCCTCCGCATGTATATGACCGGGGCCGGTTCCGACGGCGGGGCACAGACCGACCCCGACGCTTGCCTGGGCAACTACCGGAGTTCGACCGAGTGCACCCAGCTGGGCAACACCGTCACCAGCCCGATCTCCAACGTGACAATCAACCACGTCAACGGGGCCAACGGAGTCGGCGACGGCACCCTGGCGGCGGCCTCGGTCGATACGCTCAAGTGGACCGCCCCGAGCGGCACCCTGGGCGACGCAGTTACGATTGCCAACGGCGAGACCAAGGTTCTGGAGGACGGGGCCGAGCCCGAGAAGTGTATCCGGGTGACGAGATCTTCGGCCACAGATCTGAGCGGCACAGCCACAGTTTCCCTGGCGGAGGAGTACAACAATCTGGTCGGCTTCGACAACATCAGCTCCGCCGAAGCCTCGGCAGGCGACGACGAGTATCGCTGTATCTGCGTCAAGAACGAGTCGACCATGACGGTCAGCTCGGTCAAGGCATACGTCGCTACGCTGGGCACGCAAGTCACCACCAACAGCACACAGCTCGGGGCCTCGGGGGCGGGCACAATCACGACGACCGGCAGCTTTGCAGATTGGGGCGAGAGGGGATTCGCCCACGTCAAATCGGCGGCCGGGGCGACCAAAGAGATCGTCTACTACAACTCGCGAACCGCCACAGCCCTCACCGTCGCGGCGGCGGGGCGGGGGCTGTTGGGCACTTCGGCCACGGCCGGGGCGGCCGAAGATACCACCGACCACGTCGCTCCGATTCGCCTCGCCAAGGAAGCCCCCACCGGCTCCTCCACCGCAGGCTACGCCGAGACAATCGCCGACGAGGATACCGCCCCGGCGGCCACCATGGACTCCGGCTGCACGCTGGCGACGGGCCTGGATATCGGGACGCTGTTGACGGGCGAAATCTACTTCATCTGGATCCACCGGCACGCCCCGGTCGGCCAGGTCTCCGACGCCACCTGCTACCAACGGTTCAATCTCAGCTACGAAGCGGCATAAAGGACTCTGACGATGGCTAACAATCTGGATATTCTGACTGCTGAAGGCAAGGTGACGGTCGGCACCGAGGACGTCAGCGGCGTCCACGGACAACGCATCATCGGCGGCTTCAAGAAGAGCACGCCAACCACCATCACCAAGGCTGTCGCGACCGCCGGGACGGGCGTTGTGCTGATAGGCTCCGAGACGAAAGCGGTCTATGTGCTGCTGTGTGCAACCAAGGCCTCCGGCGACAACACCGGCGACGTTATGATTGGGCCCACGGGCGTCGACAAGGATTCGAGTCGACAGGTTGTTCTCCCGGCCGGTGCGATTTGGGAATACCGGGCCCCGGCCGGTTACTACATTGACCTGAACGAGCTGTTCGTTGACGCCGACAACAACAACGACGGCGTCGACGGTTGGTACCAGCCAGTCTAAGAAAGGACAGAAGCATGGGCGTCACATTCCCAAGCACCGCACCGGCACACACACACGCAGGCGAGACCCTGGGCGAGGACGGCGACGGAATCGTCAAGATCTTCTATGCCGAACAGGGCTCCACCCCGGCGGCCCCGGACGCCTCCACCCACGTCCAGGCTATCGTCGACGACGGCAAGACAATAGAGCACCAATGGCGGACCAGCGGCTCCACCAACATCGTAGACACGGCCTCTTCATAAGGACAGGATAATGGCGAAGACAAACCCGCAGCCTATGCGATTCCTGACGCTGGACACGCCAGTCGAGTTCCAGGCGACACGGATCTTGCCGATCACGTTCGCGGTCCGCTGGTCGCCCCGGCACAAGGTGGTATCCTCGTCGGCGGAGTTCCAAGGGGCCACCAAGCTCGCCACGCATGCTTCGGCTGTTCCGTGGCGGCAGTTGCTCGACCACACGACCCAGGCCCAGCAACTCGGGCAGGAGATAGGCGAGTTTCTGGCGATGGTCAACCGGCAGTTCCGGCCCGGCTCGGTGGAGATTGCCGACCCGGTAGTGAGCCTCCCGGCGGAACCGGCGGGCGGCACAGCCCAGCTCCGGCCGCAGGCGAAAGTGGGCAACTGGGACGAGGACATCACCGACTCGGGTTGGCCCTTCGAGATGGCCGTCACCACCGAGTACAAAAAGAAGCTCAAGGGCCTGGCGGTCCACAGCCTCTACTTGAATATGCGGGGGGCCGTCCCGAAGCTGTCCTTCAAGATCCAGATGCTCGTGACAACCCGGGGCCCGTCCTACCGGGTCGAGGGGCTCCCGGTCGAGACGCTGGAATTGCCGAACCATGCGGCCTGGGTGTTCCTGACGCACGTTTGCAACGGCGACTCGCTGGAGACGGAGGTCCGACAGGCGGCCTACGCTGCTCTCTCCGACGCTCTCGGCGGTTCCTTGTCGGTTGGTTGGCCGTCGGACGTGGCCCACACGCCGAACGCTTGGGGCGAGTTCCCCGGCGGCTCCGCCGACCTGTCCGACTACGATGTTCTACCGTTGGCGTTCAATCCCGACGGCACAGCCAAGGATATCGTCGACCCGGCGGCCCGGTTCGACCACCGCTACATTATCCACCGGACGATCCGTTGGTCCATGGACAACGATCGGCTGACCGACGACGGCGGAATCCTCAAGATCAAGGACACCAAAGCCCTCGACCAGCGAGTGGCGGCGGGGGTGGCCCGCAACCGGCTCCGCATATACGGGCAGTTCCTGTATATGTCGACGGCCTCCCGGACGTTCGCCTTTGATTTGACGACCTATACCGTCCACAACGCTGCCGCCGGCACGCCCGGCACCTGGCCCGTTGCCACCGGCTCGATACAGACCCTGGCTCCGCTCGTCAACCGTGTTTGGTGCGACGGGATAAAGGGCGACTTGTCCGATTCCTTCGACGGATTCTGCACGTTGGTCGGCTTGCCGATCGCATAGGAGAGAGCAAGATGCTTCTGTTGTTACTCAACCAGCAACCCAATGTGCAGCTGTTCACCACCCCCTGGTTCCTACCGTATATCTATCCCGTGGAGTAGCCTGCAATGCTGACGCAACTTGATACAGAGAACGCCGACTTCAATCTGACGTCTCAGCAAACTGTGCTGACCGACACCCCCAGCACGACACAGAATCGGCTGTGCCAGGGCGTCATCCACCTGGGCGACGGCTCCAAGGATTTGGACGGCACCGGCGGGGCCTTCGAATGCGTCATCGTCATCGGCTCGCAGACGGTGCAGCCCTCGCCGCAATATATCGTGTTCGGCACCGAGGTCCGCTCCGCCATCGTCACCAACCAGTTTGTAGTGCCGGCAAATACGGCCGTCTATCTCAAGATTCTCAGCCCCAATGCCGCCGACACAGACGTGGACGTGGTGGCCGAGTTGTACGCTGTGGACGACGTCAACGTCAAGGCGATCAATAACAACAACGATGCGGCTGTGGCCCTGGCCCTGTCGGCGGATTCGATTATCCCCGCCACGGTCGACACCACCGGCGGCTTCACCCCGACCACCACCCAGCTCGAGGCGGACGACATCACCGAGGCGACGGCGGACCACTACAACGGCCGGATCATTATCTTCACCAGCGGGGCCCTGCTAGGCCAGGCCACCGACATCACCGACTACGTTCTCTCCGGTGCCAACGGCAAGTTCACCTACACGACTCTCACCGAGGCCCCGGCCAATAACGACACCTTCATAATCATATAGCGAGGCGGCTGTGCGGGCAATCACTTCACTATCGTTGGGGGGCGGCCCCGGGCGGAAAGGGGCCGGGCGAGAGCGATACGTCTGCGAGGTCATGACCGACAGCCCGCACGTCTACTGGCGTATGGCCGAGACCGAGGGCACCCGGGCTTATGCCATATCGCGGCGACGCTTCGAGGGCACCTACCACGGCAGCCCGACGATGGGTGTGGAAGGTGCTTTGGGGGGGGGCGACAAGGCCCTGGACTTGACCCAGGCCGACATGGGCAACTTCACCGCAGGCTCTCTCAACGAGCTCGGCACGAACCTCGACGCAGGGTTCTCGTTCGAGTGCTTCTTCAAGGATACGAGCGGATACGAGCCCACTTGGGGGGCGTTGATGTTTGGCTGGACCGCAGTGGGCGGCGTGTATCCGAACACCTACCTGTCTATCACGATCGGCAATGACGAGAATTCGACTCCGATGCCGAACGCAATACGGGCGCAGTTGCACTATTCGATAGGGGCGAGCTCGGCGGCCCCGACTACGCTCATGTTGTCCGGGGCGGCGGCCTTCGACACGGGCGTCCGCGACGGCAACTGGCACCATATCGTCGTCACCGCCGACCCGACAACCAACACGCTCCATATCTACGTCGATTCGGCCGACTTGGCAATCACCTACCAGCGTCAAGAAACGCCAACCGGCTGGGCTCCATTCACGGACGGCATCGGCATCGGGAGTGCAGTGACTGTGCCGAGCCTGAATGCGGGCGGATACATGGACGAGGTCGCAGTCTACAACCACGTGCTGACCGGGGCTCGCGTCCTGGCCCACTACCGGGCGGCGGGCATGCGGGGCACAGTGGGCCCGTTCACCCGGCTCTCCACAACCGCCACCCCCGGCCGAGAATACGAGGAAGGTTTCGACGGCAAGGATTCGAATCCGCCACAGTTCGTCGAAGTCGCCCGGGGGGCACACCAGGCGGCCTGGCTCGTCAGCGAAGTCGCCCGGGGGGCCCACGAAACCGGGGCCCCGTTTGTCGAGGTCGCCCGTGGATTCCATTCGTGCACCATCACCATCTTCGAAGAGCTCGCCCGGGGCATGCACCGGGTCGCCAACGACGCCAACACCCGCTGGGAGGTATTCAAAGGCGAGGACGCCCAGCCCGACTTCGATGCGGCGGCCTGGGAGACCTTCACCAGCCTCCCGCACACGTCCACCGGCACAATCGCCAACCCCGGGGCGGGCAACGTCAAGGTCGTGAATCTGGTGGTCCGCAAGCGGAACGCCTACGGGCTGTCCAGCTACAACGTCGTCGCCTTGACCTTCACCATCGACGAGAACGGGGCCGAGGTCGCCATAGACCCCAGCGACCCGACCAACATCGTCGTCGAACCGGCGGCGGCGGGCGAGGTCCGGGTCCGGGCGGAGTACCAGTATCTGGCCGACCTGGCGGCGAACCGGGCGGACAACTTCCTGGTGTACCTGACGACCAACGGAGTTGACCCTGTGCCTGGCTCTGACACGCCCACAGAGGTTGCCATGATATTCTCCGACGGAACGGCCAAGCTCGACTGGACTAGCTCTGTGACGCCTGGAGACGCAGCTACAGCCAAGGTCATCGTCCAGTGCCGCAACTCCGGCACCCCGGACCTCGACAGCGACGATGCGACCATCTACACCTGCACCACCGATACCGACGGGCCCGCTACGCCGAGCCCGGCGGGGGCGTTCTTCGTAGCCAGCGGCACCAACACCGGAGAGCAGGCACAATGAGCCCTATCTCTATACCTCCATACACCCCCGCACCGACGATAGGCCCGGCCATCGAGCCCCTGCGTGTGCAGACCAGAGTTGCTTGGGGCGACCCCTGGTTGACGGTGCACTATATCGAGCCGATACGGTCGACGGATCTTGTTTCGCCGGGGGTTTCGTCGGCGGAGTTCCGGTTCCGCTACGGCTGGCTCAAACGCGAAGACGAGTCCGTCCTGTCCCAGCACTATTCCGAGGACTTGGACGGCAAGTACATCCGGGTCCAGACCGTCAGCACCTTCTGGGTGCCGAACCCGGGCGGCGGCAGCTACGTCACGGTCGGCACGACGATATGGGTCGGCATAGTTGCGGAAGTCAACTTCCTGTTGCACCGGGGCGACCCGACCGTCGGCGGCCAAGGCGACATGAAGATCACCGCCTACGGGCTGGCCCATATCCTGGACAGCACCCCGGCGGGCAACGACTCCACCCGGGTCGGCAGCAACATGAGCCCGGCGGCCCCGTACCTGTCCATAGAGCGTTCGCTCAAGTTCAACGACAGCCCCGACCTCGGCCGCAAGTCCGGCACAGGCACGGCCCGGGGCGGCAACCGATCCGAAGCCAAAGACCCGAGCTCCGGCACCCCGGGTTGGTACGTGTTCGACCGGGACGACTCTCCCACCGGGGCCGGGGGCGACACCTGGACCGCATACGATATCGCGGAGTATCTGCTGTGCGACGACAACTTGCCCTTCCGGTTCCGGCTCGGCGGGCAGGCGAGCATCTTGCAGGACATCGACCCCCCGACCTTGAGCATTGAAGGCCTCTCCGTCAAGGCCGCACTGGACCGAGTCATCGACCGGCGGCGGGGGGTTGGGTGGTGTATCCGGGTTGTCGAGGATCCCGCCGACCCCGACAACGAATACGCAGTGGTTTGGGTGTTCTCGACGGCGGACGTTCCCATGAGCTACGCCAGCGACATCCACCCCGCGAACGCCGAGCAGTTCTGGGTCGATTTGGATTTGGAGGTAGGCTCGGGGGGCCTGGCGATACTGGGCGAAGTCGTCATCGGCTACGGCAGCGAACGCTACGATTGGATCGTCGTGCAGGGGGAGCCAATCCTGTCGATGTTCACGGTCTCGATCACAGATACGACCCTGGAGCGGCTCTGGACAGACGGCGACGAGACGGCCTACGACGCCCTGGACGAGGACGCCCGGGGCGGCGACGCCTACCGCAAGGTCTACCGATCCTACGTCATCCCCGACGACTTCGACTTCCTGGCGGGCAACGGGCTGGGCTCGGGCTCGTCGCCCGTTTGCCCCAAGCTGCACGCAGACGGCACAATCGACGACACGACCTCCACCCCGCACTTTACCCCGGCCTCGATACGAGGTTGGGGCCACCGGCTCGAGCGGCAGCTGCCGATGCAGGCCGACGCTTCAGTTGAGGAAACCTACCAGGCCCCGTTGGTCTGGGTGCTTAATCCCGACGACTCAAAATACTATCAAGTGGAGCGGCTGGACGTGCTGGAGAAGCCCTCGGCCAGCATCACAATGCTGGACAAGCACTTCGGGTTCCACCTGACCGTGAGCCCGAACCAGGTGTTTGGCCTGAACCACTTCAATGACTCCCCAGCTGTGATCCAGCCCACGTTCGACTACGACACAATCGTCGCCACGGTCGCCATGCGTTGCGACCACCGGCTCCGCGTATACGAGCGGGTCGACCCCAACAACACCGACACCGCCCCGACCGGCCGTGTGTTGCACGTCAACGTCCCCGGGGCCGAGTTGTGGTGGTGTGTGCCCTCGACGGTTTTGAGCATCGGTGTGGACGGGCTGCCGGTCCATTCCGGCGGGGCGGCTTCCACCTGCACCTTGCGGGACGACTCCGCCAAGCTCCGGCGGATCATGGCGATGGCCAAGGTCTGGTATGGTCGCGAGCGGGCCACGATACAGATGGCCTACTCGGGGTTCTGCTCGTTGGGCGAGCCCGGGTCGATGATTGGGCAGGCGGCGAGCGGCCTGGTTACGGTGACAATCGGGACCGTCGTCACGAGTCGCACCCGCGACTACGAGCACGGCACAACCGAGATCCAGACCAACTTCTCAGAGATGGACTTCGCAGGATTCTAATCCATGAGCCAAGAGCTACAACAGCAAGTCAACGAGCTGAAGAGCGAGCTCGCCGAGCTCCGCTGCATGGTGGGCAACATGCCGGTCCGCCTGGCCAGCTCGGCGGGGGGCGGGCCCCTGATCTTCGTGGCCCGGGTCTACGATGCTTCGCGTGACAGCACCTATTTCCGATGGGCATACCAGATCGTGGAGATAGTCAAGTCCACCGCAGGCCACGGCGGCTGGGCCGACAAATCGGGCGGCCGGACGGGCGTTGCGTATAGTATGCTCGAGGCCTACAACGGAGCGAGCGGCCTGATGGGCACGGGCGTGAATACCGGCAATCTTATCGGCACATTCAGCCACCAGCCAATCCCCGAAGACGTGCCTATTCTGGTGCTTGTCGCTACGCTGGACGACGGCACGAAAGAGTATCAGATCCCGAACCTGAGCAACGGCGTAGACGGGGCGTGCCCAATAATATGAGTGGAGCACCTTGGCAATGCTGCTGTAATCCGTTCGAGGGCAGCCCCTGTGTCCGCGTGGACATCTCGGGGGTGGATCTCTTGTATTGCAACGACTGCTACACCTCGGGCATCGTCAACCAATACTCCTATCGCGTGCAGGAGATCAACCTGGACGGCGTCTATACAGCCTCGCAGCTCTACGACACCCCGGCGGCGGTTATCTACCAATCTCGGATCCCGGTGTGGGAGGTCATCAAATACGAAATCAGCGAAAGACACGTCCTCGACTGCACATCCCCGATGGCGGATTGGCACTACGATTATATCTACCTCCGCGTCACGGTCCGCAAGGCTGATTCCAAGGTGACGGGCGTGGTAGTCAGCACCCACACGCAATCAGGGGGGGTGCCAACCGCCCCCAGTTTTGGCTATCTATTTAACGCTGTTGGGGAGTTTGATCTAGGCGACACGATCCCCAACGGATCCATCACCTGCGGATACTCCGCAACCCGGGGCGGCGAGGCCGTCGTCACCGCACCAACCGACACAACGATCTGTGATTGCCAGCCCGCAACCACCGGGACTTTCACGTTCTCGGGCGTGGGACCTTGCGGTGGAGATTTGGCTTGCTGGGGCCCAACGTGGTCCCCCAATATGGTCCGGATGACCTCGGTGAATATTGCGGGCAGCTACGGTGGGGCGGTGATGTTTGCAGAGTCCGGCGGCGGGCCCTCGGTCCATGTGGACGGTCAATATTGTGTATATCACTACTACAATGAGAGCGTGGGGAATACCTGCGCCTTTGATTTTTGGCCACCAGGGCGCTCCCATAGCTCACCAGGGGATAGCTATGTCCACCACGGCCTGGAGATCTGGGGTCTTGTGCATAAGGTCACCGGCAAGGTGGGGGCCATTGTCGCTAGTACGAAGCCCGGCACCGCCTCTGCGCCCCCGTATAGTATGCAGGTCTACACTCACGGATTTGGGTGGGGGTACGATTTCGCCGGGACGCCTCAAGGCGCATACCTCCCCAACCAGCCCCTTTGTGTGCTCTATACGGTGCCCCGAACGGGCGGAGGCAAGGGGATAGGCGGGATCGGGACCATGGTGGTAACATGATGATGAAACCAACCCCGGCGGGGGGCCGCGAGGTCCGCTACGAGACCCCGTTCGGTTCGTTGCATATCAAGGCGGCCGAGGCTTTCGGGCAGATCCCCTTGGTGGTCAACGGCAGGACCGTCGGCCATGTAAGTTTTGCGTTCTCAGAGCCTTCACCAGAGGCCCCGGCTGCCAGCTTGCCACCGCAGCGGATACCAAAAGACTACAACCCCGCCCACGAGCGACAGGGTTGTTGCGACCCACCGGCGGATATCGGCAACCGCCAGCGGTGAGCTACGGAGTCTCGCCCGGCGGGGGGGCGGCGGGCCCGGGGCCCGGCACAGCCTGAATCCCCAGCAGCTTGAACATCATCTCCAACTTGCGGAGCCCGGGTTGCTTCGCCCCTGACAGGTATGAGCAGATGCACGCCTGGCTCGTTCCGAGCTCGGCGGCGACGGCCTCCTGGCTCACCCCTTGGTTCTTCATCTCGGCCCGCAACAGCTTCAGCACCGGACTCCGGCGTTGGTGGTTTGGGCGGATCTTCGATCGTGGCATGGTAGATTCCTTTCTGGGCTCAATTCGGCCCGCATGCGTCTTGGTGGTTGATGAGTTGGTCGGCCAGCCAAGCCCCGAACGGCGTCAGCTCGACGCAGCCCGTCATGTCCATTTGGTACACCCCGTCGGCGTGGCCCATCATGTAATCCTCGCGGCTCATCTCGATCCCCGCATCGCAGCAGCAGACCCCCCGGGGGTTCAGCAACCGCAACAACGAAAGCCAGTCCGTCCGCTCGAGTGTCAGCTCGTCGGGGATGTTCATTGCCCGGCCCCCCGGCGGGCGTATAGGCGGGCAAGTGTCTCCACGCAGCGGCGGAGCTGCACCCGAAAGAGCTCGCTATCCAGGAACGGGGGCCGCCCCAGCACCGCCACCGCCCGCTCGGCCTGTGCTACGCAGTCGGCGTAGGAGCGGCTCCCTGCTGTTTGTTCGGCCAGGGGCCGACGCCCCGGAGTTTTGGCCGGAACGTCTGCAACGGGCTGCACAGCTCTCGGCGAGCCCCCGGGCAGTAGAGCGTGCCGCTCGAGCTCGCCGGAGGCGGCCAGCTTCATGTCATCCCATGCGGCCTGGTGTTCGGTGTGGAGGCATTCGCGGCCGGACGGCTCGTGCCGCAACAGCCAGCGGCCCCCGGGCCCCCCGGCGGACCCGGCCCGATAGCGGTCGATCAACACGATATGACCACCGCAAACATGCCGGCAAACAAGGCCGGAGTTGTAGCCTGGGATGTCGCTGTGCGGCTCGAGGTTACGCACCTTGAGCCTCCTTCCTTCTGGCCAGGATCCCCTTGGCGTTCGCGGCACATTTGGAGCAGACCGTATCCGTGTGGGCTCTTCGCATCGTGAACACCAAGCCTGTAGTCCGAACGTCACACAGCGGCCGGGCCTCGGCGTCGCTGCTGGACAGGTGCTGCTTGCCGGCAGAGCCCTTGTACGCAACGGCGAAGAACGCCCGGACGGCCTCGGCCTTGTGCATTTTGCAGGTCATGCGGCCGGTGCCGTGGATGACCCGGCCGTCGACGCCAGCCTCGGCACATTCGCCACAGATATGGTCGTCCATCCCGGACCCGCAATAGAAGCAGTCGGCGTGACTCTTCGGGGGGCGGCAGGTGCACTTCGGCTTGCCTTGTTTCGTTCGCTGCGGGGGCCTTGTCGGTCGAGTTTGTTGTCGTCTCATCGGGGACTCCTTTTGGTTGGTGGGGCCCGGGGGCCCCGGTGGTTAACGGTTACGCCATTCGATCCTTGTCGCGAAGTGGGGCACCATGTCGGCGGCCTTGGTCAGCAGCGTAGCGAACCTGCGGCTGCGGAGTTGAATCTTCGGGCCACCCGCACGCCAGAGTTCCTCCAGGCGAAACTCGCCCTTCCGCTCTGTGATGTTGCCGACCTTGTCGTCGTTGTGATACACATGCCAGGCCCGCACTACGCCCTTCTTCTGCAGGCTGTGGCACACGGTTTCATACTCTCGCAGTTCCATTGTGTTGCCCCTTCCATTCTCTCGCTGGGTCTGCTTCTCGTCTCGGTAGCCTCGCTCGTAGCGAGAGCGGGCTGCCTCGTTGTGGCTGCAGCCCTTGGGGAGTTTGAGATCGTAGAAAGCTCCGATCGCCTTCCCAGCCTGGGCGTCGGCCTGGCCCTGGTCCCAGAGCCATTCCATGTAATTCTTGCGTGTGCTTGCCATATCGAATCTCCTTTGGTTTTCGGCTTGCCTCATCAGCGTTGTGGTAGCCAGCCACAGCGGACGCCCGGGGGCCGGGCGTTTCGGCTACCGAGGGGCGAGTGCGGCATCGGTATAGATGCGGGGCCGGGCCCATGTCGAAACGAACAGGAACAGCCTCCGCTGTTTCGTGTAGCGGAGCTGCAGGATTCGCACCCATCCCCCATTGCGGTTAAACCCGAACCAATCGAACCTCCACCAGCGTCTGTTGATATTCATGACCGAGCTCCTTGGTTGGCTTGCCTCGTCAGGGCCACAGTAGCCAGCTGTGGCCGACGCCCGGGGGCCCGGGCGTTTCGGCGGTCAACCGCCCCCGTGGCAGCGGCAGCCCTCTGCAGTGTGGAACAGCCCGGCCTTTTGGTACACCCCGTCGGCGTGGCCCATCATGTAATCCTCGCGGCTCATCTCGATCCCCGCATCGCAGTCGCTAGCCTCTGTCCAGCGGCCGCAGATGTGGCAGGCGTCGCCGGGATACTCGGCCTTCTGTGCTTCCCGCATGACGGTGTCGTAGTCGGAGATCTTATCGGCGGCCTGCTCGAGCTCGGCCGACATCACCAGCATATGACGCTCGGTCACTTCGGGGGTGAAGGCTGCGTATTTCCGGACAGCATTCGCCAGCACCCGAGTAGCCTCGGCCGGGCCGAGCTGCTTGAGGATGCTTCCCATGTCGGTCATTGCCAGTTCGCGTTTCATTGCTGTGCTTGCCATTTTCGAGCTCCTTCTGGTTAGCAGATTAGTGGGCGACCGGGGCGGCCGGTTCGCGGTGATAGACGCTGATGCTGTGACGGTAGCCTGCGACGTTGGCCTCGATGACCAGCCAATCGCGGCTGCCGTCCCAACCTTGCTTGTTGGCGGCCTTGCTGATCCAGGACTTGGCACTTGTGACCGAAGCAAACTCGCGGCCGAAGTCCAGCGACCAGTGCTGCCAGCAGCGGCGATCTTCGTCGGTCTTGGGCCACTGGCCATAGTGCAGCACCCGGCCGTCGACTGCGTCGGTTATTTCCTCGACCGTGGCACAACCCCGCACGACCTTCACGTTGAACTGGCCTCCGCCGATGTTGTTGCGTTGGTATGTTTCGGTTGTTGCCATGTCCAGGTTCCTTGTTTGGCTTGCCTCGTCAGGGTCGCAGTAGCCAGCTGCGGCCGACGGCCCCCGGGGGGGGGCCGTTTCGGCGTTAGTCGTTGAACACGCGGATGCGTACCAGCCCGTTGGCCTGGACGTAGGTGAAGCTGCAGTCGTCCTGGGAGTGCGGCACGAACGACAGCCCGTTGGCGATGGGGGGTTCGATCACGAGTTGGTCTGGCAACCGCTGACCGGGGCGGATCCCGATGTCGCTGGCCTCGGTGACGAAGCGGTCAATCTTCACGAATGTGAGATGCTGTGCATTGACGTGCAGTTTGTTGATTGTTGCGTTTGCCATTGTGTTGTTCCCTTGTGTTGTGTTTGCACTGTGTTTCATAGCGTTTAACTAACTTAACTATCGGCGAGTATACCCGATAACTTTAGGGAGACAACCCCTAATTCGTGAAATTCGTAAAAAAAGTTACTTTCCTTCCTCGGGGCGGCGGCCCGGGCCCGCAGCCAGATGCTTGTCCACCATCGCAACATCGTTCCCGTCGCCATCCTTGACGACCTCGAACCGGCGGAGGCAACCGCCACAGATGACCGTCCCATCCTTCAGCTCGGCCAGATCTTCGTGCAGGCACAGCTCGCCCGGCGGGGGGGCGAATTCGACGTGGTCGCCGAGCTCTTCGAGCATGACCTTCTGCAGATCGTCGTAGTCGGACGCCACCATCCGGGCCTGGATTGCCACGCCATCCTTGCCTTGTTCCAAGGCGATCTGTTGTGCCATCGCCAGCAGCCAGAATGCGTTGCCGCATTCGCCTTCGAGGTCGATCCTCATCTTCCCGTTCACAGGGTTTCGTCGCATGCCCATCGGTAGCTCCTTTCGGTTGTTTGCCCTGCCATCTTCAGACCGCTGGAGGGCTCCCAGCGATGACGCCCCCCGGCGGGGGCGTTTCGGCTACGCGGCAGCAACGAGCCCGCTCTCGGCGTCCAGCAGCCCGTGGAGCTTCTGGGTGCGAGCTGGCAGCTCGAGCAGCGAGCGGCCCTTCAGGGTCTCGGTGAATGCGTTAAACATCCGCCAGGCCGTCTTGCCACCTTCAACAAACTCGGGGTGGTCCGGCGTCCGCCACTGCTGGAGAACCTTGGGGATTGCCGAGGCCGGAAGCACCTGGGCGTCCAGGGCCCGCACAACCAGATCGTGGGCCTGGACTTCGCCCAGCCCCGTCTGGCGATAGGCGTCGAACCGGCGGTCCTGAAACTGGCGGGCCTCGGTGAGCTGGGCGACGGTCTTGGTGACCATGCCCGGCAGATCACGTTCGATGAACCGGGTGTGGCGGCGGCCGATTGTGACCTCGCCGGAGAACGAAAGGTTGTCGCAAACGAACACCATCGCACCCATCGCCAGGCTGGCGGGATACGACTGGTCGTGCGAGTTACGGATGCCGATGACCATGGTGTAGTCGTCGGCGTTCTCGCCGTTCCGGACCTCGAGCATGCCAAAGTAGCGGGCCCCGTCTCCCCAGACCCCGTGGCCCTGCTCGACGACCTGCAACCCCGAGGCCTCGAGGCTCGTCTCGACCGTGGCGACGAGCTGGTGGTGGGGCACTGGGTGCCAGGTTTCCGTAGCGGCGGGCACAGGATACGTAGCCAGCTGCTCGCGGCCCACTTCAACCGACCCACAATGTAGCATCAAACCGTTCATAATTGAGCTCCTTCCAGTGAGGTGTCTGCCTCGTCAGGGCCGGGGGACAACCCGACCGACGCCCGGGGGGCCCGGGCGTTTCGGCTGTTAGTCGCTGCTGCGTAGCACGACGACCTTCTGCGGCTCGTCGTCCTCGTCGTCCCGAATCGCCCAGGGGCAAGATTCCAGCTCGGGGCAATCGGCACATTCGCCGGGGCTGCGTTCTTCGCAATCGCAGTATTCTTCACCGTCTCGCTTCACGGCCATGCGGCTGTTGCTGTAGGCCGATTCCACCAGGCCCCGGGCGTCGATCTGCTCAACGTCCTGGACCTGCAGGGCCTGCTCGGTGTGGGAGTGGTCGCCATAGTCGCAGCCAAACACGACTGCTGCGTCAGGATCGAGATACTTCAGCTCTGCGATAAGGTCGGCCACTGTCATTGCCTCTGCCAGTTTTGCTTGGATCGTTGCCATTGTTCGTTTCCTTTTGGTTTGCCCTGTGTTTCGTAGCGTTTCACTAACCTAACTATCGGCGAGTATACCCGATAACTTTAGGGAGACAACCCCTAATTCGTGAAATTCGTAAAAAAAGTTAATTTTCCTCGGAGGGGCCCTGCAGGTGGACCCCGTGGTAGTCGATGGTGATGGTGTAGCCTGCGGCCTCGATTGCCTCGCGGAGCAGGGGCTCCATCCGGTCCAGGCCCGAGCTGTTGCGGACCTTGCCGATCTGTGCACCTTCGACCAGGTTGCTGCTGTTCGCCAGGATCCGCAGGACCTCGGTGGCAGCCTCGAGCAACCGGGGCGGGCTCAGGCTTTCGATCTTCTTGTTGCTCGCCTCGGTCCGGACGCCGAGTTCGGTCTCGAGCTCACGGGCCCGGGCGGCCGCACGTTCGCGACTGACCTTGGCGTTCTTCAGCTCCAGCTCGAGCTTCTTCGCCCGGAGCACGCTGGCCTCGCAGCGGTCCAGCAGAAGCTGCAGCGTGCCCGCAAACTCTGCTTCCGTCTCGTCGCGGGTTGTGTTGTTCGTTGTCTTTGCCATGATCGGATCTCCTTGTTGGTTCTCGGCTTGCCTCGTCAGGGCCACAGTAGCCAGCTGCGGCCGACGCCCGGGGGGCCGGGCGTTTCGGCGTCTCATTTGATCGCCTGGAGGTATGCCTTCTCGAGCTGCATGAAGGCATTCATATCGTTGGCGGTCAGCCATGATTTGATCTTCGGATCCGTCAGGATCACCACGGCCGCATTCAGCAACCGGGTGTGCCCGGCGACGAGATCTTGGGTGGCGTCGATTGCCGGGCGGACCTGCTTCAGTTGCAGCCCGGAGCCCGGGGCGTCGACCATCTTGCCCAGCTCTTCCCAGAGGGCTGTTGCGGCCCGGGGCTCGTCGCCGCCATTGGCCCGCCTGGTCATTGCGAGCTGGTGCAGGGCCCGGTTGGCCCGGCTGGAAACCGTTGCCCAGTGACAGGCGTCATTGACGCCGATGTCGGCTGGGTTCTCTTCGATCTCGGCGGCGACCTCGGCGGCCGTGTCGGCCCAGATCTTCGTTGCGTCGTCTTTGGTCAGGTCGAGCACCCGGGCCTCGCCATAGAATGCCACCAGCTCGCTGGTGCGGGCCGAGGCGTTGACCTGCTGTTGGATGATGCGGTTGGTTTCGCCGCAGACGTATCCCCAGTCGATCTGGTCGTCGGAGAGCACGAACCCCTCGTCGTCGCGGACCTTGGCGACCCCGTCGAAGACCCGGCGGGCGTGCGATTCGACGGTCTTTGCGTGGTAGGTTGCGTAGGACAGAACAGCTTCCCATGCTTGCGTTTTTGTTTCGACTGATGCCATTTTCGAGCTCCTTTAGGTTGTTGGCTTGCCTCGTCAGACCGCTGGTAGCCAGCCAGCGATGACGGCCCCCCCGGGGCGGGGGCCGTTTCGGCGTTCAGCGATAGTCTTCCAGGGTGGTGCCCAGCTTGTCGGCCAAGGCCCGGCCAGCGTCGGTGAATACGACCCAGCTCAGCGAGCTGTCTTCGTCGTCGGCGAACGTCGTCACGAGGCCTTTCTTCTTCAGCTCGGTGAGCCAGCCCCGGTCGCTGGGATCGCAACCGACGTTGCCGCCGAACAGGGGCTGACCGCTCCAGTTGCCGGCGTCCTCGGCCAGGTCGGTGAACAGCTCCAGCCCGCCATCGGACAGCCCGTGCGGAACGTCGCTGACCGAGGCCTTGGCGACCTTGGGAGTCTTGGGGGCCGGGGGGGGCGTCGTCGGTGCGGGGCCCCGGGTCACGGCTGCCACGGTGCAATCGAACCCCTCGCCGGTCTGCTCGAGCTCGATGAAGGCCCCTTTGTCGTCGTGGCCCATCTCGCGGCTGTAGATGTCGGCGTCGAGGTCGATGACGAATTCGTCTACTTCGGGGAACCGCTCGGCCATGTCTTTGGCGTAGCCGACGATCTGCTTCTTGGACGGGCAGGCGTCGATCAGGAACAGCGGCTCGCAGCCAAACTCGTGGGAAAGAACCCGGTCGGCCGAAACCGCGACCAACCTGTAGTTGCCACCGGCACCGCGAGGATGCTTGGCGACTGCGGCTTCCCGGACACCGGCGATCATGTTGTACAGATCGGCGACTGTGCGTTCGGCGAGTGTGACTTGGATTGCTGTTGTGGCCATGGTGAGCTCCTTTTGGTTTTTGTCTTGGTTGGCTTTTGTGCTGTGTTTCATAGCGTATTTCCTAATTTCACTATCGGTACTATACCCGATAAACTTTAGGAGACAACCCCTAATTCGTGAAATTCGTAAAAAAAGTTAAATCAGTTCGAGGGCCCGCTCCAGTGCATCCGCGTCGACCTTGATCTCGATGAGCCCGCCGACGACGTGGTCGGCCCAGTTCGCCTCGTTACGCATGTGTGCCACCAGATCCACCAACGCCAGCTCCAGCTTCTGGGCCCGCCAGGCTGTTTGCTCTCCATGTTGCAAGGCTTCCTTCAGGCCTTGCTTGCGGCCGGAGTCGTAGGCCTCGCTCCTGGCCCGCTCGGTGGCGAGGAAGTCGCCCTGTTCGCGGCCCCGGGCGAGCCCCAGGTCGAATGCCTTGGCCTCGGCAGGATGTGCCGCACGCCATGCTTCTTCCTCTGGGTTCTGGCGGGGGCCCGGCCGGGCGGCCCGGGCCTGGAGGATCTGCTTGACGCCAGCCAGGACATTCTCCGCGTCGGCCGGGGCGACCGTCTCCGGGTCGCCGAGCACTTCGATTGTCTCGCGGACCCGCACCGCATCGAAGAGCACGTTCAGCCCCTCGTTGTAGCTCAGGCCCAGGCCCTCGGCGATCAGTACACTTTGCCGCTCCAGCTCGCCGACCGTTACTCGTTGGTTGTCGCTCATTGTCGTATCCTTTCGTGTTGTGCCCTGCCATCATCAGGCGGCCGGAGGGCAACCGGCCACGACGCCCCGGGGGGCGTTTCGGCTGTTAGGATCGGAACGGATCCTGGCCGAGCTCGGCGGCCCGGTTGCCCAGTGCCTTCTGCAACCGCTCGGCTGCTGCAGCCTTGGCTGCGGCCGACATGCGGCGAGGCAGGTTGAACTGGACCTTGTGAGCCTTGAAGGAATCCTTCAGAGCCTTCTCGGCCTTGCCGCCCAGGGCGAAGTGCACCAGCTCCAGGAACGTCCGAGCCCACTTGCGGCCGTGGCCCGGCCCGGAGGCGTGCGACGTCAGCACGTGGCCCAGCTCGTGCAGGATCACGTGTGTGCAGCGGGCCCAGCCTGGGAGCGTCATGCTGCCGTTGAAGCTGGCGTGTGCCGAACGCATGCCTTGGCGGCCCGGCTTGACCTGCGGGCGGCGGGCCTTGGGCCAGCGACGCTTGAACCATTCCGTAGCCATGATGCCGTCCAGGTATCGCTCGACTTCGTCGGTCGTCTCGAAGCTCTGCTCCTTGGGGAACCGTTTCCAATCCACGGCCCATTCCGACCTGTAGCACTGACGCTGCTTGCTGTCACGCATGGACCAGCCATTCTTGGTGGGATCGGGCAGCCAACGCTCGTCGTCCTCTTCCCACCATTCCTTGTTGTTAGTCGGGGCGGCCGGGGCGACCTTGGGAGTCTTGGGGGCCGGGGGGGGCGTCGTCGGTGCGGGGCCCCGGGTCACGGCTGCCACGGTGCAATCGAACCCCTCGCCGGTCTGCTCGAGCTCGATGAAGGCCCCTTTGTCGTCGTGGCCCATCTCGCGGCTGTAGATGTCGGCGTCGAGGTCGATGACGAATTCGTCTACTTCGGGGAACCGCTCGGCCATGTCTTTGGCGTAGCCGACGATCTGCTTCTTGGACGGGCAGGCGTCGATCAGGAACAGCGGCTCGCAGCCAAACTCGTGGGAAAGAACCCGGTCGGCCGAAACCGCGACCAACCTGTAGTTGCCACCGGCACCGCGAGGATGCTTGGCGACTGCGGCTTCCCGGACACCGGCGATCATGTTGTACAGATCGGCGACTGTGCGTTCGGCGAGTGTGACTTGGATTGCTGTTGTGGCCATGGTGAGCTCCTTTTGGTTTTTGTCTTGGTTGGCTTTTGTGCTGTGTTTCATAGCGTATTTCCTAACTTCACTATCGGTACTATACCCGATAAACTTTAGGAGACAACCCCTAATTCCGGAAATTGGCTAAAAAAAGTTAAAAAAAGTACGCCTCGGGGTTGCGGCCGGTCGAAGCACCCGTATAGTGAAAGCCAGATTGGAGACAACATGTCAGCAAAACATATCGTCTTGAAGGATCCACACACGGTGGGAATCGTCTCCCGGGAGGCGGCATACCGGCTCGACGCCACGTTCGCCAAGACCGCCCGGCAGATGATTCTCGAGCGGGCCAACCAACTCCCGGTTCGGCCCCCGGTCGAAGAAGAAGCTCCCTCCGGAGACGCAGCTTGATTCACAAGCACGCTGGTGTTGCTTACCATGAAACCCCGAATCTCATCAACTAACCACCCCCCCCGCACACCAGCGGCCATGGCCCGATCGTATGCGGGCCCCGGTCGGCGGGGGGGTGGTTTTTTTCGTGCCAACCAAATCGCCCACTGTCGGGCCGCATACTTCTGCTATCGCAGAGGCGGCACCGGCGGCGGGTGTTGAACCAGCGTGGTCTATCCTCTCGCTGTCGGGCCGCATACTCCTGCTCTCGCAGGGGCGGCACCGGCGGGGGAGCGTGGAAGGAAAACAGATATGGCGAAGCCCGACGAACAACCTAATGGCATCATCTGCGACGACTCCCACGGAGTCCGGGGCGGGGGCGGCCGGGGGCCGGACGAGGCTGTCGGGTTCGCGGGGGCTGTGGGGTTCCTGTGCGAGGTTGGTTGCGTGCTGTTGGCGTGCTGGGCGGCCTGGAATTATCGCCCGGCGGCTGTGGCCCTGGTAGCGGGCACGGCCTTCTATCTCGGCTGGCACCGGGGGCACAAGGATCGTCGCAAGCAGGAGGCCCACGATGCCGCTGACCGAAGCTGACCTCGAGCTACGCAGAAAGACCGTTGGCGCCAGCGACGTTGCAGCCATCATGGGGCTGGACCCCTGGGCGGGCCCGGCGGACGTGTGGCTAGAGAAAACCGGGCGGACCCTACCGGGGCCGACCACCATGGCGATGAACATCGGAACCGTATTCGAATCAGGGTTGCTCATGTTCGCCGAGCAGGAGCTCGGGCCCCTGCTGCGGGGCAGGCGTTACGAGGCGGCCGGGGGGTTGCCCCTGGCTGCCAACTTCGACGCCGAAGTGGAGGCCGACGGCCAGCCCGTCGAGGCGAAGTTCAGCACCATCTTCACCCCCGACGTGTGGGGCGAGCCCGGCACCGACCAAGTCCCCGAGCGGGTCAACCTCCAGGGCCACGCCCAGATCATCTGCAAGGATCCGAACCTGCCGATGTTCCACGTGCCTCACCACGATCCGTACAAGGGGCTGGTGATGTATCATGTGCAAAAGAACGACCAGATCTGCGAGGTTATCGCTCTCGCCGTCATCAAGTTCTGGGCCCTGGTTCGCTCGGACACAAAACCGGACGCTGTGCCGCACCTGGAGACGCTGAAGCGGGTCCGCCGGACGCCCGGCAAGGCCTGCGGCGTCGAGCCCGATTTGGTCGAGGCATATCTGGACTACCACGAAGCCTACAAGGCCGCAGAGCGTCAACGCGACATGGCCCGGGCGGCCCTGCAGTTCGCCATGGGAGACGCGGAGTTGGGGCTGGCGGGCCCGGCGGGCGAAGTGACCCTGTTCGAGCAACCTAACAACAGAATCGACGTATCGCGGCTCCGCGACGAGCAGCCCGAAATCGCCGAGGAATACACCAAGAAGTCTACAACCCGGGTGCTACGGCACCGCAAACCCAAGTGAAAGGAACCGGACCCATGACCGAAGAAACAGCCCTTGCCGTCTTGCCGCAGGTCAGTCTACCTGTGCTGGCGGCTCCCAACGCAGTCGAACAAGTCCAGCGGGCCGAGATCGACATCCAAATCGCCACGGCCCATCAATACCCCCGAGTCCCAGCCCTGTGCACCCAGAACGCCCGGTCCATGGTCGGCTCCAGCATCGAAATCGCGGAGGCCTGCTACTACAACGTCCCCCGGGGCGAGGGGCTCCGGGGCCCGTCGATTCGCCTCGCCGAGATAGCGGCGATATGCTGGAAGAACCTGCGTGTCGTGTGTCGGCCCCCGGTTGCGGGCGACGAGAGCGTCAGCGTCGATTGGATGGCCCACGACCTGGAATCCAACTACGCCACAACCGGCACAGTCTCCACCCCGATCCGCTACTCGGCGGACCACAAGTGGCACCCCGGCGAGCGATACAACGAGGACATGATCAACACGATCTCCCTCGCCACTACCGCTAAGGCCCGGAGGAACGGAATCTTTGCGGTTGTGCCTGGCACTGTGATCCAAGAGCTCTACAAGGTGGCCCGCAAAACGGCGGCCGGGGGCGACGCCCCGATCGAGGCACGTCGCGACGGGGCCATGACCTACTTCCTCAAGAAGGGGATCGAGAAGGAAGCAATCCTGGCGGCCGTTGGCGTGGAGGCTGTTGGCCAACTGGGCGACGAGGAGCTCGCCGACCTGCGTGGAATCAAGACGGCCCTGGCAGAAGGCCAGATCTCGATAGCCGATGCTTTCGCCCCGGCGGGCGAGAATACCGTCAGCGACACCGACAAGCTCGCAGCCAAGCTGGGCGACGCCCCGGCGGCCAAGCCAGCGGCCCCGGCCCCAGCCAAGCCCAAGCCAGCCCCGAAGCCCAAGCCCAAGCCCACGCCACCACCGCCACCAGCCAAGCCAGCAACCCCGGCCCCGGCGGCGGCCCCGGCCCCGGACCCGGCCCCAGCCACAACAGCGGCCACGCCGGAGATCACCTGGGAGCAGGTTGTCGACGCTCTGGCCGAGCAGCAGGGTTGCCCAATGGAGGCGGCCAAGGCCCGTCTCGATACGTATTGCCCCCGGCTGTACAGCATGGGGCTGGTCGAGATGAATTCGGAGAAGCTGCTCGACTTGATGAACAAGGTCGGCATGGGCTCGATTATCGTTTCCGGCAAGTAACCAACCACTACGCCCGGGCCCCGGCGGCCCCGGCGGCCAACACGATTCTAGGAGACATCCAATGGAATCTGAAGCAACAGTATATGCCTCGACCCTCGATATGCCCGTCGAGCTAGGCGGTGTATCGATCGGAAAGAACAAGGCCTCGGTCGGCGTCAAGTCGGCCAAAGGCAAAATCAGCCCGAACGGGGCCGAACACTTCTTTGTCGGAGCCCGTTTGCAGGTGGTGTTCTACCTGGACCCCAACGCTAGCGACGACGTGCCCGGGCAGCAGACGCTCGGCGGCGACGAAGAGACCCCGGCGGTCGAGGCGATAGGCGATATCAACGCCTACCGCTCCAGCGTCGAGTCTATCTCTTTCAGCATCTCGTTCAACCGGGCGGCGGCCCTGGACTTGGCGGCCGTTGCCAACCGTTCCGGCCGGATCGTCTTGGAGCGGATCGGCGACTCTGGACAAGAGACCGAAGAGCCTGAAGACGAGCCCGAGGAATAGCTCCTTCTGGTTCGGCGGGGGGGGGGGTTTCCTCATCGTCAGATGAGCCCCTCCCGCCACCTTTTGCGTTCCCAGGCTGTCGCCAGCGAAACCGCAGCCCCCCAGCTGACGCTGGCGGCAGCCCTTTATCCCCTAACATCAGAAGGAGACTCTTCAATGAGAATCACCCAGTTCAGTGCCGAGAACGTCAAGCGTCTCTCGGTGGTCCATATAGACCCGGCGGGCCACGTCGTCGTCATTGCCGGCGAGAACGGGGCGGGCAAATCGAGCGTCCTTGACGCGATCATGTACGCTCTGGGCGGCGGCCGTTCTTTGCCTTCACAGCCCATCCGCAACGGGGCCAAGGCGGCCAAGGTCGTGCTACACCTGGACGGCGACGAGGCCTCCGGGCAGGTGCCTCTGGTCGTCACAAGGACGTTCAACGCCAAAGGCAGCGAGGTCACCGTCAAAACCGAAACCGGCTACACCGAGCCCAGCCCGCAGAAGCTGCTGGACAGCCTGTGGAACCGGGTCAGCTATGACCCGCTCGGGTTCGTTCGGCTGCAGCCCAACGAACAAGTCAACAAGCTGCGGGCCCTGGTCGGGCTCGACTTCTCCAAGCAAGACAAAGAGCGGGCCCGGCTGTTCGACGAGCGGACCGGCGTCAACCGCGAAGTCACCCGGCTGTGTGCCCAGCTGGCCGAGTGGGGCCCCGACGAACCCGGCACAGACGCAACAGAATCCACCAGCGTCGAAGAGCTCACCCAGCAGCTGCGGACCGCAGATTCTGCCAACCAGGTGCGGGCCAAACAGCAAGCCGACCTCGAGTCGAGCCTCGCCAACGAGGACCGTCTCCAAGACGAGATTGACTCGGCCCGAGCGGTCTTGAGCAGGCTAGAGCTGTCGCTTAACAAGGCCAAGATTGACACCACCGGCCTACGGCAGGAGCTCGCCGATTCCGCCGATGTCGACACAGCCCCGATCCTAGAGCAGATGGAGCGGGTCGAGCAAAACGTCGCCAAGCAACAGAAGGCCCGGGCCCGGCGGGTCGCCCGGGCGGCCCTGGTTTCGGCGGAGGCCGACGCAGCGGAGCTAACGCAGTTGATGTCCGATATCGACCTAGCCAAAAGCAAGGCGATGACGCACGCGGATTGGCCCGTGGAGGGGCTCGGTTTCGACGACGAGGGCGTCACGCTGAACTACCTGCCATTCAAGCAAGCCTCCCAGGCCGAGCAGCTCCGGGTCGCCGTCAGCGTCGGGCTCGGGCTGAACCCGAAGCTGCGGGTGTTGTTGATTCGCGAAGCCAGTCTCCTGGGCGAGGCTGCCATGGAAGCTGTGGCCCAGATGGCCGAGGAACACGACGCCCAGGTCTGGCTCGAAAGGGTCGGCACCGGAGACGAATGTGCAATCATCATCGACGACGGTGCGGTCGTTGAAGTCATGACCGGCCCACACGCCCCGGGCCCCCGGCCGGAGGGCGAATGAACCATGTCTAGGCCACCTGCTGAAGAGAAGAAAATCTATCCGACCATCGTTGACGCGATCCGGGCTGTCGCCGAGGAATACGGCGACGGAGCCTACCGCACCTGCACGTTCGCTATCCCCAAAGACAAGTGGCCCCAACTCGAGCTGTTCATCCAAAAGCACGGCCGACGGAAGGTTCTGGAGATGTTGCTATGCCTAATTGCGGAAGCCAGTTGATCCTGTGTGACCTACCGATCCGGTTCGATACCTACCGGGGCTGCACCCACGGGTGCGACTATTGCTTCGCCAACCGGAAGCGGGTCGGCGAGGACCGGGAGATCGTCATCCCCTACGAGACGGCCCTGGATCTCCGCAACTTCGTGGAAGGCAAACGCTCCCAGACCACCAACTGGTGCGACTGGAAGATCCCCTTGCATTGGGGCGGAATGAGCGACCCCTTCCAGCCCTGCGAGCTGGAGCACCGGCGGTCCTGGGAGTGCCTGCAGATCTTCGCGGAGAGCCAATACCCCTGCGTGTTCAGCACCAAAGGGGCCCTGGCGGGCACAGACGAATACCTCGAGATGTTCGCCAAGTGCAATTTCGTCGGCCAGGTCTCGCTGCTCGCCTCCAGCTACGACGTGCGGGAGCGGGGGGCCCCGACCTGTGCCCAGCGGATCGAGATTGTCGGCAAGCTCGTGAAGGTCTGCAAGCGGGTGCTGGCCCGGATGCAGCCATTGATGTTGAGTGCCGTGGACGAGATATGCCGCGAGACGATTCCGGCCCTGGCGGCGGTCAACTGCTTCGGCGTCACGGTGGAGGGATACAAGGCAATGAACCGCGACATGGCCGAGCCCGGCATGGAGAAGCTCGGGGCCGATTTGGTGTACCCTGACAACGAGATGAAGGACGGCCTGTTGACTATCCGGGCGGCGGCCCGGGCGGCGGGCCTTGCGTTCTACGCTGCGGAGAATCGGTATCGACCGCTCGGCGACGACCTGAACTGCTGCGGCACTTCGGGCGTCCCCGGGTTCGTCCACAACCGCTGTAACCTGAACCATCTGTACTACGGTGGCTACGCAACCACCGAGGCACAAGAGAGCCCCAACACCGGCACCGCGATAGCCTCGCTGTTCCAGAGCGGGGCGGGCAATACCATGTGCGGCCCCTTGCCTATGCACCGGCTCGTCGAGGGGCTCGCCAAGGCCCGGCCCCTGCGGATAGCCTTGGGCGTCGAGACCGAAAGCCAGATGGGGCTGTTCGGCGGCGAAGAGCAACCCCCCCCGGCCGACCCGGCCGAACCCGAGTGAACTCCAAAGGTCAGGGCGGCCCCCGGCGGCGGGGGCCCGTCCGGCCTGTTATTGAAGGATCAACTAATGGCCAGATGTAAGACCCGAGGCTGTATGCTCAAGCGTGGCCACCGCAACAAGCACAACAACCCCTGTGTCGACCAACACGGGCGGGTGCTGCGGCCAGCGGGAGCCCCGAGCCTGCAGCGGAAGAAGGCCGTCCAGACGGCACAAGCCAAGACGGCCCGTGCCAAGGCGAAGCAGCTCGTCCGCAGGGCCCTGGCGGCCCCGGCGGCCGAAGCCCCCGCCAAACAGGAGACGCCCGAATGAGCCTCGACGCCCCCGACATGCAAGACCCACAAGCCATCACCCCCGTCCGCATGTGCGAGGACCGCAACGTCTGGGTCAAGCGGGACGACCTGTTCAACCGCAACGGGGCCCGGGGCGGCAAGGCCCGCTCCGCCGACCTACTCATGGAAGGCGAGACCCGGGGCGTTACGACCGTCGGCCACCGCAAATCTCCACAGGCTGGCTACATTGGATTGCTCGCCCAGCGGCGTGGAATCAAGGCCGTCTGCGTGACGGCACAAGGGGCCGAAACCCCCGAGATGGAATTCGCCCGGGGGCTCGGTGTGGAGCTGGTGCAAGTCAACCCCGGCTACGGCAGCTACTGTGCCTACCAGGCCCGCAAAATCGCCGACGAGCGAGGCTACTCCATGCTACCGATGGGGCTCGAATCTGAAGAGGCTTTCAAGTCGAATCTCGCCCAGGCCGTCAACATCCCCCCGGGCGTGCGGCGGGTGCTGCTGGTGTTGGGGAGCGGCATGACGTTGGCGGGCGTGTACCATGGCATGAACCTGATGTCGCATATCCCCATCTGGGCGGTCTGTGTCGGCAACGTGCCGCTGATGAGAATCAAGCGATGGCTACCCGAGGATTGGGAGAAGAGAGTGACTGTGGTCCACAGCAAAGGCCCCTACGACCGGCCCGCCAAGTACCACCATCTCGAGGACTTGAACCTCGACCCGCACTACGAGGCCAAGTGCCTACCGTTCCTCAGAGAAGGCGATCTGCTATGGGTCGTCGGCATCCGCCCAACCTTAGATCCGCGAGGCTGAACCATGAGTGCTAGCGAATACATTCCACTGTTTGTCCACCCCGACCACCCGAAGATTCTGCGGCTGGCCGAGCTCACCGGCGAGACCAAGTTCTCCGCCTGCGGCCGGGCGGTCGCCTGGTTCCGCTGGATAGACCAGAATCTAGTTAATGAGTTTACAGCCCTTGCCCCGGCGGCCGTCAACTCGGTGGTTAGTTGTAGAACCCGCAAAAAGTTCCTCGACTTCTGTGCAGCAATCCAAGACAAAGATATCCGGTGGTTGTCATTGAACGACGAGGGCCTGGTGGTGGTTGCCAAGTTCGAGAAGTATTTCGGCAAGAGCAGTCGCCGACGCTACTTAGAAGCCCGGCGGGCCCTAAAACGCCGGCAACATGAGCGAGCAGGATCGTACGATAATAGCGTACGAACCGAACCGGCCAATCGCACGGATTCGTCGTACGATGGCGACGCAGATTCGTACGCACAAAGCGGCGGAAAAGCGGCGGAAAAGCGGCCTAACAACTCAGAGGTTAGGAATCTATCATCATTGGAGAGTTCGAACCCGATAGGGGAAAGCCCGGGCGTCGGTGATGATGGTGGTTTGCCTGCGGCTACTGCAGCGGCCCTGAAGCGTCTGGGTGTCAACGAGTCGAGCTGGAACAAGTTCGATCTGTGCCTGACAGCAGACACGGTGTTGAGAACCTGGATGGGGATATCACACAACGCCCGGTCGCCGATAGGTCTGCTCGTCTCACAGCTGGAACGCCCCCGGGGCCCGCTGGAAGTCGAGCACCCCTCGCCCAAGCATATCGCCGAGGCGATTGCACAGGGAGACATCATATTCATTGATGGTGCTGCTGTACAAGGCAAAGAGGCCCGCTACAACGCTGACTGGATCCACGTCGGCGACCCAGACAACCCCGGGGCCGATCTCTACTCGCTACCAACGTCACAAATCCCAACTGTGGAGTTCGCCTGATGAATGACCCTAGCCAACTCATGGATCGTCTGCCACCGCATGCCCTCGAGGCCGAGGCGGCTGTGCTGGGCTCGATTATTCTTGACAGCAACGTGCTAGGCGATGTCCTGCAGGTGTTGCGGGGGAGCGGCGACTTCTACCGACAGGCCCACTGCACGATCTTCGAGGCCCTGGTCGATATCTACGACAACGAGGGCCAGAAAGTCGACATGGTCCGGCTCAAGCAATGGCTGGCCGACCGGCACATGCTGGAGGACATCGGCGGGCTCCCGTACCTGCTCGAGATTGCCGGCAGCGTGCCTTCCGCAGCCTCCGGGCCCGGCTACGCTGCCATAGTCCGAGACAAGGCGATGTTGCGGGAATTGATTGTTGCGGGCTCTTCGATTTTGCAAGCTGCTTACACCAGCTCCGCCCCCCCGCTCGAGCAAGCCAACGACGCCGAGGCCGAAGTGTTCCGGGTCGCCGAGCGTGGCATCCAAGAGGGCCACAACTCGACGCTGAACGAGCTGCTACAAGGTGCCTACGACCAGATGGAGAACGCCGAGGCGGGCATGACCGTCGGCGTCCCCACCGGGTTCACGGACCTGGACAACCAGACCGGCGGCCTGCAGGACGGCGACCTGATTATTATCGCCGGGCGGCCGAGCATGGGCAAAACGGCGTTCGCCTTGAACGTAGCGATGCACGCAGCTGACGCCGCCAAGGTCCCCACCTTGCTCTTCAGCATGGAGATGAGCAGAGACCAGATGGGGCACCGGCTGTTGTGCTCGGCGGCGGACGTGGATTTGCTACGGGCCCGGCGGAACACGCTCAACGCCGACGAGTTCCACGCTATGGCGACGGCCGTTGGGAAGCTGGCGGACGGCAAGCTGTATCTGGACGATTCCTCGACGCTCACCCCGTTGGGGCTGCGGGCCCGGGCCCGGCGGATGACTATTAAGCGTAGCATCGGCCTGGTGGTTGTGGACTATCTGCAGCTGATGACCTGCCACGGGCACGAATCAAGGCAACAGGAAGTCACCGCCATCTCCCGGGGGCTCAAGGCCCTGGCCCGGGAGCTGAACGTGCCGGTGATTTGCCTTAGTCAGCTCAACCGTTCGCCGGAGGCCCGCGAGGGGCACCGCCCCCGGCTCAGCGACCTCCGCGAGAGTGGGGCAATCGAGCAGGACGCCGACGTGGTGCTGTTGTTGCACCGGGACGACTACTACCACCAAGCCGAGGACAACTACGACCCGACCAACGTCGCCGAGGTCATCGTTGCCAAGCAGCGTAACGGCCCGACCGGCAAGGTCAAGCTGGCGTTCAACCTGGCCAGCACCACGTTCCAGAACCTGGCGTATGACTACGACGCCTGCGAAGCATAGCAACCCCAACCAGAAGGAGCAACCGCCATGAGAAGCAACGGCCCCGACAACACGCTGCTGTGGAGCAACGGAGACCACAACCCGGCCCCCCCGCACAACAAGACCAACACCAGCATCGAGGCGGCCGAGAAGGTCCGGCCCGTGACGGCACAACAGCGGGAGCGGGTCTACAATCACGTCAAGCAACACGGTTACCAAGGCCGAACCCGGCGGGAGATCCAGGCGGACTTGGATATGCTGCAGCAGTCGGTTGGGCCCCGGGTGTGGGAGCTGGTGAAGGCGGGGCGGCTCGTCGACTGCCAGACCCGCAAGCGGGGCGGCTGTAGGATACTGGTTGCCAAGGAAGGTGGGGTGCGAGGATGAACAAGCTGGAACAACTCCGGATGGAGCTACGCGAGAACAAGGAGCAGAACAATGGCTGAGGACACAGCAATAGCGTGGTGCGACCACACCTTCAACCCCTGGCGGGGCTGCACGAAGTTGACGGACGGTTGCGTCAACTGCTATGCGGCACGCATGTCCAAGCAAAACCAGAAGCTCCTGGGCCAGTGGGGGTCGGACGGGCGGCGGGCCCATGCGGCCGACGCCTACTGGAAGCAACCCAGCCACTGGGACCGATCTGCCGGCATGTGCGGCGACCGCCCCCGGGTGTTCTGTGGCTCGCTCATGGATTGGGCCGAGGACAAGGACGAGCTGCTCGCCCCCCGGGCCCGGCTGTTCGATCTGATCCGGGCGACCCCGTTCCTGGATTGGCTGCTGCTTACCAAGCGACCCAAGGCGGGGCTCAAAATGCTGCACGGCCTGTTGCCCGACCAGGTGGGGGACTTCGGCTTGCACAATCTCTGGCTCGGCATCACCGCCGAGGACAGCAAGACCTTGGAGCGGCGGCTGCCGCACCTGCTGGATATGCGGCCATACGCTGCCCAGTTGTTCGTCAGCGTCGAGCCTATGCTCGAGGATCTCGCTGTGCCACGTCGCTTCACCCAGGTCGACTGGGTCATCTGCGGCGGCGAGAACGGCCCCAACGCCCGGTTCATGGATTTGAATTGGGCGTGGAACCTGTACGAGATGTGCCAAGCCATCGGCATTCCCTTCTTCTGGAAGGGGCCCGGCGAATCGAAAAAGAACCTGTTCCAGCCACAGCTGGCGGGCCTGTTGGGCGACCTTGCCAAGAGATTCCCAGACGACGAATAGGAGAACCCATGGAAACACCCCCCCCCATCCAAGGCCCCGTCGACCCTGACGGCTGGGACCCGGCGGAACGGCTCTGGGACGACGAGGCGTTGCGGGAACCTTGCTCTCAGTTCCAAGCCATGCGGTTCGTCTGCAGCCAACAGGCAACCCATTGCTTCTGGGTGCCGGGGCGGCCCGGCCCGGCGGGCAGTAAGACCTTCATGCCCAGTCGCTACAAGGACGGCAGTATCGTCACCAAGGCCATGGCCTCCGGCAAGCCGATGGTGATTGGCAACTACGTCGACTGCGGCGGCAAAAAGACGAGCGACTGGAGGCACAACGTCGCGATCTTTGGCCGTATGGTGCACGGTGCAACGGACCTGCTGGAAGGGCCGCTCGGGTGCATGATTGTGTTCTACCAGTGCCGCCCCCAAGACCACTTCCGTAGCGGCCGGTTCGCCGGGCAGCTGAAGCCCAAGGCCCCGGACCTGCCAACCGGCAAGCCCGACATCGTCAAGCTGGCCCGCTCCACGGAGGACGCCCTGACGGGGATCGTCTGGAAGGACGACAAGTTCGTTGTCACCGAGTACCTGGCTAAGCGGTTCGGCCCCGAGCCCGGGGCCCGCATTATCGTCTGGCCCTATGGCTGAAAGATTTTTCCCCCGGCCCGGCCGGAATCCGGTATGATTGTCAACCAATGCTCTACAACCCCTATTCCTGAAAGGAAACAGACCATGAATCAGAAACCCCACGAACCGGAACCCCGGGCCGTCAAGCCCGGCCTCAAATCGACGGAGACCTATAGCACAGCCACTATCGTTGTGACCCTGATGGGGCTGGCTGCAACGACGGAATCGAGCGGCCTCGCCATAGCCTGTGTCATCGTGGCTGGATTGGTGGGCCTTGGGTTCGCCTTCCTGCGGACCTCGATTAAGTCTTGGCTGATCGTCCTGACGGCCTCGGCCCTGCTGGCGGCCGGTTGCTCCACCCCTACAGCCATCAACGAGATAGGCCCAGACGGCCCCGTTGCCAAGGGGAGCCCTGTGTCCATGGCGTCCATGGATAACGACGGCCTCCAGACTGGGAGCTACCAAGGTGCAGCCCCTACCAACATCAAGCAGGATGCTACAGGGGCCTGGATCACAACCCCGGGCCAAGGCGGGGCCACTGTGCTTACCTTGCCCAATGGCATCTCGGCGTACATCTGGAGCCCCAAGGACGGCAAGGTGGGGAGCATCAAGGTCTCTAGTAACGCCGAGCCTGGAGGGTTCGAGCTGGAGATCCTTGGCTTGGAATTCAACATCACCGAACACGCCAAGGTTGTTAGCAGCATGTACGCAGCGGCGATGACAGCCATCGAAGGCATGACAAAGATCGAGGCCGAGCGGCGGCTAGGCGAGATGCAGATTGCCGGCGAAATCACAGCCAGCGTAGCGGAGGCCGCAATCAAGGCGTTCGTGCCCGCTCCAGGTTGACAATGAGCTTGCCTGCGGCGGCCCGGGGGGGGCACCACGGACGGAGCCCCCCCTCGCTGCAGGCTGTGAGTGGCGGCTGTTCCCCCGCAGGAACGCCATTTGCAGGCTGTGAGGAGGGGTCGTCTATGCTCGCAGACTTAGGTTCTTCGATAGGGGGGCCGCCAGAGGTGTTCATGGCGAG
>Ga0209756_1000324_pt1 | contig 47132 bp, 58 predicted proteins | sample ETNvirenome_6_85_FD_184071 | JGI IMG/M metagenome (GOLD analysis project Ga0209756, IMG submission 184071) | Marine viral communities from the Pacific Ocean - ETNP_6_85 (SPAdes) (version 3) | ecosystem: Environmental > Aquatic > Marine > Oceanic | place: Pacific Ocean | collected 2013-06-19 | reverse complement strand
GTGTGCGCATAAGTCGTCCCCTTCTTGTGTGGAAAAAACTTACATAAAAAATAATTCTTGATCTGTACTACAGAACTGGTTCCCGCTCTTCGCTTCTTCGGAATCATCGTCCGAATCGGAACACCCTCGCCCGCCTGATCCAACCATGACTGAATGATCCAACGCTGACTCAAACGTGGAACAAATGGCATGATCTGACCACTCTCACGATCCTTGATCCATGCATGACCGTCACTCACCCACTTAACAAACTGCTTAAGCGGGATTTGAAGCGGCTTGGTCTTCGTTGTTAACAGGTTCATCCTTGAGCCTTAATTCGTCTAATTGTAATTGCAAATTGTTGCAATGGATCGCGAACTTTTCCTTTACCCGTAACGCCGACCGCAACCGCATCTTCAAGTCGTGAATCTCCTGCTGATTCGCTAAAACCTCGCGGATCAACGTGTCGTCAGGTTTGCTCATCCTCAGTCTCCTTGTCCTTTTCAACCACCTCTGCCTCTAAAAACTTAGCCTCACGAACCTCTATCTCACTCTCCCACTTATCCAACATAGCCCGCTTCTCAGCACTGATCTCATTCCTCCGACTACCACTACCCTCCATCTGCTGGTTGATCTGCACATTCACCCCGTGATGTGCCTCCTCAACCGCAAACGCCGTAAAGTCCCGCAGACAACTCGCCTTAATCTTCGCGATCTCCTTGTATATAATCGCCGCCTTCCTCGCCGTCCTCGGGTCATCCGAATCCGCAAACTCCTCAGCCAAAATCCGCATCTGCTCCAACTCATTACCGAAATCACCCGTCTCACGCAAAAACTCCAGAACGTGAGCGCGGATGTCAATCGCAGATTGCTTCAAATCCTTCACGCTCTTCTTAATCTCCTGATTCTGAATGTGCTTGACCGGCCCAAGCTCCCCGCGACTAGCAAGATTGATCAACCGCTTGTCCTCATCACTCATCGTCGATTTGACCTTCTTTTTAGGCATGTATTGAGTGTATATAAGTGATGATGAAATGACAAGGGTGTGACCCGATCTGTCGTAGTAATGTTTTTCTCAAAATTACCTCCCCAATTTTTTTTTTGGCGTTATATGGAACCATATATGGGACGCGGGTTTGTTGGATGAAAATTGTTTTTTGTTGGGATTTATTGTTTTAGCGACTAGGAGTCCCATCGCGAAACGATCACCGGATTCCGGCCCTAGAATCGCGCTATGGGGGCAGGCAGGCAGGCAGGCAGGGCAGCAGGGCAGGCAGGGCAGCAGGGCAGGCAGGGCAGGCAGGCAGGCAGGCAGGCAGGCAGGCAGGCAGGTAGGCAGGGCAGCAGGGCAGGCAGGCAGGCAGGCAGGCAGGCAGGCAGGCAGGCAGGCAGGCAGGGCAGCAGGGCAGCAGGCAGGCAGGGCAGCAGGCAGGCAGGCAAGCAGGCAGGCAGGCAGCAGGGCAGCAGGGCAGGCAGGCAGGCAGGCAGGCAGGCAGGCAGGCAGGGCAGCAGGACAGTACATGCTATCCGACAGGTCGGCATGTTATAGGCGTTTATAGGCTTAGAATGAAGATAGGCTTATATTTCGGACATTGTGAAAGATTTCACGATCATCATACAATTCGGGCAGGGGTTTCATTATCCTGGCTATAAAGCGCTGTAGTGGCGCATCGGACGCGCAATAAAAAAGCCGCATGATATATCATGCGGCTTGATTAAATTGATTAGGATTGATCCTATAAAGCGTATGTTTCAATTAAATGTTCCGGACCACACACACCTTGTTTCCCGCATTCCTCGCATTTGGTATCACGCTGATCAGGGTCGCAATTTTCATGTTCACATCCACAGTATCGGCAATATCCAAGTCTTGAATCGGTTGCCAAAGATTCAATACAAAGATCCTGGTATTTCGGTTTGAGTCTTTTAATTTTCGGCATTGTATTCGCTCCTGATTAGGTGTTTGCAATTGTCAATTCTACGCTCTTGTTTACTTGCTTCATTACAGCCGCTCCACCATGCGCGTCAATGAAGATATGCGCAGCGCTTGGATGTTTGCCGAAAGCCGTTCCATCACACAATCGGCAATCAATGCATTCTAGTTTTTTTGTACTGTTCAAACAGGCGATCGTATTTAAATCTGTAACCTGTTCGCCTGGGTATCGCACCTTGAACGCGCGCCAGCCTAGTTTAGTGGCATGCTCGATACTATCCTGGCCGTCGACCGATGCCATTAGGAAAGCTTTATAAGCTTGTACTGACGGTTTGCGCCACTGGTGCGTATACCCTGTCCATCCTGCCGCAAATCTAATCAAATTGCGCCAAACATTTATCGGCGCAGCGGCAGGATCTCCGTACGCGCCAATTCTCACATGTCGGTCGGCCATTAATTTATAAGCCGAAACATCGGCAACCGGATATCGTCCACGCTTTAAGGCTTGATAGACCGTGTAAATTGATTTTCCAACTTCAACATAACAGGGTATGTCGCAATCACCACAGATACTCCAATTGTCGCCGGTTTGAATGGCCGATACTGGATCGATATCCGATCGGATAATGTAACACTGGACCATGTCGCCAGTTTTTTTGTTACGGCTTTTCATCGTCGCAATTACGACAATCGGCTTGCGATCAAATTTTGATTTTCCGGACCACAATATATATCCTATTTCGCGCATAGAATGGACCCCCGATTTTCATTAATTGTTATTGGATTGCCATGATAGGCGTAAGCGCATTGACAATTGCAAAATGACCTGGCACTATCATCGATAATAATCCGTTCACCGACATAAAACGCATGGCCGCAACAATAACAATCTGCGCTTTCCTCTTTATTTTTTTCTTGATACAATTTCACGCACATAATTTATCCCGCCTTACTGATAAAGATAGTTGGTTTGCATTCATTCAAATTAACGCGTCCGTTCTCAATCCAAACTTCCATCAAACCGAAAACTGTATAAACAAAAAACCAGCCATTCCAAGCGCGTGGTTTGTCGTTTCGTTTACGGGTTGTCAATTTATCTGGATTGATAAATGCCGTTGTTCGTGTGTACGCTCGAAACATAATTTTTCTCCCATTGTTCGTGATTAATATACAATATACACACTATACATATACACCATAATATCGAGCGCGTCAAATTAATTCTGAAATAAAAATAAATTTATTTTCGGGCGGACAATTCCCGATAGAAAAACTCCGGAAGGCCGGCCATTCCGGACGAAAATTGTCCGCAAATGTTTTTTATCGCCATCGACAACATTGGGAAAATATGTTATAATACCCCTGTTGCGTCTAAATAAACTTCGACCATAACGTCAGAGGGTATTTGTTATGCTGAATCAAACTTCGACCATAACGTCAGACGAATTACGCGAACGCATCGCCCAGATCGTGAGAGTGGATCGGTTTGGTGATAGTAGCTATGCAGTACTGGTGGTGATTGATGGTCAGGTTATTGTCGCTGATCCGCATCCACCTAATCTGGAGCATGCCAAGAATGTCCAGACTATCCTGATCGATCGCCTCACCGAATACCTGATCCGCGATCCGCAACGCCGCCGCAAGGTCATCCCCCGCAAAAAGAAGTAAAATCACCTCTCACTCACTCTCAATCCCCTTGACAACATAATATACATAATGTACAATACCTCTGGTATCGAACATTGGACTTGAACAAAAGGAGAATTGAGATGAAAGGTAACTTTGATGAACGCCTTTGGGTAGCCCATGAAGTGTTTGACGTTTCTAACTGTTATTCTGTTGATGAGAAATGGGCAATGGAATGTATATCTGACCGATTAAAAGAAGGTGAATACCTTGATGAATTGTCGCCGTCTGAAAACGAGCTTGCAATAATTCATATCAAGCATGAATTAGCGGGAGCCACCAAATGATCCATGAACTCCAATCCGCGATCAGGCTCGCCCATGAACTTGAAATGAAGCATGACAGGCCGTACTACGTTATCAAAGTCCCTGTTGGGGATAAAATCAAATACCAAATCGCCACTCAGTGGCCTTATCCACCGCTCGAATGGTGGGATTCGGAGGGTATCAGACATGGTTAAAAAGGCTGGACGACCGGAAACCCCAAAAAACACCGGCAAGGTGGTCGTCTATATAGATGATGAGTTGCACCGGCTGGTACAGGCTGCCGCGCTGAATACCAAACACCGTGGCAGTGTATCGGCTTGGGTGCGTGAATTGATCGAGAGGAAGTTAAAATAGAGTTGATCGAACAAAAGGAGATAAATATATGTATTTCGTTTATGGAATAAAAATAGGTGACCTTGTCGAAAACTTCGCCTGTCCTAGTGATTATTTCAACGAACTCACGCTAAGTTGGTTCAAAGCCACCAAACCCCTAAGTGGTGAGGTTATAGCAGTTAATGGGCCGATCAGTACAATTGAAACTAACTGTGGACGAGTAATTAAAACCGCGACGATTAATCTTTAAGGGGTAATATGAATACCATCCTCTACCTCAGATACAGCCCCCGTGTTGTGCGTTGTAATGCCTGTAAGAAGCCTACGACGCACACCGGAGAGGGCAAGTATTTCTGCAAAAAATGTGATGTACACCAATCCGATGACATTGTCGCATCACTGAACGTGCAGGAGGAATCCTGCCGCCGGTACTGCACTATGGCTGGATTGACGGTGATGCATGTGGTGCGAGAGCCACATATCAGCGCTGGTACATGGCTGGCTGATCGCCCGGGTGGAGAGCAGTTGATCGAAATGCTCAATAATGGATCAGCAGACCATGTATGTGTCCAGAAGCTGGATCGGCTATTTCGCGACACACCTGATGGATTAATGACGATAGAGGAATGGGGGGAGAATGAGATTACCCTCCATTTAAGTGATGAAGGCGGAAATTGCATTAACTGCTCGACCGCGATCGGGTATGCTTTTGTCACAATGCGATTGATGATGTCCACCTTTGAACGGAAGAACAGCCGAGAACGCACATCTGCCGCCATGAAGCATAGGCAACGCAATGGTGAAGTCATGTCTGCCCGCGCTCCTTTTGGCTACCGCATAGAAGGTAACCGCCTGATCGAGGTGGATGAAGAACAGGCACTCATCACTATTATGCGGGAGCAGGAAGGTCTAACGCACTCTCAAATTGCTGCGGTGATGAATGAGCAAGGCCACCGGATGCGTAATGGAGGTCATTGGGTAGCACGCTATATCGAACGATGTCTGTCATAAAAACAGCCCCGCGCAGTGCGTAGCTGCCGAGGCATGACCACCAACTATAAGGGAGTTGTTGATATGAATAGAATACAGAGAATCAAAAGCCAAATCAAAGCTGGAACCTATGAAACCCCGCTCAAATTGAGCATGACCGCGACCGCAATGCTGGCCGCTGGAGTGGGATGCGACGGTTGGTTGGATATTAGGCCACCTACCAGAACTGACCTGTCTGTATCATCACCTGAACAGGATTACCGGCGAAACCTCCTACGGGGGATTATCGCGGTCGAGAGCAATGGTGATACTGCCGCGTACAATCAAAAGTCTGGTGCTACTGGAATTCTCCAAATTAGAGAGATTTGCCTCGACGATGTGAATCGAATCTGCGGTCTGATCGATGATCCCCGCCGATTCAAACTGTCTGACAGGTGGGACAAACGACAGTCGATCGCGATGTTTGACATATATACTGGCTATTGGGCTGATCATTATCAGCAAGTCACCGGACACGCCGCCGACAATTCGGTGAAAGCCCGAATTTGGTTCGGTGGCCCCAATGGGTGGAGATATTCCAGTACATTGGATTACAGTAAACGTGTGCTAGCCGCCATGTAATTCAGCCTGTTCCGCTTGGATTTTGTCCCACTTCTCGTCCAAGATCTCCTGATTGGTCTTGCGCGGGGAGTGGGGCAAATCACCTTTACCTGCTCCAAACCCTTTCTGCCTATCCAATTCCTTGTTCAACTCGATCCGTTGCTCCAGTTGGCATAACGTCAACGGTATTAACCCATCATGTTCCCCGCCATGCCGCTGCTCGATCGCAATTCTGGCCTGGATTTCCTCGACTGAATCGCTACCACCTTTGTAGTCTTTACGGTATGTATCTTTATTGGCGGTTTTTGGTGTAACGGCTTTACTATTCGCTACCATTTCGCTCATTATTATCCTCGCTTTCCTTGTCACGATACACCTGCAAATCGATTTCCAGCGACTCCTTGACTGCTTTCAACCGATCACACTCCGCTTTCAGCCGGTCACGTTCCCCTGCCCACCAGACCAGAGACTTAGTTTGCTCTTGGTTTACCGCTTCAAGGGTTAGGCATTGTTCACGGCACTGACCCAACCTCCGCTTGAGGTCGGCGATTTCTCGCATCGCATCTGCGTATAATTCCTGTTTACTCTGCATCGTCGGCCTCGCTTTCTAATAAACAGTTAGCGTAATGATCCACCTCACATTGCAGGTTACCATTCTCTTGCTGCAACCGCTCTACCTCCCGCACCAGCCTCGGCATTGCGGTTCGGGCGTGAAGATTAAACACTACTGGATAGAAACTCATCTCATCACACTTCGCCTTGCACTCCGCCAGAAACTCATCCATCGGTTGTTCATTTTTCTGCGTCATTGTTTTCCTCGCTTTCGTACACTCGCCGATAGTCGGTGTAGGCTTTGCACTCCCTACACTCACAATATCGCCCTCCCGGCCCGATTACCCTGCATGGGAAGTTCAATTTGTAACAATAAAGAATCTTCGCCATCTCCCCCGCCACCGTATCCCGTTCGGCGTAGGCAGTGCGGATGATGTCGGCCATTTTGGTTTCTAACCCATCTAACCATTCACGGTGCTGCTTAGTGTCCTGTAATCCTTCCATTTCAAGGATTGCCCGTTCGGAACTTTCGTACCATTCTTTCGCCGCTTGTATTGCCGGATCATTCGCCATCGTCGGCCCCCTTCCATTCCTCGCCACTGTTGTCGCCGTCTATTTTCTCTACATTCTTCGGTGGGCCATAGTTCCACCGTACATTGGACAATATCTGTTGCAGTTGCCGGTGCTTTACACACATAGCGTTATCCATTCTATCTATCATGCGGTCGAAAACTTCCGGCAACAGTCGTTCTAGTTCAGTCAAATCGTCTTCGTTAATTTGAAACTGTTTCATCGTCCACCTCCAATCGTTCAATTTCCGCTACCCAGACCCACGGGTTCGCCTCGTATTCCATGCCCGGCGTGTCGCCGTGGGTGGCGTTCCAATTAGATTGAAGAAAGCAAGTCGGCCTACCTCGGAATCCCTCCGTCGGAATATAGCATTCATGCCACCTAACACCTGTCTTTAAGGCTTCATCCTCCGTCACATCACCCACCCGGCAGCACCGCACCGACTTGGTGCGGCCATACACGGCGAGGGTGAACAATAGCTTTTTACGCTGCGATACCTTGCCGTTAGATTCAATTCGCACCACATCGCCCGGCTGGCCGAAAGGGGATACAGGATAAACGGCTTTTGAAGCACCCGGCACTCCTTCATAAATAGCGAACACAGCGTCAGATGTTTGTGGTTGGACTGTATTGAAACCTTCCGGCGGCTGCGGTTCCACCGGCAGCACCAGCACCGTCACACTACCGTCGAGGATGCCGCGAATGGTTGCCTCGTTTGAGAGGGTCAGAGTTTTAGTTGGCATAAATCACCTTCGCTAACCAGCATACGCCTAGAAATAATACAGAACACACCGCTCCCCACAGTGTGTAACAGAGTATGATTAAGAATCTTAGGTCACTCGCCATCGTCGCCCTCTAATCGTTCAACTTCTGCGACCCAGACCCACATCTCGTCTGGTTTCCCAACCCATTCGTCGTTTGAGTTAAGAAACTCCCATTCCGTTACCTCGCTCGCCTGACAGCACCGGACGGCCTTGGTGCGGCGGCGGCAACGGATCGTGGTTTCGCCATGCTTCCATTCAAGCTCCACCACATCGCCGGGCTGGCCGAAGGGTGAATGCCACTGGTGCTGCTTTTCACTCATAGCCATTTGGATTGGGACATAACCTACGCCTATTTCGTTGTCGATCTTAATTGCCGACCACCATCTATCGGTTTCGGGGATGTCACGCATGGCCTCAGTGCCACTCGGTGGCTGCGGCTCAACCGGCAGCACAATCACCGTCACTGAACCATCGATGATGCCGCGTATGGTTGCCTCGTCGGGAAGGGTTATGGTTTTAGTCATTGCATCACCTCGCTCTCATACCGCCTCACCGCCAGTAGAATGGTGGTGTGATGTTTGTTCATCAGTTGCCCGATCATAGGGTACGACCATTGCAGGGTTTCCCTGATCGTCCATGCGACTTTGGCCCGTGCCGCCGCTATTTCTTTGGGTTTCCGCTGGCCCACTATCTGCTCCCATGTGACGCCGGTCCCAGCCAGTGCCAAGTCGCCCAGTTCCCATGCTTTATCGATTTCGCTTGGTTCCAATTGTTTCATCTGGTTTCTCCTGTTGGTTTCACTCATCCTGTCGTCTCCATAATGTAGACTGCCAGCATCAGGGCATCGCCATGATCATGCCGTTTCAGCGCTGCGTCCGGATATCGTGCTTTTGTTTTGGCGAGTGCTTCGCTTTTGTCGGCGGGGATTTTCAGGGTCTTCTTCCATTTGGCTGGCCTGACTTCTTCGTAGGGGATGCCTAGTGCCGCCAGTATTCCGAGCCACATGCCATATCCTTGCCCTGTGCTGAACGAGGACGCTACACCCTGTTTCGGCATCGACTGTTGCTTTTCGATGGCACAGATGCAGACCTCGTCGCCCTTGATCTCCCTCAGTAGTTCGACACATTCGGCGATATCGTAGAGTTTCTTGTCGATCATGGGGATGTCGTAGATATCTTTCGATTCGTCGCTGGACCGTATCATCGCGAGCGCCCCGCGTTTCCCTGGATCGATGCCGATAAAGATCATTGGTACACACCTACCTTTCTGGTATCTATTTTGTCCCATTCATCTTGCCATGCTGCGGTCCACTCTCCGCTCCACTCCCACATCTTCCTCACTGCTGTCATTTCCGCTTCAATGTCTCGATCCCCTATCAACTCCCGATAGCCTCTCTCCGCGAACTCCTGTTGGGTTTCGATCAGTGCATCGCGTTCGGCGTCTGCTCGATCCTGGCCTCCCTCGTACTCTCTGACGGCGGCTCGCTCCTCGTACCACTCCTTAAAATCTTCTTGTGAGTTATTTCCGACATTTAAAAGTTTTGCATTTCCTAAAAAAACTGAATTCCGGTCACACATGGTCGCGCTTTGGTCATAGCGCTTTTTGGTATTCTCGACAACCAAATTCTCAGCTTTTTCTCTTTTTTCCGCATTTTTTACCCTTTTTTCCGCGATTTTTCCCTCATTCCCCCTCTTCTTTTCTCTCTTTTTGCTCCACTCGTCCCAAGTGTGACCACCAATCTTCATTTTTAGCCTCCTATCGGGGTTGGTCACCCCGGTCACATACCCAAACCATTATACCCTTTCGTTTTTTTCCCTCTTTTTCCCTCTTTTCACCTCTTTTTATTATAAATTTCAAAAAAAAAAAACATCTAATAGTATCACTAGACCACCCTGACCAGTATGACCCAGACCCTTACTTTCCCCAAACACTCCACTAACATTTCCCTAATCTCCCTCTTTTAGCCCAAGTTTCTTCCGCCCATTATCGATGAGGTAGAGGCCATCGGCGGTAAGGCGAATGCCGGTGTAGGCGTTGGTGCGACCGCCATCGGCGGTGCGTGGGCGAATCTTATCGATCATCGGGTTGGCTGCTTTCAGGTTGCTGCCGAATTTCGAGGACGATGTGGACGGTCGCCCATTCTCCGCGCACCACCCGCAATAGGCTTGGTAGAGGGTGCTGCTCTCTACGGTCTGCCCATGCTCCAATTCGCAGCACTCGCTGATAAACGTCAGGGTGGGCGAACTCAACGCCGTAAAGTCGTTAAGTATCTGCGCCGATGCTTCCGGCACATTGAACTTCCCTGCTTGTTTCAGTTTCACCAGCCCGTGGATAGCCCAATTCAGGATTCCGGCGGTTTCTGGTTTGATACGTCCCTCCAGCGTCAGGTCTGGGGCGGCAGCGAAGCTCTTGGTGAACACCAGCGGCATCAGCCGAGCCGAGAGCGATCCAGAGGTGTCGCTGAAGTGCATCAGTTCATTCACCGTTACGACGAATCGCACCGGCAGTTTGACGTTGCGGAGTGGCGGCAGGAATTTGCGGTTGATGTTCTGGCTATCCTCTCCGGTGATCGATTTGATGCATTCGAGGATACGCATCGAGTCGGCGTTGCGTCCTAGGTGGGCGTCAGGGAGCATCGCTACGGTGGCTCCGATCAGCGGCCAGAGGCCGAAGTCGGTTCCCAGGCTGGATAACGTGGGTGAGGTGCAATTTTCATCGCCCATGACTCTACCGATGACTCTGACTGTGACGCCTTTACCGGCACGGGGAGGACCGATGATCAGCAGGAACTTCTGGTAGTGGGTTTCCTTGGTGAGCAGCAGCCCCATGTACCGCTGGAGCAGCTCAATGTCGTCTTCCTCCAGCACTGAGGGAAGGAATTCATTCTCCCATACGGGGCATTCGGCTTCCAGATCGAACTCATAGGGCAGGCAGGAGGTACTGAACCAGTGTGGGGTGTGAGGTTGGATGGTGGGCATTGCGCCGCTAAGACTCTCAATCTGCACGATACCATTAATTGCAGGGATGGTTACCAAGGCGGGTTTCTTGCCCTTACCGATCCAGCAGGGGGGCATGACGGTATCCCGTAGCATACAGATCGATTGCAGGCACTTAACCAGATCGAGGGCTTGTCTTGGTTTGGCGTTGGGGTATATAGCGTCAAGCCACTTCAGCGATAAGGCGATCAGTTCAATCTCTGGTATGAGGATGTATTTGTTGGTTTTCCAGAGGTAGAATTCCCCGCTCCACCACCGGAGGGTGAGGGTTCGGTCCTGGGATCGGCAATTCTGGTTGATAAAGTCACGGGCGAGATCCATCGGGCCTTTCTTGGGGGGCAGTTCGGGATCGACGGCACGGTCGACAAGGCGCTGAAACGCCTCGGCCCCATGCTTCACTAGATAGTCATCGAGTCCGACTTTGCCGTCGCCGTTGTCCTCGTTGGGTGGGATGCGTATGACCTTAACTGTCGCACCCTTCAGGGTGAGTATTTCGGCGAGCCGGTGTTCGGCCATCAGGACCAGCGAGTTCTCGGCGGCGTCGGAGTCAAAGCAGATATAGACCTTATTGCCATCCCATTCAAACGATCGCAAGTCGGGGATCAGGTGTCGGGAGCCGTACTTCTTGCCTTCATCATCATGGGGGCGAGAGAGTTGCCAGCCCCAGACTCCGACGAGGCCGATGCAGGGGAACCCGTGTTGGGTGGCAGAGAGGGCTTTCTTTTCGCCTTCGGTGATAAACATGGTATCACCTTCAACATCAAACTCCGGTGGAAAGAACGCCCGATTGGTGGTTCCCCAACTGGCTTTTGAGAGCCGATCGCCCTTCAGGGTGACCGGTGACTCGTACTTGATCGGCTTATCGTCGCGAAAGCGTGGATTATCGAGTTTGATTCGGCTATACCCCTTATCGAAGGGGATGACCCATCCACTGCCCCATTGCATGTGTTTGGGTTGCCAACCGAGGATGGTCTTTATTTCTTCATTGTCGGCGGAGTAGATTCCTGAAGCGGCGATCGTTTCGTCGCTCAGGCCGGATTCCCGCAGTTCGTCTCGATGTTTGTCCCTGAGCATTGTTTTTCGCTTCCTTGCTTGATGCCGAGTATTTCCATTGTATTTTCACTAACGGACTGCTTGTTGCGGAGGGTCTGGAGAATGGGCCAATCACAGGTGTCACTTGCGACCAGATAGTAGTAGGTACAGGGGTCGTGTTGTCCTTTGCGATGAATACGATCACGGGATTGTTTGTGGTTTTCATAGCTGAATCCAGTGTTGTAGTAGATCGCATACGACGCCGCGGTGAGGGTGATCCCATGCCCTGCGGCTTGGGGCTGGCAGATAAGATATTTCCAGAAGCCGCCCTGAAAACTACTGACGATATTACCAGCATCCTTGGTACGCCCGTCGATGATCGCCGTGTCGCCAAGTTGCGACAGATTTGAGTGGATGCGGTCGATATCGGCGGTGAATTCTGCCCAGATGACCACTTGTTTGTCGCCGATTTCCGCCAGCACGGCGAGCAGTTCATTGATCTTGGATGAGCCGGTTTCGCTGACGCGATCTTCGCCATGATACATCAGACCGCCGGTCAACTGTCGGAGTTTGATCAGCCGTGATTGGGTGGTGGCCCCCACCAGTTCCCCGTTGTTGAATTGGACGATCAGTTGCTTGCGCATGGTTTCGTAGGCGGTGCGTTCATCCTTTGACAGGGTGACATCGCGTATTTCATCGGTCTGGGCAGGGAGGTCAACCGCCTCTTCTTTGGACATTGACCAACTACATTTCTTCAACCCGTCAAGGAAGGCGTCTTTCTTGTTTTCGAGGTAATCCCATCCGATGGTGAAGGTCTTTTCGCCGTATTTGCGTTTGAGCGGTTTGAAATATGAGTAGCAGAATTTGTAGTAGGGCGCGAGGGTGGGATAGAGGCATTTCAGTTGACCCCAGTATTCGGTAGGGTTGTTTGGGGCTGGGGTTCCGGATAACAGATAGACTGATTTAGTGGTTTCGCATTCACAGAAGAGGTGTACTGACTTGGTGATCTGGGTGTCAGGGCATTTGAGTTTACTGGACTCATCGACGATAAGTCGCTGGAACCCTGAAGCCAGAAATTCACGGTAATTTCGTTTGAATGTTTCATAATTCGTCACCACTATATCGGCTTCGGGGTCATGGATCAGTTTGAGGCGTTCGGTCTTTTTGGTCGACCATGCGATGGTGACCCTCAGATCGGGGAAGAGTTTGGCGTCTTCGGCCCATGCGGCCCTCAAAATACTCTTGGGTGCGAGTACCAAGGTTCTGCCGCCCAGTTTTTCGCACACCATCAGCATGGCGATGGTTTTGCCGGTCCCGCAGTCCCAGAAGAAGGCGTAGCGGGGATGTTGCTTGGCGATGTTGACTGCATCAAGTTGGTGTTGCATGGGGGTCAGCACGGTTTAACCCCCTTTTTTTTAAGGTCTTCCTCTACCTCTTCCGCGCAATCTCTTTCGATTAGCCGTTCCAACTCCTCGATGCGATCAGCGGCCTTGTCTGTTAATTCATCAGTGTCATCGTCTAACAATCCCTCCATTGAGGATGTCCAGTTCCGTAACCGCTCCACCAGCGTCGGCTCGGCGGGTGCGAATTTGAGATCATCAGCATTGACAAACTTATGCTCAGCGATATCAGTTCCCCATATCGGTGCTATTTCACACCTGACGGGATGTGTGCCGATTACAGACTGAATCACGCCTTTGTATATAATCCGATCTCCCGCCTTGAACTTCGGACCCACTCGCTCCAACTCCTCCAGCCGGTCGGCGAGGCGGTGGAATGCGGCGGCATCTTCAGAATGCGTCGTGTTGCTGTTACTCAATACAGGTCTTTCTCTCCGCAACACATCCGGTGTAATCTCAAACTCACTCATCTGATTCTCCTTTTGTTAATTTAATAGGCTGATGGGCATCGAACCCACACGTTTTAGGGGCTTGCAACCCCAGATTTTGCTGCCGGAAGCCAGCCTACCCATCCCAAGGATGGAGAAAGGCACACTGAGCGATTTCTCGCCCAGTGGCCGCGACATCGCACTACGGCGTTGGCAATGGTTTCCCATTTAACCTACCGGTGATCCCGTCACTTTCGTTAGAACGGCGTTTCGTCGCTACTACCCTGATCCGATTCGACCTCTTCCACTGCGTCAGCGTCATGTTTCTGGTTGGCGGCGGCTTTTGCCAGCGGCGACCATTCCAGCGCTGCGGCGAGCAGTTCCGGCGTCGGATCGACGGGCGGTTTGATGACCGGATCGAACCATTCGCCCTTGTCGTTAGTGGACTCGGTGACGGCGTAGGTGAACATCCCTGCGCCTTTGCCCTGGCCGCTGCGCATCTTCTGGAGGGTGGCGAGGGTCTTGCCTGCCGAAGCGGATTTTCCGTAGCCCCTGAAACTGAGGATACAGGGCATATCTTCACCTTCAAAGAGGACGAGGAAGCGGCGGAAGACTGTGGCACGGGGTGGGCGGTCGTCCACCCAGGAGAGGGCGTCGGACGGCAGTTCGGACTTGTTGTTGGTGACCTGTTCCACCGTGTTGTTGTTGCCCATCACCTTATAGGTCTTCCAGCCGTGGAGCGGGATGAATTTGCGACCTCTGATTTGCTCTTTGGTGAGGCTGGAGATCAGGGAGCCTTCGGGATGGTCGCCGAGCGAGGTTTTGGAGAGTTTGCCCTGGTGCAGGCAGGCGTAGGGCATTTCCATATCGCTCTGATCCTCCCCTTCAAAGGTGAACTCCATTTCGTTGCCCGCTTTGACGAGTGCGTTCTGTTCCTTTTTTGTCATTTGTGTGTTTGTCATTTTTTGCCTTTCTTTTCTTTGATTATTTTCTGCGAATCGACAGTTTCGCATATTGCTCCAGTGATAACCCATCGGGGAATTCGGTTCCGGCGTTGAACAGTTCGACCACCTTGGCGTCAGTGAGCCTGCGTTGAATGATGTGGTCATTACTGGTTTCAACCGCCCATTTGATGATCTCGGGCCATGTCTCGGGGTTATACTTGGCTCGCAGGGCGTCGTTATTGACTGAGACGGTGACGGCGTCGTTACCGAACTTGGTTAGTTCAGTTTCTTCCGAGTATTCGAGGATTCGTTTTTCGAGGTGGATGCGATCTTTTGAGAGTACTTTCAATCGGGCGTTAAGGTCATCGATCGCACCTCGAACCTCGCACCATTCTTCAAGTGTTGTGTCTATGTCCATCCTGATTCTCCTTTTTTCGTAATTCACCCATCTTAGCCGCCATCAATGTGGCGTCCCATATATCCAAGCCTAAGTGTTCATCCCCGACAGATTTTAAAATAGAGTCCAGTACCACTGGCTCCTGATCAATGTGATATCGCCAGCGATAGAGGTGTCCATCCTTTTTGCAGGTTAATTGAAGCATATTGTGGTAGGCCGGAATCGAACCAGCGTATCGCCCCGGTAGCGAACCGTTTGTATAGACGATCCGTACCACCCGCTACCACATAATTCCCCGCCACCGGTTGTGCGCGACCGGTGACGGGGTGAACAAAGGAGCTTTGTTAGAACCCGAAGAAGTCGTTACCTGGGGTTCCCAGTTTCAGGTGTGGGGGCATCGAACCCCAATCCTGATTGACATCGCCGGTTCCATCGTTCCATGCGAATGATACCCCCAGAGGACCGTTTTCAACGCCGTTGTTATGACAGATCGCCACAACGCTGACTTTTGACGGCACAGGGTTATGAGGTTGCCGCAGACCCAGGAACTTCAGGTAATGGCGGTCACCCGCTTCCATGTTAACATCGATACCTTGCAGAAACATTTGCTCTCCTTGATTTGCGGCGTTTGCGGATATCGTAAACACCTTTGTATAATTCATAGAGGCCGACCGGTATCAGCAGCCAACCCCAGACAGGGAACGTAATCAATGCAATGAGTGAGGCGGAATAATAGAGGTCTTCGGCGCTGCGTCCCTGACCCCCTACAACAAGATTGTCTAATTGCGTGAAATCATCGAGAATTGGAACCATCTGATTTCTCCTTTTGTTCTGTCGGGTATTGTATCAGCCTGTGGTTTTCTGTCAACAGATATGGAGAGGTTTTTATAACCTTATGCAGATCATAAAATTACATCCCCTCGCCCCCAGTGAGCGTAAGGGCGAGAGGATGCGGAGAGTAGCGGTGGGGGATGAGGCCACCGCATCAAGGGATGTCTATTTGGTTTTCAGCCGGGCATGCAACAGCCCCAGACCGAACAACCCTTCGGCCCAATGAAACCAGACATCGAATGTCGCTGGATCGAGGTGGCCGAATTCACGGGCGAGCAACATACCGGCGACGACGATCGCACCGGTGGTGGTCTTCCACTTTGTGCCAAACTTGTCTAATATAGAAGTCAATGCTTTATTAATGGAATCGAACATCACTTTTTCCCTCCAGTAGGTTTAGTGTTCCGCCCGACTCCATAGCCGCCGAGCAATCCGCCGCCCAGCAGGATACCGAGCAAGGTTTTGTTTGATGTGCCGTCTTCGTTCTGCGGAGCAAGCAGGTTACTGATGTATTTCCCGTAAGTACCTTCACGCCCCTGCGTGTCGGAGGAGATACGATCTTTGTCCAGCAGGTAACCGTCCATGTAGAGTTGCTGCCGTTCACGCACCGCTGCGTCATCTTCGGACTCGATGATCATTTTACCCAGTGTCTGGGTTCCGAGTGCTTCCAGTTCCTGCCCCTGGCCGACATAATATTTTACATCAGAGTTTGAACTGACCGTCCAATCATCGACCGGATCGGCGCAACCTGAACACAACAGGGTCACTCCCAATAGGATACCCACCAGCACCAACAACCCTATGTCGATACGTTTTGACGTTTTGTGCGTCATTAGAGAATACCTCCCGCAGTGAGGACTGTCTGGAATGTACCGAAGAACAGTTCCAGCAGACCGGTCCAGAATTCACCCAGTGCCACAAGAAACGATTGGAACAGTGTTTCAAAAGTCATATCGAACCTCCTTTAAGGTTAAGTTTCAACACTATATTTGTCGGATGGAGGGAGTTTTTTTTTGATTCTGTCTATCTCATCTCCATGTTTATCTAATTCATATCCATGTCTCAAAACCTGATCTTTCAACAGGTGAAAATCACCTCGCATTACCCGCATGTCTGCCGCTGTTTGTTCAGCCGCTGCGGTTCCGCGTTCGGCATGATCGCGGATACCCCTTAGCGTCCACGCCGCCTTGATCGTGGCTATGAGGATCGCGACCAGCACCGCCATGGTTTGCCAATCGATTGCGTTCGTTTGATGTGTCGCTGAGCATTCCATCATTCATTCTCCGGTTATTTATTCACCCACGATAAAATCATATTCATCGTCGGTTAATTCGATATTAGTATCTGTCTGTCGTATAGTTTCCAGTTGGCGGTGATACTCGTCCTGCGTGACTTCTCCGGCCTTTAATTTCCTGTCTAGTAACCCTGCCGCCCGCATCGCATTCACGGCGTCAGACCGTCGCGTTTGCTTGGCGATCTCCGCGTCAGCAAATGCGTTTAGAAAATCATCTCGTTGTCGCTGTGTCGGCATTACTCATCCTTTATAGAGGCACGCATTTGAGGGTTAGGCAAACGGCGGTATTTAGTTGTTCTACCATCGTCCAATTGCCACTATCATCTCGAATGTCACCGCCCCATCCGATGCCATAAACCGCTTCGGCTGCCAATGTCCCGCCGGGAATGGTCCCGATCAATTTATAATCTGTCCCCATGTTCGCTAATGCCGGATCGTACATATCAACCACCACCGGCGTCAATGCGGTTTCGGTAATTCCTGTGGATGTGTTAGCGGGATCGAAGTGGTCGATATGCACATCTATATATACTGTATCGCCGGGGTCTGTCGCTCCGTTATTAACACCAACAGGCAACCACACTCCAATATCTTCACTAACATCAACCCATTCTGGCAGTTGGTTAGGGTAGAAGTATACTCTTGTATTAGTTCCTCCTGTATTCCGGGTTAGCCTGAGTGAATATATTTGGGCAGTGGTATTACTATTTGTTGGAAATTGCGTGACCGACATAGTGCCGCCCCTCGAATACCAATTATTGACCAACACATGCCGGGTCGCATAGGCCGTGCTGCCGGTGGCATTCACCCACTGTGTCCCATCCCATATTTTTAGTTTTTCGGTGGATGTGTCCAGCCACGCCGTACCCTTACGCGGGTTCGGTGCGGCGTCTTGTACAACGACCGGCCCAATGCCCTTAAAATGTTCATACACGTTACTCATCAATTCGGACTCTCATCCCACACCGCCACAAAATCACATTCGGTTCCTGGGCTGCTGGTCAGTTTGAATTCTACCTTATCGGTGGTTTCTACCAACTCTATTCCTCGAAGGATGTCTTTCAGATCGAGCGTATAATCAGCCGCAATGGAATCCTGCCAAATTTCACGGTTTGTTGAGCTATTTAATATAATTGTCGCAGTCACTGCGGATGAATGGTTATTTTTAATTGTCCCTCGCAGATTATGTTTGCGGTGATTTTGTAACGGAGCAATAAACATATCCACTTCAGTAGTGTTGGTAGATTCCCCTAACAATGTATAGGTCTTCTGGTTACAGGACTGCCGCGCACCCAACTTAGTGGACATCCATATTTCCACATGCACCTGACCGGCGGCGTTGCTGTTTTCCAGGTCACTGATTGCGATATTTAATTCCTCTATAGTGGCGGTCGCCGAGAGGTTGTCCTCTCCGCCATTGTAGAAGTCGCAGGGTAGCAGGATGGACGATTCCCCATCCTTATCGACCAAGGTTGACCACTGTATCCCGTTCTGGGTTGTGAGGGTCAGGGTGAAGTCAGCGTCAGGTTCGTTTCCACTGACCGGCCAGATTGCCATCTTATACAGATGCCCGCCCATTTTGGGGAAGTCGGCAGCGAAATTCCATGACGAAGAGGCTTTGCCCTGCGCGATGAAGTAGCGAAGGTAATCATCAGCACCGATGAAACGGGTTCCGTTGGGTCCAAGGATTGCCCCGGTTCCGATCGTCGATTCACCACCACCACTACCAGGGTTCTGAGCGGCCATTACTTACTCCCTTCGGGTAGTTTAACTGTTCTGATCTGGTTCTTGGGGTTGCGTTTATTCCACTCCGCTTTCAACTCTCGGGCAAGTTTCTTCTTACCACCCAGCCAGAGTTTGCGGATGCGTTTACGGGTGACCCGTTCACTAATCTCAAATGTCGAACTACCGATCCCCACAAACTCTGCTGATCCAATAATGATACCATCCATGATTCCCTGAGCCGTACCATCTCTATTTTTGCCTTCCCAAAACGCATCCCAGACAGATTCAACAATAATCGGGAAAAATGACCTAGCCAAAGTTTCCGGTACAGATCGCTCTTGCCCAATTATGTTTTTACCTCTGATCAAAGAATGCACCAACAGTGGGGCAGGCGCACCTTTGAATGCGGCAAACCGCTGGATGTATTCCAAGGGGTCACCCAACTCGGATTTCAACAAGTGTTTTCCGGTTAATCCTGTCGCATCCGTACCGGTTAAAATTCCCGCCAGCAGCAACCGGAAAGGTTGTTGCGTTCCAGCAAACAGGTCGAACACCTTATTGCCAAACCGTATCTTTAAAAAGTCAGATTCTCTGGGGTCTAATGAGACTTCAGCACCCGATAGTCGTGCCAACCCAGCAGCAGTTAATCCTATACTGGCAAAAGACGCCAACGTCTTAGCGACCTCCCGCATCACCCGTGGTTGGTCACGGTGTTTGTACAATGCCGTTCCAACCTGGAAACGGCTGGCGGCAAAACGAGGGGCGAAGAAACCTACTGCCAGCATATTAGCCGCCCCTGACAAATCCCAGCCCTTGAACCGCTTTTTGCGGTCAGGGTCAGTGGGATCAATTGCTCCAAAATCCAAGTCGCCACGCCCCGACGCCTTATTGACGAAGTCGGCCCAAGCCCTTAATTCAGCGTCAGTAGCGTTAGGGAATTTCTTTTTGAAGGAATCAAACGCATCAACACGAAGCATATTCAGCAACGATACCATATGCCGCTCAGACGCCCGAACCACAACCCTGACTCCTTTGATCCGCTCCAGTATCCGGCTCATAAAGAACTCTTCCTTACTGTTCAGTTTGCCGTCTAATTCAGCAAGGAAGAGTTTTGCGCGGTCGCGGAGATATTGGTCAGGATGACTGCGTATACTATTGTCTATCTCCTGAGCTTTATGTTCTTTAAGAAATGCCACAAATGCCTCGACATTGAATTGTCCTAGTTCTACAACCTCGCCCTTAAGAATCTTCCTTGCCGAGAGGATTGCGGCCTGTCGCCATGTCGCCGACATATCAGCGGTGGCCTTAATGGTTCGGGCAGTGTTCATTAATTCAAGGGCTTTGCCACCCCTGGTCAACGGCTTCTGGTCGAGGATCGCCTGATCGACTTTGCGTTTGGTGCGTTGCAACTCGATCTCAGCCTTTTCAAGGTCAGGGCTTTTCCATCGTCGTTCCCGTGTTTCTTTAACCTCGAATTCGCCGGTTCGTAATTGCTCTTTCAGGTAGATTGTTTCAGCCTTGACATCGATCTCCCGCATAATGTCAGTCAGCATATCCCGCAACTCTTTCAAGTGTTCCGAAGGCTGATCTTTATTCTTGCGGACTTCTTTACTTAGACTGTCAAGATGACCCTGCGCCCGATTGATCTTATCCATCGTTCGTTCAACTGCTCTGGCGTCTGCTCCTGACCGCCAGTTCTGTTCGCGTATCTGACGCAGTGTCTTTTGCAGCGTCTTAATCGCATCAACCCCTGGCCTCCACTTCGATTCAGTGCGTTGTTTGGGCGGCTCCACGATCCCCTTTCGGGCGATCTTGATCCGGCGGTTGAGATCAGCAATTTCTTCAGCATCTTTGGCGTCCCGCGTCTTTTTGGATCGCAGTTGCTGAATTTGTTTCTTCATCCCGTCGACGGCGTTTTGAAGTGCCTGGTTCTCTTCACTGAGGACGGTTTCGGTCTTGGGTGCGCGGCGGGCTGAAGTGTCGCCTCGCATCAGTCGATCGCGAAGGTCAGCAAAGTCTCGCAGGATACGGGCGTTGTGAGCCAGTTGAGCGATCTGTACTGGCGACAGTTTCTGGGCAAACGCTTCGCGTAACCATTCCCGATTGGCTTTCAGTTCAGCGAGTCGGGCTTTCTTTGCTTCGATTGCCGGGGAGGTGACCGGTTCACCCTTTTTGGTTGCTTCCAACTTCATGTTGGACAAGTCTGTTTTGAGGATGTCGATCGAACGGTCGAGGGTCTTCTCGGCGGCTGCTTTTTGCTCTGCTTCGGTTTTATCCTTCTTGAACGTCTCCCGGTGCAGTTCGCGAACATCGGCTTCTTGTCGTTTGAGGTCTGCTAACTCGGCATCGCCTTCCAATTTGGTTCGTTTTGGAATTGATTCCTTGCCCGCTTCCAAGTCCTGCATCATGTCGTTGATGTGGTTACGGGCGGCAGTTTTAGCGGCGTCTAATGCACCCTTCTGCCGGTTCGCCTTGGCCTCTTTGAATAATTCGGGGTTCTTGTTTTCCAACTCCTTTTTCGCTTCGTTTACTTCTTTAAGGAATTGTCGTTCTCGTTCAGTCATCTCCACCTGACCGCGACCGGTTTTAGGTGGTAGTTCGCCGTGTTCTATAATTTCAAGGTGGCGACTTTTTTGCAGTTCATGTCGGAATTGGGCAAACTGTACTTCTACAGGGTCAGTTGTCGCTGGCGTGAAATTACCTAATCCAGATATAGCATCCTTGATTTCTGGAAGACTAAATTCCCGGTTAGGGAGTAACACACGCAACTCTTCACGAACTCGATCTGCTAACACCTCGTGAGTACTTATTCGCTCCCTTTTTAAGAGGTCTAATCCAATCCCTTGTGCCGTTCTCCGTATCGCATCAACAACATCAGGATCACTAATACCCGCCGTCTCACCAGTGCTTGGAGCGAGCGTTTCTCCCGGCGGCGTCACGCCGCGACCGGCCTCTTCCAGTTTGACCCGCAACTTCGCCATCTTCTGGATTTCTTTGAAGTCGTTCCTCGCTCGTTTCTCGGCGATCTTCTGCCGTTTGGGATCGAGGTTGGCGAGGGCTTTATCGATGTCTTTATCGGTAATGTCTGGAAGGATTTTCTTCACATTAGTGAATAATTCGCCCATAGAGAGTTGTGTAACACTTTGTTCAATAAGGTTTCGGGCCAGTTTCCCCACCAAAAGCAGGACTTTAGCCGATTCTACACCCCCTCCAGTGGACCGTACCTTTAACCCCTCGGCAGCGAGTTGTTTCTTTAGGTCTGCCTGTTCTGCGTGGAGTTTAGCTAAATGTTTTTCGCCTTTAGTTTTTACTCGCCTAACCGCACTGTTGTTTAGACGTTTAGTAACTCCCTCCGCAACCGCCCTTTCAAATGCTTCATCCTTGGCAATCGCTTCTTCACGCAGTTTCTTGTTATTTTCTTCCAACTTCTTAATTTGGTGGCCCATGTCAGTGAACTTATCAGCCATCGCCTGACTGATCTTACCCCCGGCGGTCTGTTGGGCGCTGCGGAGAATAGTGTCTATTTCATAAGTGTCGCGATTAATGTAAGCGTTTCCAGCCGCTAATGCTCGGGCGATTTCGCGGCGGGCGAAAGTGGTTCCCTGCTGGAGGATATCGATTTCTTTTAGAGTACCCTCTACTCGCTGTCGGGCGTTATCAGCGTCATTGGTTCGCCCGTCCTTCAGAGCCTTATCGACCTCTCGCAGGTCTTTATGGAGTTGATCACGCAGGCTGGCGATCGCCATGTTCATACCGATGTGGTCAGAGTCAGAGAAGTCACCCTTGCCCCGCTCGCCACTTAACAGTTGCTCTGCTGTTCGTCTGGCCTGTGCTGGTAAATGCTTCCCGTCTTTAACAGCGATATCCGCTGCTTCCTGGTGACCCCGTCTCTGGCTGGCGGGCATCTCTTCCAGGCCGATGATCTCTCTGATCCGCGTCGTCTCTGCGACGTTAAGACCCTGAAGTTCTTCACCCTCTGGGTTGGTGGGTGCTTCTCGACCGCGACGGGGAACATCGATGCTGACCCCAAATTCTTCTTCGGCGGATCGCATCGCTTCACGGATCACTTTATTAACTTCAGACTGACTGATGCCGGGGAATTTTTCACGGAGTGCTTTGGCTATCTTTGCGCCAAAGTCCTTGACCGCCTTAGCGCCGTGAGCGCCGGATTGGACTGCTCGGGCAGCACCCCATTTTGCCATAAGCTTAATCTGCTTAGGAGTAAGGGGCGCGAGGCGTCCCGGTGATCCTTTTTTCTTCTTATGTTCAATGAGGTCTGCTTCTAACTCGGCGAATGTTTGATCGGCGACTTCCTTGGCACGTTGCTCAACGGTCTTGGGCTTTACGACTTCTGTCTTGGTTTCGACAGGGGCCAGTGGTTTGACTACTTCAGTGGGTTTGGTTTCTACTGGTTTCGTTTCTACTGGTTTCGTTTCTACTGGTTTCGTTTCCGCCGGTTTAGGTGCTTCAGGGGTTTTGAGTTGGTCTATTAATTCGGAACCTTCACGCAGGGGTTTGGCGGGTTCGGTTTTAACCTCTGGTGTTACAGGTGCTTCTTCCACCCTCCCCTTTTCACCCGGTTTCGTCACCTCCACCGGGGAATCGGGAGCGTTAATAGTTCGCGGCAACGCGCCGCTATCGCTAACCTCCGATTTGGTCGAATCGGAGGGTTGTTGTTCTGCCCGCTGGTCGCGAAAATCTTTCTTTATAGCTGAAGCGTCCTCCTTTGTGAGAGCCACTTCATCAATAGCTTTGTCTATATCCTTGTCAGAGAATCGGTTACCCGTCTTATTGACCGCCCGTTCAACTGCTTCGGCAAAATTCTGAGGGTCAAGGCGATCACTTTGTTGAAGTTCTTGTTTTATTTCATCGCGAAGTACATTTTGATCCTTCGCCTGCTTATCCTGCATCTTTTCAAGATCAGTGCGTTCAACAGGTTTCTGTTCTACCTCTGTCTTAGGAGCCAGCTCTTCCTGTTTTTTAGGCTCTGTCTCAACCGGTTTGGGTTGTTCAAGCGGTTCCTGTCCCCGCTCCCTGCTGAACTCTTCTTCCGCCTTGCGGGTTTTCAACTGGTCGACCAGATTGGCTTGGGCGGTCTTGGCGGCTTGTTCATTGCTTTCATGCTTATTTGATTGGTCTTGACGGATTCTCCGCTCTCTCGCTACAACCATCGCCTCATTGACTTCTTTGAGGGTGGGTTGTTCACTGAGGGATTGGAACCGCTCCGTTAACTCTTCCTGGGTCATCGGATTGCCGTCGCGTTTGCGTTGATCAATCTCTGCTGCCGCTTCGAGCAAATCCCGTCTTGGTTCTATAACAACATTCTGGCGTTCTTTCGGGGTGCTGACCTGATCGATCAGATCACGATGACCGGTGCGTTCTTCTCTTGTACGTTGGTTGGTTTCGTCTAATCGCAGGTCAAGATTCTTGGTTTCGCCAGTTTGGGACAAATCCCCTCTTTCCCGTGCTGCCACCCGATCCTTGATTAGTTGTTGGTGTTCCGGAGATTGTCGCTCAAACTGATCCGCCAGAACTACCTCACCCCGTCGCGCCTGAGCGGTGTCGCGTTCCTTGATCATCTTTGCGATGGCACTGGGTTCAACACTGCCTTTGATCAACCCCATTCGTTGCGCAACCTTGGGTAGACCCACCAGCATCAACGGTTCCGCCGCAGCCTTGATATCATTGATAGTCTGTATTTGCTCTTCGACCGTCATGTCGGCGCGGGCCAAAGCATTTATATCTCGGGCGATCTTGGGAACAGCGGAGAGTACATCTCCGACGAAATGAGGAGCAGAAGCAAGACCTTGTAAAAATATACTGCCAGGACCAACATCATCACCAGTTTCTCCCGTTGCGGTTTCACCTTGCTTCAATGCGTCTTTAAACAACGATGGCAGACTGAACCCCGCTACTGTTCCGCCGGTTTCACCAATACGCGCAAGTGGCCCAACTGCTCCCAACCCCTCTTTAAGGGCTGCTGTAGCATTCTTTGGAACCATACCAGGGAATGCTTCTGCGGTCGCCCGTAATGTTCTATCAACTACGCCTCCGGGTTTAGGTGCTGCTGCTGGAACAGGTCCGCGAAATAACACATCATCAAAAAACTGACCAAACCTTCGGCCTATATCACCACCAACACGGGAACCCAATAGTGGAGCAGCCCCTAGACCTTCCGCTGCAATCCCAGTTTTGGTCAGTTCACTGCCCGAAGTAATCGTCTTTCCACCCACCCCTAGAGACTTGGTTAAACCCAGCATCTTGGCGGCTTTTGCGGGACCAAAGATCGATGCGAAAATACCGGCAATGTCACCGACATTTCCGCCAGCCGCTTCAGCGGCGTCAACCGGCCCAACACCGGCTGCTTGTTCGATTTCACGGGGAGACGACCCTAAGTCGTTGATGAATCTGGATAAATCACCCAGAAACCCCGGCTCTTCAGATCGTTCAAGATGACCAGACGCTGTCAGCAACTTGGAAGGGAACCCGATCGTATTGCCGATCGCCTGATCAACAAATGAGGTTATACCCCGCTCCACGGGGTTGCTGATTGGATCGCCGGTAATGGCGGGAACCCCAGGTCGCGAAAATATCCTTCCGCCAATTTCCTTAACCTCAAAACCAGCCTCATTTTCAGATTGGATGGTTTTATCCATCGTCGGATGCCCAGGTAATTTCAGGATCAGACCCTCGTTCGGACCACTTGGAACTCTGCTGGGGAAATGACCGGTTTCATCCGGCCCTAAACCGTTGGCAAACGCATTTCGATAATCATAAAATTGTGTGGGATCATCCGGATTGGGGTTAAGCCCGTACTGTTGCGATAGATCAGCGTACCATTGCTGGAATTCCTGTTCATTAATATCCTGCGGATGAACAGCGGATTCTGTCTGGGTGGCCGGATCGAAAAACTCTTGCCCTGTCGGGAATTCAGTTGGCTGCTCAACAATCTCCCGCCCCTTGGGGAAGTGTTGCTGCTGCCCTGCGGCGATAAGTCGCTGCATCTCGTTGACCTGTTGACCCGCTTCCCCAACGTCGCGGATATCGGGCGGTCCTTCAATTTCACGCCCACCCGCTTGGAATGCCATTGGTTGGAACGGAACCTGGGTAAACTCGCCCAGCCCCGCCACATCACTACGTAGTCCACCTTGGGCGATATCCTGCTGCGATTGGAAGATATTCTCATATATCTGTCGGGTGCGATTGCGATCGGCGGTTTGCTCGGGGGTTTCACTTGTTCCACCACCCACCGGCGCATGCTGCCCAGAAGCGATCAGGTTAGCCCGTGAGCCAGGAGCCAGCCCCTGTATGAGGAAATCCCTCGCAGCGGCATTAACGTCCGCAGGGGGCGATGCGTTTTGGCGACCGGCGGGGGTGTCGGTGAACTGCCGTTCAGAGAGAGGACCGAGTCCGGTGTTGGGGTCGCTGAGTCCACGGGGCGGATTGTCGCCAAGGATACTGGTTCCTGTGCCGATTCTTGCCTGGGCTGCTTTTAATTTCTGATCGGTCGTTAATTCTGCGCCTGGTTCATGGATTCCGAATGCGGAAAGCGTGCTGGAAAAGGGCGAGGACTCTTCTTTCAGCCCAGTACTACTCTCCGACCTGATTTGCTTTACTCGTTTCTTAAGGCGTTCACTAAAATCAGCCATTTAGGGTTTCTAAAACAAGTCCTAATTTATCAAACTCAGTAATTGCCTCTCTGTACTCTTCGCTGGCTGGATCAAGGCTCTTTAACAGTTCTTTCGCCCACTGTTTTGCGGCGGCGGGCCATACAGCTTCTGTTGCCGGTGTTCCGCCATCACCAAAAAATCCAGTGGTTCCTACGGCGGGTTTGGCTGGTTCAACCATCGCGATAATCTGGGCGATGTTTTCAAACGCAGCGTCCGATTTCTGTTTCGGTGTTTCCGCGTTCCTCACCCTATCCAAATTTGCCTGCATGGTCTGGGTTCGTAGTCGAGACTGTTCTATATCATCCTGGGTTTTCGGTTGCCCCGCTCTTGGAGACAATCCCAAAGCGATCGCCGCTGCTTGCCTTTTCTCTGGGGAAGCATTTGGGTCTGCCATATCAGCTAATGCCTGATCACGGGACATGCTTTTGTTCGTCCGTTCCGGAGCAGGTTCATCGACCAAACCCAACCGCTGCAAGAAACTCAATCCACCTTCCGCCACATCAGAAAAGTATTGAGTGTCGTCTTTCCTTTGTTGATTTCTCCGCTTGTATGCTTCTTTTAGATCATCAGCAAACTGTTTCTTCTCCTGACCTCTTAACGCGGCCCCTCTGTCGATCGCTTTCTGTACTTCATTCTTGTTATCGAAATCGATGTTCAGGGCTTCAGCCTCGTCACGCTCCCGCTGTCTTGCTCGCCCAAATGCCTCTGTACCACGGGTGTAATAGTCGTTATCAATCTGTCGGTCGAACTTCCGGTTGATATCGAACCGATCAAAAGCGTCGTTCCGGATACCCCGCTCAAAGTCGCGGTTGGCGTTCGATTGGCTCAAACCCTGACCGATGAAATTCTGCCCCGACAATGCGCCGCCAAGACCCATCAACGCACCGCTGAGTGCCGAACTGCCCCGTGAATTACCGAATGCAAACCGATCCTCATTGGGGTTCGGCGGATTAAATCGTTGATCTAACCCCTGAACCGGTTGCCGGTTGTTCTGCCGGATGAAACTGGCGGCAGGGTCTTCTGTAACAGACCCAATTTTCGCTGCCGTATTGGGTACGTCTGTGAATGACAGAGAAGGCGTTTTTCCGCCAACCGTTTCTATCCCACCAGTGGTAGGAGTGATCGGATTCTGTATTCCTTCTCCTATTTTAATGGACGGATTCAAGCCTTGACCGACAATGTTCTCTGGGACGTTGAGAGCGCTGTCGGGTATATTATCTGACTTGACCAAACCTTTTGTCTGGTCACTGATCTCATTCTTCAAGCGGCTCTTCGCGAAAGAGTTACCTAGAGCGCCAGCGGCGCTGCTGACTCCCTGTTTGATTGGCTCCGGAACCGACGCCCCTAACTGCCCGATCCCCCGTTGAATGAAACTCTGGAAGACAGGGCTTGCGAGCAAATTCCCGTTTCCAAAAGCGCCTCGGCCAAACGTTTGGATACCAGATTTGAGTTTTTCCGCAAAGGTAGCGCTTGGAGCCGTGGTTGGTGTTGGTTTAGCTGCGGTTTCTAATCCTGTCGCAGCAGGGGTTCCTGGCGCAACGGCAGTCGGAAGTGTTGTGGGTGAAACAGTGGAAGGAATTGATGCGTTCGCCGCCAACTGCTCAATCCCAGCTCCTGCCTGTAAAGCGGTTTGCCCCGCAGGCAACAAAGGTGGAACAACAGCGGGAATCGCAGTTGTTGCAGCCACAGGACCAGCAAGACCACTGCCTGCAATTCCCGCCATATCAACAGCAGGAGCAGCAGCCGAACCCAATGCACCTAATGCTCCCCCACCAATCAACGCCCCACCGGCGGCAATACCAGTGCTTAATAATGCCTGCTGTTGTGCTTTGCGGGCAGCGGTTGCCTGATTTTTCTTCCGGCGCTCCTCATGGAATCTCGCCAACCGCTCTTTCTGTGCCTGCTGAGATTGAATGAGGCGATTTTGCGATCCTTCGCCCGTTGCCTGCAACAGGTTGTTCTGTCCCAAACCGAATAATTGAAATGGGTTTCCGCGTAATGCCATGATATTACCTCAACTGAGTTTACCACCAGTTAATATCGACAAGAGTGTTGAACTACCTTCTGTCTGTTTATTTTCCTTACCCTGTGCCGCATTGAGCAGGTTGGCAAACGAGGCGTCCTTGATGCCCAAGTTGGCGATTTGATCACCAAAGATATTGCCCTGTAATCCAGAAGCATCAAAAGGGTTACCCGCTAGAATACCGGATCGCTGTTCACCAAACTCACCCACTAATCCAGCCTGTTCCCGTTCAATTCCACTCAACTGCCCCTGCCGGTTCGCCCGCAGGCTTTCTGCTGTTCCCTGAACCCCTTGCAGATTCTGCCGTCGCCGGTCAGACGCACCCTGCTGGATCGCCAGTGAGTTTGCCAGAGACTTGCCGCTGAACCCGCTACCCCGTTGGGCTTGTCGGGTGGCTGTCTGTCGCAACCCCGTCCGTTGGGCCGCGTTGACAGAGTTATCTAAATTTGTAAGCAGTCCACCCAGATCGATGTCGGTGCGAAGTTTGTTGGGATCGCGAACGGCGTCCTGAAATCGATCACGCTCCCCTACCAACCGTGACTGCTCGCCACCCAGAAATCCTTCTCGGGCGGCTCGGGCGTCTTCCAACGCACCAAGGTCTTGAGCGAAAGTAGTCGCATTATTAAATAGCCCAGCCAAATCACTGCCAAGAATACCTTCAGTTGATTTAAATTGCTGTCTCGCTCCATCATATATATTTTGAAGAACTGCTCTATTTTCTTCAGTTAAATCAGGGTCGTTAAGAAGCCCTTCCATCTTCCCTGCAAAAACGGCAAATGATTTATCGTTTGCCCGTTCACCCAACCCAGGCAAACCCTCCCTGGCGAGGTTGCCCTGACCACTGATAATACTATCAGCGCCATGAAGTAATTCATCACTGGATGCATCTTCCACTGCGTCAATACCGGTTGGACCCCCGAACTGCAAACCCAAGCCTTCGGCAATAGTGGGGCCGAGAAACAGGGACATTAATGGGTTCATTCCCGCCATTCCACCAATAGCAAGACCGGGAAGTCCCTGTATTAAGAAATCAAAAAAACCATCAAGAGGACCACCGCCCGAACCTGAAGGAGTGTCGCCAACTTTTTCTTTGCCTTCTGCCATAATTCACCTATGTTTTCACTATCCACACCTGTGCTGCGGTCAAAACCCCTAAAATGAGCGGGTTGTCAGGGTCAGGGAGCCGAAACTCATCATCGCTTTCCGATCCATCGTTGAACGTCTTGTTAAACGCGATCGACAACGCTTTATACTTTCCCCTTTGTAACACACGCCCGCCCACATTGGGAGAACAAAGTAGCCAACCCTCCGGAATATCCAAGTCTGTCCACCATGGAATCACGCTGCCAGTGGGCAACAATTCCCTCTCTATTCTAGAGCAATTCTCATCCACTCTCTTCGCCATATCGATGAGATCGCGATCAGCCAGTTTAACCAACTGTTTGTCGATCCGGACGCTCATCGCTTACGCCTCTCTTCCCACACAAGCTCGTACCCTGTGAAATTCAAATCTTTAGGCGCTTTAAAATATTGCACAAAAAGATTTACGCGGTTTGCGTGCATACCGAGATAAAACACCGCAGGCCGATCTTCTAATAAATTATATGCAAGAGGGGGGTCATTATTAATGTTTTCACTATTCTCAACCTGCGCCGTTATCCACCATTCTGCTTCAACATCCAAATCCCCAATCGCAATAACCTTGGCTTCATACCAGTGCCGCTCGACCGTGTCATCAGTCGTCGGTACACGGGGCAATTGAAAACCCCATTTAATATCACCGCCGACATCAGTAAAGATTTCTTCCTTCTCGTTCGATAACTTCACTATCTTCCCGTTATGGGTTCCCATGACCATTTCCATGTCGCCGGTAGGATTCCTGGCCCAAGCGTGAGAAAGCATTCCTTCACCAGCCGTTTGCCACGGGTGAATAGCACCGCCGTCATCCAGAAAGAACACCAACGCCCGCCGGTTCTTACGGTGGAGCAACCCTTCCGCATCGTCAATGCGAGTGAACCAGAAGAAGTAGCGGCGCATGTCTGGATCATACATCCCCATCGCATCGCTCAGGTTGCCGGTATTTTCAGCCCATACAGATTTCTGTATGAGTTTCCATGTCTGTGGAACGTCAATTGTTAGATTGACTGTGGCAGATCCATTGAATAAATAAACACCACGATCGTTGGCGTAGAACACCCCGTTGTCGGTATTGGCGATGGTGTGATGAGACGAACATCCAGGCATGTCGCGAATCTTGACGAACCGTAACCCCTCGGTGTCGATGTTGGCGTCATCGATCGCGTAAGCAGCATTCTCCGTGAAGACGATATTCTGCTCGCCATCACTGAACCCCCCGGTGATATTCCCCTTCTCAGGCAACACCTCAAAGTTGCCAGACCCGTCCGACGCCTGATGGACATACTCCGCTCCACTACGAGCAGTCAAGGGGTCAGCAGGTTCGCTGTACCAGAGGGTGCGATTATTCTCAGGGACATAATACATTCGCCCACGGTGCGACCAGATGTACTTAGATACCGGCGGCACGCCGTGCCGTACCGGCACTACGATGCCGGTGCTGAGATCAGTGGCGCCCTTGCCGTCATTCCAAGACCCAATAATACGATACTTGGTATCAGTTCTTACTGAATCGGAAAAACCGGATCCAACCATAGTGCATACAGCCTCGTCAGCTTGTGTGTTGGACGCAATCACTGCTCGTTCCCCGGCAGGCATAGTCGCAGTAGCACCTGGGTCTATAATCTCTATAGTCAATCCGGCAAGTTGGTTCGCAGCATAGCCAGAAGTACCCCAACCTATATCTTGTAATTGTATCGTCGTCCCATCTGCCGCATTAGCAGTCGCAGTTTCTTCTTCCCCGTGATCAATTGGAAGTTCTTCCGCTAACAACCAATCGTTTTCAATACTGGGAGATAACACCCGCCGGTAGATACGCACTTTATCCGCGAAGACATCAGTTGGTGTTCCACCGAGATGACCATGAAAAGTTGGTGGTGGATTCCAAAATACTCTGACTGCCAATCTACTCCCAATAGTATTATTACTGCCCAATGAATCAGTTTGTACTATTTCATTAGACCCATCGCTTTCCAACCCTGAAAATGTGTCTAAAAAAGTGATTCTATACCCGAACACCGTACCTACTGAGGCAGTTACACTGGCTTCTAAAGTGTTTATGCGGTTGGCAATTGCTGGTACGCCGCCATGCACAACCGGTTTTTCAAGCCCCGCTTTCCTGAAGTAATTTTTACCCCCATCGCGTTTGTAAGCATAAACGGATGCAGATTCCATTATTTTATTCATATCTTCAGTTTGAACAGGTTCTGCCGGGGTGGCGTTAAAAACAGACGACGTTGGAACTGGTTGCGCCCAATAAAGTTTGCTATTAGCATTATCGAACTCTATGGCTTGAATGGCGTTTTCATCGCCGAAACTGACAACTGTTGCGAGGTTACTGCCGTCGAGGTCACACCTATGTATAGATGAATCCAATCCCCGCCAAAAAGGGTTGGAATGGGTGTAGAGTCCAGGTGATAGTATGTATAATTTACTGCCATCATCTATTCTTATATCCTGCGGCGAGGCTTTGCGAGTGGATGGAGTGGAAAGAGCCACAATCATCGATGCCGAATCAACATCTTTGTCATATTTCCATACGGCATGGCTGCCAGCACTAACAAAGAAAACATCCGTATCTGTGCCTCCGTTTTCTACAAGAGCAATTCCTCTCCATGATCTCTCTAATTGTAATCCAGTGGTGTTTTTATCAAACACTTGGGTTATTGTACCAGCCCCAACATTAGTTGCTTTAAGAACCCCGCTAAGAAACGATCCTCCGCCTCGTTGTGTCCAGTAAATTTCATTATTGGTTCCATCGTAATCACACCATTGTGGGCTGTGTATTCCATCACGCTGTTTGTTATAGATTACCTGATGCTCGCCGCCATTGAATTTGCACCGGGAGATGCGATGGGCATCAGGCTCTGTGAAGTAAATCATTTCGTTAGAGATATCTAACGCTAAACTGAACGGAGATTGAAGACCATATAATAGCACTTCTGAGTCAGACCCATCAGTGTCAGATCTATTGAGTGTTCCTTGGGTTTTGTCCAACCAGTAAAGCTTATTGGGCGAACTAGTATCATCCACTCTTAAAGCAGTAATTATACCCAGCGACTTTCCACCCGCCGCGATCATCGACCATCCGCCAGAGTCAGCGTAAGACGCCCGACCTAACCCAAAGAAGTCCCACGCCCACGCAGTACCGCCGTCAGACGTTCCGCTGGTCAATGTCTCCAGTTCGTCGCCACCGGATGAGGTTCCCTCTACGGCTCGTACAAGCCGCTTAAACGCTACGGTGTTATCGCCAAAAATCTGGGCGATCACGTTGTCATGCATCGTCTCATCTTCAGAGGGGATCGGATGCATACTGATGATCGGATCGGATTCGGTGGTATTAGGGACTAGTTGCTTATACCCTCGCCGGGGGCGCAGATATCCGCCGTATAACTCCATGTTAAATGAGTTCGAGGGCTGTCCCATCGACCGGCGGGAACGGGGCGAGAGTTCGTTAAGCCCGCCGAAAGGGCCGTTGAAGGCGAATTTTTGCTTGTTGCGTCGTGCCATATCATTAGTTCTGGGCGATGAAATACCTGACCTTGCAGGCGAGAGTATCGGCAGTTCCAAAAGGGGCTGTTGCATCAGCGGCAAAGCGAAATAGTGCCGGTTCACCGGCATTCATGCGAACAAGATCATCGTCGCCTGTGCCAGGATTGATTTCGACAAAATTAGTGGAATCAAGGTTTTCCCAGTATGACCACCCAGGAACAGACACTTCCCCCATCACGATCGCTTCAGGGGTTGTTCCTATTTCCTGTACACCCGCAACAAACACTTCTGCTGATACTGCAAAAGATTTCGGGCCGAACGAATACTTCTCATCAACATTGGTAGTGTTGTAGTGGAAGTTAAAATCGATTGTTACTAAATCTGCCATAATTACACCTTCAATATATCTGTAAGTCCTCTTCAGGATCGTAAGTTTCGTTCGGTTCGTCACCCTCGGGTGAGTACATCAACCGCTGTACTTCAGCCCGCATTTCTATGTACTGTTCGCGGACGCCCGCGTAGTTGGCGTCGTCGCTGCTCAATAACCGTCTTGCAGCATACAGAATGACCAAGTCATGCATCACATCCGGAAGACCTGGGTAACCATCGGAATCCGCCACATCGTTATCAGGGCCACTTCCAAGGTTTTTGATTTTGGAAACGTAGTCGATCGACAACACGATCCCGCTCTTGTGGATGACCGGGAAATACACTTTGATATTGTCGTCGTCAATGATGGAAATCGCATACAACACCCGTCCGTATCCATCGTACCCTGATCCATATGTGTACAAATGTTCGTCGGTCAGTCGATATAATTTAGTCGATTCATCCTTATCAGTGTCTGTCCGTATCACCCGCCAAATCTTCAGAAAATTAGCAGCACTGACAGTGAAACTCCGAGCAGAACCATCAGTCGTTACCGTCACCGGACCCGTGGGATTCGGCAGATAATTCCGCTCTTGCTGGTGATTAGCGACAAATAGACCCACTGACTTAACAGCACGGTTCAAAGCAGACATCAAATGACCATCAGTGAATCTGCGTCCCCGCAGATCATCTACCGCCTCTCGTAAATCTTCTTTCATTCGGCCAATATTCATACTCTAACCTTAGTCTTTTTGGCGTTTTTCTGCTTGTACTGCCGGATGTTCCGACGCTTGCTGGATGCAGGCATCTTCACCGCGTCGTTGGTCATCTCTTCAATATGCCCGTCTGCTTCACGCAGCGGCTTGGCGTTCTCTTCCATCCGTTTGCAATTCGATCTCTTGATATCCTCAAACAGATGATCGTGCTGCTCTTCCTCGGTTTCGCCGGGGAGGTTCGCCTTCCACCGCTGCTTAATCGCATCCAACACCCACTCGCCTGGCGCTCGGGGAGTACCGTGGGGCCATTCCATCTCAATGTCGTATTGCAGCGGAAATTCCAGAACGAAACTCGATGCCGCAGGCGTGCCGCCCCGCCGCGTGATCCGGATCAGAAAATGGGAAGGGGAAAGGGAATCCGGCGCAGCGAGACGGTCGTAGATGATCTTAAAGTCCGGATCGATTCTCCGAATCTTTTCCTGTAATACCCACGGCACATCGCCGCCGATCCATGTACTGGACGGCAAATCGCCGACATGTCCCTGGTTGAGAGGTAACTGTGTCCCGTTTTCAAGCCACTGCTTCTCTCGCCAGTAACTCATTGATCGTCCCTGAATCAGTGTCATCCCGTTCCTTTCTATAGAAAGATGTGTCCTTCCAATCGTCGCCTATGTCTATGTGATTTCTAACCGCTGAAGAGACTAATTGGTTGTCATCCACTCTGTTTTTCTCTTTTTTAATAGCCCTGACTATATCCTCAATATTTTCATACGGTATAGCATTTGGAGTGTCACCATTCCAAACAACCCTTCTTCCCATAAGGCCAAGTTCAACAACAGTATTGCTTATCCCGTCATGTTCAACTAGGCGAAGTCCAATGAAACATTTTGAATACATGTTTACCATTTCTTCAAATGGGACACTTTTAATTCCATCAGCTATAACAAAATCTATGTCTGGTAATTGTTCTTTAACCTTAATAAAAATATCATGCCCATATTTTTTTTTCGATCTTTCTGGTATGTAACTATAAACTTTGTCCCCTCTCGGAACTGGATTGAATAATCCTGCTACAGTAGAACAAACAGGAACCTTGAAATGTTTGATTCCCATTCTAGAAAGGGTGTTGGAAATAAAATTTGACTTTGCTATATGGAAAACATTTTTTCGGAAAAGAACATCATTGTACGGATGATTCCTTCCAAATTTCTCCGTTATGACCACATCAGTTCCGCCCCATACGAGAATAATATCACTAGAGTGTCTGGCGATAGCAAACCTGTCTCTCGCTCCATAACAGCCCATAAACACAGCGGGGGCTGATTTGTCGGAGTAATCATCAAACCCGTGGTGTTTATGGAATTTCCCTATGAAAAACCCTGTCCACGGCGACACTCTTGCCTGTTTTATTCTCACTCTTTTTTCCTAATAAAAAAGGCCCGTTGGCCTAGCCAACCGGCCTTTAATGACAGATCAAAAATATACTCTATTTCAAGGTCATAGCCTGTTTTTCATAAATGGACTCGAATTCACAAACTTCCGCATTTCCGTTTCCCGGTTCAGTCCAATCAGCAAATCGTTCACTGTATGTTTCGTCAATATCAAATATGTGTGAATGTTTCACTTTGATATCTGTGTCGCAAGTTACAAACGCATATGCTTCATGTTGTAACCGCCAGACAAATGTACAATCCATGTTGGCAGTTCTTGTCTGATCTTCAACTGTAACTGTTTCATAAAACCAAGGCTTCTTCAGTGCCAGAAGATGATCCACATGGAACATTAAAACCCCACTGCCGATGAAGTTGATCCTCTGTAAGCCCTGGCCTGGACTTACAACTTCGAGCATGTCTCCATCTAAGTCCATACAGCGATAAGACCGATACTCTTCAGGCTTATTGGCCTTAAATCTCCAAGCCATTGGCTGGAACGGTTTCATCGGTTGCCATGCGACATAACCTCTAACCGGAACCAACGCCGATATTACTTCTGCTCGGCCTGACTTCACATGGTCGTAGAGACGACACAACATGTCATTCTCATAAACCTGATCAGTTCCCAGAATACAGATATAATCTGCACCCCATTTAATCGCCTGTTCACATACATGAACGTGTCGCCGGGATGGACTCCATCCACTACCCCTAAAATACCGAACCTCGCAACCTTCTGGGGCTTTGAGGTTCAGAATTGAATCGACAAAATTCGTAAATACAAACGGCGAAGACCAAGGATATCCAACAGCAATTTTCATCGTTTGGGCTTTGTCTCCGTTCTAGTCGGTTCCGGTTTCTGTTGTTGTTTCTTTGAATGTCCACAGTGGCCACACACACCTTTACTGTCAAGTGTGTGATTATTACAACTTGGACATACTCTGGGGTCAGTTTCTTTAGCCACAAAAAACCTCCCTCATTAAGCAGGCGTCTGGACCGGAATCCGTGAGCCAGCCGAGTCGGGGTTGTCAGTCCCGAAAGTATTCACAATGCCGGAACCGCCCGCGTCGATCGCTGTGTCGATATTGGCGGTATCAGCCCCCATCGCGATGTCACAGTTGGAAATAATTCCATCACAGTTTGCTGAACTGGAGGAATTGAAATCGATCGCCACAGTATCCATGCCAACAAAAACACATCTATCGATGATGTAACCTGAATTTCTTTTGCTGGAAAGAATGCAACCAAGGTCGCAACCAAAAGTTCCGTAATTGAAGTCGCAGTCACGAATCACCCACTCATCGACACTTGACGCCTCGACAATAAGGGCGGTGTCCGGACCATCAGCAGTTCCAACCCATCGGCAATTGGTGAAACTGAAGCGGCTTGAACCGGAAGCAACAGTCACCGCTTGGAGCGGTGCAGCTCCATGCTCAAACACACAGTTCTCTGCCGAGAAGTCGGTGGCGGCAAGGTTGAGCAACGCCGTACTGGACGCAGCACCAACCAATCGCAGATTCATCAACTTACAGTTGGCGGCAGTGACGTTGAACAAGTCAACTGCACTGGCATTCGCGGTAATCGCCGGTCGCGAACGACCAACACCAGCACCGAGAACAGTGACGCCAGCCACATCCATCGTGACCTGGGTACTTGCTGTTTCGGCATGTCCAGGCATGACGTAGATGACATTACCGTCGTTGGCGCTGCACTTGCCAACCGCAGCGTCAATCGTCGGCAACGCATCGTTGCGAGCGGTTCCACCGTTGGTCGATGCGCTGTTGCCGCTGTCGACGAACACGATCTTTTCGGGAAGAAACCCAACCAGAGCGGCAATATTCAACTGCTCTTGCAAGTCTTTGGTTTGTTCCTGAGTGTACCCAATTGGATTTCCCATAGCTATTGACTCCTAAAGCGATTTCTAATTTCGCGGTTCCTTAACAAAATAACTGAATACAAAGAAGCCCTGTCCTGCGCCGCCGGATGCCGAGTTCTGAACGAACAACGGCGTACCCTTCGGTATTCGCGGCAATCGCCGGGCTTTCATACTGTCCTCTTCGAGGGTGTTCATTAATGTCGTGGCAAAACTGGCGTTCAAACTCTCAGACTCGCCAATAACTTTGGCCACGGCATTCGTCCCACCGGCACTACCGTCATCAGTACTGAATCCGGCAATTAACGCATTGGGGTCTGCCAGTGTCCCGACATTGATTGTGCTGCTGGCGGCGGGTGTTTCGGTGTAAATGAAATTACAATCAAACACCAGAACATCCGCTTCAGCGTTGAACAAATCGGGAATCGGAATTCCCTGAGATGCTTCCGCTGACGAGAGATCAACCTCAACGGTTGATGCTGTTTGGACGCGAACAGCGCCACTGCATTGATCTACAGTGACCTGACCGCCCCTACCTTTATCTCCATAACCCATAACAAATCACCTTCTAGGTAGCAAGGTTGACAATTTCACCCTGAGCCAGACAACTGGTGGTCAACAACTGCTGTCGGCCCAATACATATGTTCGGTATCGCTCGATCGGGCGGCTGCTCACTGAATCAGTGGCGCGCTCCCATTGCGATCCCGGTTTGGTGTCAAAATAGAACTCCCGCATGATGTAGCGATATGTCGCCTCGGCGTCGAGGAAACGAATCTTGTCGGTAGGAGCGGTCACATCGAGTACGAATACCGTCTGATCAAACTCAACACCTTCCCAGTTGCCACCCTTCAACCGGCGACGGATACCCGTCGTCCGCATGTCATGCAACATCTGGTTCTTCAGGATGGTGTCCTGCGAGTTGCCAAGCAGTGCCAGTAACCGTTTCTGGTTTCCGGCAAACTGACCCCGGCGAGTGCGAATGGTATTGTGCAACGGCTGGATGTGTTCCTGAATCGAAAGAACACCATTATTCCCAGCGGAATCTTGAGCGTCCTGTTGGTTGCCCTTCCAGAAATCATTGTCAGCACTGGCACGATCAATCGCACCGTACTGGGCATTCTGATCACCCCAATTAGTGGGGTTTTGGGTACTGGTGATGATTCCCAGACCGTCAATCTGCAAACCCTGGCCCTGATGCTCATAAACGCCGTGGGCTGAAGAAGTGGTGATCGCCGGTTGACTGCCGTCTGCCTGCTCAACGGTAATTGATTCACTACCCAAAGTAGTGACGCGGGCAGTAATTACCAGTGTCTGCTTCTTGCTGGCTTGTGGAGTGTTGCCACCCGCTAATGCGCCAGTGGTCAAGTCAAGAATGTCGACCTCGGCATCCACTTGCAGGAACGTCATGTCGCTGCCACTTGCCAGACTTATTGTGTTGCTGTTGGTGGTTGTGCCGCAAACGGCATACAACCCTGAACCGTCTTGATGCATCAGCCAGTTCAACTTGTAATTCATGTTCTCCATCAGCATCGACAGTTCATGTGGAACCTGCCGTACCACACTCTTGCCACCACCAGACGCAACGTCGAAGACGATCCCGTCCACCCCGAAACCGCCAACGACGGTCGAGACGTTGTAGATCGCCTGGGCATACTTCTGGTGGCCGGGAGTCGCGAAACCGCCGTCAGGACCGATTGCCATCGTGACATTGGGGTTTCTTTTGGTATGCAAAGGAACCAGCACGCGGCGACCTTCATGGTCGACTTTTGCCATCGGTGGCAATTTGCGCTGAATCAAATCCTTTAACGGAGTACCCCGCTGAACCTGACTGAAAATTTCCGATCCAAACGGATACTTGTCCATTAACAGGACATCGATTGCTGATCTATTGAGGTCTGCCATTGGTATAATTCCTTATTAATTCCCGCCAAGTTCCTCATAGGCACTGGCGAACTCATCAGCCATGTGGTCGATGTCGAGCGTTTTGTCAGGCTTCTTTGAAGCCTTCGGTTTTCGCCCACCGGGAGAACCGATCGCCTTAGCAGCGTTGACTTCACGCTGCTCGGTCTGAGCGATCCTGGCATTTGCCACCAATGGGCCAAAACGCTTCAACGCTTTGGCGAACTGGCTGTTCACTTCCTGGGTCACATTCTGGGCTGTCACATTGACGATTGATCCATCAGCCTTCCGCGCGTCGATCAACGGAAGGATTTTCTCAGCCAACTCCTGCTGTAACGCATTGGCGAGAGCATTGTTCTCACCTTTGGTCTGCGGGTGGTTGGCGATAACTTTTTGAATGGTGGAGGCGGTATTAGTGACGACGTTGTTGTACGCGGCGTTACTCTGGATTCCGGCGATCGTGCCGTTTAACCCGTCAACACCATTGGCAGTACTGTTAACTTGTTGTTCCAGTTTGCCGATCCGCTTACGCAACCATGCGTCGTCAACTTCTTCCGGCTCTGGTTCAACTTCTGCCGCCGGGGCTGGCTGTCGGAGAGATTGAATCTCGTTGCCCAGCGTCTGCATGTATTCGCCCATCTGCTGCATCTGGGCGTTCTGGTTCTGGAAATACTGTTCGTAATCGGGGGTGGTTTCGGCGACAGGTTCGGCTTCAACCTGTTCGGTTTCTACCTCGGTCTGCGCTTCCTCAACAACCGGCTCCTCTGCTTGAACTGGACCCGTGTTAAGTTCTTCCGGCTCCAGAGTGGAACCGTCGTCGATCGGCTGAATCTGTCCTGACTTACCGGCTGAAAAATCAATTTCACCCTGGGCCTGATCCTGCGAGTCATCGACAAGCGACATATTGAAACCTCGAAGAGACGGCGGGACAAACGCCTTAATTTTAAAGGTGTTGGAGCGTTGGGTTGACTTACCCAGAGGTGTTACTATTGGTTTTTAGCGAATCCCTGAAATCCTGTCAAGGATAAAATATTAAAAAAATTACGCTGGTTGAGTCTGGCCGGTGACCGGTTGTCTCGGTCCTTGTGAAATCAGCCTCGCACCACCCTTACCTTTTCTCTTCTCGTCACCCTGTTTGGGCGCTTTGGCGTCGGGGATCGGCTTCCCTCTATCTCCACCTTCAGTCTCCTGCATCCCGCCGTCCGAATCGCCGCCGCTGACCGCAAACAATGGACCAGGGAACATCATCTTGATCTCTGCTACCCGATCCTCTAATACCTGTTGCGGATCACCGCCCTGAGCTGCCGCCTGCATCGCTGACTGCTGCGCCGCCTGTAATTTCCGCGCCACCGTCTCCTGATACAACGCCAAATCGGCCTCTCGCTTCAAATACTCAACCTTTAACTGCTCTTTTAACACACCCACTTCATGCATGTGATAATGCTCATTGATCTCCTGAGCGATCTCCGGATTGGTTGAAGCGACCTGACGATACTGCTCGGAACTCATCCACTTCTTCATTAACCTCAGATGAACCTGATTGTCATCGGTCTGGTTGGGCATCCCCACTTGCCCCCCGTTCGTCCAGATAGTCTGCTCGCTCTCAGCGATCGCCTCGTCCTGACGCCCGCGATCCAACCGGTTACTCAAATCCTCTCCCAGACCCAACGCCCTAGAAATAAAAGCCCGATCCCCGACAGGATCAAGAATCGGTTGCCCGCCGGTCAACGCCTCGACCGTTGCAAACAACTGACCTTTACTACTGGGTAAATTTCTGAATGAATTCACATGAACCAGCGCTGGATTGTTCTGACCGGTAAACGCAATAGGAAATAATGTCTCGCCGTTGAACTTCACTGTCTCCTTGCGATTATTCTCCCCGATCAACCATACCACCTTCTCGTCAACCAGATTCAACGCCAGGAATTCAAGGATCATCGATCCCACTTCCGATACCGATTCATCTAACTGCGATGCCAGGGTCAACATCCGCAAATCACTGATCTCTTTCACTTCCGCGATCGCAACTCCGGACTTAATGCCACTGCCACTCGGATTACCCAGATCAACATTACTGACCCCACTCTGATCCGCCATCGCCTGACCGGCACGCTCATACGCGAACTTGCCATCAGAACCCATCTCCGGACGACGCAACACTTGGGGCATTAACCCAGGATCGGCACAGACAGGGATCTTACCCGCCACCCGCTGGAAATCCTTGCGGTTCATGCCGTCACCCACGAACCTGACAACCGTATGGTGAGTCATGTTCTTGCGGTGGTTCGCTTCGTCGCTCAATACCTGATTCGCTTCCTGTTGCATACTCCGCAACTGATCCACTTCACAAGTGCCTAACAACTTGCCCTCGATCGGACTGTCCAATAAAGGTACGATCGGGATTCTCTTGGTTTGACTCAACGGCAACGGACCCATCTTGTACGCCATGTCGCCGATCACGATCGCGCTCAATCCACCAGGGACAAACGGGTCGTCACAGTGATACACCTCAATGACCTGAGCGCCTTCCTCGTCTTCATGATGAGGAACCGAACCGGTCACATAATCCAATGAATCATTCGCCTGAGAATTGTTGTTTAACCGGCGACGGTAGTCTTCTCTTTTTGACGACGCACCGGCAATCCGCTTGGCCTCTTCCAGATCAACACCCAACTGCATCGCAATCTCAGTGTTCGTCCGGTGACGCTTGCGAGTCATCACCGCAGCGTCTTTGAAATCAATAATGTCGAACGGCCACCAATCAATCTCAAATATGTTGGCGACATCCATCGCCACATCGCCAGCCTTGCGGTCTACCTGACCCTGTAACAACTGATCCTCTCCAAACAGTTCGGCGAATCTGTCCCGCCCCTGTTGGGTGAAATCGTCCTGCTGCTCCAACGGCTGATCAAAACCAAACGGCGTCAAGTCGTTCGGCGTGACCTCAATATCCTCACCCGCATTGGCGTCCCACATCGGACAGAAAAATGCCACCTTCGACATCTCTGCCCAGTTGATCGCCTTCCTTATAACTGCGGGCATCTTTAACCCGTGCAGATAATAATACTTCAATACATCCGTACCGACCCGCGCCGCCACCACATCGCTGGCGTCGTCCGAATCAGGCGGTAACGACCACACCGAATCACGCCGCGTCAACCTTGACGCCCGTTGAATCAATGCCGGTCGAATTCTATTGTCGGTTCTGATAATTGTGCCAGCAGGTCTTGAATAGTCCCGCTCCATCTGACGCTTGGCTTTGTTCCACTTCAAATGCTGGTTGCCAGCGACAAACTCGATGTTGATCTGCGCCGCCGTTTCGGCGTCACGTTTATACTGATCCTCGGCAGTGATCATCCGAGCCGCCCGTGCAACCTGTTTCGGATCACTCCAATCGGTATCCTCAATCGAACTTGTTACCCCGGTGGGCTGATCTTCAAACGCCATGTGTTACCCCGGTTCCGTTGCCTCGGTTGGATCGACCAGTGAACGACCTTCCGCTTCCGCTAAACGCAGACGCGCCTCGTTCTCCTGGCGAATTCGATCCTCCTCCAACTCCGTTTCTATGGTAGTAACGGCGGGTTCCTGCATGGAAAGAGCATCCAAGGATGAGTTTCGATGCGGAACCCGACCGTTACCACCTACTACAACAGGAGTCTTGGAGCGATTCAACTGTTTCGCCAGAGAGTCGGAATGCTTGGCGCTGACGCGGGCATTGCCCACCGAAATACTCGCCGCCCGCTCCAACGCTTTCTGGCTCTGTTCGTTCTGTAATTTACTGTTGGCTAAACTGATGGTCATCGACCGTTCCATGATGCCCAACAGTTTCTTGTTGACCTTGGCGTCAGGTGGGGTCCGTTGCTCCATCAACCACCACACGATCGCCGCCACCGTCAAATGAGTGACCGTTAAATACGCTATAAATGACCAACTTAATTCAATCATAGTGGTACTGCGTAAGCACTCCATGAAACAGTCATCTCATGCGCCCCTGAAGAAAGAACGATAACACGATCATTAGTTCCATTATCTGTTGGATAGACCCGTTTGTGCATCGGGTAACTGACTGAAATGATAGTCGGCTCCACGCTGGCAGCACCACCGTAATGAGCAGCTAATATATCAAAGTTTTTGGTATCCACTTTCGCTGCATTGTTTGAAGCGAAAATACGAATGGAACCAGCGGCGGTTCCTGCTGCCACAGTAATTAATATGTCAGTGATGAAAATCTGGGATCGCTCGTTCAGTGGGGTCTGAGCATCAATCATTACTGTTTGACTGCTTAAATCTGCTGATTTTATATTACCACTCAAATCCCTCGCATGTCCCACAAAACCGGTTGGATAATTAGGATCAGACATTGTTATCGTCCGCTTCTTTGGTCCCGTCGACAAAAACAGGCTCAGTCAAGGTGTCTTCTGAATTATGGTCACCATTCCCATACAAAGCAAGCGAAATATCGTCCGATACCCGCTCCAACCAGCGAACTGTGTCTAAACCCTGCTGAAGACCTGTCTCGGGCTGCTTGCCCAATCGAATGCATTTCACAAACTCACGCAACTCCAATCGCAATGAATCGTATTGACCAAACGATACCTTCTCACCCAAATCACCCTTCTGAAAACCCCGAAACTCGCCGGTCAACTGGTCGTAAACCACCGGCCCCTTGTCCGTATCCACCTCGTACATCCGAACCCGCTCTTCATCACTCCTATATACTGTCAACGACACATCCCGACTGCCGATCTTGAATGTCCCTTGCACCCGACCGTCAGAATACAACAAAACACCACTCTTATCCGGCACGCCCATGTGAAATAACATGCTGCTCACATCATGCGGAGCCAACGCCCACCAGATATCAGAAAATGACTCAGCACCCTCCTTACTGAAATCAAACCGCTGCTGATCGCCCATCCATCGCCCCGAACGAGTAATCCTGACCGGACCCTTCGGCACTACAACACTATGTATCTGCTCGAAAAACTTCGCCACCCCAGGATCATAATGAGTGACATGACCCACCATGAAGACCTTGTCAGGTTTCCCAGCCATAACCCTTCGGAGTTGGGTTTTCTGAAGCTGAATGGACTCAGCCAAAGACTTTGTTATTGGTTTTTCAACAAAAACATGCTTGCCTTCATTAATACCAAATTCCGCCCATATGAGGTGGTTTTCGCTTGGGCTAGCAATAACTAAGGCGTCTACGCTATCCCATAATGATAATGCATCTATTGAATCCAAATACTGCGTGATTTTCCGCACTTTAGGCTTTCCACGCTGGCTGTCGACCAACTTCGCCACCTCGGCCAAACGCCCCTCCACCGGATCAATCACCCCTGCGACCTGAATATCGGACATATCCAGCATCTTCAACAGCAACTTCGATCCCCAATTCCCACATCCCACCAATACCACCCTGATTGGGTCTTTTTGCTCATCCATTTTGGTTCTCCTTTTTACCATCGCTTATTGCTTACTTGGTACTTACCGCTTGAATGAATTTTAAGATGATGAGCCAACCCGTCGACATCAAAAAACTGCGTCAACAGATAAGTGACCATCTGCTCATCCAGATACAATGTGTGCATATTCCCGTCTTCGTCAGGGGCTTGGAGTCCAATGACCTTCTGGTCAGTGTTGACGGGAACGAATGCAAGGTTGTTTTTTGTTTGAAACATACCATCCCTTTCAAAAAAGCCGGGGCAGGGCGGGCTTGTCAAACCCGCCCCCGCCCGAAAGCGTGCCGCCAACACCTGTAAAACGGCCCCCGGTAAACGTCTTGTTAACATATCGCCTGACCAAACAAGGGCAATGTCGTCGTCTTCCCGCAAGTCGGACCATATGTCCAACTCGGATATGGGTTGTATGGGGCAAAATCATCCCAATAAGGGAACCTTCGAGGGGACATTGGATACGATCGCTGAAACGGACTGTCCATCTGACACCGCCGATCCAGATAACACCGCGCACACAAATCAACGCCATATAACTCTTTGGTCGCCAATTGGTAACACAATTCACATGATTTCGGCAGGATACTTGTTGTGGTGTTGTCCATTTTATATCTCCTATTAATGAGCGGAATAATTCCCTTTTAATTATTCCGCCGACTTACTTTTGGATAACAACTGGTTCCGTAAGTATCTGTTATTAAACAAGTTGTATCTTTTGAAAACTTACTTTTCCAAAGGAATAAATAACAAAACAATTATTCCGTTTCCGCTCTACTGATATCCATCCGCTTCTTTGCTGTTTACAGCAAAAAGTAGATGGTTTTCATTGAAAACCATCCGGAGCATACTCGTCCGGCTCCGCCATCACCGCCGCCTGCTCCTCCCGCCGAAATTCCTCCATCTCGCCCATCTCCTCGTCCATCAAATCCACAAACCCAGGCCGCTTACGCTCCCATGCCGCAACCACCCGATCTGCCGCCTCCCTACCCTCATTCCGAGTCGGAGCCTCAAATGGACTCCCGCCACTGAGAAGCGCCTGGATCATAAAAATCCCGTCCTCCTTCTCACCCTGACGAGTCTTCGGAGGTTTCCGATTCGCTATCGTCGGTATCCCCCACTTATTGAACTGCCGGATCGCGTCCGGCCTGCCCCTGTCCGCCACCGTGATCTCCACCCCCTCTCCATTCAAACCACGATACCACCTCCACAAATCAGTCTCCGCAACTCCCTCCGGACACTCCCAACCACTCAACCGATGAATCTCCAATGCCCGCTCCTCCGGACTCAACTTCCCGTCATCAGTCCATACCCGATATACCCACACCAAACCCGTCAACCGCCTGCTCATCACCATCGCCCGTAACGCATCCAACGAATGATCATTGTCAGCCCGTGTATTCTTCGTCGGTAAACCCGTCTTATCCTTCCGATTGTAACTCCGAAACTCCACATCCATGAAGTCACACCCGTTCTTCTTACTCAATAAAAACCCCTGCCTCCGATCCGGCCAGTGCTTCAACCATACACACACAAACGGATGCTCCCGCGTATCACCCCAGTCTATACTACGATACGTCACACCACCTGCGAAACTCGCCTCACCACGATTCTTCTCGCTGTCATACTGAGGGAAAACCAACCCCTCACCCACCGCAAAACAATCCTCGTACTTCGTCGGGTAACTCCGACGAAAACTACCCATGTTCGTAAAGTCCTTACGCTTGCAATGAAACCAATACACCTGACCCCTATCCAACCTATACTTCCGCGCCAAGGCCATCTCATCCTCAGTCATCTTGAACTTCTTCGGCGGCTCCAAACGATAATTATCATCAATATACCAAGGCAAAAATATCAACTTGGCATTACTCTCTCCCGCCTTAGCGGCGTTGCAACGATCAAAAAAATCGCCGATGGGACCACTACCCGTACTCTCAAAATCAATCATCGTGTGAGGCTGAAAAATCACCGCCTGAATCATCTCCCCAATCGCATCCCCCTCCGTCTCCATCGCATTTTCGATATAAGCGACTTCTGAAATGTGCATATAATCAATATCGTCACCATGGGAAGTGCCACTACGACCACCAGCAGTGCGACACTCATAAACAGAATCGTGATGAAACTGTATGCTAGTAGCCCCAACGTGAGCATCGTCATTTCCAGTATGCTCATGCACACGCTTCGCAATCTTGAAAATGTTTCGCGTATCAGCGTCCGTGTGCGCATAAGTCGTCCCCTTCTTGTGTGGAAAAAACTTACATAAAAAATAATTCTTGATCTGTACTACAGAACTGGTTCCCGCTCTTCGCTTCTTCGGAATCATCGTCCGAATCGGAACACCCT